>Ga0209253_10000478_pt1 | contig 34578 bp, 37 predicted proteins | sample FrelakmetBRP12BR_FD_187145 | JGI IMG/M metagenome (GOLD analysis project Ga0209253, IMG submission 187145) | Freshwater lake sediment microbial communities from the University of Notre Dame, USA, for methane emissions studies - BRP12 BR (SPAdes)... | ecosystem: Environmental > Aquatic >... | reverse complement strand
GGCGATCTCGGCTTCGCTGAGGCCGCCGAAGTAGCGCATCTCGACCACCTGCGCCAGGCGTGGGTCGGCCTGCTCCAGCGTCTCCAGCGCCTCATGCACTCGCAGCGCGTCGTTCTCCGGCGCGGCAACCTGCTCGGAGATCGCGGTGTCGAGCACGATGTGGTCGGCCTGGCCGCCGCGGCGCTTTGGCCAGCCGCGCTCGCGCAAAATCGACGATCACCGAGCGCATCACGCGCGCCGCGTAGGCGAAGAAGTGGCGCCGGTCCTCGACCGGCAGCGCTTGCGCGCCCACCAGCTTGAGGTAGCTCTCGTGCACCAACGACGTGGTGTCGAGCAGCGTAATCGTCTGGTGCTGGCGCAGGCGCGAGCGGGCGAGGCGACGCAAGTCGTCGTAAAGCAGGCTGAACGCTTGCCCGGCGGCGTTCTGGTCGCCTTGGCGCGCAGCAGCCAGCAAGGTGGTGAGTTCAGACGTCGACTTCCTCTTGGCGGGCGTGTACCGGCTCTCGTCGCTGCGCCGACTCTGGCCAAGCGTCCGAAGAGTGACAAGCTACGCATGGTAGACGTTGGACCGATTGCAGGGACACTCTGAGTCTTGTCCAACGAGGTATGAGCCTGGAGCCGGGCGCGAGATTCCAATGAGGAATGAGCCTGGAGGGTTCCTGGACCGGGCGGTTGGGCGGCTCGCTGGGAGCCGTCGTGCGTGGCGTGTCGATCATCGAAGCAATGGTGATCGACATGAACGAGGCACAGGTGCGCACCCTGGACCAGGTGCGCCAGGTGGTAGTCGGCACGCAGGCGCTGGAGTTCCGCAGTGCAGATGACGACGAGGGCCGCTACGCGTGGATCGAGCAGGTGCTGCAGCGTTTCGGGTATCGTCAACTGCAGCGGGCCGAACGCGGCGCTGTGTTGGCATACCTGCAGCGCCTGAGCGGCTACAGCCGCGCCCAACTCACGCGACTGGTTTCGCGCTGGACTGGCGGCAAGCCCCTGGTCAAGAACTACCGGCGCCCGCAGCACGCCTTCGCGCGCCGCTACACGGCCGCCGACGTGGCGCTGCTGGCCGAAGTGGACCGGGCCATGGGCACCCTGTCGGGACCGGCCACGGCCTGCGTGCTGCGCCGCCAGCGCGATGTCTTCGCCGATGAGCGTTTCGAGCGGCTGGGTTCGATCTCGGTGGCACACCTGTACAACCTGCGCGCCAGTGCCGGCTACCGCTCCCAACGGGTGGTGCTGACCAAGACCCGCCCCACCAAGGCCACGACGATCGGTGTGCGCAAGGCGCCGGCCCCCGAAGGCCGGCCGGGCTTCGTGCACATCGACAGCGTTCACCAGGGCGACTGGGACGGCGCCAAGGGCCTGTACCACATCAACGCGGTGGACTGCGTCACCCAGTGGGAAGTGGTGGCCACCGTGCACACACTCTCCGAGGCGCACCTGCTGCCGGTCATCGAGCAGATGCTCGCGCAGTTCCCATTTCTGATCCTGGGCTTCCACGCCGACAACGGCAGTGAGTACGTCAACCATCGGGTCGCCGCCATGCTGGAGAAGTTGCGCATCGAGTTCACACGCAGCCGGCCCCGGCACAGCAATGACAACGGCCTTGCCGAGACCAAGAACGGCGCCGTGGTGCGCCGTGTCTTCGGATACGAGCACATCCCGCAACGCCACGCCCGGCGCTTCAACACCTTCTGCGCCGAGTACCTCAACCCGTTCCTGAACTTCCACCGGCCGTGCCTGTTCGCCACCGACAAGCCAGATCCGAACAAGCCCGGGCGGATCAAGCGCGTGTACAGAGCCAAGGATGCGATGACGCCGCTGGACAAGCTGGCCAGCCTGCCCGACACACACACGTTCATGCGCGAGGGCATCACGCTCGGACACCTGCAGGCGCTGGCCACGGCGCTGACCGACGTTCAGGCCGCCGAGGAACTCAACGAGGCGCGGCAGGCGCTGTTCAAACGGGTGCCGCCACGCACGGGCTGAACTCCGCCTCGGGGCACCAAGGCGGAAGGCTGTGGACATATGGACGATGCGCTCAGGCGCACCGGCACGGTCCGTGGACAACGCCTGCGCGTTGCCCACCGCCCGCACCTTCGACCACATGCCCACAGCCTTCGACCACGGTGGTACGAATCCAAAGAGCAGGACCCCAATACACTGTCCCGGTCTACAACGGATCGACGCTCCACGCGTCCCCGAGGTCAGGCCTCTCCAGGCTCACACCTCGTTTGGAAAAGACTCTCTGACCGCCCCCGCTGTGATGCTGTGGATCGACGGCACTCTTGTGTGCTTCCCAGATTGGGCCGCGCAACGGTCTTCGCTACACCCCCGGAATGTGTCGCCAGGCCGGTGTGAAAGTCTGCACTGGAGCACGTGCGGCTAAGACGGCGCTTGGTCGAAGGAACTCCACAGTCGACACCAATCCGCCCGAACCAGGTCAACCTGTCAGTCCGATCGAAATCCCGAAGCACGCGCTTCCTGCTCCTCCCGCCACCGCAGATGCTCCCGCACGGCATCGCCGGCGCGCCACGCCTGCACGTAGCGCCCCAGCAGCTTGTGTACCCGCGGCGCGTCGTAGCCAAGCTGCACGAAGGCCATGCCGCGGTCGAAGACCTCGGCGTAGCCGGCGATCAGGCTGTCGCGCAGCTGCAGCCGGGCCATGCCTTCGAACACCACCAGGGCGCCCGCGCTCTCCTTCTCCTTCGAGCGGTAGCTGAAGCAGTAGCGCGCGTAGCCCAGCCGCTCGGTGGCCAGCGGCTCGAAGAACTGCCAGCGAAAGCGCTCGCCGCCGACGTGAAAGCGCGCCAGCATCGCGGCGATCGCCGCGCGCCCGCGGTGCAGGCCGAAGAAGCCGTCGTCGTAGCAGCCGTCGACGGTGAACAGCGCGGCAAAGCCCGCGGTGTCGCCCGTCGCGGCGGCGGACGCAAAACGTTCCAGCAGGTCGTCGAATTCCATGGCGGCTCCTCGGCGATGGTCACGCGCAGCACGATACCCCGTCGTTGAGCCGCCGCCCCGGGCGCGCCGCCGACTGCGAGGACAGAAAGTGTCCTGGCGATCGCGTGGCATGGCGCTAGACTGCGTCGGTCGAGGAGAACCCATATGCGAACAACTTGGATCACCGTCGCGGCTCTCGTGGCCGTCGCCAGCGCCGCCCACGCGCAGCCCACCGCGGGCGAGCTCGCGCGCGACGTCTGTGCCGGCAAGACCAGCAGCACGCAGCTCGTGGCCGACGCGATCGCGCGGGCCAAGGCCCGCGCCGATCTAAACGCCTTCGTCACGCTCGACGAGGCCGGCGCCACGGCCGCCGCCAAGCGTGCCGACGCCGCCAGGCACCAGGGCTGCAAGCCGCTGCACGGCGTGCCCATCGTCGTGAAGGACAACATCGAGGTCGCGGGCCTGCCCACCACCGGTGGCACGCCGGCGCTCAAGGGCTACAAGCCCAAGGCCGACGCGCCGGTTGCGAAGAAGCTGCGCGACGCCGGCGCCATCGTGCTCGGCAAGACCAACATGCACGAGCTCGCCTTCGGCATCTCGGGCTACAACCCGGCGTACAACACCGGCCCCGAGGTCGGCGTGCGCAACGCCTACGACACGAGCAAGAGCGCGGGCGGTTCGTCGTCGGGCACCGGCGCGGCGCTCGGCGCGCGCGTGGTCACCGCGGGCCTGGGCACCGACACCGGCGGGTCGGTGCGCGTGCCGTGCGCATTCAACGGCTGCGCGTCGCTGCGGCCCACGGTGGGGCGCTACCCCGGCCAGGGCATCGTGCCGATCTCGCACACGCGCGACACCGCGGGCCCGATGGCGCTGGCCATGGCCGATGTGGAACTGCTCGACCGCGTGATCAGCGGTGCGCCCCCTGCCAAGCCGGCGGAGCTGAAGCGTGTACGCCTGGGCCTGGCCAAGCCAATGCTCGCCAACCTGGACGCCGACACGCAGGCCGCGTTCGACGCGGCGCTGGCCAAGCTCAAGGGTGCAGGTATCACGGTGGTCGAGGTCGAGATGCCCAAGCTGGTGGACCTCAACAACGCGATCTCGTTTCCGATCGCGCTGTACGAGGCCCACGACGACATGGTGAAGTACCTGCGCCACACTGGCACCAAGATCACCATCGCGCAGCTCGCCGAGCAGGCTGCCAGCCCCGACGTGAAGGGCACCTACCAGGGCCTGGTGATTCCGCGCAAGCTGCCCGGGCCCGACAACACCGTAGTCGACGCCAAGCCGGCGTACGACGCGGCGATGAAGACCTCGCGCCCGGCATTGAAAGCGCTGTATGCCGCCACGTTCAAGCAGCACAAGCTCGATGCGCTGGTGTTCCCGACCGTGCCGAAGGTGGCGATGGCGGCCAACCCCGAGTCGAGCAGCGTGCCGACTTTCATCGGCGTGATCCAGAACACCGATCCCGGCAGCAACGCAGGCGTGCCCGGGCTGCAGATCCCGATCGCGCTCGGCGCCACCAGCAAGCTGCCCATCGGCCTGGAGCTCGACGGCCCGGCCGGCAGCGACCGGCGGCTCGTCGCCATCGGCCTCGCACTCGAGCCGGTGTTCGGCCGACTGCCGCCGCCGGCCAAGTGATCGATCAACCGCGCGGCCGAAGGAGAGGTGCATGAGGAAGACCGTGAAATCGATGGTCGACGAGGCCATGGCCGTGATCACGACGCATAGCGTCGACCAGGCGCTGGCGCTGCATGGGCGCGACGACGTGCAGTTCATCGACATCCGCGACGTGCGCGAGCTCGATCACGAGGGCGTGATCCCGGGCGCGTTCCACGCGCCGCGAGGCATGATCGAGTTCTGGGTCGACCCGGAGTCGCCTTATCACAAACCGGTGTTCGCCAGACCGGACACGCAGTACGTGCTGTTCTGCGCCTTGGGCTGGCGCTCGGCGCTGGCGACCAAGGTGCTGCAGGACATGGGCCTGGAGAACGTCGCGCATGTCGAAGGCGGTTTCACGGCCTGGAAGCAGGCTGGCGGGCCGGTGGCCGAGCGGGCGAAGAAGCCCAAGACCGCTGCCTGAGGTGACAACGCCCCAGGCGTGCCGCCCGCAGCGAAAGGGAAGTCGATCGATGACCCCGCGATACCGGTTCGTTCTGCTGGCTCTTGCGTTTGGCATCGGCTTGCCGTCGATGCCGGTCGCTGCGCAAAGCCAGTGGCCGAGCAAGCCGATCCGCATGATCGTGCCTTATCCGCCCGGGGGGCCGAGCGACATCGTGATGCGCAGCGCGGCCGAGAAGATGCAGCTCGCGCTCAAGCAGCCGATCGTCATCGACAACAAGCCCGGGGCGGGCGGCAACCTCGGAGCGGCCGAGGCCGCGCGCGCGGCGCCGGACGGCCATACCTGGCTGTTCGCTACCGACAACATCGTCACGATCAGCCCGCACGTCTACGCCAAGCTGCCGTACAAGCCCGACGAGCTGATGCCGGTGTCGCTGGTGTCGGGTTTCAGCCAGACGCTGGTTTGCCACCCCGGCGCCGGCGTCAAGACGCTGGCCGATCTGGTGCGGCTCGCGCGCACCAGCAAGCTGAGCTACGCCTCGGGCGGCGCCGGCGTGCCGGGCCATCTGTCGATGGAACTCCTGCTCGCCACCGCCGGCATCGAGATGCAGCACATTCCGTACAAGGGGCCGGCTCCGGCGACGCAGGACGTCGTCGGCGGCCAGGTGCCCTGCGGCTTCCTGGCCGGGCCCACGGTGCTGCCCCATGTGAAGGCGGGCAAGCTCGTGGCGCTGGCGGTGTCTGGCGCGAAGCGCTCGCCGATGCTGCCCGAAGTGCCGACTGTTGCCGAGCAGGGTTATCCGGGCTTCGACGCCACCTTCATGCTGGTGGTGCTGGCGCCGCACGGCACGCCCGAGGCCATCGTCGCGGCGTTCCAGAGGTCGCTTGTCGACGCGATGCGCATGCCCGACGTGGTGGACAAGCTCAGGCAGAGCGACCAGGACGTCATCGCCAGCACACCGGCACAGGCCTCCGAGGTGCTGGCCGCCACGTCGAAGAAGTGGGGCGCGGTCGCGCGGAAGATCGGCCTCAGCCTCGATTGACAAGGTGTGAATAAACCTACTGCGCGACCCGATCTTGCGAGTCCGGTCCTCGCTGTACTACTCGTACAGCTCCGGTCCTCGTCGCAACCTCGGGCCGCTCGCGACGGTTTCTTTCACACCTTGTGAGGCGATCGGCAAGCGCAGGGCGCGGCACTGGGCGCTACGCAAGCAGAACCCGGCTGGAAAAGACAGCGGGGGCTCGACTTGCGTCGAGCCCCCGCTGTTCAGGACTGGCTTCGGTCTGGCCTCAGGCGGCTATGGCCTTGGTGACAGCCTTCTTTGCGGTGCGGACAGCACGCCGGGCCTTGGCCACCGGCGCTTTCGTGGTCTTGGCGACGCGCCGGGTCGCGGCTTTCACCGTCGACTTGGCCTTTCGCGCCACCGGAGTGGCCTTGTGAACCGCGCGGCCACCGACGACGTCAGCCAGCGCGCTGGCGCCTTCGGCAACCTTGCTCGACAACACCAACCCGACCTTGGCGCCGGGCATCGCCAGGCGGGCGGCGCCTTGCAGGCCGTTGGCCAGGATCTGGTTGTCGATACCGGCTGCGAACTTGGCGACCTTGCTCACTTGCGCGGCGGCGGTGGTCGAACCCAGTTCGATCGCCCGCTCGGTGCGCTCGGTGACCTGGTCGATTCCACTGACGAAGAGCTTGCTGACGTTGCCGCGAACTTCGTTCATGCGGTCGGTGGCGCGCGGCGCCATCTTGGCCGTGCGCGGATAGACGCTCTTCTTCAGTGCGCCGTTGACCACGCTGACGAGGCGGTGACTGCCCAGACGATAGGCGGTCACGGCCTGCGTGGCGGCGGTGCGATAGTTTTCGAGCGTTTCCAGCGTGACTCGGCTGAGGGTTTGAGTTGTCATGGTGTGTTCCTTCTGGTGTCGTGATGAAGAGCCATTCACAGACGAAGTCTCGTCGCCAACCGTAGAGAGCGACACCCAAAGAAGGGCCATGTGCCTAGGGAGTGCACTCCAGAACCGGCCGTGTCGCACAAGACCGTCGCGCGTGCCCTGCTGCTGTCAGTACCCCGGCGGCACCCGATCGAACCAGGGCCTGGCCTGCTCGAGTTGCCCGGCCAGCCGGAACAGCGTGGCTTCGCCGCCCAGCGGCGCGACGAATTGCATGCCGATCGGCAGCCCGGCGGCGTTCCAGTGCAGCGGCACCGACATCGCCGGTTGCCCCGTCACGTTGAACAGCGGCGTGAACGGTATGTAGTCGAAAGTCTTCTCGACCAATGGATTGATGACACGCAGTGCGTTCAACAGCCAGCCGGCGTTCATGGCGTTGACGACGCGCATGAATCGCGCTTCGGCCAGCGACGGTTGCAGCGCGCCGATCAGCGCCGGCGGTGCGCCGAGCGTCGGCGTCATCAGTACGTCGTGCTGGCCGAAGAACGGCGCCATGGTGCGCGCCGCCATCTGCAGCGTGCGCGATGCGTCTGCGTACTGCGCCGCGCTGAGCGAGCGTCCCAGCAAACCCATGCTGTAGGTCGAGGGCTCGAAATCGCCGGCGCGCGGGCGTCGACCCGCGAGTCGGGAAACAGCCTCGATCTCGGCGCGCACCTCGCCGGTCAGGATGGTCACGAACGCCAGGGCGCAGGCCTCGCCGTCGACCGGCGGCGTCGCCTCCTCGACGCTGTGGCCGAGCGACTCGAGCAGCCTGGCGCTGGCTTCGAGTCCCGCGATGCAGTCGGCGTGGACGTTGCGCCCGAACAGCGGCTTGCGCGTGAACGCGATGCGCAGCCGGCCGGGCTCGGTGCGCGTCTCGTCGACGAAGGGGCGCGCTTGCGCGGGGGCGGCATAGGGCGCGCCCGCATCGGCACCCGCGGTCGCGTCGAGCAGGGCCGCGCTGTCGCGCACCGAGCGACTGACCGCATGCTCGATCGCGAAGCCGCGCCAGAGTTCGCCGAACTCCGGTCCGGTGGGCGTGGTGCCGCGGCTTGGCTTGAGGCCGAAGAGACCGCAACACGACGCGGGAATGCGGATCGACCCGCCGCCGTCGCCGCCGCTGGCTACAGGCACGAAACGCGCCGCCACGGCTGCGGCCGATCCGCCGCTCGAGCCGCCGGGTGAATGTTCGAGCGACCAGGGGTTGCGCGTGGGTCCGAACAGCACCGGCTCGGTGTAAGGCGTGAGGCCGAACTCCGGCGTGTTGGTGCGGCCCACCATGACGAGGCCGGCCGCGCGGTAGCGGCGTACCAGCTCGCTGTCGCGCGGCATCGCGATCGCCGACAGCACCCGATTGCCATGGCCGGTCGGCTCACCGGCGATCGTCGCGATCAGGTCCTTGACGAGAAACGGAACGCCGGCGAACGGTGCGTCGGTGTTCACCTGCGCGGCTTCGACGCGCGCGGCCTCGTAACGCTTGCGGACCACCGCGTTCAGCGTCGGGTTGTGGGCCTCGATGCGCGCGATCGCAGCCTCGAGCAACTCGACGGCGCTCACCTCGCCGCGCCGAACGAGGCCGGCCAGCGCCAGGCCATCGTGGCGCACATACTCATCGACGCGGATCATCCGGCCTCCCAGGGCGAATGCTGTGACATCGCCATTGTCATCGCGCCCATGTTCGCCACCGTGGTCCCCTACTGCATGCGCAGCCGGCGCGCGGCCTCTTCGGCGCGCGCGTCGTCGATCTCGCGCATCACGCTGCCGACGTCGACCGCGCCACCCTCGAGCGCGAAGCGCCCGCTGAGCACCACCTCGGGGTGCAGCAGGCCGCGTCGATAAAGATCCCAGATCTCGTGCCCGTACCGGGTGTCCAGCAGCTCGGGCGCGAAGCGGCCGAAGAAGTCGCTCAGGTTGACCACGTCGCGCAGCAACATACCGGCGGCGTGGTTGTTGCCGGCGGCATCCACCGCCTGGGGCAGGTCGATGATCACCGGGCCGTCGGCGCCGAGCAGGATGTTGAACTCCGACAGGTCGCCATGCACGATGCCCGCACACAGCATGCGCACCACCTGCGTCAGCAGCGTCTGGTGGTGCGCGCGCGCGGCCTCCGGCGTGAACGCCACGTCGTTCAGGCGCGGCGCCGCATCGCCGTGCTTGTCGGTCACCAGCTCCATCAACAGAACGCCGTCGTGGAAGTTGTAGGGCCTGGGCACGCGCACGCCGGCCGCGGCCAGGCGGTACAGCGCATCGACCTCGGCGCTGCGCCACGCTGCCTCCTGCGCCTGCCGGCCGAAGCGCGTGCCCTTGGCCATCGCACGAGCCTGGCGCGTGTTCTTGACCTTGCGGTTCTCGGTGTAGTCCACGGCCTGCCGAAAGCTGCGTTGCGTGGCCTCCTTGTAGACCTTGGCGCAGCGCGCCTCGCCGCCGCAGCGCACCACGAAGACCATCGCCTCCTTGCCGCTCATCAATTGGCGGACGACCGTGTCGATCAGGCCTTCGTCGATCAGCGATCGCAGGCGCGCGGGGGCTTTCATCGGCGCATTCTGCGCTGGCGCCGGAGAACTCCGGGCCTCACGCGGCGGAATGCCAGAGCGCGGCGAAGAAATGGCAGGTGCTGCCGCCGATGACGAACAGGTGCCACACGAAGTGCGCGTAGCGCAGCTTCGAATCGAACAGGTAGACCACGGCGCCGGCGGTGTACGACAGCCCGCCGGCGATCAGCCAGGCCAGCCCGGTGGTGGATATGCGCTCGACCAGCGGCGCGACGGCGATCAACGCGACCCAGCCCATCGCCACATACAGGCCGGTGGACCACAGCGGATGCGTCAGCCGGTCGAGCAGCTTGGAGACGATGCCGAGCGCGGCGGCCGCCCAGACCACGCCGAACAACGCCCAGCCCCAGGCGCCGTGCAGCACGCCGAGCAGAAAGGGCATGTAGCTGCCGGCGATGAACAGGAAGATCGACGCATGGTCCAGCCGGTTCAGCCAGAGCTTGGCGCGGCCGGCCGGCATGGCGTGGTAAAGCGTCGAAAAGAAGTACAGCACGATCGCCGTGCCGGCGAACAGGCACGCGCCCACGACATTGGCCGCGCCGCCGCGCTGCGTCGCACCGTGCACCAGGATCGGAAGCGCCGCAACGGCGAGCGCCAGCCCGACGCCATGGCTGAGCGAGTTGGCGAACTCCTCGCCCCAGGTCTGCGCCCGTACCCGGGCTGTCGAAGTCATGCTGAGTGCATCGTACGCCAGGCTGCGATCGCGCCCAGGCGGATGGCATCCACCGGGCTGCGCAACCGCTCCACCGCCGACCTTCAGCACGTGCGGGCAGATCATCGTCGGCGCCACGTCGGCGTGACCCAGCAGCGCCTGCAGCTCGTGCAGCAGGCGCTGCGGCAACAGCACCACCCGAACGTTGCAACCCTTGCCCTCACCTACCACCCATGCGCGGCTGCCGAAGTCGACGTCCTTCACGCGCAGCTCGGGCATGAACACCCCCTGGATGCACACCCAGCCACACCGAAGCGGGCCGATGCCCGATGCCTGGTGTCAAATCAGAGGCGCGGCAACTGACGGCAAATTGCTGCTGGATAGTTGTACGGTCTATGCGTCGGAAGTCCAGCCCGCAAGCCGACTGCAATGCAAAACCCGTCGCGGAGTTAGGGAGACGACGTCCGGTGCTATGCGACAGGGCCGTCCCCATATAACAAGGTTGCACACAAGCCCCAAGCCGCACCATTGAAGTCGTACTTCCTTGGCCGCGTACGCCCTCAACAACCTCAAGCGAGAACCTAAGATGCTCCAGGGTTCGTGCCACTGCGGATCTGTTCATTGGAAGTTCCAGGGAATGCCAGAGTCGGCGACGGCGTGCAACTGCACGGCATGTCGTCGCTATGGCGCACTGTGGGCATACGACTACGAGGGTGAAGGAATCCGCGTCTCGGGAACAACCAAGGCCTACGTTCGCGGAGCGTCGCTCGGATTTCACTTCTGCCCCGAGTGCGGCTGCCTCGCCTACTGGCGATCACTGGAGTCAAACGAAGAAGGTCGCCGCCGCATCGCAGTCAATCTGCGCCTGACAGAGCCCGATCCCATCTCCCACCTCCCGATCGACCACTTCGACGGATTGGACAAGTGGGAAGACCTGCCACGCGACGGACGATGTATCCGAGACGTCTGGTTCTAGCCGTCCCGCTTCGAGCAGAGAACTGGTCGCGGAAATCTGAGCTGCGCGACAAGTGGAAACTCCGGACACCAAGCTGGGCCGATGATGGCTTGAGGCTGCTGGCAAGCGTGCTCCCTCACTTGCAACACTCAAGCGGTATGCGCGTGCCGTTGGGTGTGAGCTTCAGGTCAAGCTCGTGCCGCAGACGGGAGCGTGACGTCCAACCCTTCGCCCCAGCCGACGTGCTACGGCCTGCGGCCTCAGAGCGCGGCTGAGTTCGTTGGGCATCAGTCGTCATGCTTCGGTCCGCGATAGACTCCACTTTGCCAATGCGGCGGGTATGAAATTCACACTGGAGTGCGAACAGGAAGACGACGGGCGATGGCTTGCCGAGGTCTCGCAGCTGCCTGGCGTGATCGCCCATGGCGAATCTGCCAACGAAGCCATGGCCAAGACCGAAGTGTTGGCTCTGCGCGTGGGGGCTGAACGGCTCGAACACGGTGTAGTGCGCGCCATCGGCATCAGCATTTCAATCCCCACACCCGCATGAGCCAGTGGCCTTTGTCCAAGGCCAATCGTGTTTTCGCTGCGCCACTCCAGGTTGGTTGGCAGCTCAATCGCCAAACCGGCCCTCATCGCACTCTCGGCACGTACCGCACACTTCGGTTCATGAGGAGGAGTCATTCATGGCTGGTCTGGAAGCACACTACTCGGCCCGCGACATCGAAGCGCGAATCCTGGCGGCCATCCGCGCAGCCGGCTTGAATCCCGAGCAACGCCTGTCACCCGAGGAGCTGGGGGCGCTTGACCATTTCCACACCGGCGGACTGCGCGCTTCACGCGAGTTGCTGGAGCTGGCGCAGATTCGGGCCGCGGATCGCGTTCTCGATATCGGAGCCGGACTGGCGGGTCCCGCCCGGCTGCTTGCTTCGACGCTCGGCTGCCGCGTCGACTGCCTCGAGCTGTCGCCCGATTTCTGCGCTGGTGCGGCACTGCTGAATCGGCTGACAGGCCTTGACGACCGAATCAACGTGCACAAGGGCAGCGCGCTCGACCTGCCTTTCCCCGCCGCATCGTTCGATGTCGTCTGGATGCAGAACGTCGGCATGAACATCGCGGACAAGCGCAAGCTCTACGGGGAGATCCACCGGGTCCTCAAGCCGGGCGGCCGGTACGCCTTCCAGGAGATGGCCGCAGGGGAGGCGGCCACGTCCTACTTTCCGCTTCCGTGGGCTACCGACCCTTCCGACAGCTTCCTCGTCTCTGCCGAGGAGATTCGCTCGGTTCTCGGCAAGTGCGGATTCATCGCCGAACTCTTCGAGGACACCAGCGACGCTCACCTGAGCAGGGCCACCGCAGACGCTGCACCGAGTCCGTTGACCTTGGGGGTGTACGTCGACAATCTCGCGCTAAAGGCGGGAAACGCGCGGCGCAGTCTTCAGGAGGGCCAGATTCGGCTGGTCAGAGGCGTGTTCCGGGTGCAATGAGTCATCGCACGACCGGCACGCTGCCCTTGAAGTTGACCCGGATTCACGGACATCTCATCCTGACGGATGAAGGAGTGGTACTTCGTGCTGCCTGCCGAGGCTTTCCTTGCTGGCGATAGGCGAAAGTACTTGTAGGCGGCACTACCCTTCCTGCACTGGTGTATCCCTCAACCCAAAGGGAGAGAACATGACGACGCAAGGCTTTGTTGCATCCCACGCCAAGGGGGCTGTCTTCACGCGCGGGCTTCGGTCCTTCTACGAGTACCGAGACCTCGGAATCAAGGACGCCACCGGCGGACGGGTTGATGCACACGTCATTCGGGCGGCGGCCGGTACGGAGTTCTCAAGTCAGCCCCACATCCACAAGACATCCTTTCAACTCGTCTACGTGCTCAAGGGCTGGATCGAGTTCGAATATGAAGGGCAAGGCCGGGTCCGCCTCGAGGCTGGGTCGTGCGTCCACCAGCCGCCGGAAATTCGTCACCGCGAGGTCGGACACAGCGAAGACATCGAGATGCTCGAGGTTGTGCTTCCCGCGAACTTCCAGACGGAAGAGGTCGCTTCCGTAGACGGCTAGCATCAAAACGCCGAACGCCTCATGCAAATCATCGGTCCCCAGCTGGATGCAAGAGCCGCGTGCGAGGCAGTCCTTCGTTCCCTGCCGATGTGGTTCGGCATCGAGGAGGCGTTGGTGATGTACGCTGACGATACAGTTCGCCTTCCAACGTTCGCTGCCATGGAGGGCGAACAGATCGTGGGCTTCGTATCGCTCCTGGAGCACTTCCCGCATGCATGGGAGATTCATTGCATGGCCGTACGTGCAGCCTCGAGAAGATCAGGCTATGGCCGGGCTTTGGTCGAACGCGTCGAGGCCTGGTTGGCCGAGAGGGGCGTTTCGCTCTTGCAGGTCAAGACCGTTGCCGCCACGTCGTCGAGCAAGGCTTACGCGCAAACACGCGAGTTCTACCGTCACCTCGGATTCCAGCCGCTGGAGGTCTTTCCGCTGCTGTGGGCACCTCAGAATCCATGCCTGCAGTTGGTCAAGCTGCTGCCCGGCGGCTAGCCTCTGGCTCGCCCCGGGATTCGCGCGGCATCCGGGTTGGCGCAATCGTTGGACGTCGTCTCGCGTCATTCCCACGGAGGCTTGACCATGGACGAAAAGCAGGTATCGGACACCTGGGAGCGTGGAAGCCCGTACGAGCGGTATGTCGGCCGGTGGAGCCGACTGGTTGCGCCCGTGTTTCTGTCATGGCTGCGCATACCCGCGGCACGACGGTGGCTCGATGTGGGATGCGGTACCGGAGCACTGTGCGCAGCGATCCTGGACCACTGCTCGCCTTCGGCAGTTGCAGGCGTCGAACCCTCGGAGGGGTTTCTCAAGACCGCGATGGAAAACATGGCCGGCCGAGCGGCATTTCACCCAGGCAGTGCGACGGCGATACCCCTCGATGACTCGGCGGTCGACGTCGTGGTCTCGGGGCTGGTCTTGAACTTCATTGCGGATCAGCAGGCGGCGCTCGCCGAGATGGCCAGAGTGACGGCAAACGGGGGAACCATTGGTGCCTATGTCTGGGATTACGCGGGCAAGATGGAACTGATGCGCTACTTCTGGGACGCTGCGATCGAGCTCGACGCTGATGCCGCGCGACTGGACGAAGGCGCACGGTTTCCACTGTGCCGTCCCGAAGCCCTGGTTTCGCACTTCACCCGTGCCGCACTCCATGAACCCGAAGTGACGGCGATCGACATACCGACCCCATTCGCGAGCTTCGAAGACTACTGGCACCCGTTCCTGGGCGGCCAGGGGCCAGCCCCCGCCTACGCCATGTCGTTGGATGAGACTGCGAGAACGCGTCTGCGAGACCGTATACGAACGCGCCTGCCGTTCCAGGCAGACGGCACTCTCGCCTTGACGGCGCGTGCCTGGGCGGTTCGAGCAACCGTCGCAAAGTAGGCGCTGCCCCGTGCCCTCGCTCGAGTTGACACCCAGCGGCCGACCCCGGGTGCGTCTATCGTCGCTGCGGCGTCGGCCGCTGGGTGCAACGTGGGGATGTTGCCGACGATGCGCTGCAAGGTGTCGATCGACAGATGGCATGGCAACCCGGCTCCATCCGCAGGCCCGGCGGTGAGCCGGTCTCCGCGACGATCGAACACTATGCAGAAAAGGCTCATCGTCTTCGACATCGACGGCACGTTGCTGCAGTCCATCGGCACACATCACCTGGCGATGGAACAGGCGATGGCTGCGTCCGACCTGCTTCACAAGGACCCGGAATGGGCCAACTACGTAAACCACACCGACTCGGGCGTGTACTACGAAGCGTATGAACGCAGTTTCGGCAAGCCGCCGTCTGAGGGCGAGTGTCGTGATTTCGAAGTGCTTTTCCAGAGCTGCTATGACGGCCTCAGGGGCGTGAGCGAGGACGTCGAGATACCGGGCGCCGTGGAGTTGCTGAGGCGGCTGGAGGCATCCGGCGAATGGCTCGTGGCCTTCGCGACCGGCTCGTACCGTGGACCCGCGGAACACAAGCTGCAGTGTCTCGGGGTCGCCAGCCGGTCTTGCGTGCTCGTCACGGCCTCCGAGTTCCGCACGAGAAGGGACATCGTCTCCAATGCCATACGTCAGAGGCTTGCCGGGGTCGAGCACAGTGCTCGCGGTCGCATGATCAGCGTGGGTGACGGTCCCTGGGATGCGAGGACCGCCGCCGAGCTGGGCCTGCATTTCATCGGCGTCGCCCAGGGCGAGCAGGAGCAGCGGCTGATCGAGCTGGGCGCACGCGCCGTGGTGCGCGACTTCATCGATTGGCCGTGTTTCATGAACGCGCTCGAGATCGACTGATTGGTCCGGACCTTGCCGAAAATTTCGTCGCGGGTGGCCGGCAACCCGGTCGGGTAGCGCTGGGTGCCACCGCGGCCACGGCCGTGCCGCGGCGCTCGGTCGGTCGCCGGCGGCGCGCCGCTACACTGGCCGGACGCCTGAGGCTGCACCGTGTGCGCACGGTTCGCACCGACCCCCGCCCGCCGAGGGAGCCGGCGCTACGAAACCCTCCCTGAAACGCCTGGCGATCGAGTTCCTGACACCTGTGTTGATCAACATACTTCTGTTCATCGCGATCGGCGTGGCACTGGCCTGGGCCGTCGCAGCCTTCTATCTGAACGGCGAGGACCTGTCGGCCTTCGACCGAACAACGGGCGAGCGCTTTTCCACCGGCCCCGAGCCCAGCGCCGAACTCAAGGCCGTGATCGCGTCGCTGTCTGGAATCCGCGACGTCCTTCGGGGAGTTTCGCGCAGCGGGCGCACCGCGGTGCTGCGCCGGTACATGGACAACCTGTTCGCCGACCGTGAGATCGACGCCACCATCACGCCGGTCGATTGCGCGGGCGTGCCCGGCGAATGGGTGCTCGCCCCCGGCGCCGACAGCGCCCGGCGCACGTTCTACATCCACGGCGGCGCATTCGTCATGGGCAGCCCGAAGAGCCATCGCACGCTGACGAGCCGCTTCTCCGAACTGACAGGCGGCGCGGTGTTGGCGGTCGACTATCGCCTGATGCCCGAACACCCGCGCATGGCAGGTATCGAGGATTGCCGCACCGCCTACCGCTGGATGCTCGAACATGGCCCGAACGGGCCGGAGCCCGCACGCACGGTGTTCGTCGCCGGCGACTCAGCGGGCGGCAACCTCACGCTGTCGTTGATCGCCTGGGTCCGCGACCAGGGCCTGCGTGCGCCGGACGCCGCTGTCGCGCTGTCTCCGGCGACCGACAGCACGCTCTCGAGCCCGAGCCTCGCAGCCAACGTGCGCAGCGATGCGATGCTCGGCCCGCTGTTCGGGCCGCTGACGCGCGTGCCGAAAGCCCTGCTGCTGTGGGTCGGCTGGATCCAGACCCGCATCAACCCGCGCAACCCGGCGGTCTCGCCGGTGTATGGCGATCTGTCGAACCTGCCGCCGGTGCTGGTGCATGCCAGCGAGATAGAGATGCTGTTCGACGACAGCCGCCGCTATGTGAACCGGGCACAGGCCGCCGGCTCGCCGGTCAGGCTGCAGACCTGGAACCATATGGTTCATGTCTGGCACATCTTCAACCCCGAGCTGACCGAAGCGCGCGACGCGCTCGCAGAGATCGGCAAGTTCCTGGCCGCGGCATCGCCGCCGGCGGGTGTCGCGCGCGGTTGAGTTGCACTCGGCAGACGGTGCTGCGCGAGCCGGTTTGCAAATCCGGTCGGCGCGCCGCCTGCTACTCCGGCGCGCCCTGCCAGAGCAGGTCGTAGCCGAGTTCCTGCGAGCCGGTGCTCATCTTCGCGAGTGCCGCGAACTTCTCGCGGAACACGGCGTCCGCGTGCGAGCGTTCGTGCTCCTCGAACGAGCGCCAGTAGGTGACGATGGCGATGTCGTGGTCGGATGCGGCCTGGGCGCCGCCGAGTGAGCCTTCGTCGGAGACGAATCCCGAGAAGCGGAACACTTGGCCCGCGATGAAACCGCCCTTGTCGCCGCCATAGGTTTCCTTGACCACGCTGCACATCTCGGCGAGCGCGACGTCGACGTCGTCCATGTCGACGCCGGACTTGAGCTTGACGGTGTTGAAGAGCATCTTTGCGCCGAAGGGAACGGTGATGGGTCCGAACATGAGGTCTCCTCAAGCATTGGGCAAGGTACGTGTCGAGGGCGGCGCCTCACGCTTTCAGGATACCGCAGGCACGTCCGCCGGGAGCGGATAGAGTTCGACCGATGATGCTCTCATTCCCAGCGCCGGACGCGCTCGCGCCGGCATACGACGTCGGCCTGCGCGACGGCCGGCGAGGCATTGCGCGCAAGCTGTCTGCCGCCCGAGGACACGCATGAGGCCGCCGACATCGCATCCGTTGCCGCAACCCCTGGCGGGCCTGAAGGTCGTGGAGTTCACGCACATGGTGATGGGCCCCACCTGCGGCATGGTGCTGGCCGACCTGGGCGCCGAGGTCATCAAGGTCGAGCCGATCGAAGGCGACCGCACGCGCACGCTGCTCGGCGCGGGCGTCGGTTTCTTTCCTATGTTCAACCGCAACAAGAAGAGCATCCAGATCGATCTGCACCGCCCGGCCGGCGCCGACGCCGCCCGACGCCTGGCTGCGAGCGCCGATGTCGTGGCCGAGAACTTCAAGCCCGGCACGCTCGTGAAGTACGGGCTCGACTACGCCGCGCTCTCACAAGTGAACCCGCGCCTCATCTACGCCGGCCTGAAGGGTTTTCTGCCCGGCCCGTACGACCATCGCACCGCGCTCGACGAGGTGGTGCAGATGATGGGCGGCCTGGCCTACATGACGGGCCGGCCGGGCGACCCGCTGCGCGCGGGCTCGTCGGTCAACGACATCATGGGCGGCATGTTCGGTGCGATCGCGATCCTCGGCGCGCTGATCCAGCGCGGCATCAGCGGTCGCGGCATGGAGGTGCAGTCAGCGCTGTTCGAGAACAACATCTTTCTCGTCGGCCAGCACATGCTGCAGTACGCGATCACCGGCAAGCCGGCGGCGCCGATGCCTGCCCGCATCAGCCCCTGGGCGATCTACGACGTGTTCACGGTGAAGGACGGCGAGCAGATCTTTCTCGCCGCGGTGAGCGACGCGCAGTGGGTCACCTTCTGCGACGCGCTGGGTTTCGCCGACCTGAAGGCCGACCCCGCGCTGGCGCTCAACAACGACCGCGTGCGCGCGCGGCCCACCTTGCTGGCCGAGCTGTCGCGCCGGCTGCAGGCCTTCAGCGCGGCCGAGCTGTCGCGGCGCTTCGAAGCGGCAGGCCTGCCGTTCGCGCCGATCATGAGGCCCGAGCAGCTGCTCGTCGACCCGCACCTGCTGGCCACCGGCGGACTGGCCGATATCCAGCTCACCGACGGCGAGCGCACCGGCCAGACGGTGAAGACCACGCTGTTTCCGTTCACGCTCGATGGCTCGCGCCCCGGCGTGCGGCTGAACCCGCCCAAGCGCGGCGAACACACGCGCGAGGTGCTGGCCGGCATCGGGCTCGCCGAGCACGAGATCGATGCGCTGATCGAAGCCAAAGCGGTGGCATGACGACCACCCGATCCATCCAACCTGGAGATACGAAGATGACAAAGCCCCAGACGCGCCGCGACCTCCTGGCCCTGGGCCTCGCGGCCCTTTGCGCCGGGCGCGCATTCGCGCAGCAAAGCGGCGACAGGACGGTGAAGTTCGTGCTGCCCAACGCCACCGGCTCGGGCGTCGACACGATCACCCGCACCGCGCAGAGCGCGCTGGCCAGGGCGCTGGGCTCGACCGTCGTGGTCGACAACCAGCCCGGCGCCGGCGGCATCGTCGGGCTGCAGACGCTGGCACGCTCGGCGCCCGACGGCCTCACGCTCAGCGTGGTGTCGAACAACGTGGTGATCTTTCCGAGCGTGTTCAAGACGCTGCCGTTCGACATGCCGGGTGACTTCACGGCGGTCGCAATCTGCGGCTTCACGCCGATCGTGCTGGTGGTCAACCCCAAGGTGCCGGCGCAGAACTCGAAGGAATTCGTCGCCTACCTCAAGGCCAAGGGCGGCGAGGTCAACTACGCCTCGGGCGGCAACGGCACGATCCTGCATCTGGCCAGCGAGATGTTCCTCGACGAGGCGGGCGCCAAGGCGCGGCACATTCCGTACAAGGGCGTCGGCCCGATGCTGACCGACCTGATCGGCGGCCAGGTCGAGTTCGCCACCGCCGCGCTGCCGAGCGTGCAGCAGCACCTGAAGAGCGGCGCCTTGCGCGCGATCGGCGTCGGCACGGCGCAGCGCGTGCCGGCGGCGCCCGATATTCCCACCTTCGTCGAACAGGGCCTGCCGGGCTACGTGGTCGAGGCCTGGTTCGCGGTTCTCGCACCAAAGGGGCTGGCCGACGCGGAGGTCAAGCGCATCAACGCCGCGGTGGCCACGGCCTTCGCCGACCCGGCGGTGAAGGAGGCCATGGCCAAGCAGGGCAACGTGATCAACATCAGCACGCCGGAGTTCGCGCACCAGTTCTTCCGCTCCGAGCTGGCGAAATACGCGGCGCTGGTGAAGAAGGCGGGCGTCGAGGTGCAGTGAGTGCGGCTTCGCGCGCGTTTGCGTTCGGGGCTTCCGGCCAGACCGCGCCGGTGTGCGCGCTGTGTCTGGGCCGTGCCGAAGCGAGCAACCCCGAGCGCGGGGTTGTGCGTGAAGGGCATGAGCAACGGTCGGGCGACGCCGTGATGGCGGGGCTGCGGATGGCGTTGCCGGCCGACGAGAGCGAGCGCCTGGTGAGGGAAGGCGCGGCGCTGAGAGAAGAGGAAGCTGCCCGTATCGTGCTCGGTGAATTGGCATGATCCACGCCGCGCTGCCCGGTCCGGCCGGGCCAGGGATGCCGCGACGATGAGCAGAACGGCGCTCAGCCCCAAGGCCTTCGTCACGCTGCTGCTGCTGGCGTGCATGTTCGGCGGCAACCATGTGGCCGCGCGCATCGCGCTGGACCATGGCGTGGACGTGGCCACTGCGGTGGCTGTGCGCAGCCTGGCCACTGCCGCGTTCGTCGCACTGCTGGTCGTCGCCTATCGCGTGCCGTTGAAGTTGACGCCGCGGCACTGGCGCGTGATGCCGGCCATCGGCCTGCTGGTGGCGATCCAGAGCGTGTGCCTGTATGGGTCGGTCGCACGAATCCCGGTGGGGCTGGCGCTGTTGGCGTTCAACAGCTACCCGATCTGGACTGCGCTGTGGGCCTGGGCGATCTATCGACACGTGCCCGCGCGCTCGGTGCTGGTCGCGATGCCGGTGATCCTGTTCGGTCTGGCGCTCGCGCTCGATGTGCTGGGCGCGGCCTCCGGGCTCGGCGCGCAGGCGCAGTGGAGCCGGATCGGCACCGGCGTCGCACTCGCGGTTGCTGCCGCGGCCACCTTCGGCCTGGTGCTGGCGCTCACGCAGCACGAGGTGGCCGACCTCGACGGCCGCCTGCGCACCGCGATCACGATGACCATCGTCGGCGTGCTGGCGCTGGCCGGCACGCTGGCGCAGGGCGGCCTGCACTGGCCGAATGCGCCGGCGGGCTGGTGGGGCCTGGCCGCGCTCAGTGTGCTCTACGGCACCGCGTTCACGATCTTGTTCACGCTGCTACCCAAGCTCGGAGTCGTGGGCAATTCGCCGATCCTGAACGTCGAGCCGGTGGCGGCGTTGCTGCTCGCCTGGCTGATCCTCGACCAGGCCGTGGCGCCAGTTCAGATCGTCGGCGCGCTGCTCGTCGTCGGCGCTGTGATGGCCCTGGGCCTGAGGTGGCGCTGAGCAGGCGGCGTTCAGCCTGTCACGATCGGCCGTGGCGCCGTCGCGACGCGGCGCAGGTGCACGGACCGGCAGGCGCCCACAATGACCCGCGGACCCACACCCGGCAACCGGAAGGCGAATCACCATGAAGCAGATCGTCATCGCATGTCTGGCCGCCCTGGCGGCGGTGAGCGGCGTACAGGCTCAGCAAGGCGGCGTGCGCGGCATCCTCGGTATCGGGCTGACAACCGGCGGCGACACGCTGGCCAGCATCCAGTACACAGACGGCAGCACCGCCGACATCAGGGCAGGCGGCCTGGTGCACTTCTACGGCGGCCTCGAAGTGCGGCTGGCGCCGCAGCTCACCATGCAGGGGACGGTCGGCTACCAGGTCGACGACACCGGTTCGTACAGCAACGGATCGCTGCGTTTCACGCGCTATCCGTTCGAATGGCTGGCGCATGTCCAGATCAGCCCCAACGTGCGCGTTGGCGGCGGCCTGCGTTTCGTCACCGACGCCAAGGTCAGCGGCAGCGGCGTCCTGAGCGGCATCGAGATCGACTACGGCTCGACCACCGGCGGGGTCATCGAAGGCGAGTACCTGGTCACGCCCAACATCGGCCTGAAGCTGCGTTTCGTCGGCGAGAAGTACACGCCGAGCGCCGGCGGGCCGAGCGCCGACGGCAACCATGTCGGCTTCTACTTCAACTGGTACCTGTAGTCCGGGTGCGCCGGGCAATCGCTCTGAGCGCTTCGCGCCGCGTCAGCGGGGATAGCTGCGAGCCGTATTCGCGGCAGAACGCCAGCACTTCGTCCGGCGCGGCATAGGAGCGCTGGCGCAGGGCCCAGCCGATGCCCTTGCGCAGGAAGAACTCGCCGGCCAACCGGCTGCTGCCGATCGACGGCAGGATCACGTCGTAGAGCAGCCTGGCGTCGACGGCAGCCTTCAGCCTTCGCTGACACAGGATGGCGGCCCGGCGCAGCCACAGATCGTCGCCCCTGGCCCAGCGCCTCAAGATCGGCTTGAGCTCGCGCGGGTGGTCCGTCAACAACCGCGCCAGAGCCGTGCCGGAGATGTCGTCGCAGGTGTCCCACCATGCGCCGGTCGCGATCATCTCCTCGTACACCGGCAGCAGGGCAAGACTCAACCAGCGCGCATTGGTGCCAACGCGCGCCAACTCCATGGCGGCATAACGCTCCTCCCGGTAACGGGCGGTCCGCCACAGGTGGCGCATCGTGCTGCCGAGCGTGGCGGTGTCGGGCATCGGGTGGGCCTTGACGGCAGCCGCAGTCAAGCGCCGTCGCAGCGGTGCGGCGATGCCATGAAACGGCAGCGCGGACTTCATATAAGCCTGCATCGGCGCGGCACGCGCCGGGTCGGCGTGCGCGGCGAATGACGAGCGCAGCGCCACGATGAACTTCAGGTGGGCGGGCATCGCGCTCGATCATGCCTGCTCCGCAGCAGCCGCCTCAACGCGCGTCGGCGCGATGCAGCGCCTGCGCCACCTCGTCGCGCAACACGCGCAAGGTGGCCAGCTCGGCCGCCGGCGCGCGCAGCGCGCCCCACAGCAGTGCGGCCAGCGCGCGGGCGGTGGCGTCGATATCGATCGGCCTCTTCGTCGCCACGGCCTCCCACAGGATGTGCTCCATCGGTCCAAACACCATCGGCCGCAACAGGCGCAGCGGTAGATCGGACCGGATCTCGCCACCGGCCTGGCCGCGCGCGAGCAGGTCCATCAACGGCGCTGTATAGCGGCGCTGCAGCGGCAGCACGGCATCGCCCAGCTCGGCGGGGCCCTTGCTGCGGCCCTCGGAGAGCACCAGCGCGCACATGCCGGTGCCGTGCACCAGGAACAGGCGCAGGTGCGTATGGACGATGAACTCGAGCTGGGCCTTGATCGAGCGATGGCGCGGCAGGCCCTGTTCGATGGCGCCGATGATCTCGTCGTACCAGTCGCTGATCACGCGCACGCACAGTTCCCGCTTGCCGCGAAAATAGGTGAACACCGTGGCCTCGCTGATGCCCAGGCGTTGCGCGATCTCGGTCGTGGTCGCGCGTTCGTAGCCGCGCTCGGAGAACACCTGGCGGCCCACGCGCACGATGTCGCGCACGCGCTGCTCGGACTTGGCGCTGGCAGGCTGGCGCCGCAACACGCGCGGTGCGGCGCCGGGGGCCGGTCGATTGGCAGGCTCGGGCAGCGCGCGCGAGCGCGGGCCGGAACGACCGGCGCGCTTCGCCGGCGGGGATATGGGCATGTTTTGAGTATTACTCAAGAAAGACTTGAGCCGCAACCGTGGTCCTGCTAATCTTGCAAAGCTGGCTGCTGCAATGTCCAGAGTTGTGTGCTGCGATGCAGCAATCGATCGACCGGATCGAGGCCCGTGCCGACCCATGACTTGAGATTCGCTCAAGTTCTGCGCCAGAACTGTTGGAGACCCCCCATGTTCGAGTCCAGTCTCAGCTTTCCCCTCGGCGAAGACATCGGGATGCTGCGTGACGCGGTGCGCGACTTCGCGCAGAACGAAATCGCGCCGCGCGCGGCCGAGATCGATCGCGCCAACGAATTCCCCGCCGACCTGTGGCGCAAGCTCGGCGAGATCGGCGTGATGGGCCTCACCGTCTCCGAGGCCTACGGCGGCACGCAGATGGGCTACCTCGCGCACATGGTGGCGATGGAGGAGATCAGCCGCGCCAGCGCCGCGGTGGGCCTTTCCTACGGCGCGCATTCGAACCTGTGCGTCAACCAGATCCATCGCAACGGCAACGAGGCGCAGAAGAAGAAGTACCTGCCCGGGCTGATCAGCGGCCAGCAGGTTGGCGCGTTGGCGATGAGTGAGCCGAATGCCGGGTCGGATGTCGTCAGCATGAAGCTCAGGGCCGAGAAGACGGGCAACCGCTATGTGCTAAACGGCGCCAAGATGTGGATCACCAACGGCGGCGATGCCGACACGCTGATCGTCTACGCCAAGACCGATGCCAACATGGGTGCGCGCGGCATGACGGCCTTCATCGTCGAGAAGGGATTCAACGGCTTCAGCCACGGCAGCCACCTCGACAAGCTCGGCATGCGCGGCTCCAACACCTATCCGCTGTTCTTCGAGGACTGCGAGGTGCCCGAGGAGAACGTGATGGGCGGCGAGGGCAACGGCGCCAAGGTGCTGATGAGCGGCCTCGACTACGAGCGTGCGGTGCTGTCGGGCGGCCCGCTCGGCATCATGGCCGCCTGCATGGACGTGGTGGTTCCCTACCTGCACGAGCGCAAACAGTTCGGTCAGAGCATCGGCGAGTTCCAGCTGATGCAGGGCAAGCTGGCCGACATGTACACCACGCTGCAGGCCTGTCGGGCCTATGTGTATTCGGTCGGCCAGGCCTGCGATCGCACCGACCACGCGCGCACTCTGCGCAAGGACGCAGCCGGCGCCATCCTCTATGCGTCGGAGAAGGCCACCTGGATGGCCGGCGAAGCGATCCAGGCGCTGGGCGGCGTCGGCTATACCAACGAGTACCCCACCGGCCGCCTGTGGCGCGATGCCAAGCTTTACGAGATAGGGGCGGGAACGTCCGAGATCCGACGCATGCTGATCGGCAGAGAGCTGTTTGCGGAGACGCTGTAATGGCGCAACTGGCGAGCAAGCTGAACCCGCGTTCGGCGGAGTTCAAGGCCAACGCAGCGGCGATGCGCGCATCGGTCGAGGACCTGAACGCGCAGCTCGAGCGCATCACGCGCGGCGGCCCGGAGGACGCGCGCGCCAAGCATGCGGCGCGCGGCAAACTGCTGCCGCGCGACCGCGTCGAGCGGCTGCTCGACCCCGACACGCCGTTCCTCGAGATCGGCCCGCTGGCGGCGATGAACGTCTACAAGGAGCGCGACGGCTCCGACTCGGCGCCCTCGGCCGGCGTGATCACCGGCATCGGCCGCATCAACGGCCTCGAGTGCATGATCGTCTGCAACGACGCCACCGTCAAAGGCGGCAGCTACTTCCCGCTCACCGTGAAGAAGCACCTGCGCGCGCAGGAGATCGCGCTGCAGAACCGGCTGCCCTGCATCTACCTGGTCGACTCGGGCGGCGCCAACCTGCCCAATCAGGACGATGTATTCCCTGATCGCGAACACTTCGGGCGCATCTTCTACAACCAGGCCAACATGTCGGCCCAGGGCATTCCGCAGATCGCGGTGGTGATGGGTTCGTGCACGGCGGGCGGCGCGTACATGCCGGCGATGAGCGACGAAACCATCATCGTCAGGAACCAGGGCACGATCTTTCTCGGCGGCCCGCCGCTGGTCAAGGCGGCGATCGGCGAGATCGTCAGCGCCGAAGACCTGGGCGGCGGCGATGTGCACACGCGCCTGTCCGGCGTGGCCGACCACCTGGCCGAGAACGACCTGCACGCGCTGGCGCTGGCGCGCCAGATCGTCGCCAACCTGAACTGGCGCAAGTCGATACCGCTGGTCTGCAGCGAGCCGCGTGCGCCGGCTCATCCGACCGAAGAGCTGCACGGCGTGGTGCCGGTCGACACGCGCAAGCCGTACGACGTGCGCGAGATCATCGCGCGCATCGTCGACGCCAGCGAGTTCGACGAGTTCAAGGCGCGTTACGGGCAGACGCTGGTCACCGGCTTCGCGCGCATCGAGGGCCTGCCGGTGGGCATCGTCGCCAACAACGGCATCCTGTTCTCCGAGAGCGCGATGAAGGGGGCGCATTTCATCGAGCTGTGCTGCCAGCGGCGCATTCCGCTGATCTTCCTGCAGAACATCACCGGCTTCATGGTCGGGCGCAAGTACGAGAACGAGGGCATCGCCAAGCACGGCGCCAAGATGGTCACCGCGGTGGCGACCGCGACGGTGCCGAAGTTCACGGTCATCATCGGCGGCAGTTTCGGCGCCGGCAACTACGGCATGTGCGGCCGCGCCTACAGCCCGCGCTTCCTGTGGATGTGGCCGAACGCGCGCATCAGCGTGATGGGCGGCGAACAGGCGGCGAGCGTGCTCGCCACGGTGCGCCGCGACGGCATCGAGGCCAAGGGCGGCAGCTGGTCGGCAGACGACGAGGCCGCGTTCAAGAAGCCGATCCTCGAACAGTTCGAGCATCAGGCGCATCCGTATTTCGCCAGCGCCCGGCTCTGGGACGATGGGGTGATCGACCCGGCCGACACGCGGCGTGTGCTGGCGCTGGCGATCAGCGCGAGCCTGAACGCGCCGATCCCCGAGAGCCCGAAGTTCGGCGTCTTCCGCATGTGACATGGCCCACCCCCGACGCGCCTTCGGCGCCTCCCCCTCGAGGGGGCGCCGCCAGCGGACCGGCAGAGCCGGATCCGCGGCGGCCGCTTGGCTAGGCCTCGTGGTCGCGGGTCGGTGACGCGGAGGACTGAGTTGGAGAACGTCTATCTCACCCCCGAGCACGAGCTGCTGCGCGAGCAGGTGCAGCGTTTCGTCGCGCGCGAGGTCGAGCCGCACGCCCCGGCGTGGGAGGACACGGGCCTCGTGCCGCGCGACGTGCTGCGGCGCATGGGCGCGGCCGGCATGCTCGGCCTGATGTTCGCGCCCGAATGGGGCGGCGGCGGCGCCGACGCACTGACCAACCTGGTCTTTGCCGAAGCGCTCGCGACCAGCACCTTCGGCGGCTTCATCGTCACCGTGCTGGTGCACACCGACATGGCCAGCCCGCACCTGCACCACGCCGGCTCGCGCGAGCAGCTCGCGCGCTGGATGCCCGGCATCACGCGCGGCGAGATCATCACTGCCGTGGGCATCACCGAGGCTGGCGCCGGCTCCGACGTCGCGGGTCTGCGCACCAGTGCGCGCCGCGACGGCGGGGACTGGGTGCTGAACGGCAGCAAGCTGTTCATCACCAATGGCGTGCTGGCCGACCTGTATTTCATCGCCGCGCGCACCGGCAGCGGGCGGCACGACATCTCGATCTTCGCGCTTGAGAAAGGCACGCCGGGATTCACGGTCGGGCGCCGGCTCGACAAGACCGGATGGCTCTGCTCCGACACCGCCGAGCTGCATTTCGACGACTGCCGCATCCCGGCGGACCAACTGCTCGGCGACGAAGGCAGGGGCTTCCACGCGGTGATGAAGAACTTCCAGACCGAACGCATCGCACTCGGCGCGATGGCGGTCGGCCATTGCACGCAGGCGATCCGCCTAGCGCTCGATCACGTGCGCGCGCGCCAGGCCTTCGGCGGTACGCTGTGGGACAAGCAGGCGGTGCGCCAGCGCATTGCGATGTTGGACGCAAAGACGCGCGCGGCGCAGCAATACCTGTATCACTGTGCCTGGCGCGTGACGCAGGGGCACGACGTGGTGCAGGACGTGTCGATGCTCAAGGCGCTGACCGGCGAGCTCGTCAACGAGGTGACGCAGGGCTGCCAGCAACTGCACGGCGGCATGGGCTACATGCGCGGCACGCCGGTCGAACGGCTGTGGCGCGATGCGCGTATCCTGGCCATCGGCGGCGGCGCCACCGAGGTGATGCTCGACGAGGCGGCCAAACGCTATTGAAGGCAGGACGACGATGACCACCACGCTCGACATCGCGAGGAACGGCCCGGTTGCTCGCGTCTTCCTGAACCGGCCCGAGGTTCGCAACGCGTTCAGCGATGCGGTGATCGCAGAGCTGACCGCCGCGTTCCAGACGCTGGGCAGCGACTCATCGGTGCGTGCCATCGTGCTCGGCGGCCACGGCAAGGCGTTCTGCGCCGGCGCCGACCTGAACTGGATGCGCGCGATGGCCGACTACTCGTGGGAGCAGAACCGCGCCGACGCGCAGGCGCTGGCCGACATGCTGTGGGCGATCTACAGCTGTCCGCATCCGGTGGTCGGCCGCATCCACGGCGACTGCTATGCCGGCGGCGTGGGCCTGGCGGCCGTCTGCGACGTGCTGGTCGCCGCCGAGGGCATCCAGTTCTGCCTCAGCGAGGCCCGGCTCGGCCTGCTGCCGGCGACGATCGGCCCGTATGTCGTGCGGGCGCTGGGCGAGCAGGCGGCGCGCCGCTACTTCGCCACCGCCGAGCGTTTCACGTCGGCCGAGGCGCACCGGCTGGGCTTCGTGCATGAGCTGGCGGCGGCCGACACGCTGGATGCGAAGGTCGATGCGATCGTGCAGGCGCTGGTGGCCAACGGGCCGGCGGCCGTCAAGGCCTGCAAACGATTGGTGCAGGATCTCGCCGGTCAACCGATCACGGCCGTGCTGCGCGAGGATACGGCGCGCCGCATCGCCGACATCCGCGCCAGCGCGGAAGGGCGCGAGGGCGTGCAGGCCTTTCTGCAGAAGCGCACCCCGTCATGGCCCTGAACCTCGATACCACGCAGTTGTTCGCCATCGCCGCGGCAATGGGCTGGGCCAGCGGCCTGCGGCTGTATGCCGTGGTGTTTCTGACCGGACTGGCGGGCCTGCTTGGCTGGGTCGAGTTGCCCGCGGGACTGCAGGTGCTGCAGAACCCGCTGCTGCTCGGCGCCGCGGGCGTGATGCTGGCGGTGGAGTTCTTCGCCGACAAGATCCCCGGCCTCGACTCGGTATGGGATGCCGTGCACACCTTCATCCGCATACCCGCCGGCATGGCGCTGGCGGCCGGCGTCTTCGGCGGCGACTCGACGACCTGGGCCACGATCGGCGCGCTGATGGGCGGAGCGCTGGCGGCCACCTCGCATGCGGCCAAGGCCACGACCCGCGCCGCAGCCAACACCTCGCCCGAGCCGTTTACCAACATCGCGCTGTCGTTGCTGGGCGACGCGGCGGTGCCGGGCATGCTGTGGCTGTCCTGGGCGCATCCGTTGTGGTTCTTCGTCGCACTGGCGATCGCACTGGCAGCGATGCTGACCGTGATCGTCGTGTTGTTCCGCTTCCTGCGCGGCCTGGTGCGCCGCTTTCGCGTCGATCCCGCGGCGGATCGGCAGCTGCGGCAACTGCAATGACGGTGCATTCGAACCCTTGCGCCGCTTGCGCAGCGATCGGCGATCGAGCCCCGGGAGCCTGAGATGTTCAAGAAGATCCTGATTGCCAACCGGGGCGAGATCGCTTGCCGGGTGGCCGCGACGGCGCGGCGAATGGGCGTGCGCACCGTCGCCGTCTACTCCGATGCCGATGCACGCTCGCAGCATGTGGCGGCCTGCGACGAAGCCGTGCACATCGGCGGCAATTCGCCGCGCGACAGCTACCTGCGCTGGCAGCGCATCATCGAGGCGGCCCGCTCGACCGGGGCCGAAGCAGTGCATCCGGGCTACGGATTTCTCTCCGAGAACGAGGCCTTCGCGCGCGCCTGCGCCGATGCGGGGCTGGTGTTCATCGGCCCGCCGCCGGATGCAATTGCCGCGATGGGCAGCAAGTCCGCCGCCAAGACGCTGATGGACAAGGCCGGCGTGCCGCTGGTGCCGGGCTACCACGGCCGCGACAACGACCCGGCGCTGCTCGCGCGCGAGGCGGCGGCGATGGGTTTTCCGGTGTTGATCAAGGCCAGCGCGGGCGGTGGCGGCAAGGGCATGCGGCGCGTCGACAAGGCCGGGGACTTCACCGCGGCGCTGGCCTCGTGCCAGCGCGAGGCCAAGGCCGCCTTCGGCGACGACCATGTGCTGGTCGAGCGCTACGTCACGCGGCCGCGCCACATCGAGATCCAGGTGTTCGGCGACACGCACGGACAGACGGTGTATCTGTTCGAGCGCGATTGCTCGGTGCAGCGGCGCCACCAGAAGGTGTTCGAGGAGGCGCCTGCGCCGGGCATGAGCGCGGCGCGCCGCGCCGAGATGGGCGCCGCCGCTGTCGCCGCGGCCCGGGCCGTGGGCTACGTCGGTGCCGGCACGGTGGAGTTCATCGCCGAGGAGCGCGACGATGGCGACATCGGCTTCTATTTCATGGAGATGAACACGCGGCTGCAGGTCGAGCACCCGGTCACCGAGGCGATCACCGGGCTCGACCTGGTCGAATGGCAGCTGCGCATCGCGGCCGGCGAGCCGCTGCCGCGCAAGCAGGAGGAGCTGCACATCTCGGGCCACGCGATCGAGGCGCGCATCTGCGCCGAGAACCCGGACGCCGACTTCCTGCCGGCCACCGGCACGATGGGCACGCTGCGCTGGCCGGCGCATGTGGCGTTCCGGCGCAATGCCGATGGCGAGGCCTTGCACCCGAGCGCGCCGGTCCGCGTCGATGCCGGCGTGCGCGAAGGCGACGCGATCTCACCCTACTACGACTCGATGATCGCCAAGCTGATCGTCTGGGGCGAAAACCGCGCGCAGGCGCTGGCGCGCCTGGACGCCGCGTTGCGCGACACCCATATCGTCGGCCTGCATACCAACGTGGCTTTCCTGCGCCGCGTCGTGCAGTCGGGTTCGTTCTCGACGGCCGACCTCGACACCGGGCTGATCGAGCGCGAGTCCACGGCATTGTTCGAGCGCGCGCCGTTGCCGCTCGAGATCGCCGCGGCCGGCGTGGCCGCGCATGCGCTGATGGTCGAGCACCAACTGGAGAGCGCGGACCCCTGGTCGCGCCGCGACGGGTTCCGGCTGCACGGCGGTGCGCGGCGCCATTTCGACATCGAACATGCCGGCGCGCTGCATGCCGTCACGCTGGCGCGCCTGCACGACGGCGCATTGCAATTGCGAATCGGCGCGCGGCATTGGCCCTTGAGCGTTCGCGCGCTGGGGGGCGACGCGCACGACGTCGTCCTGGGACCGCGGCGCCTGCCGCTGCACGTGTACGTCCACGGCGAACGCGTGGCCGTGTTCGCACCCGAAGGCAGCGTCGTCGTGCGCGAGGTCGACGCCATCGCGCATGCAGGCGATGCGGCCGCCGACGGCGGCAGCCTGACCGCGCCGATGCCGGGCAAGGTGGTCGCCTATCTCGCCAAGGCGGGCGACAAGGTCGCGCGCGGCCAGCCCCTGGCGGTGATGGAGGCGATGAAGATGGAGCACACGATCCATGCGCCGCGCGACGGCCAGGTGACCGAGCTGCTGTATGCGGTGGGCGACCAGGTCGCCGAAGGCGGCGAGCTGTTGCGCCTGAAGACCTGAAACGCCCGGGCTATGCCATCAGGCGGTCGAACCAACTGCGCCTGTGGTCCGCCTGCGGCGTGACGGCCGGCATCGGCTGCGACATGCCGAACCCGGCGCTGTCGGCAGCAGCCGCCGAATCCTGGAAGCCGGTGGCCGCGGTCGGCGGTGAATCTTCCGCCGGGGCCGCGCGATATCGCTGCGACAGCCGCGCGAGTTCGCTGCCCGCGTTCGCGTCGCACACCAGCAGCACGTCGCGCGCGTACAGCGGGCGCTTCAGCATCTTGCCCACGTCGATGCCGAAACCGAGCTCGCGCAACATCAGGAAGTGGATCCTGGTGGCGATCTGCAGGCGGTTGGGTGTGGGGTGGTCCGACATGGGGGGTTCCGGGTCAGACCATTGTGCCGGCACCCCCCGGCACAAGACCATCCCCGATGTGGGCGCGGACGGGGGTGCCAGCGCAAGCTGGCCGGGGCGCCGCTATAGTCGTTCGCTGCGTCCACTGGACAGTCCGCCATGATCCCCACCCGAGTCACCCTGGTCGAAGTCGGTCCGCGCGACGGGCTGCAGAACGAGAAACAGCCGGTTTCGACCGAACACAAGGTTGAGCTGGTGCGGCGGCTGGTCGCCGCCGGCCTGCGCGAGATCGAGGTCACCAGCTTCGTCAGCCCGAAGTGGGTGCCGCAGATGGCCGACAACGCGGCGGTGATGGCGGGCGTTGCGCGGGCGGCGGGGGTGCGTCTGTCGGTGCTGACCCCCAACATGAAGGGGTTGGAGTCGGCGCTGCCGACCCGGCCCGACGAAATCGTCGTGTTCGGCGCCGCCACCGAGGCCTTCAGCCAGCGCAACATCAACTGCTCGATCGCCGAGAGCATCGAGCGTTTCGCGCCGGTGGTCAACGCCGCCCGCGCGGCCGGCATCAAGGTGCGAGGCGCCGTCTCGTGCGCGCTGGGCTGCCCGTATCAGGGCGAGGTGTCGGCCGACGAGGTCGAGCGCGTCGTGCGCTTGCTCAAGGAGATCGGCGTGCATCACTGCGGTATCGCCGACACGATCGGCGTCGGCACGCCGCACAAGGTGCGCGCGGCGATGGAGCGCGCGCTGGCGCATTTCCCGCTCGGCGAGGTGAGCGGGCATTTCCACGACACCTACGGCCAGGCGCTGGTCAACATCTACGCCTGCCTCGAGATGGGTGTGCACGTGTTCGACGCCAGCGTGGCCGGCCTCGGAGGCTGCCCGTACGCCAAGGGTGCGACCGGCAACGTCGCCACCGAAGACGTGGTGTTCATGCTCGACGGCCTGGGAGTCCAGACCGGCGTCGACATCGACGCGCTGGTCGACGCCGGTGCCTACATCTCCGGGCAGCTCGGCCGCGCCCCGGTGTCGCGGGTCGGGCGCGCGTTGTTGGCCAAGCGCGGCAAGGCGCTGCTGCCATGAACCCGATGGCCGACAGACCGGAAGGCTTCAAGCGCGTGGCCGACGCGCTGCAGCAGCTGGGTCACGCGCAGGAGCCGGTGTGGCTCGAGGTCTCGGCGCGCACATCGCAGGAGGCGGCCGACGCGCTGGGGGTGGCGGTCGGCCAGATCGCCAAGAGCGTGGTGTTCCGGCGCCGCAGCGACGACCAGGCCGTGCTCGTGATCGCCTCGGGCGACCGGCGTGTCGACGAGGGCAAGGTCGGCGCCATCACCGGCGCGCTGGCGCGCGCCGACGCCGACTTCGTCAAGTCCCGCACCGGCTTCGCGATCGGCGGTGTCGCGCCGCTGGCGCATGCGACGGTCCCGGTCACGCTGATCGACCGCGAGTTGTTTCGCTTCCCTGCGATCTGGGCTGCCGCGGGCCACCCGAACGGCGTGTTCCAGCTCGCGCCCGCCGAACTGGCGCGCTATACCGGCGCGCCGGTGGCCGACGTCGTGATCGTTCCATGAAGTCTTCCGGCGTGGCCTCGCCGTGCATCGACATCTGCCGCATGGATCCGCGCAGCGGCCTGTGCGAGGGCTGCCTTCGAACGCTCGACGAGATCGCCGCCTGGGGCACTCTGAACGACGCGGGCAAACGGGCGATCTGGCAACGCCTGGAGCTGCGGCGTCGCTCCAATCCACCATTGCCGATGTCCGGCAGTCCCTCCACGAAGCAAGCATCCGGGTGAGCGCGCGATGAAACGCATCGTCTTCTGGTTTGACCCGATCTCGCCCTTCGCCTACCTGGCGTTCGAACGCCTGCCGCAGGCGCTGGAGGGTTGCTCGTACGAGGTGCAGTACCGGCCGGTGCTGTTCGCCGGATTGCTCGGCCACTGGGGGCAGAAGGGTCCGGCCGAGATCGAACCCAAGCGCGCGTGGACGTTCCGGCACGTGGCGTGGCTGGCACACAGCCACCAGATCCCGATTCAGACACCCGAGCCGCACCCGTTCAATCCGCTGGCGCTGTTGCGCCTGGCGCTGGCCGGCGGCCCGGCGGGCGACATGCCCAACCGGCGCGTCGTGGAAATGCTGATGCGGCATGTCTGGCGCGGCGGCGGCGACCCGAACGACGCGTCACGCCTGCAGGCGTTGACGCAGGCTGTCGCGCCGCAGCGCGATCCCAAGGGCGACGACGTGAAGCGCGAACTGCGCGTGTTGACCGACGAGGCCATCGGCCGCAGCATCTTCGGCGTGCCGACCTTCGATCTCGACGGCCGGCTGTTCTGGGGCGTCGACGCGCTGCCGATGTTGCGCGCGGCGCTGCAAGGCGACCCATGGTTCGACGGGCCTGAGTGGGATGCCGCGGCGCGCGCCCGCCGCGGCGTCACGCGCGGCTAGCCGCGCAGTCCCCCCCAGAGGCAGCCGGGCGGCAGCTCCCGGCGACATCCCAGGACGGCTGGAGCAGCGCAGCGCGCACTTCGATCCCCTGGGCGAATCCGCTCGACGCGCATTGCGTCCGCGGTCCTGCGCGTCAGTTTGTGTTGGGCTCGCGTCAGAGCACGGTCAGTCTGCTGACCAATCATGTGCGCAAGATCCCGGAGCCGTTTCCGGACAAGGAGACCCCATGGAAGCCGATCTCGCCCATCGAATCGCGAGCCATCCCAAGTACCAGGAGCTGAAGACCAAACGCATGCGCTTTGGCTGGTGGCTGACGCTGGCCGGGATGGTGGCCTACTACGGCTTCATCCTGCTGGTCGCCTTCGACAAGCCGCTGCTGGCGCAGAAGATCGGCGGCGGCGTCACCACGCTGGGCATGCCCCTGGGCGTGGCCGTCATCGTCTTCACCATCATCATCACCTGGATCTACATCCGGCGCGCGAACAGTGAGTTCGACTCGCTGACCGAGCAGATCGTCAAGGGTGTCGTGAAATGAGCGTCGACCGTCAAACCGTCAAGATCCTGGCCAAGGTGTTGGCCGTGTGCGCTGTGACGGCCTTGGGCGTGGGCGCGTACGCGGCCGGCGCCGATCTCGGCCAGGCCACCAAGCAGGCCACCAACTGGACGGCCATCGGCATGTTCGGCATCTTCGTGCTGGCGACGCTGGGGATCACCAAGTGGGCGGCGGCAAGGACCAAGAGCGCTGCCGACTTCTACACGGCCGGCGGCGGCATCACTGGCTTCCAGAACGGCCTCGCAATCGCCGGCGACTACATGTCGGCGGCTTCGTTCCTCGGCATCTCGGGACTGGTGTTCGCCAACGGCTTCGACGGCCTTATCTTCTCGATCGGCTGGTTGGTCGGCTGGCCCGTGATCACCTTCCTGATGGCCGAGCGGCTGCGCAACCTGGGCAAGTTCACCTTTGCCGACGTCGCCGGCTACCGCTTCAGCCAGA
>Ga0209253_10000477_pt1 | contig 34591 bp, 35 predicted proteins | sample FrelakmetBRP12BR_FD_187145 | JGI IMG/M metagenome (GOLD analysis project Ga0209253, IMG submission 187145) | Freshwater lake sediment microbial communities from the University of Notre Dame, USA, for methane emissions studies - BRP12 BR (SPAdes)... | ecosystem: Environmental > Aquatic >... | reverse complement strand
GCCGGGTCGGAAGACTACACGCTGGAAGAGGTCACCACCGATGTAAAATATCCGCGCGCACTGGGCGATCTGATCGCCGAAAGTCTGGGCCACCCGGAGTTGAAGCGGGCCAAGGAACAGACCGCGTCGGCCGAGGCGAAGAAACGGGCCATGAAAAGCCAATACTTTCCGACGGTCTCCGCGATCGCGAGCGGCGGCTACTACGACACCTTCGATCCCAACCGCAACGTCGCGACCGGCGGCTGGTGGGCGGCTGGCGGGATGGTCTCCATGCCGCTCTTTACGGGCGGGCTTATCGAAAACCAGGTAAAGGAAGCTGCGGCGCAACAGGCTGCGGCCCAGGCCCAGAGTACCAACATCGAACAGGCCCTCACGCAACAGGTCACGAACGCCTACCTCGACACGGTGACGTTTACGCAGCAAATCAAACTGGCGGAGGAATTGGTGAAGACCGCACAAGAAGCGCTGAGCCTCGCCAAGCAACGGTACAAACTCGGCCTCGGCACCATCGTGGAAGTGACACAGTCGGAGGTAGGATTAACCACGGCGCAAACAAAACTGGCGGAAGCGCAGTACGACTACAAGATCGCCGAAGTGACGCTCGCCTACGCCGCCGGCGGCAGCGCGCAGTTGCAAATCGATCCGACTATTCGGTAGGCAGAATCGGCGGCGCTGCCGCAGCCGATGGAGGAGGCGGCAGCTTGGTGAGATCGATGACGACTTCGTCCGCCCCGTTGGCCAGCACCCCGTCGATCCAGCTGCTCTCCGTACGCCGCATGGCTTCGTGCGGCTGAAAGAACAAATCAAACCCCTTCGCCGCCGTCGGCCGCATCGGATAGCGCCGGTCGTAGATCATCCCATAGGTGGGAATCCCGTAGACGATCTGCCAGTTTCCCAGAATCAGATGCAGCTCAGTGTCTTTCATATACAGACCGCCGGACGTGACGATCCGCTTTGTCGAAGCTTGCGGCTCGCTCAGATAAAAGGTCACCCGCTCGTTGGGCTTGGCCTGAGCCAGCGCCTCCGACAGCTGCACTGACAGGAGCGCGATCTCCTGATCCTGAAACGCCGCCTGAAACGGCGCCTCTCCCATGATCCAGCGCTGCAACCAGATCCGGTGCTCTTGAATGACCAGCCCTTGCAGCAGGGGGCGCAGCACCTCCGGTCCCAGCACCGCCGGATGGCTATGGTGACTCGGAGGCCACTCCACCAGATACCCGCGATCCTCTTCCAGCCGCACATAGTTCACGGGATCTTCATAGATCGTCCGCGACGGCACCTGTGGAATGGCGCACGCAGCCAGGAGCGCGCACAAGAGTGCGCCTCGTGAAACGTGAAGCGTGAAGCGCAAGATGGACACGGGCCTCGTCATTGAGATCTGCTCCTTCTACGCTTCACGAACGACGCTTCACGTTAGTCGGTCACCGTGACCGTCATCTCGACGCGTTCTAAGGGATTGTCGTTCCCGTCGCGCTTCATGTTGACGACCTTATCCGCCACATCCATCCCGCTCACGACCTCGGCAAATACCGTGTACTGCCAATCCAAAAAATTGGCATCCGCCACGCAGATAAAGAATTGCGAGCCGGCGCTGTCCGGATCGTTCGATCGGGCCATCGACACGATACCACGCTTATGCGGCTTGCTGTTGAACTCCGCCTTCACTTTGTGGCCGGGACCGCCCATGCCGTGCATCGACCGGTCGGGATTCTTGCTGTTGGGATCGCCGCCCTGAATCATGAATCCGGGAATGACGCGATGGAAGGTGGTGCCGTTATAGAAGCCCTTCTTCGCGAGATCGGTAAAGTTCTTCACATGGCCCGGCGCCACGTCGGGGAAAAATTTCAACACAATGTCGCCCAACGCCTGCCCCTTGCTCGCCACGCTGATCGTCGCTTTCGTTGTACCACCTGCGTCTGCCATATCCACATCCTTCCTTTAGCAAGTTATTGAAAACACCCGAACACTCCGATATCTGACTGCTCTCCAGGCTGTTCCCCCGCTCCATCCGTCGCTCGTGAAGCGCCGTTCGTCCCTCATACTCAGTCTGCGAAATACGCTTCACGAGGAACGATTCACGAATTGCGAGAACGCCGCTGGCGGGCTTTATCAACAGCCTGTCATTATCGAAAACGGAATGGCGGCGGTGCCAACCCCGCGTCCAATCCCTGATTCACTGCCACCCAGCTCTGCCCATCGTCGCTGCGAAACACCCCTGAGCTCGTCCCGGCATACAGCGGCCCCGTCCCGCCTCCGGTCATGACTTGAATCGAGAGATTCGTCAGCCCTTTGTTCAGCGGCGTCCACTGCCGCCCCTTGTCGATCGTCTTGAACACGCCGTTGCCCGTCGCCACGATCAGCCCCTCATCGAGGATCACGATGCCTCGAATGGAATCGTTGGGCAGGGCGCGGCTGATCGCCTTCCAGCTGGACCCGCCGTCTCCACTGCGGAACACTCCACCGTCAAACGTCCCCGCATAGATCCCCTGCTCCCGGTCGATGGCCAGGACCCGGATAAAATTCTCGATCATGCCTTCATGATCCTTGAGGCCCTGTTGCATACGGACCCATCCGGTGGCGTTCTGTTTGAATCGGAGGATACCTTTGCCAGAGGTGCCCGCGAAGAGCGTGCCGTCGGTCGACCGCACCAGTGCATGGACCAGCACATCATCCAACCCGGTCGTCACGATCGTCCATTTATCACCGGCTGCGTTCAAGCGATAGGCTCCGCCAGACGTCCCGGCATAGAGCCCCTCGTTGGTGACCAGCAGAGCCTTAATCTCCAGCCGCTTCAGCCCGTCGTTGATCGACTGCCAGGACTTGCCCTCATCTTTAGACCGAAACACGCCGCCCCGGAACGTTCCGGCATAGATTGCTCCGTCACGCCCGGTCGCCATGGTCAGGATGAAGGGATCGTTGACGCCGGCACCGACGCCGGTCCAGGTGCTGCCCCGATCGCTGCTGCGGAAAATGCCGTTACCGAATGAACCGGCATAAATCGTATCTTTGCCGGACAGTGTGAGCGCCTGCACGCTCGCAATGGTTTGCCCGAACGGGCCGTCCGGTCCGAACGCGCCGCTGTCCGGCACCTGCCCATGCGGAGAAGGCATATCCAGCAGCGGAGCCGGCGGCTCTGCGCCCCATGCGACAGTCGTCAGGATGCAGAAAAGCAGATACAGTGACACGTAACACGTCACGGGTGACATGAATCGTCGACGCTCATACCGCATTCTTATTCCCATCCCTGTCACCCACCACTCATCACGCGTCACGTCTTCACACTAGCGCATTCGCGTTCCCGCGGTCCCGATCGGCAGATCGGGATCTAGCGGGAGATCGATGCCGCCGTTACTGTCTTTCCCTCGCCCGAACATCCAGGCGCCCAGAATCCCGATCTCATACAACACCATCATCGGCACCGCCATCAAGAGCATGGTAAAGAGCGTGGCATCCGGCGTGACGATCGCCGAAATGATCAGGGCCGCCATGATGGCGTGCTTGCGATATTGCGCCAACTGCTTGGCCGTGAGAACCCCGGCGACTGCCAACAAGGTCAGGGCCAGCGGCAATTCGAAGGCGCAGCCGAAGATCAGCAGGAACTTCACATTGAAATCGATATAGGTTCCCACACTCAATTGCGGCGTGATGTCCCGATCCATGCCGAAGCTGACAAAAAAATCGATGACGAGCGGCAGAATGACCAGATTGCAGAAGACCAATCCCAGCATGAACAAGCCCCCGGCCAGCAGGAAAAGCGGGATCGCCCAGCGCTGTTCCTTTTGAAGCAACGCCGGCTCGACGAACTTCCAGAACTGGTAGAAGATCACCGGCAGGCTGACGATCACCGCCGACAAAAAAGAGACTTTAATGGAGGCGAACAGCGCTTCGGTCGGTCCATAAAACACCAGCTGATTCGGGAAGGGCCGGTTCAGCCAGGCCACCATGTCGGCGGAAAACGCAAACGTACCGATAAGTGCGGCTAGCAGGGTGGCCCCGATGATGATCAGTCGCCGCTTGACGGTACTGATATGCGCGGCAAGCGGGTTGATAAACTGGGCCATGATGTGTGGGCACCCGGCCGCCGGACAGGCCGGCGGCCGGGCAGTTCCTTAGTGCGCGGCCTGGGGCGTCCCCTGCTCGCGATATTGGCGGATCAACTCCGCCATCTTGTCTTTCATCGCTAACTTTTCTTTTTGCAAATGCTTCTTCACGACTTCTTCCTGGGGCGTCAACACATGGCGCCGCTGCAATTCAGTCAACTCGCTCTCGAGCCGGTGATGGGTCTCCTCAAGAGCTTTGAACTCACGATTGGTCTGTCGAAGCTGGTCCGCGAGTCCTTGTTCGGTCTGCATGCCGCACCTCCTCGTCAGGTTAGTGAGCGGGAACTGAGCCTCCCTCATTGACGGGCGCAGGACTGCGCCCGGAGCCGGCGGGGATCATAATCGGCTCCATCTCCATGAGCACCGCATCTTCGACCGGATTGGAATAGTAAGCGGGACGGATGGACACCTGCGAAAATCCAAAGCGCTGATACAGCGCCAACGCGGCGCGGTTGGAGGCCCGGACTTCAAGCACGGCGCGGGTCGCTGCCTGCATAAGCCCGGTGCGCAAGGCGGAGGCCACAAGGGCCGCACCGATTCCCTGACGACGCCTATCCTCTGCTACAGCAAGATTCATCAGGCGCACTTCTTCAAACACGATCCAAAAGCACAGGGAGCCGACGATCGCTCCGTCGGTTGTCGTTGCCTTCGCTGCGTCACGCGCCACCAGAAAGTGTGCAAACTGGTTACCGGTCAGTTCAGCTTCCAACATTTTGCGCGTCCAGGGGGCCGAGAAGCAAGCTTCTTCCAGACGCAACAAATCAGTCAGATCGGCCAACGTAGCCGGTATGATCTGTATCGCGCTATCCACGCGTCTTCCCTGTCGACCTGGGCTGGCGTGCCGCCCTGGCAGAGGTTTTGCTGGCCACACGGGCCTGCCGACGGGCCACCGGCGAGACACCGCCCGATTGTTCGTAGCGGATTTCCGCTTCGGTTCGCTGGACATACAAAGGCGCCACCTGATCGCCGGCAATCTCACCCCGGCGTAGCCGTTCGATTCCTGCCTGGCCTACGGTGACGGCCGAGGGTCGCACCGGGTCGCCGGGGGCCGGAATGATCAGGACATCCGGGCCGAGGGCCGCTCGAATAGCCGGCTCCATCATCATCCATCCCTCCCCGAAGATGGTGGTCGCATCTGTGAGTGTCTGTGCCAATGCCTGCGGAGAACCGACATGCTCAGACACGAGACGCTCAACAAGGCCATCGGTGCCCCAACGAAACACTGCCCAATAGATTTCATCTTTGCGGCTTGGGAGCACGGGGCAGATCGGTCCGGATGTGCCTTTGAGCGACCAGGCCATCGCTTCTAACGTCGGGACCAAGACCAGCGGGAGATCGGTGGCCGCTCGCAACCCCAGCAACGTCGCCGTTCCCACTCGCAGACCGGTAAACGAGCCTGGTCCGATGGAACACACCAGCCCGTCCAACTGCCTGAGCGTGAGTCCGGCCTCGGCCAGGAGCCGGGTGATCGTCGGGAGCAAGAGTGTGCCATGAGCCCCGGTGGCCTCCTTATCTTCCCGCGCCAAAACCGTGTCTGTGTCGAGAAGCGCGACGCTCTGCCAGGAAGTTGCCGTTTCGACAGCCAGGACTTTCATGACGCCGGCTCCGTCGGTGACGGCCGCCGTGAGACACGCCCGAGCTCTTCGCTCTTCAATTCCTGATTGGAAATAATTTCATGAAAGGTGACCTGCACAGAGCCCTGCCCTCGTCCATCTTCCAGGGAGATCTTGAAGGGACGCAACAGACGGGCATCAAGACTGCCGTTGGCTGGGTGCGCCGGATCTCCGATCGTGCGAAAATCCTCGTACTGGATGGACGCATCCGTTTCTCCGGATCCGTTCAACCGCTCCTCCTGCACCACCAGCAATGTTCGGCGATCAAACCACATCCGCCGGAGCAACGGCCGATCGGTCGAGTCCGCACCGGGGCGCGGACCAAACACATCCAATCGATACCGTGTCCCCTCTTCGACCAGTTTCGTGGTCTCGCCTTTCCCGATTGCGCTGGTGCCGAGCACGCCGCCCATCGCCCACACACTGAGTTCAAACGGCCTGGCCAGCTTGCCCATCTCACTCATGTCTGACTGCCGGCCAGTCAAAACTTTCCCCATCGTCGGCAATCGCAGCATATACAAATCGTCGGCCTGAACAAACTCAAAGAGCTCCCCCCCGATCGGCGTAAACCCGCGCAGCCGCATGGCGTTCGGTCGGCGATAGTACACGGCGCCTTCGACCCGCGTCGAGATCGGAATCAGACCGCCGCGCACCTTCGCGCTGAAGAGCCCTTTCATCGTATGAATCGCCGCCTCGCGCTGACGCAGCAGAGTGGCCAGCTCTTCGGCTGTCGCTTGTTTCAACCCTCCTGATTCTTCCGGCACCGGCGTAGTCGTACAACCAAAGACCAGGGCACAGAGCAGCATGATGAGAGCAATGTGACCCGTGACGCGCATCACAGTACTACGCAAACACGACATCGAGCGCGCCTCCCACTTCGTTGATCCCGATCAACTCAAATCCATCGATCGGATCGATCTTGGCCAGGTTTCGTTCCGGCAACAGACAGCGTTTAAATCCCATCTTGGCCGCTTCCCGTATCCGCAACTCCGCCTGGCTCACGGCCCGCACTTCTCCGCCAAGGCCGACTTCTCCCAATACCAGCAGACCGGGCTCGATCGCCACTTCGCGGAGGCTCGAGGTGACGGCGGCGACGATGCCGAGATCGATCGCCGGCTCATCGATATGCATCCCGCCGACGACGTTCACGTAGACATCCTGCCCGGAGAGATGCATCCCCAACCGCTTTTCCATCACCGCGAGCAGGAGCGAGATCCGGCTCAACTCCACTCCGTTGGCCACCCGCTTCGGCATGGCATAGCTCGTGGACGACACCAGGGCTTGCAGCTCGACCAGGATCGGCCGCGTCCCTTCCAGACTCGACACCACGACTGAGCCGGTGCTGTGCTGCGGCCGCTCGGCCAGAAACAATTCGGAGGGATTGGCCACTTCTTCGAGACCGCCATCCTTCATCTCGAACACGCCGATCTCGTTGGTCGAACCGAACCGATTTTTGACGGCACGAAGAATTCGATAGCTATGGCCTTTATCGCCTTCGAAATAGAGCACCGTATCCACGATGTGCTCCAGCAGCCGGGGACCGGCAATCGCCCCTTCTTTCGTCACGTGGCCGATGATGAAGACCGGCACGCCCGCCCGCTTCGCGAACGACATGAGCTGGCCGGCGACCTCCTGCACCTGGCTGATACTGCCGGGTGCCGAAGTAATCTGCTCCGTATAGACCGTTTGAATGGAATCGACGACCAGCGCAGCCGGTTGAATTTCCTGCACCGCTTTGAGGATCTGCTCCAGCGAGGTTTCCGCCAGGATCAAGAGATTCGGATGTTCGATACCCAGCCGTTGCCCACGCATCTTAATCTGTCGGGGCGATTCTTCTCCCGACACATACAACACCGGCGCTTCCTTCGAGGCCAGCCGCGGTAAGGCCTGCAGCAGGAGCGTGGTTTTGCCGATACCGGGATCGCCGCCGATCAGTATGACTGCGCCGGGAATCACGCCCCCGCCCAGGACCCGGTCAAACTCGCTGATCTGCGTGAGCCGGCGGTCTTCCCCCACCACTTCGATCTCGGCAATCGGTGTGGCCTTGGCCTGCGCCATCTTCATGGCCACCGGACGCCCCTTGCCCGTCGGCGCCTGCCGCTCTTCTTTCATCGTATTCCAGCCACCGCAATCGGGACAACGCCCGATCCACCGCGGCGATTGATGCCCACAGGACTGGCAGGAAAAACTGGTCTTCGCACGCATTCAGTGAAACCTTGGTAAGAGAAAGCCTGAAGCTATATTAAAGGAATGAAGAGGGGGAAAGGAAGGCGATCCCAGCCGCTTATGCTACGGCATACTCTAACGCGCGCGGATTCTCCATGCGCTTCGAGGCATTCAAGATCTCAATCCCGACAATGTTGCCATCCTTATCATAGTCGAGGATGACACCGGGTTTATCTTCATCGCTTTCCTCAACCGGCGCGCCGCTCAATTGAATGGTCAGCACATCTACTTCCTGATCGTATTTCACCTTCATGGCATCCTCCAGTACTTGGCAATCTTGTTGGTACGATAGACGGTGACCACAACCGATGGATCAACGCTCTCGTTCACCATGACCCGCAAGAGATATGGCTTCCCTCCAATATCCACTCGCGACTGAAAACACGTGATACCCTCCACTTCGGGCACTTTCTGCTCCGGCGCATGCAATACCTGGTCGACAAGCATTCGCGCAATCTTACGCGTTTCCATCTCCTCCTGCACGTGCTTAGAGAAATGAAAAATCAACTCCCCTCTCCCCTCTCAACCGTCTCCACATTCAGCCCTTGATGCCCGCAGGACTGGCAGGAAAAACTGGTCTTGGCACGCATGGGACAAAGCCTCGGATTTGCGAAATGACTCAGACGCTATACTAATGGAAAGAAACAGCCGAAAGGAAGGAGACGAACCTCAGTACACGTAACCTCAATAGAACAGCTTTACTGAACCGCACCTATTTCTTTCGCCACAGCTCGCCCGCTATAACTTCTTCCGTATCTCTTTCCACTCCTTCGCCACTTTGGCTTTGCGCGGTGTCTCCCCTTTGGCCGGCTCCGGCACCATCACCGCCGCCAACCGTCGCTGGAGAAAGGCCTCGGCGAAGGATTTGGTTCGACCGATGCCGGTCTTGACGGTTTTCCATCCATCCGCATGCAAAGCATCGATCGTTGTTCCAAAGGCCTGCTCGCCCTCCGGCACAACCAGGACATACCCGGTGGGAAACTTGTGCAGCTTCAACCATTCCCGCGAGGACTCGCTGGCCTGAAAACGGTCACCGCCGAATGAGGCCGACGGCACGAGATACATCACGCGATAATAAAACTGGGTCAACTTCCCGAGCTCATCGGCGGCGTCGGGCATCGGCGCCCCCTCCGTCTCGGGCTTGCTGCGGGCATCCGATACGGCCTTCTTCGCCGGAGGTGCCTCCATGAGCGCGGCCATCTCCACGGCCACGATCGGATTCCGCCGCTCCCAGATCGCGAGATGCCCCAGGCCTTCGGTGGGCGCCACGCGTCCACTCTCGCCGACACGCACCTGCACCGGAATCACGCCCTGGGCTTTCGGCAGGAAGGGCAACCGGGCCGTGCCGTCTTCGCCGGTCATCGCCGTGGCCACTACTTTGCCATAGACGAGCAATTCGAGCGGCTCGCCTCCCATCCCTGCAGGGGCCGCGGGCCCTCGCGACATCAGCCGCGCTTCGACCATGGCTGTCTGATTAGGTGAAGCCAAACTGTCATTGACCAGGAGTGTGGCCGGAGCTTTTCCGGCTGCGGCTGCAATGCCGGGATGATTCAGGGAGGTGACAAGCGAAACGAGACAGGCAGCGAAAAGAATATGGCGCATGACCTCACGCACAGGGGTCATGCGCGCAAGGCGGCCAAGACCTCGTCGACATGACCATCGACTTTGACCTTCCGAAAGATGGCTTTCAGCTTGCCCTCGGCATCGATGACGAACGTACTCCGTTCGATGCCCATGTATTTCCTACCGTACATGCTTTTCTCTTTATAGACATCGTAGGCCGTCGCCACCGCCTTCTCCAGATCGCTCAGCAGCATGAACGGCAGCGAATACTTGGCGATAAATTTCTGGTGGGAGGCCTGGCCGTCGAAACTCACCCCGATCACGACCGCACCCGCCTTTTTGATCGACGCCATCGCATCGCGAAACCCGCAGGACTCTTTGGTACACCCAGATGTATCGTCCTTCGGATAAAAATACAGGACCACCTGCTTGCCCTTCAGGCTGTTCAACGTGACCGTCTTCCCGTCCTGATCCGGCAACGAGAATGCCGGCGCCTTCATCCCGACTGCGAGTTCCTTGGCCATACGCATGATCCTTTTTCAGTATGGGCTATCGCGGTCCGCTGCCGATTCCCGGCCGCGAGGTTCCGTATGGATGCTCTTTTGAAACTTTGGGCGCGGCAGGATTCCCATAGGGTGAGAGCGCCGGGGAGTCCCAGATCGTCTTGTCCCCCGGCGCCAGATTGGCCGCTTCCAGAAAGTGCTGCCGGGCGGCTTCCGTATCGCCGAGGGCATTGAGCGCCAGCGCGTAATTATAGTGGGCCTGGCCCGACTGCGGCGCGATGGTCACGGCCTGTTCAAAGTATTTCTTGGCCTCTTCAAACTGTTTCGCCTGGTAGGCCTGCGTCCCTTGTTCCGTCGCAGTGATCGCTTGCGGCTTCACCCCGCCGTCGAGCAGCGCCAGCGGCACGAGCACTTTCGGCTTGGGCTTCGACGAACAGGCCACCATCCCCACAAGAGCCAAGGCCACACAAACAGCCGTTAGAAACTTCATGGTGCCTCCCTGCATCCCGCTACCCCTTTGCATGCTTTCTCATTTCCTCCTCAAACGTTTTCCGGTAGAGCACATCCCACTCGGAACTGCCCTCGACGATTCCCCGGGAATAGGAGGAGAGCTTCGCGCGCACTTTCCGGTCGATCCCCTCTTCCTGCGCCAGTTCAACCGCCAGCACCCGCTTGATATCTTTCAGCATGCGGGCATCGTCACCCTTCAAACCGACCAGCGGGCTTTTCTTGACCGCCTGGAGAATGATGTGGGAGAGATGGCTGACTTTATCTTCGCTCAACATATCGACAACTCACGTGATGGGTGATCCGTGATGAGGGTTCAGGACGTTGCCTCAACTCATCACCGCTCACCGATCACTCATCACAGGATAATGCCCCGCTCACGGACCAGTTTCGTTTTGATCATCGTGAACATGCGTTGATAATCGACCTGCCCCTGCTCGATCTGCTTTTCATAAGCCTTGAGCATCTGCCGGACTTCGGCATTGATGTGATCTTCAATCGCCAACTCTCCGGTGATGACCTGCTCCAACGCGTCGACGAACGCCTTGCGATCGCCCGTGACCTCGAGCTGTCCGTCCTGCTGGAGGTGCGTGACCACCGACTCGGCCATGTGGCGCACCCGGTCCTTTGATACACGCATAGACTAGACTCGCTCGACGCGGATGGTCGACGCCTCCATGACCCGGCGAAACTGCGTCGCATCCCCCACAATTTTCCCGATCACGTTCACACGATCCGCCGGCACCGGATCCGGACCCATGCTCATCGGCGTCCGGCCGAAGAAAATCGCCAGCACCTGGCCCGCGCCCCAATAGGCCACATCGCCAACTTTCACCTGATTCGTCGCGGTTTCCCGATAGTCTTTGACCCCGGCCAGCTTGAAATAAAACTCTTCCCCCCAGGTGTTGATCGGCGCATCGACCGGCAATGCGGCGTATACCTCCCCGGCAGTCTTTGTCCCCTTCAGTTCTGCTTCAAGTTGTACCCCGCCCACGGTGATGCGGATGCGCTTCGCTGGATCTGTCATAGTGTATTCAATGTGTTGAGGTGGAGAATCGTGTCAATTTCAGCGCACAATTTTGAGTGCGAACTCTAACCGGTCTCCTGGTTGAAATCAAGGCAGCGGAGTAGCGCTGGCTTTCTCCATCCTGCTAGAATCCCTCCGGATGCTACCTTCTACTTTTGTGATCCTCTCGGGAATCGGCCCCGCGACAGAACGACGCCTCTGGCAGGATGGCCTGCTCACCTGGAACCATTTCTTGAACCAGACAAAGGTCCCTGGAATCTCCGCTCACCGGAAACAGTGGTACGACCAGGAACTCGTCCGGGCCCAGGCCGAATTCGACTCCGGCCATCTGAATTACTTCGCCTCACGCCTAGCCAGCCGCGAGCACTGGCGTTTCTTCGAACTCTGCGAGCCTCAGACCCTGTATTTGGACATCGAAACCACCGGAACCTCCCCACATGAGGGCGAGGTCACGGTCGTCGGTCTGCACCGACGAGGAGAAACGGTCTGTCTCGTCCGTGGAGAAACGCTGACGGCGGAACGGCTCCAGGCGGAACTGGATGCCTGCACACTGCTCGTCACCTTTTTCGGGACGGGTTTTGACGTGCCGTATTTGCGCGCCAAATTTCCGCAGCTCACGTTCTCCATGCCGCATTTTGATCTCTGTTTCGCCGCACGGCGATTGGGCTTGCGCGGTGGACTCAAGCAGGTAGAGCGCGAGCTCGGAATTGAGCGAGATGCGGCCTTGCAAGGCCTGGATGGGTGGGATGCCGTGCGACTCTGGATGCAATGGCGCGCAGGCGATGTCGATGCGAGGGCCCTGCTTCTCGCCTACAACGAAGCCGATACGGCCAATCTCGCCCCGCTGGCAAAACACGTGTTTCAAGACATTCTGCTTCGCTTTGGCCCGGCATCAGTCGGGACATCCGGATTTCTTCAGCGCGCCCGACAGGAATTTCACGCATGAGCGGATGGGTCGGAATCGGACGGAGTGATATCGGCCTTGTCCGTGCGATGAATCAAGACGCCTTTGTCACGATGGATCATCTTGGATTCTGGGCCGTGGCCGACGGCATGGGCGGGCACGCAGGAGGAGACGTCGCGGCCCAATCCGCCATTGCCACAGCCGCCGCACGAGCCGAGTTCTTCGCCGATCCGCTCCGCAAAGGCCAATGTACGCCACAGGATTTCCTGCTGGATGTGATGACGCAGGCGCACGACGCCGTTCTCGGGCGCGCCCGTTTGGAGCCTCGACTTGCCCAGATGGGGACGACGCTGGTCACGCTGCTGATTTCCTCCGATGCCACGCCGACCGCTCACCTCGCCCATGTGGGAGACAGCCGTGGTTACCTGTTTCGAGACGGCCGTCTGACGCAGTCGACCCGCGACCATACATTGATCGAAACCTATATCGCCCGCGGGATACTGACTCCGGCAACGGCCAAGACCCATCCTGAGCGGCATGTACTGACAAGAGCGATCGGCATTTCCCGCTCCGCAAAACCGGATCTCACCGCCTACCCGCTCCAACCGTCCGATATCCTTCTGCTCTGCTCTGACGGGCTCACGAAGATGTTGGAGGATGCCGACATTGCCGATATCATGGCGCATGCGCAAGGCGATCCTATCCGGATCTGCGATCGCCTGATCGACCGCGCACTCGCGCGCGGCGGTGAAGATAATGTAACGGTCATCGTGATCACCCCCCCCTAGGCCGTTCACCTCCTCGCATCGTTGACAAGGCCTTTCAGGCCATATAGTCTGATCAAAATTTCAGCAGATATGATTTCCCCGCTTCCTTGCACACACGCTGAATAGACTGAGGAATTTGTGATGCCTGATCTGACTCGGATCTCTTTTTTCGTCTTGTCAGGATATCTTTTGCTCACCCCTGTTCCAGGATTCACGAACGTCGGCACGGGTCCGGAATCCGTGATCCGCGCCCTGGTCGAAGCCAATGCCGCACTGGACCTCGACGGTATGTCCCGACTGATGGCGCACGACGACGACGCCACGGGTTATTCCATCGGCGGCCGCAAATACGTGGGATGGCCGGAGCTGGAACGGGCCCTGCGTGATGAATTCGCTTCGGTGACAAAACTGGAAATACCCATCACCGGCTTAAAGGTCTGGACCAAAGACGACCTAGCCTGGTTTGCCATGGAACTGGACTATATCCGTTATGTCAATGAAGACGGTGAGCTCCGGCGTACGGTCATTCCGCTGAGAGAAAGCGGCGTGCTCGAAAAACGCCAGGGACAGTGGCTGTTACTCGCATGGCATGAGTCGCTCCGTGCGGCAAGTTGGCCCAGCGCGTCAGGCCAACGGGCTGCGGCAATCACTCCGCAGCTTGTCGCGGATGCCGGCATCGTACGCACTACCATCTCAGACCTGAGTGGTGAGTGGGAAATCCTGGAAGTCGAGGACGACAAACGCTACAAGGCCACATTGGATAAATCCGGCAACGGCCCCTACACCCAACATGGCGGACGTTTCACGACAACAAAATTCTCCGATCGGCTCTGGCAGGGCACCTGGCAACAACCCGGCAATGACCGTGAGGGTGGATTTGAACTCTTATTGTCGGAAGATGGAACGCAGGCCAAGGGTGTCTGGTGGTATTCCCGTGTCGGCACACACAAAAATATTCCCCCACGTGAACATGGCGGCACCTATCAATGGAAACGACTCACGCCGCCTCCCCAAATCCAATGATCCGATCGTCCGTCCCCTCCATCCCAGCTTCTCTGCAGCCCCGCATCCAGATCCGTTCGACAGATTCACGCTCTCCGGGAGGCTTTATGTATCGGCTGCTCGTTGTTTCAATCACCCTGCTGATGGGCACTCCCGCATTTGCTGATGGCGGACATGACCACCACACCGTTCCCACGCTGAAAAATCAGACCACGACCACTGTCACGATTACAGACGACACCGTCACCCTAACCTTTGGTCCCATTGATCTCCCGACCAGCCATGACGGCGATTTGGCCGCCTCGATGCCCAAGCATAACTTCCAGCTCCCCGAGGATATGTATATGGTGGGCTATAAATCCGCCGTCTTTACAAAAGCCGGAAAGGAGCTGCCCAGAAATTACTTGCACCATATCTTAATGTTGAACAACACCAAGCCCAGTGTCTCCTGCCCCGGTGAACCGCTATTTTTTGCGGGCGCCGGTTTGGAAATGACCGAAGCCCGCTTTCCGGACGGTTATGGGGTCAAGCTGGCCAAAGGCGATCACCTCATGTCCGTCGTCGCCTTCTATCACAAGGCCCCTCCGACGAAAGACGTGATGGCATCCTTCACCATGTACATGGCACCGAAATCGAAACCGGTGAAAGAGATGGAGGTCTATCAGGTAGGAGTCAACGTCGTATGCTATAGCAAATTCGGCTCACGCGGCGCCGATCAGACGGATGAAGGGATTGAAATCCGACCCGGAGTTCAGGTGCATACGGCGCCGTTGAAATTCTCGATGGATGGTTGCGTGAAATTTGCCTACCCTCATGGTCACGACGAATTGCTGATGATCGCGCTTGAGGATAAGGCGAACAAGCGCACGCTCCTTCGAACAGTTCCGGATGTGGACCTCGACGGAACATTCCGGGAGTTCCAACCCCATCAGGTCTATAAGGACGCCCAGGGGTTTTCCGTCATGCAATCGGGCGAATACGACATGGTGATGGTCCATCATCATCCGCTTCAAAAAACCGATCTTCAGCATGGCATGGGGAACTATCTCCTCTATATGACTCCAGGCGTCTGCCGCACCACTAATGCGGCACAGGCGAATCCGTAAGCGCGTTTTCCAGCGCCCTCTCATGACGCCTGCCGGCCTCCGTCCGGTGACGTGAGACCGGCAGGCGTTTCTGTTTCTCTTCTCGCACAAAGCCCTGTCCAAAATTGTTCGTTCAGAAAGGTGCGCCTTTACTCATCCCCCTACGAAAGAGCTGCGCGTCGCTGCCGGTTGAGACTGTGTTTGTGATACGGCGATGTGGTATTCAAGACGCTAAACCAGCACGGGGCGCCGCTTTGGATTCTCTCCCGAAGGGAACAGAGACAGCGTCACCGTACGCAGAGGATTTTTTACACCTATCACTCTGGGACTAGGCCGACTCGGCGTCCCCAGCAACACGGAATTGGTCCATGCCGCAGAGTGAGCCCGTCACCATCCTGGTCGTCAATGAGCAGGCTGACGAAATCAAGCTCGTCACGTTGAGCCTGCGCGGCTTTTTCCCTGATTGCCGGGTCGAATCGGTCTATTCCGCCGAAGAAGCCCTCCAGTGGGTGACCCGCGCCGAGTGGGATTTGATCCTGATCGATGAGCGACTCGGACTCCAGAGTCACCCGCCGCTGGTCGCAGCGATCAGAGAGCGTCTTCCGACCACCGCGCTCGTCCTGCAGACCGACCGGAGCGATTCGACCGCCGCTGTCATCGCACTCCAGGCCGGCGCCGACTTTCTCCTCTTCAAAAAATCACCGGCTTTTCTCACCGAACTGGTGCTCTACACGAAAGGCGCCATCGAGCAGCGTCATCTTCGCGCCACGTTCACCCATATCCATAATCGACATACCCGCCTGCTGGAAATGCTCACAGATGTGGTCTACGAAGTCGATGCGGAAGGACGCTTTGTGTTCGTCAGTCCTGCGATCACCCCGCTCCTCGGGTACACACCGGAAGAACTGACCGGCGCTCCCTTTTCAAAGCTGATCCCTCCCGACCAACTCGACCGCGCCAGACATCGCATCAATGACCGTCGCACCGGCCCCAGAGCGGCACGCCGCGTACTGCTTGAACTGCTCAGAAAACCTCAGACCGCTGAGCCCGACCTCGCCCGTGTGCAGGCAGAAGTCAGCGCCAAAGGTCTCTACGATACACGCAGGCGCCATATCGGCACTCTCGGATTTATTCGGGATGTCACCGGGCAGATCGCACAAACCGAATCTATCCGGCGTCTTGAGACACAGCTGCTCGAGTCGAATCGTCATCTTGCCATCGCACAACGCTTGACGAGCCTGTCTCAGGACTTGCAAACGCCGCTGACGGCCGTCTTGTCCCAATCCCAGCGTCTCATGGAAACGATCCGTGAGGCCAAACTCGATACCCGCCTTGAAGCCCTGACAGCGCAGGCGCGGGAGGCATCGGAATACGGAGTCGCGCTGGCGCAGGCGGTCATTGATGCCGGTCTGGCCGAAGACACGCTGGATCAGGTCATCGACGAAGCCCTTGCTCCCCTTGCTCATCTCAACATCATACAGCGCCATCCTACGGTCGGCCTCCCGGCCTTCCACGGAGCTCGCAAGACCTATGTGCGGGTGATTCAGATTGTGGTGACCCACGCCATTCGCCTGATGGCCGCCCGCCAGGCCGTTCATCAGCTACAGGTTTCGGCCCACGCCGTTTCCGCCACCGGCACGCGCATCGCATCAGCACCGCGCCTCTTTCCTGCTCCAGCCGCACGGGAGATCGAAGTCCTCATTCAAGAAACCGACACTGTCACCACAGTAACGACCGATACCCTGTCGACCTCCTCCGATCTCATCCAAGCTTATGAGGATCTCGGCCTGGTAAACGGTCGCCTCGAGTGGTTAGCCCCCGCAGGGCAGCCGGTGTCGATCCGCCTATGGTTTCCGATTCCTGAAGAACCTGAAGCACCGGCTGCGCCAGCAGAAGCGCCTCCGAATGTGCCGGAACCGGCTGCACCAACGATCGTCGACGCTCGCCTTGAGCCTCCACCGTCCCAAGCTCCCGACCAACGCTTCCCGGATCGAAGGATGGCGGCGCGCAGCGCGGTCCATCTTCCTGCGCGAGTGACCGTCGGACCCTCGACACGTGAGGGAACCGTCCTGGCCTTAAGTGTGACCGGCGCCTCCGTCGTCCTGACTGGGCCGCTCCCGCATCTCTCAGAGCAGCCGGCCTACCTGGTGTTCAAAACCGTAGTGGGCATCCTGGAGCTTCAAGCCACCGTCCACGAACGTGGCATGCAGACAGGTCCGCCCGGCGACGCCCTGGAGCGCACAGTCCTGGCCTTCGAATTTTCCCCTCCTGGTGAGACCGAAAGAAAAGTTCTTGCATCCTTCATTGAAGCCGCCCAAGAGGGAACCCTGGCGATCAGCCTTGAAGCCTTACTCTCTCTGCCGGATGACGCAGCCCTTCCGGACCGCACGAGACCAGCCCCCAAGGGTACCGACCACCGTGAGGGCATCAGAGTCCGAGTCGCTCTTCCCGTGCGGATTGAAGGTGCCAACGAACAAAACCCTTTATCCAGACAACTCGGACTGGTCGTTAATTTTGCACGCGGAGGAGCCTGCCTTCAGGCCAGAAGTCTTCCCGGTCAAGTGGGAGAGGTCATCGCCTTGCATTTCCCTCACGGTAACGGGCAGGAACATTCTCAGCCCCACGAACCCGCCGCGCCTGACGCCATACTCACCGCGCAAATTGTGTGGACCGCTCCGGATCCCACGGCCCCATCCGAACTACGCCCGTCACACGCTGAACCGGGACAGCGCTTCGGCATCCGATTTATTCAACTGCCGGCGTTTGCCGAGCGCGAGGTCAATCGCGTCGTCGCCCAGCACATCGGCTCCTCCATTGATCTGGATAGCATCGCCGGTCGCGCGGCCATTGTCAGCGCCAGACGAGAATGTCGGAATGCACGCGGCCAAGTGATCGCCATCACCGATGATCACGCGCGTCACCAGATTTCCCCGAATACTCCTATCGTGATCCTCTCTCCAGGATTCGGCTGCACACAGAGCGAGTACGTGGCGCTCTCAGAATTCCTCGCCCTTAACCGGCTCCGTGTGCTGCGCTACGACCATAGCAATCACATCGGACAAAGTGACGGAGACGTCCTGCAGACTACCCTGCGGAGCATGCAAGCCGACCTCCACACGGTCCTTGAATTTGCCCATACTGCCTGGCCAACGGCTCCGCTCGCGATTCTGGCCGAAGATGTCGCGGCAAGAGTGGCATTGAAAGTCGTCGCGCAATTCCCCGTGGCCCATCTGCTGCTCCTGGCCAACCCCGTGCTCGACATTCACACTGCACTGTCGGCCGAGCATCATCACGACCTGCTGGCCGACTACCAGCACGGCCTCAGGCGCGGAAGCGGCAATGTCTGGGGCCTTAATGTCAATCTCGATCAGTTCCTCGGCGACATCATTGCCGGCCAGTACGCGACGCTTGCCACGACGGTGACTGATCTGTCCGCGCTCAAAATCCCGATAGTCGTCCTGACCTCTCCGTCGGGAGATCCGTCCATGCGGCATCCCTTTCCAAGCCCTGACGCGGCACTCCAGGCGTTACCAGCGATGCCTACCACCGTCCCGATCTCCAGTGCGCTGTCCGTCACCGGTCGCTCCTTCGACCCGCGCCTACTCGCATCATTCAAAAGCCTGTTCGCTGAGATTGCCCGTGTGTGTTTCTCCGGTGACGCACTTCCGCCCATACAAGTGCCGGCTACCCATGACATTTCCAGGCAGTATCTCCTGGAACGCGAACGGATTCGCATTCGACACCACGTCTCACAGTCCACTCGAGAAGCCCTGTGGGTGGCACATCTCGCCCAACTTCCGCAGCTCGGCACACTGCATCACCATGCGTGGCTCCTGCAGGAACTCTATCAACAGGCCCTCCCCCTTGAACCGGACATGACGATCCTTGATCTCGGGTGCGGAACGGGGGACTTTGCGCGCACGCTCGTCATGAATCAGATGTATCGCCTCGCTCACACATCGAATACGCCGCAACGCCCGATGCACTATCTCGGAGTCGATCGTTCCCTAGACACCCTGCTGGCTGCGGAACAGGCCCGCAAGACGTTGTATCGAGAGCTCCAATCCACATTTACCGACGTCGCCGCGCCGACTCCCGCAGTGACAGCGGAGTGGACTCAATCCGAATGGGATGTCCGGCTCCCGTTTAAACCTCAATCGATCGACCGGATCGTGGGCCATCTCTCGCTGTCCTTTACCTCCTCGCCCCTCGCGTTCCTGCGGCAGGCAGTCCAGACTCTGACGCGGAGCGGACGCCTCGTCCTCACCTGCGTACAGCCGCAGACCGATCTGGCCGGGCTCTATCGAGAACAACTGCACCTCGCCGGGCACGATGAGCTGTCCCCTTCGGCGCAAATATTCCTGCACTATCTTGGACGGCTGCATGAGGCCATTCGCCATGGACTACTGCACTCCTTCGATCGCGAACACCTTTCCGAACTCTTGATCCATGCCGGTGCCGCTCCCGTCCGCATCGTACCCGTCCTCGATGGCCAACTCCTGCTGGCCACTGCCCAGAAGGGGAAATCAGCTAGCTGAAACGGGGGTCGGCGTGTATACTCGCCCCATTGCAATACATCTTCTTCCTATCGCCAATGCCCTGGTCCCGCACCCGGGATGATAGGAAGAAATGACCACCCCTCTGGATAGGCATGACCGACCGCACCCTGCACGATACTATCGTTTCCCCGATTGCGGTCACCCCGCTCCAGAGGCTGACCCGATTCGCCCAGGACATGGGGACACTCCCCGACCGCACCATTATCGCCGAACGCATCCTCGTCGAACTCTGTGAGATCACGAACTCCCGACAAGGCGCGCTGTATCTGCTGGACCGTGAGCACGATCAATATGACCGCGTGATGACGGTCGGGATTCAACACCCGTCAGCTGATCTCCTCTCTTTCTCTCCGGCTCACGCACTCGTCCAATCACTCGCCCATGAACATCGCATGCTCTCCATCGTCGACGTACCGGACCTGCCTCCGATCAGATCAGAATTAGCCGACTCGTTGCTGGCAAGCCAATCATCACTAGCGGTCCCGCTCCTCAACAAGCACCGATTAGTCGCATTCGCTCTGCTCGGTTCGTCATCGGACCGCCCCCTCGATCATCCGGACAGGAGGGACCTTCTCACCGCCCTGGCACAGAATGCGGCCAATGCCCTCGATTCCATCCTGGTCCACGACGATCTCCATCAGTCTCAAACGCTCATGCGGCGGACCGATCGGCTCCGCTCGTTGGAAATCATCGCCGGCGGGTTTGCCCACGAAATCAGGAACCCCCTGACGTCGATCAAAACCTTTATCCAGCTAGCCCCGGAACGAAAGGACGACACGGAATTCATTCATGACTTCAGCCGCATCGTCCTGGACGACGTGCACCGGATTGAACGACTGATTCAAGAAATTCTGGATTACGCCCGCTATATGGAGCCGAAGCTGACGGAGGAGGACCTCAACGAACTCGTCACCTCGTGCCTGTACTTCATCGAAGTGAAGGCCGACAGCAAACGGATCAAGATTGAAAAACAGTTGGCGTCCGGGCTTCCTCGTGTCATGTTAGATCGTCAACAGATCAAGCAGGTGCTCCTGAACCTGCTGCTGAACGCCATCGATGCCATGGGGGACGGTGGAGGAGAGCTGAAGGTTCGAACACACCGGCTGATGAAACCGGGTGCGAAAGCGTGGACTCAGATTGAGATTGAAGATAGCGGCCCAGGCATTTCCAAAGCCAATCTTGAGCATATCTTCGATCCGTTCTTCACGACGAAACACACCAGCGGCGAACATGCCGGCACAGGCTTGGGGTTGACGATTGTGCATCAGATTATCCAAGAGCATACCGGTGAAATTCAGGTCGAGAGCACCGAGGGAGTGGGAACCACGTTTTCCGTGAATCTTCCGGCCCTCCCGATAGACTAGGAGTACTGTGGAAAGTCCAGCCATGAAAAAGCGCGTTCTCTTGATCGATGACGAAGCCCGCGTCCGGACTTCACTGAAGATGGTGCTTGAGCCCAACTACGAGATCCTCCAGGCCGCGGATGCCCAGGAAGGCCTCGATACCTTCAGAAAAGAAGGGCCCGATCTCGTGCTGCTCGACGTCATTCTTCCGGGAACCGACGGACTTGCCGTACTTGAAACCCTGCGCTCTGAAAGCCGGATGACTCCTGTGATCATGCTCACGGGCACGAAGTCGGTCAAGACCGCCGTCGACGCAATGAAACTGGGCGCCGCCGACTATTTATCCAAACCCTTTGATGTCGAAGAATTGCGCATTGTCGTGGACCGGGCTCTCAGTTCGCAGGCGCTTGAACGCGAAGTGAAACAGCTCAGGGCACAAGTCGTCCAGCGCTATGCCTTTCACAATCTCATTGGCAAGAGCCAGGGGATGCAGGAGATCTACGCGAAGATTGAACAAGTCGCGGATAGCCGGACCACGGTGCTGATTACCGGTGAAAGCGGGACCGGAAAGGAGCTCGTCGCAAAAGCCCTGCACTACAACAGCGGCCGGCGCGAACGCCCCTTCATCGCTCTGAATTGCGCGGCCCTGCCGGAAACCCTGATTGAAAGCGAGCTATTCGGCCACGAGAAAGGCTCCTTTACCGATGCCACGGCCAGACGCGTCGGCCAGTTCGAGCTTGCCAACACCGGCACCCTCTTCCTGGACGAAATCGGCGATCTCAGCGCCATGACGCAAGCCAAGCTTCTAAGAGTCCTCCAGGAACGGGAGTTTACGAGGATCGGCGGCGTCCAATCGATCAAGGTCGATGTCCGGATTGTCGCAGCCACCAACAGAAATCTCGAAGACATGGTGCGCAAGGGGCAATTCCGCGAAGATCTCTACTACCGTATCAACGTGATTTCGCTGTTTCTTCCTCCGCTCCGTGAACGTGGTGAAGATATTCCCCTGCTCGCAAAGCATTTCCTGGCCAAACGGGTCGAGGAAGAGAAGCGCCCGCATATCGAATTCGGTAAAGAGGCGCTGGAGGTCCTGACTCGCTACCCCTGGCCGGGAAACGTCCGGGAAATGGAAAACATCATCGAGCAGGCCTTTATCTGGTCACAGAATTGCCCCCAGATCACCCAGGAGCATCTGCCGACCATCCTGAAAAGCGACTCACGATCATCCTCACTGCGCGATGACACACTCGCCGGCCGCATGTCTCTCGAAAAAGCCGTCATGGAATTCGAACGGGAAATTATTCTCGATGCATTAAAACGAACCAACTATGTCCAGACCCACGCAGCCAATCTGTTAGGAATCAGTCGACGCATGCTGAAATACCGGATGGACACGCTGGGAATTGGCCGGCCGGACAACGGGAATAGTCAAGAAGCGGACCCGCCTGTGCAGGAATAACACACTTCGCTGTATCGATCGCGTCATTTTCCACACAACATTTGCGCTCTCCTGTTAGAGCAGCTACGTAGTCAGACGTTCAAGTAATCTACATATAGACTTTCTACGTAGAATGCCCCCTGCGTATTGATCATGCTGAGTAAGTACGTGAAAAGGAACGGGTATTGCTTGACAGGTTACGTAGTTGGGGGTACATGAGCACTATGAGCACAACAATTTTCCCAAACGGATCTCAAGCAAAACCGACGGTTCTTGTCGTTGATGACGAGGCTGGACCGCGGGATGCGCTCAAAGTCATCTTGCGGCCCTTTTTTAACATTCGCTCAGCCGACAACGCACAAGCGGCACTCGACGTCTTGAGTCATGAATCCATCGATCTCATTACGCTGGATCAGAAACTCCCCGATCGTCAGGGCATTGACCTCCTGCAGGATATTAAACACGATCACGCCGATATCGAAGTCATTATCATAACCGGCTACGGAAGCCTCAAGTCCGCCATGGAAGGCATCCGCCATGGTGCGGCCGGCTATCTGCTTAAGCCATTCAATGTCACCGAGTTGATCTCCCTTATCGGCCAAACGCTTGAGAAAAAACAGCGCCTGGACCTCATCCGGAATGTCTTGAAGAGCTCGACTGATCTGTGGGGCGATGAGCAGGAAGGACGTCGCGCTTGGGAGTCTCTTAAAACCGAGTACTTCGCCATTGGAAAGCATGAGCAGGAGTCTTCATCCACACAACAAGACCTTCTTCCTTTACTCTCAGATCTCCTGGAAGCCAAAGATCGGCATTTGCTGAACCATTGCAGTCGCGTCAGCTTCTACGCCACATTACTCGCCAATCGCCTAAGCCTGACTCTCGCAGAGCAGAAATCCCTGGCTATCGGGGCCTTCCTGCACGACATCGGCAAGGTCACCCTCCCGAATTATCATTTTTCAGATGAGCAAATCCTGCCTTCCGGAGAAAGTGCCCATTCCAAAGAACATTGTGAAGCAGGCGCACGGATGATTCTTCCCCTGGACTATCCGGCGGAGGTCGGTCAGATCATTTCCTATCATCATGAACGATGGGACGGATCAGGTTATCCCCATGGTCTTCAGGGAGAAGGCATTCCCCTGCTGGCAAGAATTGTGAGCATCGCCCAGATGTTCGATCACCTGACAGCTGAAGTCCCGGGACGTTCGCCGCTCCCGGTGGATCAAGCCATCCAGCAAATCGCCCTTCAGGCCAATACCTACTTTGATCCCATGCTGGCTGATCAATTTGCCCGGGTCGCGACAGAATGCAAAGCTTCGCTCCCTGCGATGGCGATCGCCACCACTCCTAGCAACGTCTCCGACCTATAGATACGGACCTGTCCAAATTCTTCATTTCCCGGCATCGGCAATCAGTTCCGCGGCCGTCTCACGAACTTTCTTCGTCACCGTCAACCCGCCTAACATTCTGGCGATTTCGTTCTCACGTCCCTGACCGGTCAGCGGCTGCACCGTCGTCACCGTTCGATTTCCGTCCTGCGACTTCTCTACACAGAGATGATGCTGCCCCTGCGCGGCCACTTGAGGCAGATGGGTAATACAGAACACTTGATGATACCGGCCTAACGCGCGAAGCCGCTTTCCGATCGCGGCAGCGACCGCTCCGCCAACCCCTGTGTCGATCTCATCAAAAATCAGCACCGGGACATGGTCTCGTTCTGCCAGCACCGTCTTCAGCGCGAGCATGACCCTGGACAACTCTCCGCCTGAGGCTACTTTTGACAGTGGTTTAGCCGGCTCCCCCGCGTTCGTCGAAAGACGAAACTCCACATGATCAATGCCGTCCGGGCCGAATTCAAAATCAGCGGAATCAGCGGTCACATGAATCTCAAAGACCGTCTGCCCCATTTTCAAGGCCTCAAGTTCCTGGCGAACCACTTTTGCCATGCGCTTGGCCGCCTCAACGCGCTTCAGGAATAATTGCCTTGCGAGCTGGGCCAGTTCGGTCTGTTGCTGATTGATCTGCTGACGCAGTTTGCCCAGTTGCTCATCGGAGCCTTGCAACTGTTCTAATTCATCTTTCATTTTCCGATGAGCATCCAGCACTTCTGCCAGCGACCCGCCGAATTTCCTTTTGAGCTTTTGGATGACCGCCAACCGATCCTCGATCGCCCCAAGCCGTGCAGGGTCAGCCTCGATCCGCTCAGCATAGTCGCGCAACTGTCCCGCCATCTCCTTCAGCACCACTTTTGCCTCAACGGTCAGACGGGTCAGCTCCCCGACCGTGGAGTCAATCTGAAGCAATTGACCCAAGGCACGCTCCGCCAGTCCAAGCTGAGCAAGGATGCCCTGTCCCTCTGCATTCACCCGTTCCAGCGCCTCAGCCGCTAACGCACCGATCTGCTGCGACGAACTGAGCCGACGGCGCTCATTCTGCAGCTCCTCGTCCTCTCCTTCGCACAGCGCCGCCTCGTCCAATTCGGCACATTGGAATCGGAGCAATTCCTCTCGCTGTGTCCGGTGCTGGGATTCACGAATCAATCGATCGCGCTCCTCACAGGCAGCCTTCCAACCCTCGTACCCTTGTTGATACGCGGCACAGCGCTCCTGGAGATCTCCGAACGCATCCACGACGCTACGCTGCGTAACCGCAGACAGCAGTGATTGCTGATCATGCTGTCCGTGAAGATCAACGAGCGTGCCGCCCAATTCCTCCAGGGCGTGCAGCGAGCTCATAGTCCCGTTCAGGTAGACCCGGTTTCGTCCCGAGCGGGCGATCACCCGCCGCACAATCAGCTCTGAATCTGCAGGACCCAGGATCCCTTGATCACGGAGACGGGACTGGAGGGGATGGCGGTCAGGCAGGTGAAACGCCGCCTCAAGAGACGCCTCCTCTGTCCCAAAGCGAATCTGGTCGGTGGACGCTCGTCCGCCGACCAGAAGGGCAATGGCATCAATGAGGAGAGATTTTCCGGCTCCCGTTTCTCCCGTGAGAACGGTAAAACCGAGCTCAAACCGGATGCTGAGCTCTTCGAGAATGGCGAAATTGACGATGCGCAGCTCGGTGAGCATGGCTGCGGGCTTGCGGACTCTCTACGCGGTCCCCGCGTGCTGGGCCAGCAGGGAATCAATCGTTTCCTTGAACTGCCGCTTCGGTCGTGCGCCGACCAGCTTCTCCACCGGCTGTCCGTTCTTGAAGAAGAGGATCGTAGGGATGCTCATGACCTGGTATCGACCGGCTACTTCCGGGTTTTCATCAGTGTTCAGCTTCCGGACCTTGAGCTTTCCTGCATATTCTTTGGCGAGCTCATCAACAATCGGGGCCACCATTTGGCAGGGCCCGCACCAGACCGCCCAGAAATCAACCATCACGAGTTCAGGGGATTTCATCACTTCAGCGTCCCAGGTGGAATCCTCAACTTTTAATGTATCACCAGCCACGTCCGGAACCTCCTTCAGCTAAGATACCGACCCAAAAAGAATCAAGGCGCGTATGGTACCCCACCCCCATTTAGGGTGTCAAATGATCTCCTTACCGTCCCCACTCTTCCGGCATCCCCAGCCACCAACTGTCCCCATACTGGCGCCGCCACGCCTGCTGTTCCTTCCACAGCCTGGCCACCGTTCGCTCATCAAGCCGTGCAGCCATGGCCGCCGAAACATCGCTCTGCTTCCTGACTGAGGCTTGAATGAGCTCCTTCGCAATACGTGCAAGAATATCCGGCGAATCCAGCAAGTCTTCAGGCCGTCCCGCCCCTAGACTCGCGGCCAACAGCTCAACCGCCACCCAGCGATCAGCCTTTGCCAATGACTCCACATAGGCGTCCAACGCCTGCTAGACATAAGTGAGCACCACATAGCTCAGCACTGAGGGTCGCTCCATGACATAGCACTGGCTCTCTTCAATCGCCCGGCGATAGTCCGCGGCCGCGAGAAACACTCTGGTCCGCTGGAAGGACGCATCTTCTCGAGCGGAAACCGCCGGATGGCCGCCACATCCGGACAGTCACAGCACACCCCACACCACGAGACCACAGCATAGAAATCGCGACCGAATGGTCATGCCGGGGACATCGCCGGGATGTGACGAGGCGCTCAGACGTCATCGCGTCACCATTCCACCGGTCGAGGCCCCTACGTTCGACCGCCCATAGGGACCAGTAGGAGAAGCCCAGGGAAGGCCTCGCTCTCCCCAGAGCAACGGGCTGAGAATGGACCGCATGGTTTGCGTGCCGAAGTTTTCGGTCCACCCGATACCCGTCAAACTCAGCATAAAATTGTATTGGGCGCGATCCGGGAACTGGAGATAGAAGAGACCGAACGACCAGCATTTGCAGGGGTTCTGATAGAGAGCCACCACATCGGTTTCGGAACTCTTCCTGGCGTTGATGTCATAGTAGCTCTTTGCCCCGATCGTCCAGCCCCACGGAGTCCTGAAACCGCCTCCGGCCGTGACAAACTGAATTTCCTGCGTCGGGGCATAGACTTCGTTGAATGAGATCGGATTCCAGATATCGCCGCGCCGGACACGATTCCCGTCCCGGGAGTATCGCTGCCCTACTTCGAGATACCAGTTGTCAGACTCTTGAACCCGAAGATCCGTATTCCATTGGCTCAACGCCCCGCTGTACGGATCCCAGAACGCATCGATGGTCAGGTATTGGTTGATCGCAGGCCGCTGGGGCCCGACAGCCCCGCCCCCTCGCCCGAACGCCGGGGAAGCCATTTGCGCTTGAGTGATTTGCGGAGCCGTATTACCGATGACCGCTCGCATCCACACATCGGAAAATTTTCTCCCTTGTATCGCGACCGTCGCCGGCTGCAACGGCTGTGTCAGTGAACCCAACGGAGGCATGGCGTTCGGACTGAAATCGCGAGCCGTCGTCTGCACCGCCCCCGCGTGGTAACTCTGTGCGACCGTCAAATCAAGCCAATTGAACGTACTATTCCCATCATGCTCAAGAATACGGTTGCGCAAGGCGTAGGTCAGCAAATTCTTCTTCGGCAGGTCATCGATTTGATCGATCTGCGCGATTTGCGATTGATCGGTCCCAGGCACATATTCATACATGACTGTCGGCTCGATGGTGTGCAAGAGACTGCCGCCTCCGTCCAGCCCGAACCGCCGGCTCAACTTCGAGGTGGCATCGGCCCCTGCCCAGAACGTCTCTCGATGAAGGGACGCATCAGTTTGTGCGCCACGGGAATAGTACACCTCACGAAACTTTGCCTGCGGCGTGATGCCCAGGACATGCCCGAGATCGATGACATCGGTGGAGAGACCGGGCGCCACGTTCACGCGACTCAACCCAAATCCCTCTTGCCGATAAAAATTGACAAAGTCGCCTTCCATTCCGAACAACAGCGGAGAGTTGAAGAGTGAGACATTGGGCAGGCTATACCCCGTCTCAGGCAGCCGCTGAAACGTATCTGTACCGCCAGCCTGCAGTGGCTGCAGGTATTGCCCGAGGACATACATGTTTCCGTAGAGCAGTCGTTGATTCAGCAGCAGGTTTGATTCGTTGCTGGGTAACGCCCGCTGGGTGCCGGAGTTACTCAACTGCTGGAGGTAGTCGGGGTCGGTAACATAATTCACATTAGCTCGCATCAGCAGCATATCGGTAAACTGCTGGGTATGTGTGCCTGAGATCAACGCGCGCGCGCGTTTCACATCCGAACTGGTCGGATCCACACCGGTGACGTTCGGGAGGGCAGTCTGCTGTAGATAATTCACAAACCACTGCCCCCTGGATTTCCGGTCGATGATGTAGCGATACTCGGCATCGGCCCCGTACCCGAGCTTGCTGTAGTAGGACGGCGCGATGGTCAAATCCTGACTCGGATTGATCGCCCAGTAGAAACTGTCTTGGAGATGAGTTCCAAAGCGGCTATCGTAGCCCACTTGAGGAACCAGAAATCCGCTCCGCCTTTTCGACAAGGGATACGTCACGGTGGGAAACGGCACAACCGGCACGTCGGCCACACAGAGCCACGCCCCCTTCAGGGCCAATGTGTCTCCAACGTTCAAATCCATATCGTCAAATCTGAACCGCCAGGCCGGCACCTCCCCGTCCTGCGCATCACAATTGGTAAACTCCCCCTCCTTCACACGATAGTGATACTCAGAGAACCGCTGGAGCAGGCGCCCACTGACCAATGTGTTGGACTGCGGGACATAGAGCTGTCCATGGGTAATGACACCCGCCTCGGTATTGACATTGAAGTCCATCCGCTCCGTCGTCACATCGGCCTGCGGATCGGTCAAATGAACGTGCCCTGATGCATGGACGACGCCGGATAAGGCCTCAATCGTGACATGATCGGCCGTCAGGCGCATGGTGCCCTGTTGAATCACTACAGACCCGTCAGCCTCATACACATCCTGATCTTGACGATAATCGATTCGATTGGCCGTGACATCGAGCGGAAGAGATCCGGATGTAGCAGTGCCCGACCCAAGAACCTTGGATTTGGCCAAGACCGTACAGGGGAGACAGAATAGAAAAATGATGATGAGAGCGCAGAGTGTGTCAGGCGCACGTGACCGTCCACTCACCATGCTAACCCCTGAGCGGAGACAAGCCACAGCCACGGACCAGCGCCTTAACCTCGCCCACCAGCATGAGCGATCCGGTCACACAAATCAGATCCTGTGCTGTTGCACGGGATTTGGCCAGCGCCAGCGCATCGGCTGCGCTCGGTGCGACATGGCATAGCGGGAACTGCGATCCGATTACTTCCCGCAATTCCTGCACCGAAGACGACCGGGCCATGTCCGCCTGGGTCAGCACGACCTCAGAGACCAGCCGATGCAGCGGCTCGACAAAGCGCTGATGATCCTTATCCCGCATCATGCCCAAGACCAGAATCAACCGGGCCTCCGGTCGTGTCGCAGACCACTCTGCCAGATACTCAGCCAGCACGTGCGCCGCAGCGGGATTGTGAGCCCCGTCAAGCAACAGAACCGGGCCGCGCTCCAATACATCCAAGCGCCCCTCCCATTGCACCGACTGTAACCCCCGTCGCACCGCCTCCTCATTCACCGATATCCCTCGCCCCTCGGCCGCTTCGAGCAACGCCACAGCACAGGCCGCATTATCCAGTTGATGAAGCCCGGCAAGTACACAGGTCAACCCGTCGAAACGCCGGGAACGACTGTGATACGAAAACGCGTCCGGCCCTGAACCGATCGCCTGAAAATCCTTTCCCAATCGCATGAGAGGCGCCCCGCGATCCGCCGCCGTGGTCCGGATCACATCCCAGGCCGGCCCGTCGATGCGACCGACCACAACCGGCACCCCCGACTTGATGATCCCGGCCTTCTCAAATCCGATAGCTGCTTCAGTCGTGCCAAGATGTTCCTGATGGTCCAGCGCGATCGTGGTAATCGCGCAGGCCTCAGGCTCCACCACATTCGTCGCATCGAACCGCCCGCCCAGCCCGACTTCCAGCACCGCCACATCGACTCCGGACTCAGCAAAATGGAGGAACGCCATCGCCGTCGTCAGCTCGAAAAACGTCGGCGCCAGATCAGACTGCACGATCGCCCGGAGCCGCTGCGTAAGCTCCGTCACCTGCGCTTCCGCGATCATGACCTGGTTGACTCGGATCCGTTCTCGAAAATCGACCAGATGCGGAGACGTGTACAAGCCCACACGATACCCGGCCGCCTGCAGCATGGCCGCCGCCATGGCCGCCGTCGATCCTTTGCCGTTGGTGCCGCCGATATGCAGACTCCGAAAACGCCGCTCTGGATTGCCCAGCCTTCCCAAGAGCGTCCGCATGGTCTCAAGCCCCAGCTTGATCCCATGTTTCTGGAGTCCGTAAAGATACTCAATGGCGGATGAATAGGTCATGAACTGGGCTGGGCAGGATGCACTGCACTAGAAATGAGCGACGAGGGTACTGAGGGTTTCTTTCAACTGTTTGCGCTCGACGATCATGTCGATCATGCCATGTTCGAGGAGAAACTCCGCCCGCTGAAACTGATCGGGCAACTGCTGCTTGATCGTCTGCTCGATCACGCGCGGACCGGCAAAGCCAATAAGGGCTTTCGGCTCCGCGATAATGACATCGCCCAACATCGCAATGCTCGCCGTCACTCCCCCGAAGGTCGGATCAGCCAGGATGGAAATAAACGGCAATTTGGCTTCGCCCAGCTTCGCCACGGCGGTAGACGTTTTCGCCATCTGCATCAACGAGAGAATCCCCTCCTGCATGCGCGCGCCGCCCGAGGCCGTCACCAAGACAACGGGAAACTTCTTCTCCAGAGCGCGATCGATCGCCCGACAAAACTTTTCTCCGACGACCGATCCCATGCTCCCGCCCATAAAGCTGAAGTCAAAGATGCAAAAAACAACCGGCCGCCCATCGACCAACCCTTCGCCGATCATCAACGCGTCCTTGCGCCCGGTTTTTTCCTGCTGTGCCTTGACCCGGTCTTTATAGGATTTCGTATCGTGAAAATTCAGGGGATCCTTCGCTTCCAACTCCGCGTCCCATTCCTTGAACGTCCCAAGATCGACGAGCAGCGCGATACGCTCCATGACGGAAATCGGGAAATGGTAATCGCACTTCGGACAGACCTTGTTGTTTCGATCAACTTCCTTGCGATAGACAATTTCCCGGCAGTGGTTGCACTTGAGCCACATCCCCTCGGCACCTTTGGACCGCGGTGGCACTTCAGAGCCGGTCGATTTCTGCTTTTTGAACCAGGCCATAATCGTATCCTCTTCGCTGAAACCATCACTTCCGAACATCCGCGCGACGGGCTCGTCGCATGGGATTGCAGAATAGCATAGCCATCAAAATGACGCACGCGCAATTCAACGGAAGACACATCGAGAGGAAGAGGCGCTAGAGTCCGTCCGGAGAAAGAACCAATCGATACAACAGCCACAACCCAAGCCCCACGCTCCCGAGACTGGCAGCCCCCTGCACGGCGAAAAAAGCCCGCTGCCCGAGCACACGTGAATAGATCACCGGCACACTCAGAGTCAGCCCGATGACCAGCATACCGGCGATCGAACCAAAGCCGAATACAGCGATGTAGAGCAACCCCTGGCCGATGCCGCTGGTGTTCGATACGATCACCAACATCAAGGCTGCTGACCCTGCCACACCGTGGGCCATCCCGATCAAGAGAGGCCGGAGCGACTGCCTTGCCCAATGCGGATGAGCATGATCCTCATGTCGACGATGGCTATGCAAATGCATATGTGGCTCGCCGTCATGCACGTGACGATGCAAATGCCACCGTTCGCGGAACAGCTTGAGCGCCAGCGTGCCTCCGAGCACGACAAGCAGGAGCCCCACACCGCTTTCGGCCAACAAGGCAAACGGTTCCGGAATCTGAAACCCTGACACCAACACCACAGCCCCAACCATCATCAATGTCAGGGTATGTCCCACGCCCCACCAAAGCCCCACGAGACCGGAGGCCCGCATGGAGGGACGTTCCGCGAGGACGGTGGACACCGCGGCGAGATGATCGACATCCAGGGCATGACGCAGCCCGAGCAGAAATCCGATCGTGAGAAAGGTGAGCAGGTTCGACTCAAACATGAGGCCCCTTACCGGGGGAAAGCACCGACATCGGCTGTACGGATCGAGGATCACCCGCCACGGGCATGCATTTCCAGGTGAGGATCGCCCCGGAGTTGATCGATCCCGATCAACGTGCCATTCCGCAACCCGACCTGCTCCAGCGCCTTGCGCGACTCCGCGCCCCGGTCACGACGGCCTTGCCAGCCTTCGCTGATCAGCTCGCGCATGCGGTCGGGACTGGCGCCGGCGCGCATCGGCTGCCGAAGGTCCGCCCCTTTCGAAGCATAGAGGCACAAGTACCACATGCCATCCGCGGTCACACGACTCCGGTCGCAGGTCGAGCAGAACGGCTGGGTGGTTGACGCGATAATGCCGAAGGTGGTTCCATCAGGCAACAGAAACCGTTGGGCCGGCGCGGTCCCGCGCCCCGGCAAAGGAACAATCGGACCATAGTGCTGGGTCAATGTTTCAAGGATGGCTGCCTGCGACAGGACTTTCGCCATCGCCCAATCATTGGCCCCGCCGACATCCATATACTCGATGAATCGCAGTTCAGCCCGATAGTGTTTTGCAAACTCGATCAGCCCGACCAGCTCGTCATCGTTAAATCCACGAATCGCCACGGTGTCAAGCTTGAGTCCCGTGAAGCCGACCCGTCCCACCGACTCAATCCCCTCGATGACTCGCGCAAACTCATCCCGCCGCGTCAGCTGTCTGAAGCGCTCCGGGCGCAACGTATCCAGACTGACCGTGACTCGATGCAGTCCAGCCTCGTACAACTCCTGCGCATTGTCCGCGAGCAAAATACCGTTCGTTGTGAGGGCAATTTCAGAAATCCGCCGGTCCTGGAGCAGCAGACGGACCAGGCGAGATAAGTCCCGGCGCAGCAATGGCTCACCGCCGGTCAGTCTGACCTTATCGACGCCGAGGTCGGCAAAATAGCCGGTCAGCGTCGCCATCTCCTCGAAGCTCAAGACATCTTCGCGCGGCAACCAGACATAGTCTTCTTCCGGCATGCAATACTGGCAGCGAAGATTGCAGCGATCCGTGACGGAGAGCCGCAAACTGCCCAGCGAACGGCCATGAGCGTCGACCACCTTGGAAGATGAGAAACTATCAGGCAATTGCGACATGTATGTTACTCATCACCCGTTACGCACGAGAGACTACGGATGCTCTTCCACCCACACCTCGCCTTCAGGCGTGTGTTCCAGCTTCCAGATGGGAGTAATCTGCTTCAGCTCATCGATGGCCCACTTGCAGGCCTGGAACGCTTCTGCCCGATGCTCGGCACCGGCGATGATCAAGACGATATTCTCACCGATCGTAATTTCGCCGAACCGGTGGATGATCAAGAGCTCCAGAATGTCGAAATCCTTGAGCGCCCGCTCGCGGATCTCCCACAGTTTCTTCTCCGCCATCCCAGCATAATGTTCGAAGGTGATGCTGTCGACATCCCGTCCTTTGGAACGATCCCGGGCGATCCCCAGAAACGTCGCAATCCCGCCAATCCGCTTCGACCGACGCTTCACCCGCTCGAGTTCCTGATCGATGGAGAAGTTCTCCCGCTGCACCCGAACTAATTGGGCATCATCCAGCTGGCCGTCCACAGGCGCTCCTCCAGCAAATGGTGGCAACAATGCGATTTCGTCGCCGTCTTTGATTTCAGTCTCCTCGTGGGCAATCTCCTGATTGACCGACACCAGGACCTTCTTCTTATGGATGAGTTCCCCGATCTGCGGATACCCGCCATCAAGAAGCTCAACCAAATCTTTCACTCGCCGCCCGTTCGCCAATGCCAGAGAGAGGGATCCTTGATTCCCAGCCAGCATCTTCGTCATACCGAATAGCTTGATCGTCACCATGATGGCTCAGCCTGGCCTCGTGTAGGTACCGGACTTCCCCCCTGATTTCGAGAGCAGACACACGTCCGTGAAGCTCATCCCGCGGTCGATCGCCTTGCACATGTCATAGATGGTCAGCGCCGCCACGGAAGCCGCCGTCATCGCTTCCATCTCTACGCCGGTCTGCCCCGTGGTCTTGACCGTGGCGTAAATATGGATGGCGCAGAGGCCTGCCTGGTTCGGCTGGGATTCTTCCTTGAAGGAGATATCGACGCTGGTAATCAGGAGAGGGTGGCACATGGGAATGAGGTCGGGGGTCTTCTTCGCCCCCATCACCCCGGCGACTTGAGCAACGGCCAGGACATCGCCCTTGGCGATCTTCCCGCGCTGGATCTTCTCCAGCGTGGCTGGCAGCATGAGGACGGTCGCCTGCGCAGTCCCGACCCGTTCGGTCGAGTCTTTCGCGCTGACATCGACCATCCGCGCCCGGCCCGACTCGTTAAAGTGTGTGAACTCAGCCATTTCTCTCAATGAATCAGCTGGTTATACATTGCGCCGATCGGTGATT
>Ga0209253_10000476_pt1 | contig 34651 bp, 31 predicted proteins | sample FrelakmetBRP12BR_FD_187145 | JGI IMG/M metagenome (GOLD analysis project Ga0209253, IMG submission 187145) | Freshwater lake sediment microbial communities from the University of Notre Dame, USA, for methane emissions studies - BRP12 BR (SPAdes)... | ecosystem: Environmental > Aquatic >... | reverse complement strand
ACGGCGACGACACTCGCCTACGCGCGTCAGGTCGGTGCCGGCAGCCAGACGATGCCGGCCGCCGTGCTGGTGATCCTCCTCGCGAATGCGACGATGCTGGTGCGTGTCCTCGTGCTCGTCGGTGTCGTGGCGCCCGACGTGCTGCCGCGTGCACTGGTCGTGATCGCTCCGGCATTTGCAATGGCACTGGCCGGCGTGGCGTGGCGCTGGAAGTCGGTCGAGACCCTGCCCGCGAGCGGTGAGGAGGCCTTCCGCAACCCGACGCAACTGGCCACGGCACTGAGCTTCGGCGCGCTCTATGCGCTGATCCTGCTGTTCAGCGCGTGGGCCAACGACCTGCTGGGCATCAGCGGACTGCTGGCGCTGGCGGCGGCATCGGGATTGAGCGATGTCGACGCGATCACGCTGTCGTCGATGCAGATGCTGAACCACGAGGTGCTGTCGCGCGAAGCCGCGCTGACAGTGGTCGGCGTGGCCGTCGGCTCCAACCTCGTCTTCAAGACCGTGATGGCCTCCGCCACCGGGGGACGGCTTCTCCGCGGTCCGATCGTGGTCGGCTTCGGCGCCGTTCTGGTGGGGCTGGCAGCCGGCGTGGCCGCCCTGCACGCGCTGGCATAATTCCGCTGCCATCCCGTTCCGCGTGACTGGCGAAAGGGTGACGAACACCCGGGAAGCGCGGACTCTCGATGCCACCGTCCGGTGGCTGCCGTTCGCCTGGGCACGATGGCAAGTGACTCTTCCAAACACTTGCATCCGGCGCGAGGAACCATGTTCAACCGAAGCACGCATACGGTCCAGGCCGTGGACCCCGAGATCTTTGCGGCCATCCAGAACGAACACCGTCGGCAGGAACAGCACATCGAGCTGATCGCCTCCGAGAACTACACGAGCCCCGCCGTGATGTCCGCGCAGGGCTCGCAGCTGACGAACAAGTACGCCGAGGGCTATCCCGGCAAGCGCTATTACGGCGGCTGCGAGTACGTCGACGTCGCCGAGACGCTGGCGATCGAGCGGCTGAAGAAGATCTTCGGGCTGCCCACCATCGAGATCGCCGCCAACGTGCAGCCGCACTCCGGCGCGCAGGCCAACGAGGCGGTCTTCCTCGCCGTCCTGAACCCCGGCGACACGATCATGGGGATGAGCCTCGCCGAGGGCGGCCACCTCACGCACGGCATGCCGCTCAACATCAGCGGCAAGTGGTTCAAGGTCGTCAGCTACGGACTTAACGAGCGCGAGGAGATCGACTACGACGCGATGGAAAACCTCGCGCACCAGCACCGGCCCAAGCTGATCATCGCCGGCGCCTCGGCCTATTCGCTGAAGATCGACTTCGCGCGCTTCGCGAAGGTCGCGCGCGACATCGGCGCCGTCTTCATGGTCGACATGGCGCACTACGCCGGCCTGATCGCCGCAGGCGTCTATCCGAGCCCGATCCCCCACGCCGACGTGATCACGTCGACCACGCACAAGACGCTGCGCGGTCCGCGCGGCGGCCTGATCCTGATGAAGCCGCACCTGGAGAAGCCGATCAACTCGGCGGTGTTCCCCGGGCTGCAGGGCGGACCGCTGATGCATGTGATCGCCGCCAAGGCGGTCGCGTTCAAGGAAGCGCTCGCGCCCGAGTTCAAGGCCTACCAGCAGCAGGTGCTGGTCAATGCGCGCGTAATGGCCGAGACCCTGGTCAGGCGCGGCCTGCGCATCGTATCCGGCCGCACCGAGAGCCACCTGATGCTGGTCGACCTGCGCGCCAAGGGCATCACCGGCAAGGACGCCGAGGCGCTGCTCGGGCAGGTGCACATCACGATCAACAAGAACGCGATCCCGAAGGATCCGGAAAAGCCGATGGTCACCAGCGGCATCCGGCTCGGCTCGCCGGCAATGACCACGCGCGGCTTCAGGGAGGCGGAAGCCGAGCAGACCGCGAACCTGATCGCCGACCTGCTCGACAACCCGCGCGATCCGGCGACAGCGGACAAGGTGCGCCGCGAGGTGGCTATCCTGACCGAGCGGTTCCCGGTCTACGGCTGATCGGCGGGGACGCGTGGCGCGCACGTACCGCCGCGTACACTTTCGCGCCATGCGCCGCCTCGGCACCTTCGGCCTCGCCTCACGCGGGAGACTCGCGTGAAGTGTCCGTTCTGCCAGAACGCCGACACGCAGGTCATCGATTCGCGCGCGTCGGACGAAGGCGCGACGATCAGGCGGCGCCGCCGCTGCCTGGCCTGCGAGAAGCGCTTCACCACGTACGAGCGCGTCGAACTGGCGATGCCGAGCATCATCAAGCGCGGCGGCGGGCGTGCCGATTACGACCGCGAGAAGCTCCTCGGATCGATGCAGCTGGCGCTGCGCAAGCGGCCGGTGCCGCGCGAAGCCGTCGACGAAGCCATCAGCCGGATCGAGGACAAGCTCCTGTCGTCGGCGCAGCGCGAAATCAAGAGCGAGAAGATCGGCGAGTTGGTGATGCGAGAGCTCAAGCGGCTAGACAAGGTCGCCTACATCCGCTTCGCTTCGGTCTACCGCAGCTTCGAGGACGTCGACGAGTTCGCCGAGGTGGTGAGGGAAATCCGTCCGGCGAAGCGTCCGCGGCGCCGCTGAACTCCCTGGGGCGCACCGCGTCCCCGTCGTTGACGCCGGTCAAGCCCGCAATAAACGCGGGACTTGCGGCTCCGCCCGCGCGACCTAGGCTGAAAGCGAGGCTTGGGAGGGCTCCCGGGCCGTCATCGCTGGAAAGGAGATCGAGATGACAAATCTCCTTGTACGTCGTCGCAGTGACCTGGCGCCGTGGTTCGATGACATGTTCGGTGACTTCTGGAATCGCACCGGCATGCCCGCCATGCCGCGCTATGCGGAAGCCGCGCTGTCGGGCCGCGCGCTCATGGACGTCGTCGACAAGGGCGACATGTACGAAGTGAAGGTCGACATGCCGGGCGTGAAGAAGGAGGACATCAACGTCACGGTGGAAGGGGCGCGGGTTTCCATCAGCGCCGAAACGAAGACCGAGAAGGAAGAGAAGGAAGGCGACAAGGTGCTGCACACCGAGCGCTTCGCCGCGAGTTACGCACGCACGTTCGAACTGCCGGTCGAAGTGACCGAGGCGGGTGCGGAGGCCCGCTTCGACGACGGCGTGCTGACGCTGACGCTGCAGAAGCGCACGCCGCAGACGAGCAAGCGCCTCGAGGTCCACTGAGACCTCGCGGGCACGGGCTGGCGCAACACCGGCCGTGCGCGGGCCGCCGATCCCCCGGCGGCCCTTTTGTTTCCCGGCAGCCCGCCTTGTGCCGTCGCGGCCGGGTTCCTGTGGCCGACCGAGCAGCAAGTAAAGGCTCCAGTGCCCCGGGGCGCCGAGGCCAGACATGCTGCGCGGAATCCGGACGAATCCCGCTCGAGCCGGCGTCGGGTTCATTGACTCCACTCAAAGGGAGTGTGCGGGATGGTTCGAGGGGTCCGCTCGTGTCAGGAAATGTGAGTCGAATCGAACGAAAGAAGCCTATGGTCCGTCGAGAGCGGGACCATCGGACGTGATCGATCGGCCCCGGTCAAGAGAGGGCGAGCGCGGGGCACGGCGCCCGGTGGTCGGGCGCATCGAGGAAGAGAAGGGGTCGGGATGAGCGCGAAGCAGGAGGTGGGTGGCAGCATCTCGCGTAGAAGGATCTTGAAGGAGTCGGCGGCTCTGCTGGCGGGCGGAGTCGTGGGTGGCGGAGCGGCCGTCCATGCAGCCAGTCCGGTGACCGGAACTGCGGGCGCAGTGCCTCCGTTGCCGTGGAAGTGGGTGAAGCTGGATCCGCTGGAAGCGGGGCGACGCGCCTATCGCTTCTACAGGCAGAAGGGCGGCTGCGGTACGGCGTCCTACCTGAGCCTGCTGAGCCTGCTCAAGGAGAAGGTGGGGCATCCCTGGACGACGCTGCCGGACATGATGATGGCGCATGCCGCCGCCGGGTTCGGAGGCCATGGCACGCTATGCGGCGCGCTGGGCGGAGCCTCGACGATCATCAACCTGGTGACCTACACCGGCAAGGTCGACGAGCAGCAGAACAACCAGATCATCGACCGGTTGTTCTGGTGGTACGCGGAGCAGGAGTTCCCGAGCGAGCGCTTCGATGACCTTTCGCCGTTGAAGAAGCAGATCAAGGTGAAGGCCATGTCCCCGCTATGCCACACCTCCGTGTCGAAGTGGACCGTGGCTGCCGGCGCGACGATCAAGTCCGACGCGAAGATCGAGCGTTGCTCCAAGGTGGCGGGCGAAGTCGCCTACGTGGTGACGCTCGCGCTCAACGAGTTCTTCGAGGGCAAGTGGACACCGCCGCTGTGGAAGCCTTCGAAGGAAGCCGAGCACTGCGTGAGTTGCCACGGACCCGACGTCGGGACGCAGAAGGCGATGAACTGGAACCAGCAAGGCCACATGGAGTGCGTCATGTGCCACGCCGACCACACCAAGGCGGCGGCGAAGTAGAGGTGGCGATGCGGCGGTGACGGGCGCAGCATGTGATCGCGTCCGGAGCGGAGATCCAGTCGGCCGCTCCATCGCGCGCCGCCTATCGGCAGTCTTCGTCGCGCGGTACCACCCTGCCTGCGCAAGTTGAAGTCCTATCATGGCGTCCGGGATCGAAAGTCCGTTCCCGGATGCCGCCGTGAGGAGAGAGTGATGGCCCTGTTGCAGAAGTTCTCGATGCGCCGCGCGCGCGCCGGTCTGGTGACGTTCGTTGCCGTGGCGCTCGCCGCATCACTCACGGCTTGCGGTGGGGGCAAGGACGGCGACAAGGCGAAGCAGGCAGCCGCGGCCCCGCCACCGGACGTGGTGGTCGTGGAAGCGATCCAGAAGACGGTGCCGATCTACGGCGAGTTCGTGGCGCAGATCGACGCCAAGGAAACCGTGGAGATTCGCGCCCGGGTGCAGGCGTTCCTCGATGCGCAGCATTTCACCGAGGGCACCGTGGTGAAGAAGGACCAGCTGCTGTTCACGCTCGACAAGCGCGAGTACGAGACGAAGCTTGCGCAGGCCAAGGCGGAACTCGAAGTTTCCATGGCGAGGCTCGGCAAGGCCGAAACAGACGAGCGACGCCTGAAGCCGCTCGCCGAGCGGCGGGCCGTGCCGCAGCAGGACTACGACAACGCGGCGGCGAATCTGCTTGCTGCCAAGGCGGCAGTCTCGGCCTCCCGGTCCACCGTCGCGGAGGCTGAACTGAACCTGAGCTACTGCACGATCCGCTCGCCGATCTCGGGCCTGATCGGCAAGCGCCTGGTGGCTCCCGGAAATCTCGTGGGCAAGGGCGAGCCGACGCTGCTGGACACCGTGTCGAGCATCGACCCGATCCGCGTCAACGCCACCATCAGCGAAGCGGAATACCTGAAGTTCTTCGGGCAGCGCAAAGACCTGAAGACGCCGCCGCCGCCCGCCTCGACGCTGGAGCTGATCCTGGCCGACGGCAGCGTCTTCCCCCACAAGGGCAAGCTCGTCATCGTCGATCGGGCGGTGGACCTGAAGACCGGCACCCTCACGTTCGTTGCCGAGTTCCCGAACCCCACGGGGCAATTGCGTCCCGGACAGTTCGGCCGCGTGCGTGCCGTCGTCGACACGGTCGAGAACGCCATCCTGGTGCCAAAGCGGGCCGTCCAGGAGATCCAGGGCATGAAGACCGTGCTGGTGGTGGGCGCGGACAACACGGTCGCGGTGCGCACCATACGGCCGGGCGAAGTGGTGGGCTCGCTGCTCATCGTCCTCGACGGCGTCAAGCCCGGTGAGCGGGTGATCGTCGACGGAATCCAGAAGGCCCGGCCGGGATCCAAGGTCAATCCGACGGTCGCGCCGCCCGAGGGGTCCCGGGAAGCGAAGGCGGGCGGGAGGGCCGGTGCCAAGGCCGCCGAGTCGAAGCCTGCTGCGAAGGCCGGGGGAAAGTAGGCCATGGCCAACTTCTTCATCCGCCGGCCGATCGTCGCGATCGTCATTGCGATCCTGACGGTCCTGCTCGGCGTGATCACCATCACCGGGTTGTCGGTCGAGCAGTATCCGTTCCTTGCTCCGCCGAACATCCGCGTGACAGCGAACTACCCGGGCGCGTCGGCCGAGGCCGTGGAGCAGTCGGTAGCGACGCCCATCGAGCAGGAGGTCAACGGCGTGGACCGGCTGATCTACATGAAGTCGTCCAACACCAGCGACGGCCGCATGCAGCTCGACGTCAACTTCGAGGTCGGGACCGACCAGGACATCGCCAACGTCCTCACGCAGAACCGCGTTTCTGCGGCGCAGGCACGGCTGCCGCAGGAAGTCACGCAGCAGGGGGTCACCGTCAAGAAGCAGAGCCCGAGCATCCTGATGGTGATCTCGATCTACTCGCCTGCGGATGCCTACGACGCGAACTTCCTGATCAACTACGCAGGCATCAACCTCCGCGATCAGTTGCTTCGGATTCCAGGCATCGCGCAGGTGGACCTGTTCGGCGGAACCGACTACGGGATGCGGATCTGGTTCCGGCCGGACAAGCTGGCCAAGCTCGGTCTCACCCCGGCGGACGTCATCAACGCGATCAAGGAGCAGAACCTGCAGGCCCCGGCCGGCAAGGTCGGCGGCGCGCCCACGCCCAAAGACCAGGAATTCACGAATACGGTCAGCGCTCCGGGCCGCCTCGTCACACCGGAAGAGTTCGAGAACATCATCATCCGGCAGAGCTCGACCGGCGCGGTGGTTCGCATCAAGGACATCGGTCGTGCCGAGCTGGGCTCGCAGGACTACAACTCGTTCGGGCGGCTGAACGGCAAGCCGGCCGGTGCGATGGCGGTCTACCTGCTGCCCGGCGCCAACCAGCTGAAGGCGGCTGAGACGATCTACGCGACGATGGAACGGGCAAAGGCCCTCTTCCCGCCTGGCATGGATTACAAGATCGTGTACGACACCACGCCGGCGGTCCAGGCCTCGATTCACGAGATCCTGAAGACCTTCGTCGAGGCGCTGATCCTGGTGACGCTCGTCGTCTTCATCTTCCTGCAGAACATCCGCGCGACGATCATCCCGCTGCTGACGATCCCGGTGTCCTTGATCGGCACCTTCATCTTCTTCCCGCTGTTGGGGTTCTCGGTCAACACGCTGTCGATGTTCGGCCTCGTGCTGGCGATCGGCATCGTGGTGGATGACGCGATCGTCGTGGTCGAGGCGGTGATCCACCACCTCGAGCGTGGGATGAGTCCGAAGGAGGCGACGATCCAGGCGATGAAAGAGGTCTCGGCACCGGTCATCGGCATCGCGCTCATCCTCTCCGCCGTGTTCGTCCCTGTCGCGATGCTCGGCGGCCTGGTCGGCAGCATGTACAAGCAGTTCGCGCTGACCATTGCGATCTCGGTGCTGCTCTCGGCCTTTTTTGCGCTGTCGCTGACACCCGCGCTGTGCGCGATGATGCTCAAGCCGCCGAAGCCGATGCGTGGCCCGCTGGGGACCTTCTTCAAGGGCTTCAACACGGCGTTCGAGGTCGGCACGGCCAAGTACGTGAGCATCTCGCGCGTGCTCGTGCGCAAGGCGATGCTCACGATCGGCATCGTCGCCGCGGTGGCGCTCGGGGCCGGTCTCTTTGCACGTGTTTTGCCCGCCGGGTTCATCCCGGACGAGGACCAGGGGATCTTCGGCATCAACGTCCAGCTCCCGCCGGGCGCCTCCCTCGAGCGCTCCAGCGCCGTGCTGAAGAAGGTCGAGGACATCCTCGCCAAGACCGAGGGGCTCGACTCCTACCAGACCGTGGGCGGCTACGGGGCGGTGACCGCCACGTTCCAGCCGAATTACGGAACGATCTTCGTGCGGATGAAGCCGTGGGGGGAGCGCAAGACTCCGGCACTGCACGTGAACGGCATCATGGGAGGGTTGCGGCCGCAGTTCGCTGCGATCCCCGAAGCGGTCATCTTCCCGTTCAACATCCCGACCTTGTCGGGGTTCGGGGCCGCGTCGGGCTTCAACTTCCTGCTGCAGGACCGCAGCGGATCGCTGTCGATCGAGCAACTCGGCGAGCAGTCGCAGAAGTTCCTCGCGGCAGCGCGGAAGCGGCCCGAGCTCGGCACCGTGTTCACCTCGTTCGACCCGAACTACCCGCAGGTGAAGGTGGAACTGGATCGCGAGAAGGCGCGCACGCTGGGCGTGCCGGTGAACGACGTGTTCACGGCGCTGTCGACGACCCTCGGTGGCTCTTACGTCAACGACTTCAATCGCTTCGGGCGGCTGTATCGCGTCTACGCGCAGGCCGAGTCCGAGGCGCGGTTGAAGGCGGACGACATCGGCAAGATCTACGTCCGCTCCAAGACGACCAACGAGATGGTCCCGCTGTCCACGCTGGTGACCATCCGCGAGATCGCGGGCGCCGAACTCACCACGCGGTTCAACCTGCAGCGCTCGGTCGAGATCAACGGCTCGGCCGCGCCTGGCTTCACGTCGGGACAGGCGCTCGCCGCGCTGGAACAGGTGTTCGCGGAGACGATGCCCAGCGAAATGGGCTTCGCCTTCTCGTCGATGTCCTACCAGGAGAAGGTGGCGCCCCCCTCGGGACCGACGTTCGCCATGGCCATCGTCTGCGTGTTCCTGCTGCTGGCAGCGCTGTACGAGAGCTGGCGGCTGCCCTGGGCGGTTCTGCTCGGGTCGCCGCTGGTGGCGCTGGGCGCCTTCTTCGGCGTCTGGCTGATGGGCTTTGACAACAACGTGTACGTGCAGATCGGCCTCGTGATGCTGATCGGACTGGCGGCCAAGAACGCCATCCTGATCGTGGAGTTCGCCAAGGCGAAGCACGAAGAGGGCATGTCACTTGAGGACGCCGCGCTGGAGTCGGCGCGCCTGCGCTTCCGGCCGATCCTGATGACCGCTTTCGCCTTCATCCTCGGTGTGGTGCCGCTGATGCTCGCGAGCGGCGCGGGCGCCGGCGCGCAGAACGTGATGGGCACCGGCGTCTTCTGGGGCATGCTGGTCGCGACCGCGCTGGGCGTGTTCATCATCCCGGGCAACTACACCTTCGTCGAGGGACTCGGTCGCCGAGGCCAGCCGGCCAAGAAGCCGGCGCCGGTCGAGCCCACGAAGGAAGGAGCGCACTGACATGGTTCGCCGACAGACTCTGCTTCTCTGCCTCGTTGGGCTCGTCGCCGGCTGCACCGTCGGTCCCGACTACAAGCGGCCGGACGTCTCGGTCCCGCCGACATACCGTGGGGCCAGCGATGGTTTGCTCACCGGCACGGACGCCCAGACATTCGGAGGCCTGGCATGGACCAGCGTCTTTCCGGATCCCGAGCTTCAGGCACTGATCCGCACGGCCTTGACTCAGAACTACGACCTGCGTGTTGCGGTCGCGCGCATCCTGCAGGCGCAGAGTCAGGTCACGATTGCCGGATCGCAGTCCTACCCCACGGTGGACGGCAGCATCAGCGCACCCTATGCCGGCTACACCGGCTCCGACCGACCGCCAACGTTGCCAGACAACAGTTTCCAGCCGCAGGCCGGTTTCGGCGTCGCGTGGGAACTGGATTTCTGGGGCAAGTTCCGCCGGAACTCCGAGTCCGCGTGGGCGGAACTGCTCGCTACCGAGGAGGCGCGGTACGCAGTCATGAGCACGCTGGTGGCCCAGGTTGGCCAAGCCTATCTGAACCTCCGGGCGCTCGATCTCACGCTGGAAATCTCACAACGTACCGTGGCCTCGCGCAAGGAATCCGTCGACCTCGTCCAGGCCCGGCTGGATGGTGGCGTGGCGGGAATACTCGATCTGCGGCAGGCGGAGACGCTGCTGTATGGCGCGACGAAGACGATCCCCGATGTCCAGCGCCAGATCGAACAGAACGAGAACCTGATCAACATCCTGCTCGGGCAGAATCCGGGTCCCGTCAAGCGCGGGCGCCCACTTGAGCAGCAGATCGCGGCCCCGGCGCTGCCCCCGGGCCTCCCCTCGGAACTGCTCACGCGTCGGCCGGACATCCGACAGGCGGAGCAGCAACTGGTTTCAGCGAACGCGCAGATCGGCGTCGCGAAGGCCTTGCTCTATCCCCAGATCACGCTGACCGGATTTGCCGGAGGCGGCAGCGCAACGATCGACGGCTCGAACTTCGGGCCGTTCGGGGTATTCAACGTCGTGCCGGCCATCACCCTGCCCCTGTTCAACATGGGACGCCTGCAGGCCAACGTCGACTACAACGAGGCGCGCGCCCAGGAAGCGGGCCTGCGCTACCAACAGACGTTGCAGCAGGCATTTCGCGAAGTGGCGGATGCCCTCGTTGAAATCCGGAAGCGACAGGAGTTTCGCCAGCAGCAGGAACTGCTCGTCACGGCACTCGAGGATGCCAGCCAGGTGGCCAAGATGCGGTATGAGGGCGGGGTGTCCAGTTACCTGGAAGTCCTCGACACCGAGCGCCAGTTTTTCGACGCGCAAGTCCAATTGGTCCAGGCGAAGCGCGACGAGTCGGCAGGCGTGGTCCAGCTGTACAAGGCTCTCGGCGGCGGATGGCAGGCCGAAACTCCGAAGGCTGCTGCGATGGACGGAGGGAAGACTGCGCGGGCGGGGAAGGGCACCGCGCAGTGAGTCAGCGCCGGGACGAAGACACCGTGCGGACCTTGTGCTGTGGAGTCGTCCTCCGCAGCACACCGACCGCCGCGAGATCGACCTAGACCGGGGTTGCGCCCCAGGGCTATGCCGGCCGCGTGCAGGCCGCCGATCCCTGGCGGCCTTTCCGTTTTCTGTCGCGGTCGGTCAGCGTCGAAGCCCGACAGCCGCTTCAGGCTCGCCTTCGCGCCGCCGCCGTATTGCTGCAGAGCGCGTACCCCGCGGACCTCGTGCTCCGCATTTGCGAGATCGCGATCTTGACGCGATCGGCAGTGCCGGGCACCGGCAGACGCTCACGGCCTCCCGAGCAGCAGATAGAGGCTCCAGTGGCCCGACCCGCCCGAACCGAGGCCGAAGTACAGCGGCCCCAGGAATGTGTCCGCGCCCAGAAACACGGATCCGGACCACAGTGTTCCGGGGTCGGAGAGACTGCCGGTCCGTTCCGAGACCCGTCCGATTTCGGCGGAACCGCCGAAGTAGACGCCGCTGCCGATGATGTCCGGAAGGTGATGGGCCTGCTTGTAGTACATCAGGCGGCCGAAGGCATACCGGTTTCCGGCGAACTGGTTGACGCGATAGCCCGACAGACGCATCGGTCCGCCCAACAGGAACGACTCGTACGCCGGCATGTCCGAATCGACGTCGGTGCCGCCGGACACCGCGTAGCTGAGCGTGTGGGGACCCCAACTGCTGACGCCTTGGATGCTTCCTTCGAGTCGTCGGTAGCTCTGTGCCGATCCGAACGACTCCATGGCGGCATAGGCGGAGGCCGTTGCCCTGTAGCCCTTGGTCGGGAAGAACGCATGATCGGTCTGATCGACGAACAGCGTTGCGCGCGGCCCCGCGGTCGTCTCCTTGATCGACGGCAGCACCGGAGAACCCGTGTCGACGCGCGCGTCGACACGAGACCACACCGAGCCCAGGCGGGCCCGTCCCCAGGTGCCGAGATCGGCCCCGGCGTCCACTCCGGCCTGGCCGATCTTTGCCAGGTAATTGGCGACCTTGTCGTCTCCGTCGAACACGTCGCGCGTCTTCTGTCCGATCTGCAAGTAGGGCGCAACGAACCAGCGGCCTGACTCGCTCAGCGGCTGCAGGAACTCCGTGTACAGATGAGTGTCCTGTCCGACCTGCGCCTCGGTCAGCCACTCGCCGCCCAGCCGGTTCATCCATGTCCTGCGGTACTGGACCAGCAGGTTGAACAAACTCTCGCCGGCGAAGTCGCTCGCAAGGCCGAGACCGAACCGCAGATAGTCCGGCCCCCATGATTTCTCGCGCGGCTCGATGACCATTGCACGCGGACCGGTGTCTCCGAGGATGCGATAGCTGATGCTCTCGAAATCGCCGCGGCCGTAGATGCGCCGCAGGTCGGCGCCGACCTTCTCTTCCGACAGCGGCTCCCCGGGCTTGCTCTCGACCATTGCACGCAGCACGGCCGGGTTCGTGCGCTCCAGCCCTTCGAAGCGGATCTCGTCGACGGCGCCGAGTGCCTTGCGCTCGGCGACCTGTGTTGCCCGCAGCGTCGCGTATTGCTGCGCCGGGACGCTGTAGCGCATCAGCGAATCGGCCATCGCGCGCGTCGCCTGCTCGCCGATCCGTATCGCATCCGCGGCGCGGTCGAATCCGCCGGCGGAGATGTTGCCCAGGTCCGGTGCGATCAGCACATCGCGCTTGCCAAGGCTCTTCAACTGCTCGTCGACCGTCTGCTTGCCGAGGAAGTTGACGAGCTGCCCGGCCACACTCAGCGCCGACGTCAGCTCGTTGCGCTTCATCGGCGGCGTGGAGATGTTGACCGCGATGACGACGTCGGCACACAGCTTGCGCGCCTCGTTGATCGGCAGATTGTTGGCGATCCCTCCGTCCACCAGCAACCGTCCGTCGATCTCCACGGGGGCAATCGCGCCGGGCACCGACATGCTGGCCCGCATCGCCTGGGCGAGGCTCCCGTGGTCGAGCACGATCGACTCGCCGGTCTCGATGTCGGTCGCCATCGCGCGGAAGGGGATGGGAAGCTGGTTGAAGTCGTTGATCCCGAACGCCGGGGTCGCCAGCACGCGGAAGAACGATTCGATCGAGACCCCTGCGATGACGCCCTTCGGCAGCGACAGCCCGTCGCCGCTCACCCCGAATTCGGGTTTGAACAGAGTCTTGTAGTCGTCGATCTTGCGCTTGACCGCGATCTCCTTGCGCGGCGGCTGGTCGCGGAAGATCCCGTCCCAGTCAGCCTCGATGACGAGGGCCGCCATTTCGTTGGGCGACCTCCCTGCGGCGAACGTTCCGCCGACGATGGCCCCCATGCTGGTGCCCGTCACGCAGCTGATCGGCACCCGCATTTCGTCCAGGACCTTGAGCACGCCGACGTGCGCGAGGCCGCGCGCTCCGCCGCCGGACAGCGCGAGTCCGATGCGAGGCGCTTTGACGGTCGACGCGTCAGGTGCTGTCTGCGCCGCGGGCTGTGGGCAATGGGCCAAGAGCGAGAGCATGGCGGCCGCGGCGAGTGCGCCGGCGACCTTCGGCAATGGGGCATTCATGGAGAGAGCCTCCGCTGGGAGCGGCCTCCCTTGCTCGGGAGGCCGTCAGCACAAGACGTTGCGCGCAACGGCGCGGGGCGTCTTGTGTCCGGTCAAGGCATCTCGCCCGCAGCGCGCTGGTGGAGACGGCCCGATGGGCCGCTTTCAATCGCTGTCGTTTCATCCGGGACAAGCTGGATCGACCGCCTAACCTTCATCGGAGCCGCCGCGTAAAATCCCCAACTGCCCTTCAAGTCCGCGGTCCGTTGCCCCCGCCTCGATGTACAGCGAATCCGACCACACCTTCATGCTGCGCGCGCTCGAACTGGCGCAGCGGGCAGCGCTCCACGCGACGCCCAATCCGCGGGTCGGTTGCGTCATCGTGCGCGACGGCCGCATCCTCGGCGAGGGTTTCACGCAGCCGCCAGGATCGAACCACGCCGAGATCGAGGCCCTGCTCGACGCTCGCCGCAACGGCCACGACGTGCGCGGCTCCACTGTCTTCGTGACGCTCGAGCCGTGCAGCCACTTCGGGCGCACGCCGCCGTGCGCGACCGCGTTGTCCGAGGCGCACGTGGCACGGGTGATCGCCGCCGTCGAGGATCCCAACCCGCTGGTGCGGGGCAAGGGCCTCGACATGCTGCGCGCCAACGGGGTCGACGTGCGCTGCGGCCTGCTCGAACAGGAAGCGGCCGACGTGAACGTCGGCTTCTTCTCCCGCATGACGCGCGGACGCCCGTGGGTGCGCGTGAAGATCGCCGCGAGCCTGGACGGCAAGACCGCGCTCGAGAACGGCGTGTCGCAGTGGATCACGTCCGAAGACGCGCGGCGCGACGGGCACGCGTGGCGCGCGCGCGCGTGCGCGGTGCTGACCGGCATCGGCACGGTGCGGGCGGACGACCCGCAGATGAACGTGCGCCTCGTCGAGACGCCGCGGCAGCCGCTGCGCGTGCTCGTGGACAGCCGGCTCGAGGTCGACCCCGGCGCGCGCTTCTTCCAAGGCGATGGCAAGGTGCTCGTTGCCTGCGCGGTCGACGACGCGGAGCGCGCGCTGCGCCTCGCGGACAAGGGCGTCGAGGTGGTCCGCCTTCCGAACGAGCAGGGCAAGGTGGACCTCGCGCTGCTGATGAAGCGGCTGGCGGAGCGCGCGATCAACGAAGTGCACGTCGAAGCCGGCTTCAGGCTGAACGGCTCGCTCGTCAGCGCCGGCGTGGTCGATGAACTGCTCGTGTACCTCGCGCCGATGCTGATCGGCGAGGCCCAGGGCATGGTGCACCTGCCGGCCCTGTCGGATCTCGCCAAGGCGCAGCGCCTGGTGTTCCGGGAAGTGACCCAAGTGGGCGAGGATGTTCGCATCCTCGCCCGGCTCCAGTAACGATTTCTCCAGGGATCTTCATGTTCACCGGGCTCGTGCAGGGTGTGGGACGCGTGGTCGACGTGCAGCGGCTCGCCGCGGACGGCGGCGTGCGCCTGACGATCGACGGCAGCGCGGTGGCGGGCTTCCGTCCCGCCGTCGGCGACAGCATCGCGCTGAACGGCGCCTGCATTACCGCGACGTCGGTCGACGGCGCGCGCTTCACCGTCGACGTGTCGCGGGAAAGCCTGTCGAAGACCGCCGGGCTCGACGGCGCCGGCGACGTCAACATCGAGACGTCGATGGCGCTCGGCGACAAGCTCGGCGGCCACCTGGTGGCCGGGCACGTCGACGGCGTCGGCGAGGTCGTGCGTTTCGATCCGGTGCACGAGTCGTGGGAACTCGTGGTGCGCGCGCCGCGCGGGCTGGCGAAGTACTTCGCGTACAAGGGCTCGGTCGCGGTGAACGGCGTGAGCCTGACGGTGAACCGCGTCGACGACACGCCGGCGGGCTGCGAGTTCTCGATCAACATCATTCCGCACACGTTCGAAGTCACGACGCTGCGCTCGCTGCGTCCCGGGTCGCGCGTCAACCTCGAGGCCGACCTGATTGCGCGCTACGTGGAGCGCATGCTGTCGCTCGAGCGCGCAGGCTGACGCGGCACGAATGCCTGAGCGCGCCGTCATCCTGTTCGCCCACGGCGCGCGCGATGCGCGCTGGTCGATGACGCTGGGCGAACTTCAGCAGCGCGTGCAGTCGCTGCTGCCGGACGCGCACGTCGGCATCGCGTTCCTCGAGTTCCAGCCGCCGATGCTGTCGTCCGCCCTCGATGCCGCGCTCGCGGCCGGCGCGCGCACCATCGACGTGATGCCGGTGTTCTGGGCCAATGGCGGACACATGGCGAGCGACGTGCCGCCGCTCCTTGCCGAACTGCACCGGCGTCATCCCGGACTGCAGTTGCGATTGCTGCCGGTGCTGTCGGAACTGCCCGGGATGCTCGACTTCATCTCCCGCGCGGTCGCACGCGGCGGCGACTGACGCTCCCTGATGAACGCGACGACGGCGGCCGGGTGGGGCCTGGCCCTGGCCGTACTGATCGTTGCGAGCTTCGCGGCCCGCGCCGAGGGAAGGATGTGGGCGCGACGCGCGGTCGCGCTGCTCGCGCTCTACCTGATCGCGCTGGCGCTGGCCGGCTGGTTGCTGCCGGCCTCCTGGGCCGCGTGGGGTTCAGCGGTCGCCGCGTTCGCGGTGCTGCTGACCGCGCAGCCGTTCATCGCGCTCGGCGTGCTGAAGCCGGCCGAGATCGGTTTCACCGCGCCGCGACCCGGCACGATGCGGGTGGTCGTCCTCGCCGTCGGCCTGGCGCTGCTGCTCAACGTCGTCGTGATGATCGTGCGGGGTGCCGCGCCGGTCCGGGTGGGCGGGGCCACGGTCGCGGCCGTGCTCGTCGCGGCCGTGCTCGAGGAGCTCGTGTTCCGGGGCGTGCTGCTGGCCCTGCTCGATCGCGCGCTGCCGCAGCGCTGGCGCGTCGCCGGCGCGTACATCGGCTGGGGCGGCGTCGCGCTGACGGTGTCCTTCGTCGTGCTGCACGGACTCCGGCCCGGCCTGCTGCTCGGCGTGCTGCCGGCGGCCCTGCTATATCTCTGGCTGCGCGAGCGGACCGGCAGCCTGCTGGCGCCGATCGCCGCGCACCTCGCCTGGAATCTCTCCGTCCTGCTTGTCCACTAAGCGTCCACTGACCACCATGCCACGCCTCTTCGAGCCGATCACGCTGCGCGGCCTCACGCTGCCCAATCGCATCATGGTGTCGCCGATGTGCCAGTACTCGGCCGTCGACGGCAGCGCCACGGACTGGCACGTCGCGCACCTCGGCTCGCTCGCGCTGTCCGGCGCGGGGCTGCTGTGCCTGGAAGCGACGGCGGTGACCGCGGAGGGCCGGATCACGCCGGGTGACCTCGGCCTCTACTCGGACGACAACGAGCGCGCTCTCCGGCGTGTGGTCGAGACGATTCGCGCCGCGGCCCCGATCAAACTGGCGATCCAGCTCGGCCACGCCGGCCGCAAGGCGTCGAGCCATGCGCCCTGGGACGGCGGCAAGCTGGTGCCGGTCGGGCAGGGCGGTTGGCTGCCGGCCGCGCCGTCGGCCGTGCCGCATGCGGACGGAGAACCGGCCCCGCGCGCGTTCGCGCTGGACGAACTGCCCCGCCTGCGTGAAGCCTTCGCGGACGCGGCGCGGCGCGCGGCGCGGCTCGGTTTCGACGCGATCGAACTGCACTGCGCGCACGGCTACCTGCTGCACCAGTTCCTGTCGCCGGTCAGCAATCGCCGCGACGACGCCTGCGGTGGCTCGCTCGCCAACCGGATGCGCTTTCCGCTCGAGGCGTTCGAGGCCGTGCGCGCTGCGTTTCCCGCCGATCGCCCGGTCGGCGTGCGCGTTTCGGCCACCGACTGGCTGGAGGGCAGCGCGCCCGAGAGCTGGACCGTGGAGAGCACCGTCGAGTTCGGGCGGGCGCTGAAGGAGCGCGGCTGCGACTGGCTCGATGTCTCCAGCGGCGGGATCTCGCCGCGGCAGAAGATCACGCCGGGTCCCGGCTACCAGGTGCCGTTCGCGGAGATCGTGCGCACCGAAACCGGCCTGCCGACCGTCGCGGTCGGGCTGATCACCGAGCCCCGGCAGGCCGAGGCGATCCTCGAGGCCGGCCGCGCCGACATGGTCGCGCTCGCCCGCGCGTTCCTGTACGACCCGCGCTGGCCGTGGCACGCCGCGGCGGTCCTCGGCGGGCAGGTCGACGGCCCGCGCCAGTACTGGCGCTCGCTGCCGCGGGAAGCCGGGCCGATTTTCGGCAACATCACGTTCGGCCAGCGCTGACCGGCTCCGAGGGCGAAAACGCCTAGAATCCGGGTCTCCCACGCGCCTGCGGGCGCGGAGCCCCTGCATGCTGTCCGCCGTGCCCAACCGATCGCCGTCCGCCCCCGGGCTCGCCTCGACCGAGGAGATCATCGAGGAGTTCCGCCGCGGCCACATCGTCGTGCTGGTCGACGACGAGGACCGCGAAAACGAGGGCGACCTGATCTTCGCCGCCGACTTCGTCACCCCCGAGAAGATCAACTTCCTGGCCAAGCACGGCCGCGGCCTGGTCTGCATGCCGATCACCGCCGAGCACGCCGCGCAGCTCGAGCTGGCGCCGATGACCAACAACAACAAGACGGTCCACGGCACCAATTTCACGGTGGCGATCGAGGCCGCCGAAGGCGTGACGACCGGGATCTCCGCGGCCGACCGCGCGCACACGATCCGCGTCGCGTCGCGGCCGCACGCGCGGCCGAGCGACATCGTGCAGCCCGGCCACGTGTTTCCGCTGGTGGCCGCCGCCGGCGGCGTGCTGATGCGCGCCGGCCATACGGAGGCCTGCTGTGACCTCGCGCGGCTCGCGGGCCTGAACCCGGCCGCCGTGCTGTGCGAGGTGATGAACGACGACGGCACGATGGCGCGCCTGCCCGACCTGCTGCCGTTCGCGGCGCAGCACGGACTGAAGGTCGGGACGATCGCCGACCTGATCCATTACCGCGCCGCCAACGAGTCGATGGTCGAGCGCGTGGGCGCGAAGACGGTCCAGACGTCGGCCGGCCCCTTCGAACTCGTCGTCTACCGCGACAAGCCGAGCGGCGCCGCGCACCTCGCGCTGGTGCATGGTCCGCTGTCGCCGGACGAAGAAGCGCTGGTGCGCGTGCACGAACCCCTGTCGGTGCTCGACCTGCTCGACATCGAGGACTCGGTGCACTCGTGGCCCGTGCACAAGGCGCTCAAGCGGATCGCCGCGAACGGCGGCGGCGTGGTCGTGATGCTGAACTGCGCGGACACGACGGAGCGGCTGCTCGACAAGTTCAACACCCTGATGAATCCCGACGCCGCGCACCAGTGGGTCGAGCGCACGCAGAAGACAGACCTGCGCACCTACGGCGTCGGGGCGCAGATCCTGCGCGACCTCAACGTGAAAAAGATGAAGCTCCTCGCGAAGCCGCGCAAGATGCCCTCGATGACCGGCTTCGGCCTGCAGGTCACCGGATACCTGGAAGGCTGACCATGGCAGTCGATTTCATTGCACCCGACTTCGACGGCGTCGATCTGCGGATCGGCGTCGTCCAGGCGCGCTTCAACGAGTGGGCCGGTCGTGCGCTCGCAGAAGCCTGCATCAACGAACTCATCACGCTCGGCGTCGACGAGGACGACATCACGCACGTCACCGTGCCGGGCGCCCTCGAGGTGCCGCTGGTGCTCGCGCGGCTGGCCGCGACCGGGGACTTCGACGCGCTGGTCGCGATCGGATGCGTGATTCGCGGCGAGACGTACCACTTCGAGCTCGTCGCCGAGGAGTCGGCGCGCGGCTTGGCGCGGGCCTCGATGGACTACGGCCTGCCCGTTGCCAATGCGATCCTGACGACCGACTCGGACGAGCAGGCGCAGGCGCGCGTGGCGGAGAAGGGCCGCGACGCCGCCCGCGTCGCGGTGGAAATGGCCAACCTGATGCTCGCCCTCGACGAGGACGGCGAGGGCGAGGCCGCCGACGCGGAACAGGACGAGTAGACCCTTGCAACCGAAGGATTCCGGAGCATCGAAAGGCGGCGGCCGCAGCGCTCGCCGGCGCGCGCGTGAACTGGCGCTGCAGGGCCTGTACCAGTGGCTGGTCGGCGGCCAGGACGCGGCCGCGATCGAAGGCCACGTGATCGAGAACGAGGGACGCGAAGGCGCCGACGAACTCGGCAAGAGGGTCGACCTCAGCCATTACCGCGAACTGCTGCACGGATCGATCGAGGGCGCCGACGAACTGCGGCGTCAGTTCGCGCCGTACCTCGACCGCAACGTCGAGGCGCTGTCGCCGATCGAGCACGGCATCCTGCTGATCGGCACGTACGAGATGCAGCAGCGGCTCGAGATCCCGTACCGGGTCGTCATCAACGAGGCGGTCGAACTGGCCAAGAGCTTTGGCGGCACCGACGGCTTCAAGTACGTCAACGGCGTGCTCGACAAGGTCGCTGGGCAGTTGCGGCCGGCCGAGGTGGCCGCGCGCGGTTGACGCGCGATGGCCGCGCCGCTCGGCGAATTCGAACTCATCGCGCGGTACTTCACGCGCCCGGTGCCTGCGGGCCGCGACGACATCGCGCTCGCGGTCGGTGACGACTGCGCGCTGCTGGAGCCTGCTCCCGGCGAGCAGTGGGCCGTCTCGACGGACACGCTGGTCGAGTCGGTTCACTTCCTGCCGTCGGTCGATCCGGCCGCGCTCGGACACAAGGCGCTCGCCGTCAACCTGTCCGACCTGGCCGCCTGCGGCGCCGAGCCGCGCTGCTTCTTCCTCGCGCTGGCGCTGCCGAAGGTCGACGAGGCATGGCTTGCGGCGTTTTCCGGCGGCATGTTCGCGCTGGCCGACGCTCACCGGTGCGTGCTCGCGGGCGGCGACACGACGCGCTCGCCGCAGGGCGTGATCATCACGATCACCGTGATGGGGAGCGTGCCGCGCGGGCAGGCGCTTCTACGCAGCGGTGCGCGGCCCGGAGACGATGTCTGGGTGTCCGGCACGCTGGGGGACGCCGCCTTCGGACTCGCGTTGCGCCAGGGCGGGACCCCGGGCCCGACGGACGTTCGCGCGGCCGTCGAGCGGCTGGAGCGGCCGCAGCCGCAGGTCGGGCTCGGGCTCGCCCTTCGAGGCGTGGCGACCGCCGCCATCGACATCTCCGACGGCCTGCTCGGGGACCTCGGGCACATCATGGAACGGTCGGCCGTCGGCGCGCGCGTGGAGTGGAACCGCATCCCGCGCTCGGACGCCTTGCGTCGCCAGTCGGAGGCGGACCAGCGCCGGTTTGCGCTTGCGGGTGGGGACGACTACGAACTGCTGTTCACCGCGGCGTCCGGTCGGCGCAGCGCGATGGAGCGGGCGGCAACCGGAGCCGGGGTGGCCGTGACGCGCATCGGCGAGGTCACTTCGACCGGGCGTCTTGAACTGGTGGACGCCGACGGCCGGGCGATGGACACTGCGCCGCGCGCCTTCGATCACTTCCGTCCATGACTACCGCGTCCATGTCTACTCAGGGTGAGCCAGAGATTCTGACGCCGCCTTCCTGGCGGCTGATGATGTCGCACCCGGCGCACCAGTTGTCGTTCGGCTTCGGCAGCGGCCTCATTCGTCCGGCGCCCGGCACCTGGGGCACGCTGTTCGCGTGGCTCGTGTTCGTCGTGCTGGATCCATGGCTGGGAGACGTCGGCTGGGCGATCGTGATCGCGTCGACCTTCGTCCTCGGCGCGGCGGCGGCGAATCGCACGGGCCGCGCACTCGGTCGCCCGGACCACGGCGCAATCGTGATCGACGAAATCGTCGCCTTCTGGCTCGTGCTATGGCTGCTTCCGGGCGGCGTGATGACACAGGCCGTCGCGTTTCTCGGATTCCGCTTCTTCGACATCCTGAAACCGCCGCCGATCCGCGCGGTGGACCAGCGCTTCAAGAATGGGGTGGGCGTGATGCTGGACGACTTGCTGGCCGCGTTCTACACACTGCTCGTGGCTAGCGTGCTGGCGCGCCTGTTCGCATGAGCGATGCCGCCGGGACCATCGAGCGCCTCTCCGAGCGGCTGGGCGCCGGCCTGCGTGCGCAGCACCTGACGCTGGCGACGGCCGAGTCGTGCACGGCCGGCGGCCTCGGATACGCGGTGACCCTGGTCCCCGGGTCGAGCCAGTGGTACGACCGCGGCTTCATCACGTACTCGAACGAGTCGAAGATGCAGGTGCTCGGGGTGTCGGCCGCCTACCTGCGCGACTTCGGCGCGGTGAGCGAGCCAGTCGCGCGCGCGATGGCGATCGGCGCGCTGTCGCAAAGCGCGGCGCAGGTCGCGTTGGCGGTCACGGGCATCGCCGGGCCGGACGGCGGCACGCCGGACAAGCCCGTGGGCACCATCTGTTTCGCGTGGGCGATCCGGCGCGACCCAGGAAGCGCCCCGTGGGTGAAGACGGCCACGCATCGCTTCGACGGCGACCGCGCAGCGGTGCGCACGGACACGATCATCACGGGACTGCAGACCCTCGTGGAACTGCTGAAGCAACGACAGGACGTTTAGCGCGACTTCACCGGAAGGTGCGCAGGCGCGCGCTTCGCACTCGCATTTCGATGAATGCTCCTCGCGTCAACGAATCCCTCTGCCTCGAACGCCGGGCTGCCGCCGCAAGCGCTGGACCGTCCGCTGCATCACGCGTCCCTCTGCGTCTGCGACGCGCTTCCCTGGCGCGGCAGGTCCTCGTCGCGCTGGCGGCCCTCCTGTGCGCGGGCGCCGCGCTCGCGAAGCCCGAGGGCGCCCGCGCCGTCTGCCTGAACGACGCGGGCGCATTGCCGGCCGCGGAGGCGCGGCTGCTGGCGATCGGCTCGTACAAGGCGCCGCGCGTGTCGGCCGACGATCGCGCGCAGAAGCTCTTCGAGCAGGGAATGGTCTTCGGCCTCGGATTCAACTTCGCCGAAGCGGTGCGTTCGTTCCGCGCCGCCACGCTGGCCGACCTCGACTGCGCGATGTGCCGTTGGGGCATCGCGTGGGCACTGGGCCCGAGCGTCAATCACGACATGAAGCGCGAGGATGTCCCGGTCGCGATCGACGCGATCGTGCAGGCGCGCGCGTATGCGCCGGACCTGGCGTCGCGTGACCGCGCGCTGATCGAAGCGCTCGCGCGGCGCTACAGCGACGACCCGAAGGCGGACAGCGACAAGCTGGCGCGTGATTACGCGGACGCCATGCGCAAGCTCGCGGCGCGCTATCCGGACGATGCCGACATCGCCGTGCTGGCCGCCGAAGCGATCATGAACGCGCACCCGTACGACTACTGGCGTCCCGGCGGATCGCCGCAGCCGTGGACACCCGAAGTCGAGGCGCTTCTGGACCGCGCGACGCGGCTCGCGCCCGACCATCCCGGCGCGCATCACTACCGGATCCACCTGTACGAGGCGTCGACGACTCCGGCGAAGGCGCTCGCCTCCGCCGACCGCATCGGCGCGCTCGCGCCGGCGGTCGGCCACCTGGTGCACATGCCGTCGCACATCTACCTGCGTCTCGGCCGCTATCACGATGCCGTCCTGGCGAACCGGGCCGCCGTCGAGTCGGACCGCGAGTACCTCGCGGCGGTGAACGCCAATCCCACCTACGCCGCGGACTACGTGCCGCACAACGTCCACTTCCTGTGGGCGTCGGCGCTGTGGAGCGGCGAGAGCCAGGCGGCCATGCAGGCGGCCGAAGACCTGGCCCGCGCCGCGGATCGGTTGCCACAGGAGATCAGCCGGCTCGGCACGCGCCAGCACTTCCAGGCCGCGCCGTGGCTGACGCTGGTGCGCTATCGGCAGTGGGATGCGCTGCTCGCCCGCCAGCCGCCGCGCGCGACGGATGCTGCGTATCTCGCCGGCCTGGTCCACTTCGCGCGCGGCATGGCGTACGCCGCCACGGGCGACCTGCAAGCGGCGCGCGCACAGGCCGAGGGGCTGCGCGTGATGGAGCGACGCACGACCGAGCAGAAGCTGAAGGTGAAGAACATCAATCCGGCCGCGGACCTGCTCGCGCTCGCGCGCTCGTTGCTCGCCTCGGAACTCGCGCTCGCGCGCGGTGCCAGAGCGGAAGCGGTCAAGCACGCGGTCGCCGCCGTGGCGGCGGAAGATCGGCTGGAACTCGACGAGCCGCCGGCGTGGCAGCTACCCGCGCGGCACGCGCTCGGCCGCGCGCTGCTGGCGAGCGGTCGTGCGCAGGACGCGCGGATTGTCTTCGCCGACGACCTGGAGCGGCATCCGGAGAACGCCGTGGCGCTCAGCGGGCTCGCGGCGGCCGAGCGATGGCTGGGTCGTGACGATTCAGCCGATGCGCTGGAACGGCGCGCCCTTGTCGCCTGGTCACGCGCGGACACGCCGCTGCCGTCACCGTCCGAGGGGCCGGCTCACCGCAAGCGATAGCGGTTGATCTCGTCGCGCGTGGCCTGCGCCACGGCGCGCGCGCGGTCGGCGAAGTCCTCGTCCTTGCCCGCGTAGAGGATCGCGCGCGACGAATTCACGACCATGCCGACCCCACGGGTCGTCTGGCCGGCCTTCACGCTCGCTTCGACGTCGCCGCCCTGTGCCCCGATGCCGGGCACCAGCAGCGGCAGCTCACCGACCAGCGAACGCACGCGCGCGAGTTCGCCGGGGAAGGTGGCGCCGACGACCAGACCGAGCTGGCCGTTGCGGTTCCATGCCGACGCCGTCAGCCTCGCGACCCGCTCGAACACGCGTTCGCCGCCGACGTCGAGCATCTGCAGGTCGTTGCCGCCGGCATTGCTGGTCCGGCAGAGGAGAAACGCGCCGCGGTCGGGGTAGGCGAGATACGGCTCGATCGAGTCGAAGCCCATGTATGGCGACAGCGTGACGGCGTGCGCGGCGTAGCGCTCGAAGGCCTCGCGGGCGTAGTGCTCGGCGGTGGAGCCGATGTCGCCGCGCTTGGCGTCGAGGATGACCGGCACCTCCGGATGCCGCGCGCGGATGTGCGCGACGAGGCGCTCGAGCTGGTCTTCGGCGCGCATCGACGCGAAGTAGGCGATCTGCGGCTTGAACGCGCAGGCGAGGTCGGCCGTGGCGTCGACGATCGCGCGGCAGAAGTCGAAGATCGCGTCGGGCCGGGTGCGCAGGTGCGCGGGGAACCGCGCCGGATCCGGATCGAGGCCGACGCAGAGCAGCGTGTCGGCGCCGTGCCAGCGCGCGTTCAGCATGTCGATGAAGTTCATGCGCGCGATTCTAGGGTCTGTTAACGCTTGGGCGCATGTGGGAGCCATGCGTTGACCGGCCCTGCGGTCGCTGCGTGCTAGCCTGCCGCGCTCCCCATGGTCCGACTCTCCCGCCGCGATCTCGTGCTGCTCGCGCTGCTCACGCTCTTCTGGGGCGTGAACTGGCCGGTCATGAAGCTCGGCGTGGCCGACCTTCCGCCGCTGTTCTTCCGTTCGCTGTGCATCGCCGGCGGGCTGGTCTTCATCTGGGCGTGGGCCGTGGCGACGCGCGTTCCGCTGACCGTGCCGCCCGGGGCGTGGCCGTCGATCGTGAAGCTCGCCATCCCCAACGTGATGGTCTGGCACCTGCTCGCGATCGTCGCCGTCAAGATGCTCGCGTCGGGCCGCGCCGCGATCCTCGGCTACACGATGCCGGTGTGGGCCGTCGTGTTCGGCCTGCTGGTCTTCAAGGAGAAGCCGCTGCCGCGCCACTGGGTCGGCGTCATCGCCGCCCTCATCGGCACGCTGCTGCTGCTGTCGTCCGAGTTCACCAAGCTGGCCGGCTCGCCGCTCGGCACGATTCTGATGCTGATCGCGGCGGCCTCGTGGGGTTACGGAACGCACTTGATGCGGCGCCACCTCACGGCCATGCCGACGATCGCGCTGACGTTCTGGATGCTGTCGCTGACGCTGGTCGTCACGACGACTGTCTCGATCGCGACCGAGATGGACCAGTGGCGCATGCCGCTGCCGCTCGAGTGGTTCTCGATCGTTTACAACATGGCGATCGCGATCGCGTTCTGCCACGTCGTCTGGTCGATGCTCGCGCGCAACCTGCCGCCGGCGGCCAGCGGGCTGTCGGTAATGATGATCCCGGTGCTCGGCGTGTTCTCCGGCATGGTGGTGCTCGGCGAGCAGCCGCACTGGCAGGACTACGCGGCGCTCGTCCTCATCCTGGTGGCGTTGTCGACGGTGCTGCTGCCGAGCCGCACGACGAGCTGACCCGGCAGGCCACGAAAGAAAACGGCCCGCCGAAGCGGGCCGTTTTCATTTCGGTTAGGCGAGGAGCCGCAACCGGACGGAACCTACATGTCCATGCCGCCCATGCCGCCCATTCCACCCATTCCGCCCATGCCACCGCCCATGCCGCCGGCCGGCTTTTCTTCCACCAGCTCGGCCACCATGGCGTCGGTCGTCAGCATCAGGCCGGCCACCGAAGCGGCGTTCTGCAGCGCGGTGCGCGTGACCTTCGTCGGATCCAGCACGCCCATCTCGACCATGTCGCCGTACTCGTGCGTGGCGGCGTTGTAGCCGTAGTTGCCCTTGCCGTTGGCGACGGCGTTCACCACCACGCTCGGCTCGTCGCCGGAGTTCGCGACGATCATGCGCAGCGGCTCTTCCATCGCGCGCAGCACGATCTTGATGCCGGCTTCCTGGTCAGTGTTGTCCCCCTTCAGCTTGCTGATGGCCTGCTTGGCGCGGATCAGCGCCACACCGCCACCGGCGACGATGCCTTCCTCGACAGCGGCGCGCGTGGCGTGCAGCGCGTCCTCGACGCGGGCCTTGCGCTCCTTCATCTCGACTTCGGTTGCGGCGCCCACCTTGATGACGGCCACGCCGCCGGCCAGCTTGGCAACGCGCTCCTGCAGCTTCTCGCGGTCGTAGTCGCTGGTGGCTTCCTCGATCTGCGCGCGGATGGCTTTCACGCGCGCCTCGATGGTCTTGTGATCGCCGGCGCCGTCGATGAGCGTCGTGTCTTCCTTGGCGATCTCGACGCGCTTGGCCTGGCCGAGGTCATTCAGCGTCGCCTTCTCGAGGGTCATGCCGGTTTCCTCGGCGATGACCGTGCCGCCCGTCAGGATGGCGATGTCTTCCAGCATGGCCTTGCGACGGTCGCCGAAGCCCGGGGCCTTGACGGCGCAGGTCTTCAGGATGCCGCGAATGCTGTTGACGACCAGGGTCGCCAGCGCCTCGCCTTCGACTTCCTCGGCGATGATCAGCAGCGGCCGGCCGGCCTTGGCCACCTGCTCCAGGATCGGCAGAAGGTCGCGGATGTTGCTGATCTTCTTGTCGTGCAGCAGGACGTAGGGGTTCTCGAGCAGCGCGTTCTGCTTCTCGGCGTTGTTGATGAAGTACGGCGACAGGTAGCCGCGGTCGAACTGCATGCCCTCGACCACTTCCAGTTCCGTGTTCAGCGACTTGCCGTCCTCGACGGTGATGACGCCTTCCTTGCCGACCTTGTCCATCGCGTCGGCGATGATCTTGCCGATCTCGGCATCGGAGTTCGCGGAGATCGAGCCGACCTGCGCGATTTCCTTGCTGGTCGTCGTCGGCCTGCTGATCTTCTTCAGCTCCTCGACGGCGGCGATCACGGCCTTGTCGATGCCGCGCTTCAGGTCCATCGGGTTCATGCCGGCGGCCACGTACTTCATGCCCTCGGTCACGATCGACTGCGCCAGCACCGTGGCGGTGGTGGTGCCGTCGCCGGCGAGGTCGGAAGTCTTGGACGCGACCTCCTTGACCATCTGCGCGCCCATGTTCTCGAACTTGTCCTTCAGCTCGATTTCCTTGGCGACGGAGACTCCGTCCTTCGTGACGGTCGGCGAGCCGAAGCTGCGCTCGAGCACGACGTTGCGGCCCTTCGGGCCCAGCGTGATCTTGACGGCGTTCGCGAGGATGTTGACGCCGCGAACCATGCGATGGCGCGCGTCGTCACCGAAGAAGACTTGTTTCGATGCCATAAAGTGTTCTCTCCTAAGATTTCAAGTGGCCGGTCGCGGAGCGACCGGCGTTACCGAACCGTTGCCTGGCCGGGCGCGAAGCGACCGGCATCCCCTGGAGTCGCCGTCAGGCAACTACTCCCATGATGTCTTCTTCACGCATGACGAGGAGTTCCTCGCCATCGACCTTGACCGTCTGGCCCGAGTATTTGCCGAACAGCACCTTGTCGCCGACCTTCACGTCCGGCGTGATGATCTTGCCGCTGTCGTCGCGCTTGCCGGGGCCGACCGCGACGACCTCGCCCTGGTCGGGCTTCTCGCCGGCGCTTTCCGGGATGACGATGCCCGAGGCGGTTTTGCGCTCGTTGTCCAGGCGCTTGACGATCACGCGATCGTGCAGAGGACGAATCTTCATTGGGTCTCCTAGTTGACTGATCTCTCGACGAAAATCGAGAAACTGAAAAAACGGGGGAGGCAGGGCCTCCGGAAGCCGCAGGGGGATTGTTAGCACTCCCCGTCGACGAGTGCTAATTGTAGGGGCGGCTTCGGCGGTCTTCAAGTGCCGGAGCACGATAAGTTTGCAGGGGGCTCGATCCGAGCAACGGCGGCCGCCAATCGATTTCAGCAGAAGTGGTCACTAACATCAGACCATTGCCGCGTAGTTGGCCGTCGAAGTAGCCTTTATGTGCGCTTCATCCAAAAGGGGCGCAGGCCAGAATCGCGTCCACAGCGATAGGAGGGGGTAGCACGTTCATGGAATTCCCGCTGCGGCTTCCGTCGCACTGGCTCAGGCCGGACAAACCCAAGGGCAAGAGCCCGGGGTCGAAGTCCGGTTTCAGCCATTCGATCATGAGCTACACGAAGATGGACGTGCCGACCGTCGAGCTGTTCGAGACGGCGGTGACGTTCGAGGCCGACCACGCCCATCCGCTCGGCGCCCATGAATCCCTGACCCGCACCTTCGGCAACAAGGCGGGTGTGGCGTTCGTCTTCCGAGCGGATACCGGCACCCCCGGCCGGTACTGGGTCTACTCGGCCGAGCCCTGGAACGAGCCCCCGGTCGAGGCCGTGAGCGCGCTGGCCCCCAAGCGCCTCGTTCTCCAGCTGGTCCCCGGACTGCCGTACCGGTTCACGCTGGACGCGTGTGTCGGACGCGAGCGCCTGAAGAACGGCGAGAAGGAAGTGGAACCGTTCAAGACGGCGCATGAGGTCGAAGAGTGGCTGAAGATGGCCGGGCCGAAGCTGGGCTTCAAACCGGACTTCTTCAACGTGTCGATCAAGGAACTGCAGTTCCCGTATGGCGGCCGGCACATCACATTGCCCTATGCCTCCGCCGAGGGAGTGCTCCAGGTGACGGATGCCGATCTGCTGACCAAACCGCTGCTGCGGGGCATCGGATCGTATCGGCGCGTCGGCCTCGGCCTGCTGCAGTTGTCGAACTGATCTCCGTCCCCCACCAAGAGGCGGCGCCCACGGGCGCCGCTTTCCTTCGGGGTCCGGCCTCCGGCGGATGCCGAGCGCAACGATCGTGCGGATAATCGCCACGGTCGCGCCGCGAGCGTCGCGCGACGTCACGGAGGGTTCCTTGCCGCATCGCTTTCCCGCGCGTGGCGCGCGCATCGTGTCGGTCGCATGCTGCGTCCTGTCTTCCCTGCTCGCCGCGCCGGGCCACGCGCAGTCCACGGTGCCGCCAGTGCTGCCCGAGAGCGTGGCGTCGGAGTTGCGGGTTGCGCGGGTGCCGCTGAACGCCGTCGCGATCACGCTCGTGCCGCTGTCGGGCAGCGGCATCACGATGGCGATCAACGAACACCAGCCGATGAACCCGGCGTCGACGATGAAGATCGCGACCACCCTGGCGGGCCTCGAACTGCTCGGGCCGCAGTACGTCTGGCGAACCGAGGCGCTGGCCGCCGCGCCGGTGAAACAGGGCGTGCTCGAGGGCGACCTGTGGTTGCGCGGCAGCGGCGATCCGCGGCTGGTGATCGAAGACCTCTGGCTGCTGGTCCAGCGGATCCGCGGCAGCGGCGTGCGCGAGATTCGCGGCGACCTCGTGCTCGACCGCTCGGCCCACGAGCCGATCGCGCACGATCCGGCCGCGTTCGACGGCGAAGCGCTGCGGCCGTACAACGCCGGACCCGACGCGCTGCTGCTGAACTACAAGGCGGTCAGCTTCCATTTCGCGCCGGACGCCGGGACGCGGCAGGTGCGGGTCTATGCGCTGCCCTCGATCGCCGGAATGGTCGTGCCCTCGACGGTGAAGGCGGCCGAAGGCGCGTGCAACGACTGGCGCGCGCGCGTGGGCGGCGACTTCGCGGACCCGATGCGGCCGCAGTTCCGCGGTACGTTTCCGCTGTCGTGCGGCGACAAGGTCTGGCACGTCAACCTGTTCACGCCGGTGCAGTATGCGCAGGCGGTCTTTCGTCCCCTCTGGGAGGCGAGCGGTGGAACGTGGCGCGGACGCGCGCGCGACGGGGTTGCGCCGACGGAGGCGCGACGCATCGCCGTCCACGAGTCGCGCCCGCTGGCGGAAGTGATCCGCGACATCAACAAGTTCAGCAACAACGTGATGGCGCGGCAGTTGTTCCTCAGCATCGGCGCCGAGAGCAGCAGGCAGCCGGCGAGCATGGAACGCGCGCAGCGCGCCGTCGGCGACTGGATGGTCAGCCGGGGCCTGGATCGGCGCGAGTTCGTGCTCGAGAACGGCGCGGGACTGTCCCGCGTCGAACGGCTGACCTCGGCCGGGCTGGCCCGCCTGCTGGTGGCTGCATTCGATTCACCGCTGATGCCGGAGCTGATGTCGTCGCTGCCGATCGTTGGTGTCGACGGCACCATGCGCAAGCGCGCGGGCGCGGCGGGCTCCGCGCACATCAAGACCGGTCTGCTGGCAGACACGCGCGCCATCGCGGGCTATGTGCTCGCAGCGAGCGGCCGGCGTTACGCGATCGTCGCGTTCGTCAATCACCCCAATGCCGGCGCGACCCAGGGCGCGCTCGACGCCCTCCTGAACTGGGTCTACGCTCAGGGCTGACCGGCGGCCGACCGGCCGGGCCAACGGCGTCTCATCCCTTTACCTTCCGTCAAAGCCCCCGATCGACCGCCGCCTAGCCTGAAGGGGCATCGAACATCGCAAAGGAGGGGTTATGGATCGAGTCACGAAAGAACGGTTCGCGGCGGATGTGAACGCCGTGCTGGTGGACGCCGAGGAACTGCTGCGGCAGGCCGCGCAGGCCACCGGCGAGGAAGCGAAGGTATTGCGGGGCCGTGCGCAGGAAGCGATCGGCCGGGCCAAGGATTCCCTGGTTCACATCGAACAGCGGGCGGTCGCCCAGACCAAGGCGGCGGCGCACGCGACCGACAACTGGGTGCACGACCATCCCTGGACGGCGGTCGGCATTGCGGCCGGTCTCGCGTTCCTGGTCGGCCTGGTGGTGAACCGCAAGTGAACCCCGCGCCCCACGAGGCCGGCGCTGCACCATCCGCGCTCGGACTCGTCCGCGAGGCGGCCGCGCTCGGCGTGGCCGCCCTCGTCACCCGTGGTGAGCTCGCCGCGGTCGAACTGACCGAAGCGCGCGAGCGCGCCGCGCGCTGGCTGGTGCTCGCGCTGGTTGCAGGCGTATTGCTGCTCGCCGCGCTGCTGGTCGGCTCGCTGTGGGTCGTGTCGATCTTCTGGGAATCGCATCGCTCGGAAGCGATTGCCGTCGTCGCGGTTGTCTATGCGCTCGCCGGCGGCGGCTTGATGTGGTGGCTCGTCGCGCGCCTGCGCGCCGCGCCTCCGTTGCTGCAGTCGACGCTCAGTGAACTGAAACAGGACTGCGATGCGCTTCGAGGCGCGTCGCGGACGGCGCCATGACGCGACGGTCGCGTGACGAACTGGCGCTGCGCCGCGAGGCGCTGGCGACACGCGCGGCGCTGCAGAGGATCGAACTGGCGGCGGCCCTCGACCAGGCCCGCGAGGTGTCGCTGGCGCGGAAGGGCGTCGCGGCCCTGGCGCTGCACCTCGCACGCTCCCTCGTGATTTCGCGGAGCGGCCCGACCGCCGCGTTGCGCGCGCGACCCTGGATGCTCTCCGTGGGCTGGGTGCTCGTGCGCGCGTTGCGCGCTTCGCCGACCGCGCGCTGGGTTGCGGCGGCGGCGGCCGTCGGTGGAGCGGCCTGGTGGGTTGCGCGCGCGCTGCGCGCCGGGGACGCACCGGACGACGAGAGCGGCTGAAGCCGCCCGCGATTTCTAGTACTTGATCGTGCAGCCGTAGGCTGTCGTCGTCGAGGTCGTCACGGCCTTGCCGGCCGCCACTTCGCCGAGGGCGGCCGCGACGTGATTCGTCGACGTCTTGATGTCGGCCGGATTCGCACTGCGCTTGTCGTCGATCGCACCGGCGTAGACGAGCGTTCCCTTGGCGTCGATGACGTACATGTGCGGCGTCACCTTCGCTCCGTAGGCCCGGCCGATCTCGCCCTTGGGATCCATCACGATCGCCGTCGGCGCCGCTTTCTGTTCCCCGAACCACGCGGCCAGCTTCGCCGGCGCCATGTAGTCGGAGTGAGACTCGGTGGTCGAGTTGATGGCGAGCCAGACGACGCCGGCCGCGGTGTTCTTCTGCTGGAGCGACTGCATGTTTCCGCTCGTGTAGTGCTTCTGCACGAACGGGCAGTTCGGGTTGTTCCACTCGAGCACGACGGTCTTGCCGCGGAAGTCCGCGAGCGACACGGGCTTGCCGTTGACGTCGACACCCCGGAACGCGGGGGCGGGCTGTCCCGGCACGGGGGCGGCGAGGACCGGCGAAGAGGCAGCGGCGACCGCGGCGATCAGGAGGGCAGTGAGCTTCATCGTCGTTCAGGTCAGTTGTCGTTCAGGGCAAATCAGCGAGCGGCCAGCTTAATCCTGTCGAGCGCCGCGAGCACCGTCCCTTCGGTCAGGATTTCCGGCAGTACCGTCGGCTGGCCGGTCGTGTCATAGAGCACGTAGAGAGGCACGCCGTTGCGTCCGAATTGCGCGAGCGCCTGCGTGATCCGCTCGTCGCGCGTCGTCCAGTCGGCGCGCATGCGGACCACGCCCGCGGCGGCGAAGGCGGCGATCACCTTGTCCGAAGTCAGCGCGACGCGCTTGTTCACCTGGCAGGTCACGCACCACGCGGCGGTGAAGTCGACGAACACCGGCTTGCCTTCCTTCGTCAGCTGCGCGAGCTTCTCCGGCGAGTAGGCGACCCAGTCGTCGCTGCTCGCCGCTTTCGCGACCGCGGCGCGATCGCTGGTCGCGAGCGGCGCGAATGCCAGCGCGGCGACCAGCGCGCCCGCGAGCGCCACCCAGCGGAAGGGATACGCACCGCGCTGTGACAGGCCAAGCGCCCAGGCGGCGAATCCCACGGCCACCACCACCGCGAGCGCCAGCCCCACGCCGCCGGCATCCACTTGCTGCGCGAGGACCCACAGCAGCCACACGCAGGTCGCGAACATCGGGAACGCCATGAACTGCTTGAACAGATCCATCCAGCGGCCGGGCCGCGGCAGCTTGTGGAGCAACGCGGGGAAGAGCGTGAGCAGCAGGTAGGGCGCCGCCATACCGACGCCGAGCGCCGCGAACACGGACAGCGCGACCACGGCCGGCTGGGTGATCGCGTAACCCATCGCGGCGCTCATGAACGGCGCGGTGCACGGCGAGGCGACGATCACGGCGAGCACGCCGGTCGCGAAGCTGCCGCGCCAGTCGCTCTTGCGCGCCAGGCTCTCCGCGGTTTTCGCATTGCCGATGCCGCTGCCGAACGTGAACTCGTAGACGCCGAGCAGGTTCAGTCCGATCAGGAAGAACAGCACCGTCAGGCTCGCGACGACCCAGGGCGTCTGCAGCTGGAAACCCCAGCCGAGGGCGCTGCCCGCCTGCTGGAGCCCGATCAACAGTCCGGCGAGCAGCACGAACGACAGCACCACGCCGGACGCGAAGGCGATGCCGTGCGCGGCCAGCGATCCCGAGTGTGTCCGGTGCTGCGCGAGACCGATCAGTTTCAGCGACAGGACGGGAAACACGCACGGCATCAGGTTCAGGATCAGGCCGCCGAGGAGCGCCGCACCGAGCGCGGCGATCAGCGACATCGTGGCTGCGGGACTCGCGGTGGGCGTGGCGCTGACCGGCGCCACGGTGCCGGCCACGAGCGGCAGGTCGATGGAGCCGATCCAGCCTCCCGCGGCGGGCCCGCCGTTGGCGACGAGCACACCCTGGATGGCCTTCGCATCCGCCTTCACCGGCAGGGACGCCGTCAGGTACAGCTCGACCGCGTCGCCCTCCCGCTTCAGCACCTGCGGGGCGGCGGCTTCGATCCGGTCCTCGTGCAGCGGGAAGAACTCGAGTCGACTTGCGGTCTTGCCTGGCGGCAGCGCGAGACTCAGCTTGATCCGGTTGCCGTCGATCGTGCCCTGGCCCGTCGCACCGGCGAGCGGCTGCGGGATCAGCGCTCGCGTGGCGGCGAAGAGCGCGACGTGGGCCGACGGACCCGCCGTCGGTTGGACGGGCAGCGTCAGCGCGATGTCGCTGTCGCCCGGAATGCAGACATCCTTGCACTCGAGCCACTCGGCCTTGCCGGCGAGCGTGATGCGGCTTCCGGTCGGCACGTCTGCCGGCACCTGGATTGTCGTCAGCAGCAGGATCTCGCCGTCGTAGCCGAAGTTGACGAGGGGACCGGTCGGCAGGCGCTTCGGATGCGGCCACTCGATGGGGCCGGCGGTGAAGCCCGCGGGCAACTTCCACTCGATGCGCGTCGGCAGGCCCGAGTCGCCCGGCACCTGCCAGTAGGTGTGCCACTCGGACTGGTGCCTGAGCTTCAGGCCGACGGTCAGCGGTTGCCCCGGGACGATCGCGTCGGTCGCGGCGACCAGTTCGGCGTCGACGTGCCTCTCGGGCGCGCCGAAACGCGGCAGCGACTGCGCCCAGGCCGTCTGGCCCAGCAGCGTCAACGTCGCAAAAAGAACGGTCAGCAGAGATCGCATCTTCACTTGGTCCCGGCAAATGCGGCCAGGTTCCCTTCCCGGCCCGCAGGCCGATGGTCAATTCGCAGATCAGCCCGCAGCGGTCGTCCGGAACGCATCCCGCGCGGCGGCCAGGGTCGCTTCGATCACGTCCTCGCCATGGGCCATCGAGACGAACCCGGCCTCGAACGCGGAGGGCGCCAGGTACACCCCGCGGTCGAGCATCGCGTGGAAGAAGCGGTTGAAGCGCTCCTTGTCGGCCTGCATCACCTCCGCGTAGCTCACGGGCGGCCGGGGCGCGAAGTAGATGCCGAACATCCCGCCGACCGAGTCGCCCGCGAAGGCGACGCCCGGCGCCGCTTCCTGCGCCACGCGCTGCAGGCCGCCAATCAGGGACGCGGTCCGCTCTCCGAGCCGGTCGTAGAACCCGGGCTGCTGGATCAGCTTCAGCGTCGCCATGCCGCACGCGACCGCCACCGGATTGCCGGACAGCGTGCCGGCCTGGTAGACGCCGCCGAGGGGTGCGAGGTGCCTCATCACGTCGCGCTTGCCGCCGAAGGCGGCGACCGGCATGCCGCCGCCGATCACCTTGCCGAGCACGGTCATGTCCGGATCGATTCCGTAGAGCGCCTGCGCTCCGCCCAGCGCGACCCGGAAGCCCGACATGACTTCGTCGAAGATCAGCACCGCGCCGTGGCGGGTGCACAGCGCGCGCATCGCGTTCAGGAACTCCTGCGTGGCGCGCACGAGGTTCATGTTGCCGGCAACCGGCTCGACGATCACGCACGCGATGTCGTCGCCGTGCTGCGCGAACGCGTCCTC
>Ga0209253_10000475_pt1 | contig 34655 bp, 28 predicted proteins | sample FrelakmetBRP12BR_FD_187145 | JGI IMG/M metagenome (GOLD analysis project Ga0209253, IMG submission 187145) | Freshwater lake sediment microbial communities from the University of Notre Dame, USA, for methane emissions studies - BRP12 BR (SPAdes)... | ecosystem: Environmental > Aquatic >... | reverse complement strand
GGGGATGGCGCCGTCGTTCATCGAGGGGATGATCGCAAAGCGGAGCAGGAGTTCGGTACCATAGAGCGAGCCGATGCGCAGCTGCGGGACAGCCAGAGGGAACATGGAGGTGTTGATGATCCCGTCGGACCCTCTGAACTGAAGGCCCGTTATCGTCTTATCGGACACGGTCGTCCCTTTGCCGCCGAAAATCGTCGCCGTTTCGAAACTCCCCGGATCGAAGCCGGCCGGCGTATTGGCGATGTACTTCTTCTGTGCATCCTGGACCACCGAGCCCATGGCAATAATGTCGAAACCGATGGAAAAACCCGATACCGGAATATATGCCGAATGGTAATACCCCGCATGCATGTTTGCTCCGAACATGTCCACAAGCGGCTGGATGTATCCCTCCACAGTCTGGGCGCTCTGTTGTTGGAGCACACTCTCCAGGTCTGATTGTGCCGTCGCGCTAGCCGTGAAGAGCACTAGTGCAGCAAGCAGAAACGGCAGGAGTCGAAGCACTGTTGCATCCGAGCGGTTCATGTATCCTCCGGTTAGTGGATTGGCTTATGAAGACAATATACGATATGATCCTCTCTCTGACAAGTCAACGTTTGAACAGTGCCCTGGGTGAGGCAACGAGGTTCTCCGTATCAACGGGTCTTCTTGCGCAGTGTGACAAGCACCGCTTCCATGTCGGGAGGCAGGGCTGAGGAGAATGCCAATTCCTTGCCCGTTGCCGGGTGTACGAAACCGATGGTGCGGGCATGAAGTGCCTGTCTGTGGATGATGTCCAGAAGGGCCTGCACTTCGGTCTTCTGCCGCGGCGTTCCCGGACCGTACAGAATCCGGCGGCCGTTGTATGTCGGATCGCCGAAGACGGGATGCTGTATGTGGGCAAGATGCACCCGGATCTGGTGTGTCCGGCCGGTGCGGAGCCTCAAGCGGAGCAGGGAGAGATAGGAAAACCGTTCCAGGACTTCGTACTCCGTCACCGCCGTCTTGCCTTCGAGTACCACCGCCATTTTTTTCCGGTCTGACTTGCTCCGTCCCAGATTGGCATCAATGATCCCGGATCGAGGCTCCAGCAGTCCCCAGACGATCGCCTGATACTCCCGTGTGATGGTACGCCGGGCGAACTGGCGTGCCAGGTGCGCATGGGCGGCATCGGTCTTGGCAACGACCATCAACCCGGATGTCTCTTTGTCGAGCCGGTGCACGATTCCGGGCCGGGTGGCGTCATTCGCCGCAGAGAGCGAGGCACAGTGGTGAAGAAGCGCATTCACCAGTGTTCCCGTGTAGTTGCCGTAGGCCGGATGGGTCACCATACCTGCCGGCTTGTTGACCACAAGCAGCTGTTCATCTTCATACAGCACGTCCAGCGGGATTTCTTCGGCTATAACATCGGGAGGCGGCGGCTGGGGAAGTGTGATGTGGATCACTTCCCCGGGGGCGACAGGGTGGCTTGATCGTACGGGAACGCCGTCCACCAGGACCAGCCCGGCACGGATGGCCGTCTGGACCTTATTCCGTGTGGCATTCTCGACGTGATGTGTCAGGAAGACATCCAGCCGCTCCTTTTTCTTGCCGGCAGGAACGATGATGTCAAACTCCTGTGGCATAGCCGTCAAAGGGCGGGAGGTGGTGGCGGAGCACCGGATGCCGGTTCCTCCCTGCGGAGGTCCGGCGCTCCGCTGCTGTGGAAAAGGAGAAGGAGTACGACGCCCACGGTGACGCAGGCATCGGCGATATTGAACACCGGCCAGCGGGTCAGCTGGTAGCCGAACAGGTTGATATCAAAGAAGTCCATGTCGAAGAAATCCACCACCCGGCCATAGAAGAGCGGTTCGCCGTAGAACCAGGCCCCATAGAACATGCGGTCGATGAAGTTGCCGATGGCACCTCCGAGAATCATGGCAAGCGCAATGCGGAATCCCAGCGGACTGCGGCGGGCGGAGTAGAGGTAGACAATGATGGCGATGCTTGCGAGCAGTGAGAACATGGCGAACACCGGCTTCGCACCGAGATCGATGCTGAAGGCCATCCCGGGATTTTCGACATACGTCAACCGGAAGAAGTCTCCCAGAATCTGCCGGCTGGCGCCGTACGGCATTCCCTGCCAGGAGATGCCGAGTGCCGGAAGTTCCACGCCTTTCACCAGGAGCTTGGTGATCTGGTCGCAGAGCACAATGGCAAGGGAGAGCAGGAGCACACGCACCGGTTATTTCCCCTGTTTCATGCGTGCCAGGGCCAGCCGTCCACGTTCGCAGGGCATGTTCGTGTTTTTGTATTCCGCGCAGGTTTGAGCGGTCGGAACGGCTTCAAGGCGTTCTTTGGGTACGAGCAGTCCGCATGCCTTGCAGACGCCGTACGATTTGTTTTCGATCCGCTGCAGGGCATCGTCGAGCTGCACGATGAACTTGCTGCCGCGTGAGGCGAAGAGGAATGTCTTTTCCCGCTCCATGGCATCGGTCCCCTGTTCCATGTGCAGGGAGTAGTTGGAGCTCTCGCTTACGTACTCGCCGGTGGTCACGTCCATGATGCTCTCTTTGAGGTTGTCCAGCTCCTCGAGCGTCTCCTGCCGTTTGGCCAGGATGAGTTCCTTGAACCGGCGCAATTCCTCGGCCGAATACGTTTTCGGAACGAACAGTTCCCCGGCGATGCGTTTTTCCGGTGCGCCTTTTTTCGCCGCGGGTTTTGCGGCGCGTCCGGCGGTTTTCTTCGGCGCGGCGGCTTTGGTCTTCTTCACCGTCTTGCCGCGCGGCGCGGGTTTAGCCGATGCCGTCTTTGTCGTTTTCTTTGCCATGCGTGTTCTTCTCCGGATATGAATACTCTAACCGCGCTTCACGCGTGTGATCGACACGGTAACCTGTTCACCGTTGATATCCAGTGACGTTGTTTGCCCGCCGTTCGCGGGTGTTGAGGAAAACTCTTCTGCAAGGGTTTCGTTCATGATATACACGCGCATGGATTCAAGGCGCCCCAGCAGTATTGAGGACGTATCAACGCCGAGCCGGATGCGATCCGTCACTGCGAACCCCGCGTCTTTCCGCAGATTCTGAATACGATTCACAAACTCGCGCGCTGAGCCCTCGGCCAGCAGCGCCTCATCCAGCTGCGTGTCCAGTGCAACGGTCAGCGTGCCGTCGGACTCCACCAGCCAGCCCGGAATATCTTCGCGCAGAATTTCCACATCCTCCGGGGTGACCGTCCACGACTGGTCCCCCGCTGCAAGTGCCACGCCGCCGTTCCGTTCGAGCAGCGTAATTTCCGCACCCGTCATTTCGCGCACCCGGGCCGACACCTGTTGAACGGTTTTCCCGAATTTGGGGCCGAGCGTCTTGAAATTCGGCTTCGCTTTTTTCCTCACAAGGCCCGCTTCGTCCGTGACATACTCGATTTCCTTGACGTTGATCTCGTCAAGGATGATATCCTGCATCGTGCGCACCGCAGCGCGTTCGTGTGCGTCGGCGATGGGAAGGATCATCCGCCGCAGCGGCTGACGGACCTTGAGGTTTGATTTCATCCGCATGGCGCGGACGAGCATCACAATCCGTTCCGCGCGTTCCATACGGTCTTCGAGGTCTGCATCGATCACTTCGCTGTCAGGCGTGGGCATCATGGCCAGATGCACCGAATCCGCCGGGTCGCGCCGGCTGACCGTATTCAGGTTGCGGTACAGCTCTTCGGCCAGAAACGGTGCGAACGGCGCCATGAGCTTCACCACCGTGTCGAGACATTCATAGAGCGTCTGATAGGCCGCCAGCTTGTCGGCCCCCATCTCGTTCTTCCAGAACCGGCGGCGGTTGCGGCGCACGTACCAGTTCGAAAGCATTTCCACCGCGAACTCGCTGACGCTCCGGGCCGCTTTGGTGACGTCGTACGCATCCATGAATGCCGTGTACCGCCCGATCAGCGAATGCAGTTCCGAGATGATCCACCGGTCAATTTCCTGGCGTTGTGCGACCGGCACCACCGGCTCATTCCAGCTCAGCCTGTCGATATTCGCATACATAGCGAAGAACGCATAGGTGTTCACCAGGGTTCCGAAAAACCGGCGCTGCACTTCCACCAGCCCGTCTTCGTCGAACATGGTGGGGCGCCAGGGCGGACTCGTAGTCACGAGGTACCAGCGTGCGGTATCCGCGCCGTATTTCGCGAGGATGTCGAAGGGATTGACCGTGTTCCCTTTCGACTTGGACATTTTCTGGCCGTCCTTGTCCAGGATCAGATCGTTGACGAGCAGATTCTTGTATGCCGGTGCATTGAACAGGAATGTGCCGATGGCGTGGAGCGAGTAGAACCACCCGCGGGTCTGATCGACGCCTTCACAGATAAAATCGGCCGGATACTGTTCGCCGGAATCAATGAGGGCGTTGTTCTCGAACGGATAGTGCCACTGGGCGAAGGGCATGGCACCGGAGTCGAACCAGACATCGATCAGTTCGGGCACCCGTTGCATGGTACCGCCGCATGAGCAGGAAAACGTCACGGCGTCCACATACGGCTTGTGCAGGTCAAGCGGTTCGGGAAGATTGTTCCCCTGGCGCAATTCGTCGATAGAACCGACACATTTCTGTTTTTTGCAGCTTTCGCACACCCAGACCGGCAACGGTGTTCCCCAGAACCGGTCGCGGGAGAGCGCCCAGTCCTTGTTCTCTTCGAGCCAGTTGCCGAACCGGCCTTCGCCCACTTCCGGCGGGACCCAGTTGATCTGTTTGTTCATGGCGATCATCCGGTCCGCATAGCTTGTGGTTTTGATGTACCACGACTCCCGGGCATAATAGAGCAGCGGGGTTTTGCAGCGCCAGCAATGCGGGTAGCTGTGGCTGATCGTCTCTTTCTTGTAGAGAATCCCCCGTTCCTTCAGGTGTCTGATGATCTCCAGATCCGCGTCGCGGACAAAGCGTCCCGCAAACGGAGCCACTTCCGGGCCGAATTCACCGCTCTTGTTCACCGGATGGATTGTGGGCAGCCCGTACTTTCTGCCCGCCTGGTAGTCGTCCTCACCGTATGCCGGAGCGATGTGGACAATGCCGGAACCATCCTCGGTCGTCACGAAATCCGCCTCGATCACGAAGAAGGCTCTGGCATCCACGGGGTGGAAGGAGAACAACCGTTCGTACTCCAGTCCCGCCAGCTCGCGCCCTTTCATTCGTTCGACGATGGTGTACTCGCCTTCGAGCACGGGCAGGCGCGCTTCGGCCAGAATCAGCCGTTCTCCCCGGTGTTCCACTTTCACGTAGGTGACGTCCGGTGCAACCGCCAGCGCAACGTTGGAAATCAGCGTCCACGGAGTGGTTGTCCAGACCAGGAATGAGGTATCGGGTGTGCCGCTCAGCTTCATGCGCACGTAGACGCTCGGGTCTTTTACATCCTCGTAACCGAGTGAGACTTCGTGTGAAGAGAGTGGTGTTTCGCAGCGCGGGCAGTAGGGCTGGATCTTGTATCCTTTGTACATCAGGCCTTCGTCGAAAAACCGCTTGAGGGCCCACCAGACCGACTCGATATATTCATTCTCGAACGTGACGTAGGGATGGGTGAGGTCCACCCAGTAGCCCATCTGTTCTGTCAGCTGTTCCCACTCGGCCTTGTATTTCCAGACCGATTCGCGGCATTTGCGGTTGAACTCCGCAACGCCGTATCGAACGATATCCTCTTTGTGTTTGAAGCCAAGCTGTTTTTCCACTTCTATTTCCACCGGAAGGCCGTGCGTATCCCAGCCGGCTTTCCGGTGCACCTGATACCCGCGCATGGTCTTGTAGCGGCAGATCAGGTCCTTCAGCGTGCGGCTCATGACATGGTGGATGCCGGGCCTTCCGTTGGCGGTTGGGGGTCCTTCATAGAAGGTGAATCCCGGCCGTCCTTCACGTGCCGTGATGCTCTGAGCGAAGATCCCCTGTTCTTTCCAGAACGCGAGGATCTCCCGTTCGATGGCCGGGTACGACAGCCGTTCGGATAGCTCCTTAAACACCGTTAGTCCGTTCCTCTTTTCACGGGGTGAAACATCACAATCGTTCGACCACTCCCTTCATAATGGCGGTCAGCTTCGGTTCGGCCTGCCCGGCCACGGCGATGATCTCCGCAACGTTGGCCGGCTGGAGCGCATCGGGGAAGCACTCGTCGGTGATGATGGAGATGCCCATCACCGCCATGCCCATATGCACGGCAACAATGTTTTCGGGGATGGTGGACATTCCCACCGCGTCCGCGCCGATCAGGCGGAGAAACCTGTATTCGGCACGCGTTTCAAGGTTTGGTCCGGGTACTGCAACGAACACACCCCGCTCCATCCGGATTTTCAGGTCGAGTGCCACCTCATCCGCCAATGCCATCAACGTCCGGCTGTAGGGTTCCGACATGTCCGGAAAACGCGGGCCGAGCGAGTCGTCATTCGGACCGATCAGCGGATTGTCGCCGAGCAGGTTGATGTGGTCCGTGATGAGCATAAGGTTTCCCTTGCGGAACTGGGGATGCAGACCGCCTGCCGCATTGGAAATGAGGAGCGTTTGGACACCGAGGGACTTCATCACGCGCACAGGGAACGTCACCTGTTGCATGGTGTAGCCCTCATAGTAATGGAAGCGTCCCTGCATTGCCACGGCACTTTTTCCGCCGATGGTGCCGAAGATCAGTTTCCCGTGATGGGACTCCACGGTGGAGATCGGAAAATGGGGGATCTCCGCATAGTCGATAACGGTCTCGACCGTGATTTCTTTCACCAGTCCGCCGAGGCCGGTCCCCAGAATAATTCCGATGCGCGGGGTGGCCTGTGTGCGCGTCCGCAGGGACGTTACGGCCTCGTCGATATGTTTACGGAGTTCCGTCATGGTTCAGTGTTCTGGCAATGGCATCAAGGTCGATATGGTCCATGCCTGTACCCGCCGATGGCGGTACCGCGAGTGTACGGGAGGCACCGGCTTCCAGGGATTTCAGGAGGTCCAGTTCGGCGCTCAGAATCACGCGCAGCTGGGCGATCAGGGATTCGCGGCGTGTATTGAGGTCGAAGATTTCCGCCTTCACCCGGGCAAGATCGGCGTGGGCCCGGTCCACGATTTTCGAAGCGGTCTGCTCGGCCTGCCGGGCAATCAACTCCGCCTCTTTGCGGGCGGACTCATAGGTTTTTCCCGTGGTTTCCTGCGCCTGCAGAAGAGTTTGCTGGAGCGTCTTCTCGATCTGCCGGTAGTCCCTGAGCTGCACTTCCAGCTCGATTGCCCGGTCCCGCATTTCTTTGCTCGAGCGCAGGAGCTCTTCGAACTCGTTTGCCATCATATCCATGAAGGTATCGACTTCGACGGGATCATAACCGCGCATGACCCGTTTGAATTCCTGTTTGCGTATGTCGAGTGGCGTCAGTTTCATATTCACCTCCGCGGGTGATCCGGCCTGCCGCTTCAGGCGTGCCGTTTTCGTGAGCCAAAAATCGCCGTGCCGATACGGACAAGTGTTGCGCCCTCCTCGATGGCGACTTCAAAATCTCCCGTCATGCCCATCGAGAGGTGCCGCAGATCGAGATTCGGCTGTGACCGTTGCGCAAGTATGTCGCGCAGGGTTCGGAGCGTCCGGAACATCGGGCGGGACCCTTCGGGGTCGGGGAGAAACGGCCCGATGGTCATCAAGCCCGCAATGCGGATATGGGAAAACTCCTCGAGCGTCTGCACGAACTCCGCAACACGGTCCTGCGGCAGGCCGAATTTGGAGGATTCCCCCGTCGTATTCACTTCCACAAGCGTTTCAATCACACGCCCCGCCTGTGCGGCACGGGCATTCAACTCCTTCGCAAGCGAACGGCTGTCGAGCGCATGAATCAGGTGCACCCAGTCGGCAACGGCCTTCACCTTGTTCGACTGCAGGTGCCCGATGAAGTGCCAGCGCACCTCCGGCTCTGTTACCGCTTCACGCTTGCGGAGAGCTTCCTGCACATAATTCTCGCCGATATCCCGCACGCCCGCGCGCACTGCTTCTCTGACCGACTCTGCCGGGAAGGTCTTCGTCACTCCAACCAGCGTCACCTCCTCCGTACGCCGGCCAGCCCGCCGGCATGCCGAGGCGATCCGCTCCTGAACAGCTGCAATATTCGCTGAAATCATTGAAAACCAAGACTTTAATATAACCTCCCTGCTCCTCAAAATCAAACACTTGACTTCACTGGGTTTTTTCGTACCTTACTGGTGACGATGCTCGGACGGAGCGGCAATGAGTACGCTGGATTTCAATAATTTCGATGACGACGATAACGAAGAGGGGAAACCCGACCGTTTCGAAGACGAGCTGAAGAAGTACAAGGATATGCTCGGCGACGGCTCTTCGGAGATCACGAATATCGAAGCGCTGGAAGAAATCGTCACGTTTTACTTCGACAACGAACGTTTTGAAGAAGCCCTCCGGATCATCAACCGACTTCTGACATTTATCCCCTACAGTGCGGATGCCTGGCAGCGCAAAGGCCTCATTCTGAGCGGCCTTTACCGCTACGAGGAAGCGCTCGAGGCGCTGAATACCGCGCTCAGCCTCAACCCTGTTGATACCGATATTCTGGTGAACAAGGGCATCACGCTGGACGACCTCGGTCGTCTCGAGGAGGCGCTGGTCTGCTTTAACAGTGCCCTGGAGATCGAAGCCACACACGAAGACGCCCTCTTCAATAAGGGGGTGGTCCTCGAGAAAATGGAGAAGTACGAGGAGGCTGCGCAGCTTTTCCGGTTCATTCTGGACGGGAATCCCGGGCACCGGGAGGCATGGTATGAGCTGGGGTACTGCTACGACTACCTGGAGCAACTGGAAGACTCGCTCCGCTGTTACGACGGACATCTGGATCTCGACCCGTTCAACTACAATGCCTGGTACAACCGGGGGATCGTCCTCAGCAGGATGGGCCAGTACCACAAGGCTCTGGAGAGCTATGACATGTCACTGGCGGTACACGAGAATTTCCCTGCCGCCTGGTACAACAAAGGAAATGCGTACGCAAACCTGGGTCGCCTGCATGACGCCGTTGTTTGCTACCGGGAGACGCTCCGGCTGGAGCCAAAGGATCTGCCCGCCTGGCACAATCTGGGTAACGCCTATGAAGAGCTGAGTGACTTCCGGGAGGCGATCACCTGCTTCACGGAATCCCTGAAACTCGACCCTGCCCATTACGAATCGTATTTCGGCAGGGGAAGCTGTTATGATGCTCTTGAGGAACACCGCCGGGCGCTGGCCGACTACAACAAAGCCATCGAGATCTGCAAGGACTACCCCGAGCTCTGGTATGCCAAGGCGGATCTTCTGTATAATATGGGGAAGGTTCGCGAATCACTGGTCAGCTACCGCATGGTGACCCGGCTTGAACCTGAAAACGCTGACGCCTGGCTGGATTATGGCGAGACCCTTTTCGAACTTGGCTATTTCCGGCAGGCCCTGAAGGCGTTCGACCGGTCCGTGCACATCACCCCCGAATCTGCGGACTCCTACTACCTGAGAGCGAAGGTTCTTCTGGTGCTGAACCGGGCATACGACGCCGTGGAATCACTCAGAAATGCGTTCCGGTTGAACCCCGAGAAGAGGGCGGATTTTGAGAAGGAGTTCCCCGGTGTGAAGTCCATAAAAGAATTCAAAAACCTTCTGCGCAAGTAACGCCGCGGAGAAGCAGGCACATTACCGGCGACCTCGTTCTGCAGACCCGCAGAGCGGGGTCGTTTTGTTCATACGGGAGGGAAACCAGATGCTTTCAGAGACCGCTGCCAGGAAACTTGACGAACTCCGGTCAATTCTTCGTCACATGGAGAGCGTGGCCATCGGGTATTCCGGCGGCGTGGACAGCACCCTGCTGTTGCGCGTCGCCGTTGACGTCCTCGGGTCCAGGGCGCTTGCGATGATCGGGCAGTCTGAAACCTATCCCACGAAAGAATTCGAAGAGGCGGTGGCACTGGCCGCCGGCATGGGAGCGCGGTTCACCGTCGTACAGACCGAAGAAACAGACCAGTTGAAGTTCTCGGAAAACCCGCCTGATCGATGTTACTATTGTAAGACCGAGTTGTTCGGAAAACTGCAGGAGGTTGCCGAACGAGAGGGGATCCCCTGGATCGCCGACGGCACGATCACCGACGATCTGGGCGATTTCCGGCCGGGGATGAAGGCGCGCGGCGAGCAGAAGGTCCGTTCTCCCCTGCTTGAAGCGGGGCTGAGCAAAGCGGAAGTCCGGGAGATCTCGCGGCACCTGGATCTGCCCACCTGGGACAAACCCGCCTTTGCCTGCCTGTCGTCGCGTTTTCCGTACGGTGTCGGGATCACCAGGGAGAACCTGACGCGGGTGGACGCGGCCGAAACGTTTCTGCGTGAACGGGGCTTCCGGTTCTTCCGGGTTCGCTTCCACGACACGAGCACAGCCCGCATCGAAGTGGGGCCGCAGGAGCTTACACGTCTTGTCGTTGAACCGCTGCGGCAGGACATCGTGCAGCATTTCAAGAAACTCGGTTTCGTGTATATCACGCTCGATCTCCAGGGCTACCGGACGGGATCAATGAATGAGCTGCTGACAGCTGAAGAAAAGCGGGAATACACATCATGACCTTCACCGACCGTCTCCGCTCCGTACAGGAGGAGTGCCGTTCGCTCCTCTGCATCGGTCTTGACACCGATCCCGCGAAGCTTCCCGTAACCGTGATGTCGGCGGCGGACCCCGTTGTGGTCTTCAACAGACAGGTCATCGAGGCAACCCGCGACCTGGTCTGTGCCTACAAGCTGAATCTGGCTTTTTACGAAGCACTGGGTGAACGCGGGTGGCACGCTCTCCGCGAAACGCTTGCAGCGATTCCTCCGGAGGTGATCACGATTGCCGATGGCAAGCGGGGCGATATCGGCAACTCGTCCGAGCTGTACGCGCGATCGCTGATCACCGGGCTCCGGTTCGGTGCCTCCACCGTCCATCCCTACATGGGGTTCGATTCCATCGAACCCTTTCTCCGCCATCCGGAACACGGTGTGTTCGTCCTCGCGCTCACGTCCAATCCGGGTGCGAAGGATTTTCAATATCTCACAGTGAACGGCAAGCCGCTGTACGAACAGGTCATCGCCCGGGTGAGAAAGTGGAACACACACAACAATCTCGGTCTTGTCGCGGGTGCAACCCGGCCTGCCCAGCTGAAACGTATCCGTTCGCTCGCCCCGGGGTTGCCGTTGTTGATCCCGGGCGTGGGCGCCCAGGGGGGGGACCTGAAACGGGCTGTGACATACGGATGCGATTCCCGCGGGTTTCTGGGCATCATCAACGCAGGCCGGAGCGTCTTGTACGCATCTTCAGGGCCCGATTTCGCTGCGGCCGCACGACAGGCGGCACAGACCATGCGCGACGAGATCAACCGCTACCGGGTAACATCCGTGTAAGCGATGCGGGTCCCCCCGGAAACGGAGATACACCGGATCTGGGAACACGGTTTTCCCTCCGCAAGAGCCCTCTGCACGTCAGACGGTCTGTCCGTCCGGATTCTCTCGCCGGGCAGAGTGAACCAGGACGCCGGCCCCGATTTCACCGGTGCCCGCATCCGGATCGACGGCCGTCTCTACAGTGGTGATGTTGAAATCCACCGGACCCCGCACGACTGGCGCCGGCACGGCCACCACACCGACCCCCACTACAATCGTGTGATTCTTCATGTCGTCGTCGATGGCGATCGTTCCGCTCCCCCGGCACGGACAGCCAGCAAGCGCACTGTTCCTCTGCTGATCCTGCGGCCGCATCTTCGCGACACGTCCTTGCCGGCCCGATGCTTTCCAGGTGACAGAGCGTCAGGGGGCGGGTCCTCATGTCTGCCGTGTGCGGACAGCCCCCTTGCAGTCTCCGCCACCACGATGCGCAAGCGACTCCTGCGGCTTGGATGGAAATGGCTCAAGCGACGTTCGCACGAGCTGGAGGACCGCCTGATACATATCCTTATGGAAGAACACGGGGCGGCATACGACGCACACGAGCTTCTCTCGGAGCCGGCCTGGAGGCAATTGTTCTATGAAGGGGTGATGGAGGGACTGGGGTTCGCGAAGAATCGAAAGGCGTTCCGTACTCTTGCCGAGAGCGTGCCGCTGCAGCTGCTCAAGCGATTTCGCCTGCAGGAGAACGAAGCCATGCAGGCGATACTGTTCGGTGCGGCCGGATTGCTGCCGTCTTCCCGGGGACTACCGCACAGGGAAAACCGGATACGTGTCCGGCGTCTCCGGAGGCGGTGGCGTGACGTCCGCCGCATCATCCGGCGACCGCTGCTTCACGAGGCGGACTGGCTCTTCTTCCGTCTCCGGCCGGTGAATTTCCCCACTGCGCGGCTCGCCGTCATGTCGTTTCTGCTTCCGGGGCTTTTCCGGGATGACTCTCTCCGAAGGATTTTCAGCTGTTTTGCTGCAGGGGCCCCGCCGGCGCGTGCAGGGCTGCAGATTCTGCGAAACATGTTCGTTGTGCAACCGGACGAATACTGGAGGGGACACCTGGATTTTCGGAATGCCGGTGCATCACGTGGTATCGCTCTGGGCACCGGCCGGATTGACAGCATCATCCTCCACCTGGTGGTGCCGGCGGTGATGCTCCGGGCGCGGCTATCCGGCAACCGGGCTCTTGCGGCCCGCGCGCGCGCAATGGCCCTTGTCCTTTCCCCGCTGCCGTCGAACGGCATCACGCGTGTGATGGAACGCGATCTTCTCCGGGGGCGCGAGGGTTTCCGCACGGCGATCATCCGGCAGGGAATGATGCACCTGTGGAAGGAGTATTGCAGGAAGAGGAGATGCGGGCACTGCCCTTTGCTTCCGACCGGGAGTGCACAGAGAACCACCCGGGGCCGCACTTCTCCGGGCGGCAGCTGAAATGCCCTGCCGCGTGAGGGGGCAGCGCGCGTATGGCACAACGGTGAGAAGCAGAGGCGGCGGACACACGCGGCGCCGGAACGGGATTCCGGCGCCGGGGGAAACGGACGGCGCCCGATTCAGAACGTAATACCGATGGTCACCGGAACCATGGTGCTCGTCTCCGGATCGGTCATCACCCACATGTACTTGACCTCGAGGTACAGCGTGACTCCGATGGAGAGGTCGACTCCCGCCCCGACATTCCACGCCGCCTTCGTCACCGAGGGAAAGCCCGGATACGCCTTCGTTTCCACCCCGTTCTGCATCACCTTCGCATCGTCAACATTGATACTGGCAAATCCAACGCCGCCCGTGAGGTAGGGTTTGATCACCGGAAGGGGGAGAATCGCCATCTTCGCGTTGAGATTGCCGGACCACATGGTGAGGCCGCCCCCGTCAATGGTGAACTGCGTTGCCGCGTTGCCGATAAGATCCTGGAGTCCCTTTTGATACTCCTCGTTGTCGGGAGAGAACGAGAGATAGTCGCCGGATATGCGCAGGCTGAGCATGGCGAGCTGAATGTCGAGATGGACGCCGCCACCGAAACCCGCTCCGTACACGTCCTGCAACGCGGTGCTCCCGTTGATGCTGGGGCCGGGGAAATTCGAGTTCGTCAAATTCACATGGGCACCGAAGTTCACGGTAGGAACAAACGCTCCGACGACCGGTTGTGCAACGGCGGCAGTCGCCAGACAGAGTGCTACAGCAAGAAGAGAGAATGAACGCATGAATCCTCCTGGGTTGGTGGTGAAAGTAGAGACAGTGTCGTATGCACGGCGGTCAGGTTTTCTGTTGTTTTTTCTTTGCGGCCGGAAAGAGAATATTGTTCAGTATGAGCCGATACCCCGGCGAGTTCTTGTGCAGGGAGAGATCGGTGGGCGGATCCCCGACAGCGTGCTGGTAGTCCTCCGGATCGTGTCCGCCGTAGAACGTGAAAGTGCCGCGGCCGAAGTTGCCGTGCAAATAGCGCACCTGGTCCATCCCGTCACGTTCGGCAAGCACCACGACGGTCTTCTTGACAAGGTTCTTTTTGAAGTTCGTGGTTTGTCCCAGGAATCCTTTCAGCACGTTGACGTGATTTTGCGTCAGCATGGTGGGAACGGGATCAAATTTGGCGGAAAACTCGAAGAGCGTAAAGTAGTCCGTTTCGGGATTCTGGAGGGCCAGAAGATCACTCGGGGGCTGGTCAATGTCCGAGTACTCGTACCGCAGGGGGTTACGTTCGAGCGTGAAGCCGGTAAAGGCGAGCGACTTTGAGAAATCGAGTCTGTTCTGCGCGTCCGCATCGGGCGGATCGCCGTCGTACATCACGTCGCAGATATCCGTCTGTTCTGCGGCGAGGGCAATGTCATACGTGTCTGTCGCCGAACACATGGCAAACAGGAACCCCCCGTTGGCGATGTATTCCTTGATTGTCCGGACCACGGCCTTCTTGAGTTCGGCGACCTTCTTGAACCCGAGTTTCTGCGCCTCCCGTTCCTGTGTCACCTGCTGCTCCACGTACCATCCCGCGCCGGCAAACGAGGCGTAGAACTTACCGTACTGGCCGGTAAAGTCTTCGTGATGGAGGTGGAGCCAGTCATAGTCAAACAGTTTTCCTTCCAGGACTTCCTTGTCCCAGACTTTCTCATACGCAATCTCCGCATATTCGAGCGCGAGAGTCACGGCGTCATCCCAGGGATGGAAGCCGGGTGGAACATAGACGGCGACACGGGGTGCTTTCTCCAGCCGGACGACATCCAGGTTATTGTCATCCTGTTGGACCTCGGCGTAGATTTGTGCGGCGCCGGACTGACTGAGGGTGCCCGCCGTTACGCCCCGCACGCGGCACTCGGAGGCAACGACGGGGTTCTCGTCCACCATAAACGAACCGCCCCGGTAGTTCAGCAGCCAGTCCACCTCGAAGTTTTTCGTGAGGGCCCAGTAGGCTATGCCATAGGCCTTCAGGTGATCCGTCTGTTGAAGGTCCATGGGGATCAGCAACTTCCCCTGGGGCAGGGCAATCGTTGCCAACAGCATCATCCACGAGGCGAGCGCCATACTCCTGCCCGGAATTCTCTTCCTCACAGTGTTTCCCCCCGCAGGATGCGAATGCGTTTTCGGGCTTCATGGACCAGGATCGATTGCGGCTGTTCGGCAAGCAGGCGTTCATACGCCAGTATCGCCTGGGCGGTATCGTGCAAGCCGAACTGCCGCACCTCGCCCAGCCGGAAGAGAGCCCGGTCGATCTGGTTGCTGTTGTCGCGAAATCCGGAGAGCAGCCGTTCGTACACGCTGACGGCGTCCGCATACCGTCCTGCCGCGGTGAGGAGTGCACCGGTGCGGAGCAGAGCGTCGTCAGCCACGCCCGCGGCCGGAAAACGCTGCACGATATCCTCCAGAAGTGCCGCCGCCTCGGTGTTCTTGTGTTGCCGTGCGAGGTACTCTGCGCGCCCGAAAGCGCGGAGCGCTTCCGGGGCGGCGGCAACGTTTTCCTGGAGAAAGGCCTGGAGTTGCAGTGCATCGTTGGTGTAGTCGTGCTGCACATTCAGAGAAATGGTGCCGAGCAGGCGCACGGCATCATCGATTCTCCCGTTAAAGAAGGCGAGTTCGGCCAGGTGGTACTGCGCCTCGTCGTCCTGGTCGGGCGTGGCGTCCGCAGCTCGGGTGACGGCGCCGAATGTTGCTGCCGCGCGCACCGTATCGGCCCGCGCCACAAGGATCTCTCCGATGCGCAGCTGCACATCGTACCGTCCGGTTGGCGTGATCGCCGGCTCCTGCAGCACCTGTTCGAAGCAGCGCAGGGCGGCATCCATATCCCCGTACTGCCGCAGCTGCACCATGCCGATCTGGTAGAGGGATTTGGCGGAATACTCCGAGCGGGGATACTCTTCGACCAGGGTGTTGAAGGATGCGACGGCTCCTTCATAGCGGGTGCGGGTTTCGGACACGGGCCGGGTGGTGGAGAGGATCACGCTCAGGCCGCTGTCGGCGGTCGTCTGTGATTCCAGAAGCGCGCAGGCATACCCGTATTTTGCCCGGGGTATGTGGGCCGGCTGGAGGGGGAGGCGGAGCGCTTCGCGGTAGGCCCGGGCGGCGACATCATACCCGCGTTCGCGGAACACACGGTCCGCAAAGCCGAGCACAGCCCCGCCGTTGGCCTTTGTAAGATCATCGATGTGCCTGTAGACATCGAAGGCATTTCCGTATTCCTTCCCTTCGAGGTACAGCCATCCGAGCAGTTCATACAGCCGCAGATCCTGTCGTGTCTCCAGGGCTTTCCGGACGGTGGCGATGGCGGCGGCGCGGCCGTCATCCTTGTAGGAAAAGGCCGCCATACGACCCTGCACAAAGCCGATCTGCGACGGATTCTGTTGCAGCCAGCGGAGGTACTCTTCTGTCGCGCCCGCATAATCCATCGACGCCGCAAGCAGCTGGGAGAGCTCGATGGTGAAGAGGTAGGGATCATTGCAGCCGATGCGGCCGCGCCGATACATCGCTGCGGCACGTTCCAGGAGCCGGTTCTCGATCAGGACCGAAGCGATAACCCTGTAGCTCTGCTGGTTTGCGGGATGCAGAGCGATAGCCAGCTCCCACGTTTCCTGTGCCTGTGTTTCACGCCCGGCCCGGTAATGTGCCGTTCCGAGCATTCCATACAGGGTGAAATCAGCCGGGAGGCGCGTGAGAAGGTCTTGAATGAGCCTGACGGCATCGTCGTACTTCTTCAGCTGCATGTACATCCGGTGCAAACCGTCGAAATAGATGTAATTCGACGGCTCGCGTGCAAGGAGCTCCTTGTACAACCCGGCAGCGCGCTCCCATTCGCCCGCCTGTTCAAATCCCTGGGCGAGCTGAAACTTTGCATGCACGTCAGGCGTTTGAGAACGCAGGCCCTGCGCACACAGCACAAGAAGCAATATGAAGGTCATCCATCGCATCGTCGTGTCAAGAAATGTACCATCCCGCGGCTTGATATACAAGCACCGTTTGGTTACCTTGATATATTGCATATGCCCGTGAAACGTATCACCAACATCGCGATCCTCGGTTCTACCGGCTCCATCGGGCGCAGCAGTCTCGAGGTCATTGCAGCACACCCTGAGCGATTCCGCGTCACCTATCTGACCGCTCACCGCAACGTCGACCTGCTCGCAGAGCAGGTGGCGTTGTTCCGCCCGCGCGGGGTCGTTGTCACGGAAGGACGGAACGCCGATCTCTTGCGATCGCGCGTGAACGGGAGTACGGAGGTACTGTGCGGGGAGAACGGCCTTCTGGACGCCGTTACGCGTCCGGATGTAGATCTTGTGATCAGTGCCCTCGTCGGTTTCGCCGGGCTGCAACCCACACTCCGCGCAATTGAAGCCGGGAAGGATATTGCGCTCGCCAACAAGGAGACTCTTGTTGTCGCGGGCGAGCTGGTGATGCGGACCGTTGCGCAGCGCGGTGTGCGGCTGATGCCGGTGGACAGCGAGCACAGCGCCATTTTGCAGTGTTTACAGGGAGAGGACATCCGAACTGTTGCGCGGTTGATTCTGACCGCCTCCGGCGGACCCTTCCTGCACGTGGATAAAGAGCGTTTTCCCCACATTTCCCCTGCAGAAGCATTGCAGCATCCGACATGGCGGATGGGAAGCAAGATCAGCATCGACTCTGCCACGCTGATGAACAAGGGGTTGGAGGTCATTGAAGCACACTGGCTCTTCGGCCTCCCGGCCTCAAAAATCGAGGTCATCGTTCATCCCCAGTCCATCATCCATTCCATGGTCGAATTTGTGGATGGCTCGGTGAAGGCCCAGCTGGGCATACCGGACATGAAGTTGCCCATCCAGTATGCGCTGACATATCCCGAACGTCCCGCTTCGGCATTTGCGCGTCTGGATTTCGCCGCGCTGGCCCGGATGACATTTCTTGCCCCGGATATGGAGAAATTCCGCTGTCTTTCTCTGGCCTTTCGCGCGCTGGAGACCGGCGGGACGGCTCCGGCGGTGTTGAATGCCGCCAATGAAGTTGCCGTCGAGCATTTTCTGGGCGGCCGCGTTCCGTTCAGCGCCATTCCCACGCTCATTGAAGAAGCACTGACGGCACATCAGGCCCTGGCCCATCCGGGGCTGGACGATATTATTCATGCGGACCGCGAGGCGCGCGCGTTCGTGCAGCAGCAGATCACAGCCGTTTCATTCTGACGGGTTGACTATGCAGTTCCTGGAAACCGTTCTCTATTTTGTCATCACTCTCGGCGTGCTTGTGTTCGTGCATGAGTTCGGGCATTTTATTACCGCAAAACTCTGCGGCATGCGTGTCGACCGGTTTTCGATCGGCTTTCCCCCGCGCGCATTCGGCAAGCAGTTCGGCGACACCGATTACTGTGTCTCGTGGATTCCCATCGGGGGATATGTCAAGATCGCAGGCATGATCGATGAAAGCTTCGACACCGAACACCTGGCCGGTCCGCCGCAGCCATGGGAATTTCGCGCAAAACCGATCTGGCAACGGATGCTGGTGATCTCGGGGGGCGTGCTGATGAATATCCTGCTGGCGATCGTGATCTTCTGGGGGATCAACTTCGTCCAGGGGCGCGTGATCCGCGAGACAACGGAAATCGGCGCGATTGTTGAAGCAAGTGCGGCGGAAAAAGGGGGGCTGCAACGCGGCGATCGTGTTCTGAAGATCAACGGCACGGCGGTTACGCACTGGGACGATATTCTGAACCAGGTCTATATCGAAAACGTCGGTAACGACATTACCTTCAGCGTGCAGCGGGCGGGGCAGGAGATCGACATCCCCTTCGCCCGCACGGCGATCCCCGAACCAAACGAGGCGAGCTTCGGGATTGTGCCGTCACACACGGAGATCGTGGTCAACACGGTACAGTCGGGCATGCCGGCCGATGCTCTGGGTCTGAAGCCGGGAGATGTGTTATTGTCCGTTGGCGGAACAGTACTCCAATCCGATGCGCAGGTGAAAGAGCTGGTGCAGGCAAGTGCGGGTGTACCGGTCATGATTGAATGGCGGCGGGGGACAGAAGTGCTGAAGGGAACCACGACGCCCACTGAGGGTGGCATGATCGGGATCGGCTTTGCGCTTCGCTATGTCGGTCCGGTGCGAAAGGTGGACTATTCCATCTTCGAGGCCCTGCCGCGCGGGTTGAGCGACGTGTTCAACGTGAGTGTGCTGTTCGTCAAGCAGATGTGGCAGATCGTCACCGGCAAGGTGGCGTTCGCGCAGTCGGTAGGCGGCCCGATCCGTATCGCGCAGATGGCCACACAGACCGCTGAACTTGGCGTGTTAACCTACCTGGGGTTTATGGCGTTGTTAAGCATGAGCCTGGCCATCCTGAATTTCCTCCCCTTCCCCGCACTTGACGGGGGACATATGACCTTCCTCGTCTATGAGGCAATCTTCCGCCGGGAAGTGCCGACGAGCATCCGGCTGGTGCTGCAAAAGGCGGGTTTCGTGCTGCTGTTGATCTTCATGGTGTTCGTTCTCTACAACGACATCCGGCATTTCTAGTGACGTCCCCGGAGGGCGACTCGTCCTGTCGCCCTTCGCGGTTTCCCCGTTTGCAACACGCTCCGTAATTTGCTATACTACCATGACGAGTCGCTGTTCTCCACTTATCACCGGGGCGATCCCATGAGAGTATCCCTTCTCTTCATCGCCATCTATCTTCTTGCGTCCATGCCGCTCCTGGCACAGGGACCGATCATCGACATCGGCACATCCGTCACACCCGCGAATGTCCTCACACTGCAGGACGTGGACTTTGTCAACGCGACCACCCCGAAGTGGCTTTTTACCATTGATCTGAGGATTCGCAACAGTGGGGGGGGCAACGTGACGTCGGTCAATGTCGTCATGCGGCTCACGCTGGACGTCGTACTGGCGAGCGGCGAGTCCTTCAGCCCTGCTTCAGAACTGCAAACCAAGTCCTTCCCTGTCGATGGATCTCGGTCCATCAGCAACCTGGACCTGAAGCAGAACCCTGTGTACGGAATTACCTACACCCTGTTACCGGAGGCAAAGCGGAGGTTTGAAGAGCTGGCGCTTCCCACCGGATTCATGCCTTCCGGCACATACACATTCCACATAGAAGTGACGACAGATCGTTACAACCAGACGTTCAGGGCATCGTTCAAATTCGTCCTCTCCAATCCCTCGCGCCTTGAGCTCGTGTTCCCCATGGACAGAGACCGCTCGGTGGGGCAATTCCCGTTTTTTCAGTGGAACTACGACGGTCCCCGCTCGCGTATTTCCATCTTCGAACAGCTGCCTGGCCAATCTTCTCCGCAGGAGGCTACCGACGGCGTGCCGCATGCCACGGCCGAGGTGACGACCAATTCATTCCTCTATCCGAGCTCGGGTGTGCGCCCGCTTGAATCGGGGAAGACGTACGTCTGGTTTGTCGAAGGACTGGTTGGCGTTTCCGGTAACCCGGACGGTTCATTCAAGAGCCCTTTTCGGTCGTTCACCGTCTCTGCGGGAGGCAGCAACGCGGCCATGCAGAGTCTCCTGGATGAACTCGAACGGGTGCTCGGGCCAAAGCACAAGGCACTCTTCGACCGGATTCGATCCGAAGCACTCTTCCCCACCGGCCAGGTCCGCGTGGACGGGACAACGATCACCACCACGGAACTCGTGAAACTGATCAGCCAGTTCCGCAGCAATCCAGCCGGCGTTGTCAACGTCGACATTGAATAGTCCGCTTCCTCTGTGGAGTGTACCATGAGATCATTTCTGTTACGCGTATGCATTGGTGCCTGCTCCTTCATGCCGCTGCAGCCCCTGTATGCCGCGCCACCCGACCCTGCGGACGCCCCTATCGGTTTATTGAGCAAGGTTATTCTCGAGGTGCTGCGCAAAGAGAGTGGAAAGACGTGGGAGAAGGCCATACGGGGTCAGACTCTGGGCTCGGGTGACATGGTCCGGACGGGTCCAAAATCCCTCGCCATCATCAAGTTCAAAGACAACAGCCTGGTCCGGCTGCGCGAACGTTCCGAGTTGACGGTGACCGGCACGACTACGGGGGGGGCATTTTACAAGGCCGTGGAGGTGCAGATGGGTGTTGTCGGTTTCAATGTGCAGAAGCAGCGGTCGGGGGAGGAATTCCGTTTCACCTCGCCGACTTCGGTCGCATCCATTCGTGGCACGGCGGGTATGTTCAGCGCCACGGCGCTGTCCGATACGCTCACGGTGACGGAGGGATCTGTCTTCTTCACCAACCGCGTCTCCCAGAAATCGGTGGACGTTGCCTCCGGCTTCACCGGCATTTCCAACCGCGACGGAACCATTCAGACGCGGCGGTCGACGGAAAGCGAACGTCGCGCCGCACTCGATGCACAGCAGGATGATCAACGCAAGAAGCTGGAAATCGAACTCCGCGACCCCAAGGGAAAGACGAACCGGCTGAAAATAGAGTACAGAGACTAACCAACTGGTTCTCCAGCCCGTATGAGACTTCGTTCATTCATCGCTGCCGCGGGATTGCTCTTCTTGCCGGTCTGGGGGGTGTACGCTCAGCTTTCGTCCTTCGTTGTCGCCTCAACACCTGCCGAAACACCGGCCGGAGCACCGGCGGCGATTTCTGTGGACCTGCGGCAGGGTCACTCCATCACCGGCATGTATCTCCTGTACAGACCGTTTGGCTCGGCGGAATACCGCAGGGCCGAAATGGATCTGCGGGGCTCCACCGCGCAGTGCACACTTCCGGCCGAACGTCTGACCCCCCCCTTCCTCGAATACTATTTCGTTCTTGTCGACGGCAAGGGAAAGCGCGAGTCCTCACCGCCCAACGCGACAGGCGATCCATTCACATCTCCTCCCGCACAGCCTTTCCGGCTGACCGTGCGGGACAGGCAGGATGCGCAGGTCCTCTTTCTCAGCCCCGAACAGGGGGCGACGCTCGACCCCGACGACGTGCTCATTTCCCTTTCGCTCCTGCGTGCCGACTCGACAGTTTTCCCGCGGGCGACGCAGATCAGGCTGGACGATAAGGACATCACGGCACAGGCGGTCTTCAGCGGGGATCTCATCGTGTACGTTCCCGGCAATCACGGCATCCGTCTCGCCCCCGGCCGCCATGCGCTCAAGGTGGGACTCTTCACCCGGACCGGAAGGGTTGTTTCCACGGCCGAGTTGACATTCCGGGTCCGTCGGTCTTCCGGCGACGACATGGGGAACGTCCGGGCGCAACAGCGGTTCAACGCGAAGGTGAATGTGCAGGCTGAGTCGCGGCATGAAACAATCAGCAACGAGGGTATTTGGTACAACCGCGCCGGCATGCAATTCCGCGGGACCGCGGACATCTGGGCATTTACTTCGAACCTCTTTTTCACCTCCGACGAGAAACCGGAGCGCCAGCCGCAGAACCGCTACTTCTTCGGGGTGGAGACACCGTGGATACAGGCGGGCTATGGCGACCACTATCCCACATTTCCGGATCTCATACTGAGCGGCAAACGCGTGCGCGGTCTGCAAACCACCGCCCGCTACGGCGTGCTGGGTCTCGACCTGACCCTCGGCGAGATCACCCGGGCGACCGAAGGGACATTGCTCGCGCAATTTCCCGCGGACAGTTTTTCCGTAGAGTTCCGCAAAGACTCCACCGCCGCGTTCGGTCAGATCAACCCCACAACCTGGGGGAAGTATTCGTTCGGAACCTACACGCGCAAACTGTTTGCCGTGCGGCCCAGTTTTGGCAACCGGGAGACCTGGGAGGTCGGATTGTCCTGGCTCAGTTCCAGCGATGACCCCGGATCCATCCGGTACGGCATCAGGCCCAAGGAAAATATACTCCTGGGGACCGATATGCTGGTCCGCTTTGACAGGAGCCGCATCGAGATCACCGGCCAGGCGGCGTTCAGCGCCTACAATTCGGACATCTCCTCCGGGACGTTTACCGACGCCTATATCGACACGGTATTTCAGAACCCCCAGGGGATTAAGGAGGCCCGGGACCGATTGAAGGAGTATATCACCGTCAACGACAATTTCCGCCCTCTAAGCGTGGAGACGCTCGCAACGCTGGCGTACGAGGCGACCCTCGGCCTCCATTACTTCGACAATGACTTCACGTTCACCTACCTCTCCCGCGGAAGCGACTATGTGTCGTTCGGACAGTCGTTTCTTCAGACCGATCTTCGCGGGTTCAAGCTTGTGGACCGTGCGCGGCTTATCGACAACCAGCTGTTCCTCACGCTCGGCTATGAACGGCTCGAGGACAATCTGAACGGCACCAAACCGGCCACGACCGTCTTTTCGAACATGAACATCGCGGCAACCTACTTTCCCCGGCGGGATATTCCCACCGTCACGGTGGGCTTTTCCCGGTTCAGCAACGACAACGGTCTTGCCGTGACGGGGCGCGACTCCCTGACCTCCGTCAATGATGGCACCAACCGGCTCTACCTCCAGTCGTCCTATGATTTCCGAAAATGGGCACAACACACCGTAACGCTGAATCTCTCCACGTCGGAACGCGCCGATGAAACCGTCCATCAATACGACGTGAAGAACGTCACCGCAGAAGCCGGCCTGACGTCGCAGTACAGTATTCCGTTGCGGACCAGGGTCAGTGTCGCGTTGAACCTGAACACCCTGCCGGACGGGACAATCCGCGGACAGAGCAGCGAGCTGAACTACACCGCTCTTTCGTTTCACGCCGATTATGCGATTGTCCGCGACGTGTTCACCATCATGGCAACGGTCGCGCCGACGCTGGGTGATTACCGCCGGACCGGATTGGATCTGAGCAGCGAGTGGTTCATCCGTCCGGACATGAGCTTCGTGCTGCAGCTGGCATACTATAAAAACGATACCCCGACTGACGACAGCATTGTCAGTCTGCGTTATCGGCTCACGCTCTGACCGGGGACCCGGATGCTCTCGCCCCAGCTCACCACCGGCCAGCGCAGCTGGCTCACGCGTATTGCCCTCGCACTGGGTGTGGCGCTGCTGATCGTGGCCCTCACGCAGGAACAGGTCTTCCGTCTCGGCATTCTGCAGCGGCTTGAACTGGCGACGCTCGATTACCGTTTTCAGTTCCGCGGACCCAACGTTGCGGTGCGCGATTCCCTGCACGTCGTCATCGTGGAGATCTCCGAAGACTCCTTCCGGTCGCTCCCCGACCGATTTCCCTGGCCGCGCACGTACTACGCACATCTCCTGCGTAACCTCAAAGCCGCCGGCGCCGTTGTCGTAGGCATTGATTTGATCTTCAACAGCGCCGACGATCGCTCCCCCCGGAACGACGATTCATTGCGCAACGCCATGCGCGAGACCGGCATCGCCGTGTTGACCGGCAAGCGTGAAGCGGACAGCGATTCATACGTCACCATATCCGCTCAGGAAAATTACGGCAACATTTTCTTTCCCGACGACAGGTCCATAGGGTTGGTGAATATCCGCAACGACGCAGACGGCGTGTACCGCTCATACAACACCATGTTTGTGGTGGATTCCGCCGGCGGCGGCGAATTCGGCATTCCCACGCTTGCCTTTGCAGTCCTGAACAAATACTTCGGTCTCCCGCCGTTCACCGTCCCTTCCACGTCCGACGACGCGTTTGGCTATGCCGGGCGCCGCATCCCGCGGTATGACGCCGGATCCATGCTCATCAACTTCTACGGTCCCAACGGTACCTTCCCGCACATTCGTTTCAACGACGTCATCGATGATGAGACGCTGGTGACGCTCGAGGAACGAACCAGCGGGCAGGAGATCAACACGTTCAGTGATCCGGCGTACGGCTACCGCTTTGACAGCACGTTCGCCGGCAAGATCGTCCTCGTCGGGGTTACGGTGCCGGAGTACAAGGATCTGTTCCCTGTTTCCATCGCCCGGGGCCAGCGGAAACGCGACAATCTGATGTACGGTGTGGAGCTGCACGCCAATGTGATCGAAAATGTGTTGCGTAATGATTTCCTCCGCATGGCGCCCCGCACCGTGGAGATTGCCGTCACGAGTTTTCTCGTTCTCGTCACGTTCTTTGTGACCTCCCTCCTGCGTGAGGTGAAAACCCGGCACCATCTGCTCGTCGGGCTCTTCAGCCTGGTCTTCGCCGTCGCGGAAATTGCGCTGATCGGCCTCGCCGCGTTGTTCCTCTTTACCACACTCAACATTGTGCTGCCGGTGGTGAGCGCCACGATGGCGGTTGCGGGGGGATACGTCATGAGCACAACCTATCACTTCGTCGCCGAACGGAAGGAACGCCTGCTGATCAAATCCATGTTCAGCACCTACGTGAACCCGTCGCTGGTCGATGAGCTGGTCGCCCACCCGGAGAAGCTCGTCCTTGGAGGGCAGCGTGAAGAGCTGACCGTCTTGTTCAGCGATATTGAAGGATTCACGGCATTCGCCGAGCACCTCCCTCCCGAGGAACTTGTCAGGATTCTGAACGAATACCTGAGCGTGATGTCCGAGATTATCTTCAAGAACGACGGCACGCTGGATAAATACGAGGGGGATGCGGTCATGGCTTTCTGGGGGGCGCCGATTCCGCTGCACGACCATGCCCTCCGGGCATGTCTGAGCGCGCTTCAGATGCAGGAGTCTCTTGTGGATCTCAACAAGACCTGGGGCGAAGCCGGCAGGCCCCGCATCCGCATCCGGATCGGACTGAACACGGGTGAGATGGTGGTGGGAAACATGGGTGCCGCCGGGAAGTTCGCCTACACCGTCATCGGAGACAGCGTCAACCTCGCATCCCGTCTTGAAGGAGCAAACCGTGAATACCGGACGGGCATTATGGTGAGCCAGCGGACGTATGAACTGGTGAAGGAGAGGATTATCGGGCGTGAGCTGGACCGGATTACCGTCAAGGGACGCAATGAACCGGTGACGGTTTTCGAGCTGCTGTGCGCAAGGGACCATCCGCAGGCAGATGACACCGAACGGTTTCTGGAAAGATACTCGGTGGGATTAGCGGCGTACCATACCTGCCGCTGGACGGACGGACTGTCGGCGTTTGCCGAAGCACTGCAGGTGCGGCCCGATGACTACACCACCCAACTCCACATCAAGCGCATTCAGGCCTATCAGGTAACACCGCCGCCGGACAATTGGAACGGCGTCTTCGTTCTGACCTCGAAGTAAGCGCCCTCTGAAGAGTTATTCCGCAACCCGCCGGAACTGATCGGACTCAAGCGTGAAAGTCATCGAGATCCGGTGCGTGTTGCCCAGCTGGTTGATCCCGTCAAACTTCACAAACGAGTAGTCGATGTTCAGTTTCGGCAGGTGGACCCCGGCCCCGAGCGTGAGCTGTTTCACGTCGCTGTACCCAACCCGCAACGCGACCAGGTCTTTGAAGAGAAATTCCATTCCGGTGTGCACATCGAAGCTTACCGGACCGAGGTTGAAGGTGGACGCGGAGCGGCGGTTTTCAAACCGCAGGTCCAGATCAACAGCCGGTGCGAATCGCCCGCCAAAGGCTTCGATCAGATAGGCGCTGCCGACTTTCAGTGTAGGGGATATCAGTTCATTGCGGCCCGTATCCCAGGCCAGGAACGTCGTCGTGACATCCTGCAGATTTGCCCCGAGGAGCACATTGTCGAAGGGAGTGTACCAGAGGCCCAGATCGAACCCCACGCCGGTGGCCCCGTTTCCTCCCAGTTCGCGCCGGATCAATTTGATGTTGGCACCGTAGGAAAATTCATCGGATTGCTTGCGTGCGTAGGTCAGATAGAGCGCCCAATCGGCGGCATTGAAATAGGTCACACGATCGGGATCAACACGGCTGAATTGCGTGGGATCGTACGTGAGGTTACCGTTGATATCGACTCCTGCATTGCGGGTATCGGGGATATCATCAACGCCGAGGCGGATGAGGCTTATCCCGATGCTGGACCGGGAGCCAACGGGGAAGGCAACGGCGCCATAGTCATGGTTGACCAGGCTTCCGAACTGTTCGTCGTGCATGAGGATGATTTGAGGGTAGGCAATAGACGAGAGCCCCGCCGGATTCCAGTACCCTGCGGTCACATCATTGGCAAGGGCAACATACGCTCCGCCCATTGCCAGGGCGCGCCCGCCGACTCCGAGGGAGATGAACTCTCCGGCGTACTTTGCCACTCCTGTTCCTGCAACCGCCGCCCAGAGGGGAACACACAACAGCACCAGAGCCTTCGCCACTTTCATTGCGTACCCCAAGTCTGTCCGTCAAAACGATTCGCTTCATAACTTCTCAAAAAGCTGCGTAAGAATCAAGTCTCTCACGCGCATTCACCGGTAGGGCCGATACCGGCTTGCTGGCCGGGTGAACATCAGAAGCGGGGGTTGCACGTCTAGAGCGGCGGGGTCATGCTCCAGACGGTTACTGTTGTGTCTGCTATCGTATACATTTTCCGGCCATGGACACGGGCAATCGCCGCGTTGCCGGGGAGAGTATATGAATAGCGGTACCGTCCCGAATTTCCGTCGTATACATCCATCACACTCCGTTCCGGCATCCTGTCCGTTCCGGCCAGGACATGCACTTCATCCCCGACGAGGCTGGCGTTCCGGGATACGATGGGGGCGGAGGGATCGACGCGCACATAGTGTGCGGAGGAGTTTTGCCGGGAGAGGACGGGGGGCAGACCGGGAAAATCAATCGTATGAACGAATATCAGGGGCGGGTGGGAGGCGGGATTGAAGATCCCCAGCAGGCCTGCCCGGTACGCGCAGTAGGCAAAGCGGCCCGACCTGTTTCCTGTAAGGCGGCCGTCGAGGGCGATGCTGAGCTGTGCCTGGTTTTCCATGACGGTGCCGCAGGCCAGTATGGGGTCGCCGTTTCGCCGGTACAGGGTAAACAGCCGACCGCCCGAGGGGGAGGAGATCACCACATATCCGCTGTCTCCCAGCAGGGCCAGACGGTGTGGCGGCCGTTCCGGGCGAATGGTGCGCTCGAACGTCCCGTCGGCCGCGAAGACGGTAATCAGACCATTGACCGGGTCGCATATCCACACACTTCCGTCCGCATCCACATCGAAGTCCGTTGGATTCACAAACTCCCCCGGCCCCTGTCCCGTAGTTCCACCGTATGTTGTCAGCAGCCGGGCGTCAGACGAAAATCTCTTGACGCTCTTGTCTCCCCAATCGAGCACATAGACCGTCTCATCGGGCATTACCCGGACCTCGACGGGGGCCGACAGTGACGGCCCGGGTGCAAATCCCAGCGACTGTTCACGGTGGAGCGTCCGTTCCCGCCATTTACGGGTCCGTCCCGGCTGGGGTCTCCGTTGTTCCCGCGCATTCCCACTGTCTCTGGTCTCCCGGGGGAGAAGCAGTTGCTCCCGCCCTCCTGTGACCGGATCGCGAAGATATCCAAGAAACGCCCCGCCTGCAGCGACCACCAGGAAGACCAGCATCAACCGGTTTCGTCGTTTCATCATCATCCTGTCTCCTGCCGTGCACGGAGTTCCGTCACTACGCACCGCGGTACCACCACTTCACCGCGCCGCTGTTATTTGCCTGACGGAGCCCGCCCGCCCCTCCTGACGGTCGAGGCGGGCGGAGTCCTCGCAGAGAGGTTTCTCCCGCTGCACAGGCGTCTTTGCAGGGTGCCTCTGTTACGCCGGTGTTCGATACGTTCCATAACAGTTCAGTTCAATAGTCACCCCCTTGACAACGACGCTCAGGGTGAAACACAGGTCCGAGCCTCCGGTACAACCGACGTATTTGCAGCCGGGAAGTGCTTGCGTTTTCGCCTGCATTTGTTCCGGCATCATTGCTCCGGTCAGCGCGAGTGTCATGACCAGAAGCAGCAGCACAACCACTGGTGTTTTCCTGTTCATGGTATCCTCTCCATTGATGGTGGTGGTACGGTGATCGGCCGCGCCGCCGCGGCGGGCCCGTCCGCCCGACGGGGCGGTGTGTTTGTGCCCGATCGCCACAACAGCAGACAGAGGGTGGCGCCGCACACATTTCCTATGACATGCGGTATTGTTGCCCGGGCATCGCCGAGAGCAAAGGCGCATCCGCATGATGCGCCCTCGCGCCACAGCAACAGGTGCAGGACAACGCCGCTGAACACTGCAAAGAGTCCGCCGGCCAGGAGAAATCCTGTCCGGCGCGTGCCGGTCATCAACAGGCAGGCTGCGACAAGGAATTCGACCGCCACCACAACACCTCCCACCGGGGCGGAGATCGAGGCGGGCACGACGGGATACTCCTGAAGCACCCGTACAAACTGAAACCAGTGCACGAGTTTGTCGATGCCGGTGGCCATCAGCAATATCGAAACCGCATACGCGGAGATGCGCGTCAGCATGTTCATCGTCTTTTCCGCGTTCGTGTATGCTGACCTGCCGCCCTTCGATGTTTGTCGATGTGGTGTACCGGGCCGTCGCGTCGAGTCCTGATCCGCAGGGCAAGTGCCTGCTCATCGGGAGGACGGCTGGTCGTCCGGGCAGCGTTGCTGATCGCACGGCGCGGTTCCGGAGCACCCCGGCGTGCCACAGCCGGCCGGACAGGGAAGATGACATCGCACCCTGTCTGGGGCGGCTGCGGGCCAGGGTCGTGAGCCGCCGCTGGGGCCAGGATCCAGACGGCGACGCCAGAAACAGGCAACAGTGTATTGCTGGAAGAGAGAGGGGGCATGGGTGAACGTTTGTGCTGGATGGTATTCATCCAGTACTACAGGCAGGAGGGAGATTTTGCGAGGGGGGGCGAGAAAAAAGTGCGTGCTACACCGGCTCTGCGCCGAATTCTTTTTTGATCAACGTGAGAATGGGGTGTTCTTCTTCTTGCGGCGCGGGAACCGCGCCGCTGTTGGGGTTCTGTTCGGCTCCTGCGATCTCCGGTGCAATACGGGCCCGGACGTGAAAGACCCGTTCAAACAGCTCGGTAAGGATCTCACGGTTGCGGAGCAGAGATGCGACCTGAAATTCGTCCGCACATCCGATGCGGACGATGCCGTTCGTGGTTCCCAGCAGCGTTGTTGCACCCAGAACGGCCCCTGCGGAGATTTTGTCCCGGGTGACTTCCGCAACGTATTCCGTCCATCGCGACCGCACTTCGTGTTCATTGATTGCGGAACCGGCAGGCAGCACAGAAGGGGAGACGTCCGGTGCTGTCTGGCGCAGCGGAACAGCAGGAGGGATGTGTGGCTGCTGCCGCGGTGGGGAGGATAGGGTTGAGGGTTGCGGGGGGGATATGGTCCCCGGCGGCGGTACGGTCCCTGGTGGCAACGGGAATGTGGTTGCCGGCGGCGGCAATGCCGCTGCCGGTGGCGGTGCGGTCGGGAGGACCAGTCGGGCAGGGCGGGAAGACGATGTTGCAGGGTCTATTTCACCGAGGGGCTTTTTTTTTAGATCTTCGAGTCCCGCAATCAGACCGTTCAGGTCCACGGCACGGGGCATATTGACCATCTGGACCATATCCGCTTCGAGGCGGAACCGTGGCTGTGCCGCATCCCGTACTCCCCGTTCGGTTCCCGTCACAAACCGTTGCATGCGCAGAAGATCGGAGACGGAAAACTGTGCGGCTGACGTCAGACAGCGGGACCGGTAGACATCCGAGGCTTCGATGAGGTCTGTCGACCCGGTGATCTTTACCACCATCAGGTTGCGGAAATGCTCGAGCAATCCGCCCAGGAATTCCCGCAGGTCATACCCGTGGCTCATCAGGTCCTGTACCAGGGCCAGTGCGCCACCGGAGTCCTGCTGTTCCATCAGTTCCGTGACGCGGAAGTAGACTTCCTGATCGACGATATTGAGTGCGGAGAGGATGTCCGCGTGGGTGACAACACGGCCGCACAATGCTATCACCTGGTCAAACAGACTCTGCGCATCGCGAAGGGAACCGTCCCCGCGGCGGGCAATCAGCAGCAGTGATTCCTGATCGACCCGCAGTCCTTCCTCTGCGGCGATGGCTTTGAGATTGTCCGCGATCTCCTGGACGGCGATCCGGCGGAAATCGAATCGCTGGCATCGGGAGAGGATTGTGGCGGGAACCTTGTGCAGTTCGGTGGTGGCAAAGATGAAGAGGACATGCGGCGGCGGCTCTTCGAGGGTTTTCAGGAGGGCATTAAAGGCCTCCTTGGTGAGCATGTGCACTTCATCGATGATATAGACCTTGTAGCGTCCTTTGGCGGGCGCATACCGAACCGCTTCACGGAGATTCCGGATTTCATCCACGCCGCGATTGGAGGCGCCGTCGATTTCCTGCACGTCGAAGCTGCGTCCTTCATTGATCTCCGTACACTGGGGGCAGGTGTTATCCGGATTCTGATCGCGCGGATCGAGGCAGTTCACCACTTTGGCGAGAAGCCGGGCGGTTGTGGTTTTCCCGACGCCGCGGGGTCCGCTGAAGAGGTAGGCATGGGCCAGGCGTTCGCTTGCCAGGGCGTTGCGCAGCGTCACGGTGACGTGCCGTTGCCCGATGACATCCTCGAATTTCATGGGCCGCCATTTTCTGGCGGTAACGATATAGTCGCTCATGGCTCTCTGAACCGTCTCACCGTTTGCGCGCGCGCCCGGAGAACACGTGTGGCAGTGCATCTTCGATGCGGCTGATCGGGATGAGCCGTACGCCTTCCTTCACCTTTGCGGGGATTTCCTCGAGATCCTTCATGTTTTCTTTCGGGATCAGAACGGTACGTACACCGCTTCGTTGTGCCGCCAGGAGTTTTTCGGTTAAACCGCCGATGCTCAGCACTTCTCCGCGCAGCGTAATCTCGCCGGTCATGGCGACATCACCGCGTGCCGGTTTGCCGCTCAGCGCGGAGTACATTGCCATGGCCATGGTGATGCCGGCCGACGGACCGTCTTTGGGGATGGCTCCTTCGGGGAGGTGGATGTGGATCTCCTTTTTGTGGAAGAAGGAGGGAGGGAGGCCCAGTGTGCGCGCATGGGCGCGGAGATAACTCAGCGCCGCCTGTGCGGATTCCTTCATCACCTCACCGAGTTGTCCCGTCAACGTGAGCTTTTCCTGTCCGGCCATGACCGACACATCCACATGCAGAATGTCTCCGCCGACGCTGGTCCAGGCCAGACCGGTCACCGATCCCACGCGCAGTTCCTCTGTGCGGACGCGGTTCCGGTAGCGCGGAACACCGAGGTATTTTTCGATCCGTTCCGGCGCCACGACGAAGGATGTGCGTTTGCGTTTGCCCTTGGCCTGCCTGGTGGTCACGATGTCTTTTGCGACCTTCCGGCAGACCGAGGCGATCTCCCGCTCCAGGTTGCGCACACCTGCTTCACGCGTGTACTCGGTGATGATTTTGGTCATTGCCGCATCAGTAATATCCACGTGCCGGTCATGCAATCCGTGCTCCTTCAGCTGCTTCGGCAGGATATGCCGGCGCGCGATCTCGACCTTGTCGTGTTGCAGGTATCCGGGAAGTTCGATGATCTCCATCCTGTCCTGCAGCGGCAGCGGAATGTTGTAGCGCACGTTCGCTGTCGTAATAAACATGACGTGTGAAAGGTCGTAATCGATATCCAGGTAATGATCGTTAAAGGTGTTGTTTTGTTCCGGATCCAGGACTTCCAGCAGTGCAGATGACGGATCGCCGCGGAAGTCCATGCTCATTTTATCAACTTCGTCAAGCAGCATCAGCGGGTTGATGACACCGGCACGCCGCATGGATTGGATGATCTTGCCGGGCATGGATCCGATATACGTGCGGCGGTGGCCGCGGATTTCCGCTTCGTCACGCACGCCGCCGAGCGAGATGCGCACCAGCGTGCGTCCCAGCGCGCGCGCTATGGATTTCGCCAGCGACGTTTTTCCCACGCCCGGGGGCCCCACAAAGCAGAGGATCTGTCCCTTCATCTCCCGGACCAGATTCAACACGGCAATGTGCTCCAGTATCCGCTCTTTCGGCTTCTCCAGCCCGAAATGGTCCTCATCCAGAATCGCTTTTACATGTGCGACATCCAGATGGTCCTTCGTCCGTTTGTGCCACGGGACGCTCACCATCCAGTCCAGATAGCCGCGGATGACCGTGGATTCGGGAGACAGCGAGGGAGTTTTCTTGAGCTTGGCAAATTCCTCCAGCGCCTTCTCTTCCGCTTCCTTCGGCATCCGTGCTTTCTTGATATCCTCCTTCAGTTTAAGCAGCTCCGGGGAGGTCTCCTCGTCACCCAGCTCGTCCTGAAGAATGCGGATTTGTTCCTGGATGAAGAACTTCCGTTGTGAGCGCGCGATGTTGTCGTGGACCTTGGTATCGATTTCCTTTTCGATCTTCAGCACATCATTTTCGGAGTTCAGAATGCGGATCAACTCGTGCAGCTGTTCCCGGATTCCGGTGAGCTGCAGGATACGTTGTTTAACTTCAACGCTCTGGAGAATATTCGCGGCGATGTAGTACATACGCCGGAGGGGTTCGCGTGTGTTTTCGAATGCGACGAGAACTTCGCTCGGGACGTTACGGTTCAGATGGACATATTCCGCGAAGAGGCTGGAGGTGTGCCGGAGGAGCGCGTCAAGTTCCGAGTCCATGGTCACCGGCGCCGCATTCATTTCCAGTTCGGCTTCCAGGCACCGCGGATTCGGCACAAAATGCCCGATGCGGGCCTGCATGACACCATCCACCAGAATCTTCATCAGTCCGTTGGGCAGCTTCAGGATCTGAATGATCTTGGCCACCGTGCCGTCGTGAAAAATGTCTTCAACCCCGGGCTCTTCGGTGATGGAGCTTTTCTGGGCGACAAGAAAGAGAAATTTGTCCCGTTCAAGGGCGTCGTTCACCGCACGCAGGGACGATTCCCGGCCGACCAGGACGGGAAAGATCATATAGGGATAGATGACCACATCGCGCAACGGCAGCACGGGAAGTCGTTCGGGGATGGTATCGCCATTCCCGAAGGCTTTCGTCGGGCCCGTTGATTTTTCAGAAGCCATGGATGATTAACCCTGGTGGGTGAAACACCATAAGGTACCAAGATAATCGCCGTTTGTCAAGAAAACGGCGGCATGACGTGCGGGATCGGCAAACAGACGGACATCAGTTGGAAAGGTGACGCGGGGCGTTGCTCGCTGAAGGATCTTCGGCTTCCCGCATCAGGTGTTCGCAGACGGCTCTGGAGACAAAGTCGGGGGTTTTGACCATTCTCACATACACATGGATCAGCTCTTTGGTGACACGCTCGGCTTCATAGGCGCGGCGGCAGTGGGGACAACAAAAGGCGTGTTCGTTGAAGGAGGTTTCTTCACTGCTGTCGAGGTAGTGATCGACGGCAGGGGTAATCTGCTGGTCAAATTCCTGACAATTCACACCATTGTCTCCCGCTCGTCGTTCCATACAACCGTCGTTCATTCGAACCATCACTCCCCTACCGCGTACCCCTTTTCCTTTGCGTATTTGGTCAGTCTCACCCGCAAAAGGCTGCGTCCCCGATGTAACCGTGAACGCACCGTGCCGAGCGGACAATCCAGAAACTCGGCAATCTCCTCGTAGGTCAACCCCTCGATGTCGCAGAGAATGACCACTGTCCGGAAATCTTCCGGGAGCTCCGCTATCGCGGTGGCGACGTCATCTTCCAGCAGGTTACCAAATGCCGATACCTGCAGATCCGATGAGTCCGATCCCTGATCACGGATGGTGTCGTAGAAATTCTGCACATCCTCATAATCCACCGTGTCCGGTTCTTTGGACTCTTTCCGGTAGCGGTTGATGTACGAGTTTTTCATAATACGGAACAGCCATGCCCGGATATTGGTTCCCTTCTCATATTTTTCCCAGAAGCGGAACCCCTTCAGGAAGGTTTCCTGTACGAGATCATCGGCATCGGCCGCATTGTTGGTCATCCGGAGGGCATAATTGTACAGAAGGTCCGCGTGGGGGAGGGCCTCGAGTTCAAATTCGCGCTGTTTTTGGGTTTTCGTGGTTGACCACATGGCTGGCT
>Ga0209253_10000474_pt1 | contig 34725 bp, 29 predicted proteins | sample FrelakmetBRP12BR_FD_187145 | JGI IMG/M metagenome (GOLD analysis project Ga0209253, IMG submission 187145) | Freshwater lake sediment microbial communities from the University of Notre Dame, USA, for methane emissions studies - BRP12 BR (SPAdes)... | ecosystem: Environmental > Aquatic >... | reverse complement strand
TTACGTTCATTCAATCCGTCGGAATAAATGTTGCGTGTAATCCGTTGGTCGGGTTTGTTTACAGGATGCCAGAAGGGGGGGGTATGCGATCTTGGGATTATTCTGGGAGTCCCGCCGCCTCTGTACCCGAACCCTCCACGATGTTGTTGGTGAGTAGTGGGTTGGCAGGATTGGTGGGATACGGCAGGAAGCGGCTTAATAAATAGTCCCCTACACGTGCAGGGCAATGGTGGTGTGAATATGAAGACCTACACTGTCTATCGTGCTGAGTACCGGACCAATAAGACTGTACGAATCGGAAAGGTGGTGGATCATCGGAGGGCAGAGCGGAATAACAACACCGCAGATATGTTGCGAGTGGCCCAGAAGTTATACGCAACTTCGCCTATTGATTCCCACATATTCATCATCAGGGAAGGTTCCCGCATAAGTATTTAATTTAAAGATCCTATGGCCTCCTCGATTACGACAAGAGGCGGCGGAAGAAGGAGTCGCACGATAGATAGCGTGAAGAAAATATTACCGGTCGGAGGAAGAGCCATGAGAACGCTCAATGCGCTCGTAATATAGGGAGGATTGGATATGAAGACCTATATTGTTTATCGCCTGGATTACATCCGACAAGTTAGCGAGCCTGTCGGGAAACTGGTGGAACGCCGGAGCAAGGATCGGGAGAATAACATCGGTTCTCTCTTGAAGTTGGCGCAAAAAATATATCCCACGTCCCCGCTGGATTCGCGTCTCGTCATCACTCCCGAATAATGATTGGGGGACCACGTGCCGGGCGGGGCCGAAAACCCTGCCCTTTCTGTTTCCGCATTTACGAGCAGTTTTTAAGATCCCAGATCGTCGGCGAGCCCCCCTCTTCCGCCGTCCATGCCCCTTGGAAATCCCAACAAATTTTGCAATTATAGAAAGGGCAAGAACACCTAAGGGGCGGGTGAAACCCGCGCCGTCACCACGTTTTCAAAATGGGGGGGCCGTGGAAAAATTGGAGGATCTCTTGGTCGGCCTGAAAACGAAGGAGGATTGGCAGCTTGAGAGGCTGGAGGACGTGGAGAAGCTAACCGATATAATCCATACGGGTCGTGTGAATAGAGCGCGATCCCAAGAGATCGCCTCCGCCATCATCAAGTTCGTGAAGGAGGGGTGATGAAGGTACTGTAATTAAGGGACTACTGGAACGGTGATGTGAAAACATTTTCCTTATATCTTCTGAAACCGGTCGAAAATAAGAGAAAATAATATCATCCGCATTGACATTCACTCATATAAGCAATCCAACCCATTGGAATCGCCTGGGTTTTCCACGACAACTCTTTGGCATTCGCTTTGCTTTCTTCCAAGACATGAACTTCTACCCTGTCTATCGGCTCTGCCGGTCCAACGGGTCGTTCTCGCGGATCGGCTCCCTGTTGGAATCGCCGAATCCATGCAGCAACCGGTTCGCTCCGCACATCCTGAATCAGTTGATGACATTCTTCGAACAAAAGCCGGGGGAAAAGATCCTTCTCGGCCCCCGGTGCGAGCCGGTTGGCAAAGATGCCTTGCCGGATGAGGACCGATGAGATGACGACCTTCACCGTTTATCGTTTCGACAAGGTCCGTGACAAGAAGGTGCAGGTGGGGACCCTCGTGGAGCGCAGGGGAAAAGATCGGGGAAACAACCTCGTCGGACTGTTGAAACTCGCTTCCACCCGCTTCAAGTTATCGTCGGGCCATACGATCCAGATCGAGTTCGGGGGTATCCTCGTCGAGTTGTAATCCAAGGGATGGATATTCCTTGAGGAGGATGCGCGTGAAGAACGATCGGGGGCACCGGGACCGCCACTGTTAACTCCCTGCCGTTGAACCAGCGGGTTCCCCATCCAGAAGTTTCAGGAAGACAGCGGCGATCCGTTCGGAGGCCTTCCCGTCCCAAAGCGGGGGGACAACGCCCTTCTTCGCGTTCCCTGAGAGGATCTCGTTCGCGGCGGCGAGAATCCGATCGGGGTCGGTACCTGCAAGATAGTTCGTGCCCATCGTGACGGTCACGGGCCGCTCCGTATTCTCCCGAATGGTGATGCAGGGAATGCCAAGGACCGTCGTTTCCTCCTGCAGCCCGCCCGAGTCCGTCAAAACCAACGCTGCCCCCTTCATGGCGTACACCATGTCGAGGGACCCGATGGGATCGATCAGGGTGATCCCGTCTTCCCGCAGACCGAATTCGCGGATCTTCTCCCTCGTTCTCGGATGGACGGGAAAAAGAATGGGGATCCTGCGGCCGATCTCCGATAACACCTTCCAGATCGGAGTCAACGACTCCCTGCCATCCACGTTCGACGGACGGTGGAGGGTCAACACGCCATACCGGTCAAACCTTTCGCGGAATGCCTTGACCGCTGGAGATGGAATAAAATCCGATCCCCCGATTCTTTCCTGGTTTCTCAGAAGGGTGTCGATCATCACGTTTCCCACCACGAAGATCTTCTCCGTGGGTACCCCTTCCGCCCGCAGGTTCCGGACCCCGGACTCCTCCGTGACGAAGAGCAGGTCGCTGATCGCGTCCGTGAGTCTCCGGTTGACCTCTTCCGGCATCGACATGTCGAAGGATCGCAGCCCTGCCTCCACATGGGCCACCTTGACCCCAAGCTTTTTCGCGGGCAGGGCGCACCCGATGGTCGAGTTCACGTCCCCCACGACGATGACCCAGTCGGGCTTCTCCTGGAGAATGTACTTTTCGAAGGCCACCATGATCCTCGCCGTCTGTTCGGCGTGGGATCCCGAGCCCACCTCGAGATGCCTGTCGGGCGTCGGGATCTCCAGTTCCCGGAAAAAGACCTCGGACATGTTCTCGTCGTAGTGCTGTCCGGTATGGACCAGGGAAATCCGCAGGTCGATCCCTGATCGGCGGGCCGCCCCCACGGTCGCCCGGAGCGCGCGGAGGATGGGAGCGATTTTCATGAAGTTTGGCCGGGCGCCGGCGACCAATGAAATGACAAACCGTTTCATTACTTATCTCCTGTGTCCGTTCGAGATTTCACCATGTTTCAAACTGGGGTCAGATGTTCTTTTTTCGGCACATAATTTATCCCGTAAAAGGTAAAAATCTTCTTATTAAATTCCACCCTTCAAATCCCCAAGGTCTCCTGGAAATTATCTCTATTATATCGAATAGTTACAGCGCATGCCCAGAGTTGTTGTTGCGGCACAATTATTGCGGTAATGCCAGGTACTATGAAGTCAATACTCCTCCTCATAATCTGTGTGGCAATTGTTTCGTTACTCCCATTACCGACGTCCCCGGAATCCATGGCCCCAATGAACGGAAATCCCCAGGGGGGACCCCAGGTATTCGTGCGTGCTCGAACGGTGGAGATTGCCAGCTCTTCGGCGCTACAGGACCTCCCGCCGAATAAAGGTCAATCGCGACATGACGGACCTCTGGAGCCAGGGACGATCCTCCTTTTCGGGACAGGGCTCATCGCTTTGAGCTTCCAGTGGAAATTCCGGGGAGTCTTCCGGTAACGGGAGCGGGTTAATACGTAAACCGGACCGGGGGATCCGAGAAGTCAGACTTGCCCCCGCCCTTTTCCACGGTACGCATCACAAGAAAATAGGTTTTCCCGACCTGCAGACGGGGAACGACCTGCGCAAGGTCGTACGTCGTTACTGCCAGCCCCGAGGAAGGATCCACCGCGGGGGAAACCGCGCTGGGAGTGTCGCTCGGAAGGAAAGTACCCTTCTCGTTGATGTAAATCTCGTAATTGGACAGATCCGTCGCCGGGTTCAGCGCCCCTCCGTCGGCGAATTGCGTCGGCGCATCCCAACTCAATGGTTTCGGAGAGATCGCGGGGCCCGAAGAGTTTCCACCCCCACCTTTCCCGCTGCAAGAACCCGAGACAATCCCGGAAATCAACAGCAGCAGAACACAGACTACCCATCTTTCCCTAAGATCGGACTTTCCTTTCATACTGTTCACGATACTCCCTTATGGAAACTCGAATGCGCCGATGTCCGGCCTGACCCCTGAATACTGGAGATGCAAATATTGGCCGCGGGTCCAGGAGATCGCTTTATCGAGCGTAAGCGTTCTATTCGCGTAGTCGATCCGTACGATGCGCGCCGTGGGCAACCCACCTTCCAACTGTATTATATCCCCGGTTTCGCCGGGAATGCCGAACCCGTCGTAAAAATATCCCACGTCCTCTACCGTCATAACTTTACCGTTCCCCGCCCCGACGGTACGAGTGACGAACGCGCCTGCGTCGATCATCGGGCTTCCGGCGGCCAGATGGAAGTCATGACGGGCTTCATCAACGAATAGCGGCGACGCCGTAAGGATCGCGTTGTTCTCCAGTTTCACAGCGGTGGTATTGCCAAAGGATGTCTGGTCCGCTCCCTCGCTACAGTTCGTATTTTTGTAGAAGAGGTTGTTCTTGACGATGTTGCCGAAGTAACGGCGGCCCGAGGACGAGGAAGCACTCATCCCGTAACATCGGTTATTGTAGAAGGTGTTATTGAACACGTGATTGCCGTTGTTGTAGAGCGCCTCGTCCGGGTACACCTGGAAGTTCAGCGCCCCCCCCTGATTCGCGTAAAAAACGTTTCTCCTGACGATGCCGTTCTGGCCACCATATTGGATACCGTTGTACCGGTAATCCCGACCGGAACCCCGTGAATACGTGAACGCGTTCCCTTCAAAAAGATTATGTTTGGTGGCGTCGAGCTTGACCGGAGCGTCGCTCGTGCCCTCACAATCGTAGATCTCGGCCGCTTTCTGATCGGGGTTGTGGAAACGATTGCCCCGGATGACGTTGAAATTTCCGCAGCGGACGCTCAGCAGGCTGTGCCGTGCCTTGGTGAATGTGTTGCCAGCAACGAGATTCCGGTCGGATTCCTGCAGAACGAGGCTATCGTTTCCCTCGTCAAACGAATTATTGATAATGAAATTGGAATGGCTTTTCACGAACTTCAGGCCGCCTGTGGTCCCATGGGCGGTCGCGCCGGAAAACCGGTTGTTTTGAACGACAATATTATTCGAGCTCTCGATTCGCCCCCACCCGAGCACGTCCGTGACGGTCAGACCCTCGATGATCAGGTACGACCTGTTCAGCACAAAGATCGCCGGCTCCATCACGCCGCGAAATGTGGCGGTTTCGCCGGGATAACTCTTGAAGGAAATGACGTTGTCGGATGCCCCGGACCGGGGCGGGGACAACTTCTCGTGGAAGGTTCCGCCCCGGAGCAGGACGGTGTCGCCGGCATGGGCGGCACCGACGGCGCCGCGCAGCGACTTGTAGGCAACATCCCTTCCGTTGCCGCAGGCCCTGGCTTTCGGTTCATATATACCGATGCAGTCACCCGGGATGCCGGAATCGACGAAGATGGTTGCGCTCGTCGCCAATGCCGGCGAACCTACCAGGACGAGAAATGCGATCATGAGGATAATCCGAAATTTCATGATTCCCAGAAACCCTGTCATCGTCCTCCATTCCGCGTCATGTCGTCTCCAATGGGATATTTCTCAACTCGCCGATACCGGAAGTCATCACCAGGAGATTTTCGATCCCTGGAGCCTTGTATTGATTGCACAATTCCTTTTCCGCCGCTTCGTCGATCTTAGGGGACCCGACGATCCCGGTCAGACGATTCTCCGTCCCATGGACAATGACCGGGTTCAGTTCGAAAAAGTCGACCACTTTTTCCGAATACCTCGGGATGAAATAGTACACCGACGAATCGGATTCCTCGTCCGGATAGGCCGTTGCACCCCATTCCAGTTTGGCCCGGTACACGCCGTCGTTCATCATGGCATCGCTCATCATGGCATCCACGAATTTCAATCCAAGCGACTTGGCATGCATTATATTGAAAAGGTACAAGGCATTTTGCGCACCCATCTTGATGTACTTTTCATCCGCATCCAGGACACCGGACCTCCGGAAACAGAGGCGATCCCCTTTCACGATACACAGGGCGCCGGATACGACCTTGTCCCCGTGGGATACAAGGAGCAGGAATCCTTGCAGGAAAAATCGTTTCATCTCCTCGAAGGATTCGATGCTCGCAAGATCCGCATACTTTCCCCGGATCAGGGGGAGAAACATGGAACGATAAAACCGGTCGAAATCCTCCAGGTCGTTCGATATCCGATACGTGAGCCCGGATTTCACCAGGATATTTTTGGATGTCTGGCGTTTTGTCTTATGAAAACGATTCTTCACATCCTCGATGGTACCGGAGAGGTCGATCCGCTGAACGACAAACTGTTTCCCCTTGAACGAGTGGATGTTATCGATTTTCACGTCATATCGATCGGGAAGCAGTGCGATGCATATATCGACATCCGCCGGAGGATGCGCCAGTAATTTATCGACGGAGGGGATCCAGGTTCTCCAGTGTCTCAGGACTCCGGGATTTTCCGCGAAGGTCCGCTGTGATATGTAGTTCGTGAAATCCGAATTGCCAATGAACAGGCACCGAAAAGGTCGATTTCCGTTTTTCAATACTCCTTCCACCACGGACGCGCGGCCGAGAACCAGGGAGGTAACCGGATGAATATATTTTTTTACCGTATGCAATAGGCCCATTGGGATGCACCCATTCTCCTCATTTCGCTAATTTGCGATACATGTTTTTCGCAATATGGAACGCGTTTCCAGGAATCAGTCGATAGATGCGGGATTTCACGAGAAAGTCCAACAGCACCGTCTTCGGGGTGATGGTTTGGGGGGGGTTGATCGGCTCGGACAGACATTCCTCCCACAGTCCGGCGATCAACTTCCTGTGAAAGATGTAGAACGGCGGCAGTCTGTGTTTCTCCGCTACCGATAAGATCGACGTCAACAACCGTCTGCAATTGTACGGGGAGAAGGATTCGAGGGCGATATCGTACCCTGCCTGGTTGAGTGCCTGCCACCTTCCGCCTACCTGCTCCCAGCTGAACAGGTCGAGGGGATGGATGTCCGAGAGCTCCGGCAACGACGATATCCACTGATCAAACGCCTCGATGACGAACGGGTGCGAACCCATACTCGCGAACATCGCCAAATCGTGAGCCGAAACTTTCCCTCGTCCAGCGCCGGGGAGGCGCAGGTAACATTTCGTGACCTCGGCGACGTCGCCGGTGACGCACACCCGATCCGGAGGACATGTATCGTGAATGGCCTGGGCATCCGTATGATATGCCTGTGTAATCGACGGAGAGTTCTTTCTGTAGATGTTCCTGAATTCCGGATCCGCATCCGCCGGGGAATGGAGGAGATGGTGAACCACTCCGAATTTTCCGCACAGCGCCGATGGGATCCCGATATCCATGTCGTTATCTTTCGTACCCGGATAGGACAATGTGAAACAGTACATATCCTGAAGATTGTCCTTGCTGAGAGCCAGCATCAGGCGGCTATCCCATCCGGCCGTCATGGACAGGGACAGACTGTACCTGCGTCGGGCGCTTTCCATCAGCCCCCGCAACGTACGAACGCTCTCCCCCACCCCCTTTCGAAGAGGGATTCGACCGATCGTTTCGGCAGGCCAATATCTGACGGATTCTCCATTCCCGAGGTTGAGAAAATGATTCGGGAGCAACGCCCGGATCTCCCGGTACATCGTCGTGTCGCCGGGAAACCAGTACACTTTGGTCGGGTTGTAATGGTCCGCCTCCTCCCTTGCCTTCATGTACTCCGACGCTTTTTCGTCCTCCTTCCAGCGGAAGATATCGGCGATCGGACCCGGCTGGGACGCGCACCAGGTTTCCCCCGATGCGGGGGACAGCGCATAGCATATCTGCCGCAATCCGGCGGCGTCGTGGAACAGTACGGTTTCCTTTCCATCGTTGACGATGAGGATCCATCGGCCTCCGTACCGGCTGGTTCGAGGAATGAATGCCGAGAAGGTGTCCAGTTCCCCGATGAGGGATTCCAGGATATCGGAGTCGGATGCGCCGGGATGGTCGGGATCGAGCATGTACCCCAATAACGTGATCGATTTTCCCTCCCGGGTCGCCTGGTACACCGGCAGGTCGGGGTGGACGCTCAAGTGGTGGGTCCCGCTCACGTCCAACCGTTCCCACGAACCGAAACCGGGGAGTTCTCCCTTCGGTCCCAAGACGAACTGCCGCCGATAGAGCAACTTCTCCTCGACCGCCTTCTCTACCGTCCGCACAATTTCGCCCGCCTGTACGTGACCCACTGGTCTTCCGTGTAACATATGAGCTCCAACATATCGGATACGAAATGAAATTCCGGTTCCTGCCCCTTCAGATCCCGGTACGTATTTCGGATATCCCCCTTCGACAAGCCGCGCGCGAGAGTGACATGGAAACGGAAACGGTCGCCTTCGATCGGATACGGTTCGATCCCGAATCTTTTCGACAGATCCACCAACATTTTCCTCCGGAACGACTCCAGGCGGTCGGTTTTCTCGACGCCCAGGAAAACGATCCCCTCGTCGAAAAACCCGAATCCATTGATTGAAATCTCGAACGGGGCCGTCTCCCGGGCCGCCTCTTCAAGGTACCCCGTGTACGAATCGATCTCCGACAATTTTATCGAAAACCCCATTTTCACGGTTACATGAGGGCTCGCCTTGACTCCATCGTTCACTCCATATCGATCGAGAATACCGAATTGCAGTTTTCGCACATGGTTTCCCACCTCGTCACTCACGGGCAAGACCCAGGCGATCTCCACGTCCCTCGACGTTCCCGCCCGGCATCGGATTTTCCGTATCAATCGTCGGAACATGGCGCTTCGCCTTCTGCACGCTCCAATCTGCCGCTTTCCGCAGCCCGATTTGCACCCAACCCCAGCCGCCGCTTCACTCCTTGGATCTTCCCGATGAGGTTCATCACGGGAGCCACGATCTTCTTCTTCCCGATGAATCCGGATTCGAGGACGTAGCTGTCCGGCCAAAGTTTTTCAATGTACGATCCCTCCTCCGCGCCGCTGTCGAGATACTCGAGTCCAGGGAACAAACGTGAAACCTCTTTCAGGAATTCGAACTCGTTCAGGATCCCGGGACTCGATTCCGCGTATCCAGGATTCCAGCCAATCTTGAATCCGTACCCCATGCTCGACGAGATCAGGTTCGATGTCGAGGAAATGACGTCATCTCCGATCCGCAACTCCGTGAAAAACGCCCGGCCGTCCCGGGAAAAATTCCGGATCATCTCCCGGAAGAACCGTTCGTGATTGCGGTCGGAGAGCAGGGAGGTCCCCTCCACTCCTTTCCACCCCATATGCTCCAGGCGGAGAAACCGGTCGACCACATTCTCGTCCACCTCCTTCCCGGACAGGAGAACCCATCGCAAGGAGCCGGTCTTCGTCAATCTATTTCGATTTCTCCGCATCGATTTTCTGAACTTTTTCGAAATGCTGCTTTCGATATACTCGGAATCCATCTTATGTGGAATCAGGATCGCCCTGCGTTTCGATTCGTATCGCCCAAAGGCCATTCCGGAACGTCCCGTCTCGCCAAGGATCCAGTGCTCCATCCCGGACCCTTTGATCTGATCTTCCCAATCGAGGCCGAATACGTACCTGCAGTCCCGGAGGAACCGGAACAGCGCTTCCACGGTTTTTTCGGCATGATGCCGGTCGATCAGCATCCCGCCCAGAAACGAATGTTCCGTCCGGTACGCGGATAGATGGGGCAACGGGAATCTCTTCGTGCACATGGAATATTCGAAGGCCGCGGCTCCCATGACCCCACCCGTACCGCTCGCCGTCTCCCGTATCATGAGGACGTACGGAGAAACTCCCGGCCTCAGATACTTGACGGCGGGTCGCAGGAAATCGGGTGATTGATACGGGTTCCCTGTGGTGGCTCTCCATTCGAGATCCTTCCATTTCCGGAAGGTCTCTTCATCCATCTCCTCGAATGGTCGCAGAGACACCTTGAAGCCTTCATACTGATGATCGCAGGATATGTCGATGATTTTTCCCCGGAATATCGGATCGCTCCGCTTACGGCCCCATTCCAGCATCGGCCTAAGGGACGATCGTGAGTCCGAAATTAATAATTCCGTTACGGCGACGGAAATCCGATCAAGGTACCCGGGTGTTCGACGGAGGATTCGGAATTCGCGGAGCAGGAGATCCCCCGGAGGGGTATTCGTAAGCGCCGATATCCCACCGTATCTCTTGCGGACGCACCGTGCCGGCGTAATCTTTTTTCATGCTGAATCCATATCTCGCCTGGAACGCCAAAAACGCCGCCTCCTCGGCCGGATTCGCGGCGTTGACCGCCGGGGAAGTGGCCTGGAGAGCGAAATTCGCGGCCCCGGCATTGACGAACAGCGGGTTGGCGGTAACCTTGTTCGCTTCATTTCCGGGATCGTATCCCGTCGCCGAGTACAGATTGTAGTCATGAGTAAATGCGACATCCACGGCAAGAGCGGTGCACCCGGGAGCCACACGCTTCGATGAAAATATATTGTCTTTTACCACCGCACCGGAACCAACGGGTATCGATACGAATGTGTCAACGTCGTGAATCGTATTGAACAGCATCGTCACCCCCCCGCTGTTTCTATACGCGAGTGCACCCATATTATAGTTATTGCAACTGCCGCCCTGTACGGCGTATACCTTGTTTCCGATCATGTACCACGGACCGCCTCCCCCACTACTCGCTCCCGACACCTTGATGCCGGCTTTCGTGTTGTAGACGGTGTTGTTCAGAAACCACACATATTTCGGATCGTACTGCCCACCCAATCCTTGTCCGTCGCCACCTGGAGAGAATGTAATATCGCTGCAGACATTTTCCGACATGATCACGTCGGTGGCATTCTTCGTCCAGAAGCAGGATTGAAGGTTCTCATATGCCCTGTTTCTGCCGATGTAAACCTTGTTGATTGCAGAAGCCAGGTTGGTTTGATCTCCCACCTGTATCCCGTCACCCTGGATGTGGTAGAAGGTGGAATTCACGTACCAGACACCGTTTGCCCCTGATATCACTTTTATTCCATGACGGTCTATGTCACTGGCGGAATATTGCCAGTCACCTGACTGGGAGATGGTGCATCGATACATGACATTGTTCGTGCCCCCACCGGCAATGACGGAACCATTACTCGTGGAATACGTGTTAACGAACGAGAGATCGCGGATCATATTATTACTGCCTTCAAAGTCCAGATTCCCGTCCTGCTGCGCGTTGGTGAAAGCGATACTGTCAAGGATCTTGTAGGAACCGCTAACGGACCATATTCCAGTGGCGGAGGGCGGTGTATGCGTGTCATACCCCATCACCCAGACAGGGCTCCCGGAGGTTCCCGAGAAGCCGAGGGTTTTATCCCCGGTAATCGTTCCGTTCAATACGATCACTGACCCTGCGGCAGGAGACGCCGGGAGAGAACAACGCGGCGCGCCGGGGTACCCGTAGGTGCGACCGGCATCGGTACACCCGGAGGCTGCGATGAAATACCATCCGGCCTGCTCGCTCGTCCATGGATTCGGCAAGGCAGGTCGCGGAACGTCCAGGTCAGCGGGCCACGGCGGGGCAGGAATACCCACCGGTGGACTCCATGCAAATGCGATAGAACCGAACACCCAAACGCATAGAAAGAAGAACGAAAAAACTGAACAGCCATTCAATCGCAACATTCTCCGCGCCATGCCGCACCCTCCCGGTCCTGCACGCTGCCACCGCCTCCGCCCCCAATCTCAAACACCTTGCTTAGAGCAAAAGAGATGCCATGGTAAATGCCTGTATTTCAAGAATATTACCACATCCCCTTATGGAGATACTTCCAATCCTGGCTTTGTGGCGACAAATTTGAAATCCCCTGCAGGGACCGGTCATATTCCGGAGTCGGATTCCTTTCGACCGACCCTCAAACCGAAACGAAGCCGTGTTTTCCCATGGGTCCTGCCGCGAGCGATGATGGTAGTCGATGGCAACTTCCTATGGTACCCACGGCTTACCCATCCGGAGATGGGGGCCTCGCTTCCGGACATCACGGCCACCGATAGCGCAGGATCCACATCGAGAATGACGACCGAAGACCCCACCCCGATCCGAACCGTCGATGCCCCATCCGTGTCCACGGTACAATCTTCCGCCACGTGAAAGAAAATACGGACGTCGTGTTCACCGTCACCTTGAATCTCGTCGAACACATTCAACACGCCGGAGCCCTCATCCATCTCAATCGTTCTTGAATGACGTGCGGGGGCGGACAATCTTTTGTACCCGTCGTGCTCGCCGCTTACGATCCCGCCCGACCCTTCCGTGTCGAATCGGGTGCACTTCGAGCGCGCCCGGGATCCCCAAAGGAAGGGGCCGAGCATTTCCGATTGATCCCTTCCGTCGATTTCGACCGTGTTGTGAGAGGCGGTGGTCCGGAAATAGGTACGCCATTCCGGGTACGTGAAGTAGTCGAACGTCCCGGGGTCGATGAACACGTCGCGGCCGCCGACGCGAAGGGTGAAACTCAATGCATCCGCATGCCCATGGGCGGCGATGGAACCGTATCCGAGCTCGGCGCAGTCGAACAGAACGCTTACCCTGTTCTCTTCCCCGCGTTTTCCGGATTGGAGAAGATAGAGTCCGGACTCGGGAAATGCTTTCGAGCGAAGCCGGCAATCCTCCCGCGGCGAAGGAAGGGCATCCAACCAATTCAGCGTATCGGGACCCAGAAGCCAATATGCCGCTTCTCCGTATTCGGCGGACATGGGCCTGATATCGGAACGATCCAGGAGCAGTGCCCCGACGGACAGCAGTTCATGGACGTCGTTCCCGCCTCCATGAAGATCCAGGACATACCCATCGTCGCAATCCCCGAACATCGGGAGCGGCCCACCCTCCGCGAGAGTTCCGGCGAATTCGAGCATCTTCGCGACCCTCTCCCAATATCCCGGGGGGAAATTCATCCCGATTTTTTCCCCGACGATCCCCACGACAAGAAAAAACTGGAGAACAAACAGGTGATACCCGAGCGCCTGTTCCCGGGTGCAGCCGTCCGGGTGGCTTTGGCGAATGATCTCCCGTGACAGGATCTCGTGGCTCTCTTCCTTCCACCCGTGGGTCCCTGGAAGATTCGTGAAATATGCCGACCCGATGAAGACCCCCGCCGCCTCCCCGATCAGATGATTGTTCGCCGAGGAGCCTCGCGAATATTTCCTGGTGATCTCCCAGAGATGCCGCCAGATTGTCTCCTGAACCCTTTCGTCGAATCCGTGCGGCCGGTCTCCATGGTCGCGGACGAGATCGAGGGCCCACACCCAGTTGATGATCCGGATCCCCAATTCCAGGGGGCTCCGCCAGTTCATTCCGTATCCGAACGGATTATCGTCGATCCAGGAGGCGATCTGCCGGTACACCGCATCCGCGTACCGTGGATCGCCAAATGCCCGATATGCTCGCCCAAGGACGACCAGGTGATGGTGGCGGTTCGGTTCCCAAACCATTTTCGCGTCGCCGGTCACCCCGAAATCCCGGTAGTCGATTTTTTGAGAAAGCCGGCGGGGGGCGGGCTTCCCGGATCCGTGGTCCCTGTGCCAGTCGATCGGATTCCCGAGAAAAATCTTTTGCAGATTGAAGAACGTCAGCCGGTTGTCGAGGAGTTCGTCCGCGCGGGTCTTTAGCCGTCCCGCCCACCCGGTGATCCGCGGGTCGGCCGGTTCCCGGGTCCAGGCTCCCGGAAGGAGGTCCGTTGTGCGGAAACCACGGGACAGCGGTCGTGCGGAGAGCACTTCCTTGCGGAGGACGGGCAGGATTCCCAGCGGAATCCGGACGAGATCGACGGCATCCCGTAGCTCCGACCGCACACGCCACGCTATCTCGGCGGGCGACATGCTCCGAACACGGTGGAAATACCAGTTCAGCGGCTGCCGACTCACTTGGACCGCACGGCTTCGCGATATACGTCCCTTGTCCGCCGAGCCACGATCTGCGGGTGAAACCTGTCTTCCGCGATCGCTTTCGAGCGCTTTCCCATCGCTTCCCTCAGGACGTCATCCCCAAGAATGCTCTCCAGGCGATATGCGATATCTTCCGGGTCGTTCGGGTCGACGAGAAATCCGCTCTCTCCGTGCCTCACCATGTACGGCATCCCGCATCGGTTCGACGTCACGACGGGAACGCCGGCCGCCATCGCCTCCTCGATCCCCATCGGGGAGTTCTCCTCAAGGGAGACAAGGGCGAAAACGGAGGCCCGGGAAAGTTCTTCCCGGATTGTCTCCATCGTGATCCTGCCGAGCAGAACCACCTTCTTCTCCAATCCCAGCGCATACATCCTCTCGCGAACCGCTTCCCCGTACCTCTCCTCCCAGATGGCCCCTGCGAGCCGGAGTTCTCCTTCGACGCCCCGATCCATCATTCTTGCGAAACCCTCGACGAGATTCAGGGTGTTCTTTCTCGGCGAGATGACGGCGGCGCTGAAGATGACCCCCTTCCGTTCCCGCCGCGGCACACGGAAGAACTCTTCGGAAATCGGGTTGTCGATGTCGTGGATGACGCCTCTTGCGATACCGGAAAGCCTCTCGCGGACATAAGGACTGATGGAGATGATATGCGGTTGCTTGGCCCACCCTCCCGTTTCCACATACCTCCAGATCCTTGAGCGGATCCGGTGGAACCTCTCTCCGGAAACGAGAGTATCGGCATGGATAAACCCGTGAACCGTGAAGACACGGGGGATCCGCACTCCGGTGGTCGTCAGGCCGTAAATGTCATGCGCGTGAACCAGATCGGGAGAAAGCTCGCGGAGAAACTCCTCTACCCCCCGCCGCCAGGGTCCGATCGCATTCAGGAGCTGGGAACCCGATTCCGCGGGAAGCCTGTGAATCTTCAGACGCTCCAGAGAGCGCGCTTCCCCGTCTTTTGGGCCCGGCACAAAAGTAACCACGTGAATTTCCAGATCGTCGAACGCCGCAAGGGCCCGGCAGAGGTTGACGCTGACAGCCTCCACCCCACCTTTGGGCGATTCCGGGGCCGCTGGAAAGCTTGTCACAATGGCGATCTTCAGAAACTTGTTCCCTCAAGATTTAATGAGAACCATTCATTAACTCGACAAGACATTCCAGCCATTCCTCCAATGATGAAAAGACAACGCATTTGATAATCCACTAATATAAGCAAGAAGTTCCGCCTTGTCGGACGTCCATGGGAGACTTACCCGTTTCAATGTCATGCCGTCGCACCCGATTTTATTGATTCCTTCATCTGTTGTCACACCGGCCTCGTATCCGGCTTCCAGGGCGATATTTCTTGCGCTTTCCGAACAGTCCCCATTAGGGTATGCGATATACTTGCAGGGGTTACCCGTTTTCTTCTCGATTATTTTTTTTGATTCGCATAATTGGTACCGTAGTGCCTCCTCGTTCAACTGGTTTACCCGATAATGGTCCATCGTATGGCTCCCGAATCGCACATCCTCCCCTTGGAATTTAATTATTTCATCCCAATTCAGCAAGGCAGACCATGGATCTTCTTCGAAAATATCTCCCAGACTCTTGCCGACGGACCGTTCAAAGTGCGAAATGATTTCGTCCATTTTCGAGTAGAACGCTCCCTCATTTGCGTATTCCTTTTTTATCAACTCACGAAAAGCGGCATACGATGCGACCAGATCCTCTCTTTCATTCCACGAAAAATGGAATATTTTACTGCCTATATCAAATATTCTGTTGTCTTTTTCAGATAACTGAAGAATGTAATCCAAACGATCAAACCACATCGGCAACCTGTTTTCTATATTATTAACAGGGAGAAATACCGTAATTCCAGCATTGTATTTCCTTAATACTGGCAATGCATCAATGATATTGCTCTTATATCCATCATCCATGGTAATCACTATTCCATATTCCGCCGGGGGTTTTCCCCCCTTCAAGATCTCTACGGCATCGTCCAAGGAGATAAACCGATAATGTTCTCCGATCACTCCCATGCACCAATCGATATATCCTGAAGAGAATTGCTGCCGCAACGGTGTCCATCCGGACGGATGCTTCGGGTCAGCGGTCCCGTGAAGCATCAAAATGACGATATCGTTTCGATGGCGGTATCGCCAGGCATCGAAAACCCCCGCGCGCATCAAAAGGCGCAGAATGAATATTCGAATCTTCCTCTTCAATTATTTTCTTCCTTGCCTGCATATATATTCGCTTCGCTATGTAGCAAGTAGCGCCCTGTTGGCCATATATTATTCTTATGGAGGAAACCCGTTTTAAACTTTCCGTTTCCTATCATCAAATGACTCCCGGACCGTTCCGTGGTGTGCCACCTCTTCTTATGTTCCGACATTTCCCCAAGAAAATCGTACGTTTTTACCCCTTGAACGATCAGGTCTTCTATCACCTTCAGCCGGAGAATATTCCCTAATCCTTTGCCGCTGTCCCGATCGAAACCTTCCTGCATTTGCAGATATGCCCCGTTATAAATATATCCATACTGGACTGCCTTGAGTTCCCCGGAAATTTCAACTCCATACAGGGCAAGCCAATTCTGTCGTTGGGCCTGCATCGCAAAATCACGATAGAACCTCGCTTCGTTCGGTTTCTTCCGGAACGAGCCCACCTGCCCTTCCTGTCCCCAACGCAAGCCATGGAGCTGAAACAGGGAATCGAGATACCGCGGGACCTCCTCTTCCTTCAGGCAACGAATGAACCTTGTCGTGGTTTTTTCGAAGGTACGCTTCAGGTCCCTCCGGGTGTTGTATCGATGGCTTGAACCGAACGAGGAAAGAAGTTCATCGAGACTGCCGGGAAGGGGCATATCGCCAAACAGCACCTCCCGCTCGGAAAAATGAAACCCTCGAACTGCGGATGCGTCCCGGATCCGATCCCTTCCGCCCGTCCAGTGGGGTACGTATCGCATCCAGAGGAAATCCCATTCGCCCGCAACATCAGCAAGCGCCATCGCAATGCTGCGGGATGCTTCGGTCTCGGTGTCAGAACGCAAAATCCAATCGAGGCACTCTGCCCCCGTCGGATAATCCCCCATGATTCTGAGCACCTTGTAAGGAAGTACCCGCACGAGTTTATATACGGTTTTGTAGAAAGGAGCGACCCCGGCAAGGACTCCTCCATGATCCCTGACCACGACGGCAAAAGGTTTAATGCCGTCGCCCAGGATCTTCCTCCAGGAACGGATCCATTCCCATCGAAGAAATAGGGTGTCCGCACGTGAACAGGCGAGGAGAGCGTTCCACTCCGATTCCAGTTCCTCGAACCGCTGCCATTCCCTGATGATTTCCGTCCTCACGTCCTCGTTCCTCCCATGGCGGTGCTCCCTGTCCGCGATGCGGCGGGGATTCCTTTCCCGGCCCCACGAAGATCCGCCAGTTTGTAGCCGCAGGCATCGGCGACTCCATCTTCGATATACATCCGGAACCAGGTCTCCAATGCAATGAGGCCCCATAACTGGAGGGAATAATCCCGGCGCCCGGCGAGATGGTCCCCGATCAGCGCCGTGACGGTGTCCGGGTCGAGAAGACCCGATCTCTTCACGTTTTCCCTGGAGAGGAATGAAAGAAGAAACTCCCTGAGCTCTCCCTTGAACCATTGGCCGACCGGGGAGTCGAACCCGACTTTACGACGCTCCGTGATCTCCGCGGGCAACCACTGCCGCGCGATATCCTTGAAGATATGCTTGCTGCGGGTTCCCTTGAGCCGGTACGCGGCGGGAAGATTCGCAACGTATTCCACAAGCTTGTAATCGCACAATGGGGACCGTACCTCCAGGCCATGAGCCATGCTCATCCTGTCCATGTACATGAGCTGATACTCCGGAAGGTAGCCGCGAATGTCGAGGGACGCGGCCTTATCCAGCGGGGAACCCGGAATCCCTTCTCCCAATTGACTCTTCAGAAATTCGTCGCCACCGATGTTCACGGCCTCCCCCCGAACCGCTTCGGAAAGGAGAGCGCGACGAACGTCCTCCTGGAGAAGGCTCACCCAGGCGAGATAGGCCGATTCCGGACTCTGGGCCGTCCCCTGGAGAAACCGTTTCGCCCTCTTGGCGAAGCGGTTTCCCCGCGTCGATTCGGGAAGACTACGGATCGCCTTTTCGATGAGATGGCGACGGAGCCATTGCGGAATCCTGGAATACATCTCAAGCATCCGAAAGCCACCGTGACGGGGGTAGCCGAAGAAGATTTCATCTCCTCCGGTCCCGCCGACGGCAACCTTGACCTTCTCCTTCGTGAAACGGGAGAGGAGGTACACGAGGACGGAGGTCGGCTCCCCGTGCGGTTCGTCGTACTGCCAGATGATTTTCGGGAGCAGGTCGATGCTGGACATGGGACCGAGAATCAGCTCGTGGTGCTCCGTCCCGAGCAACTTGGCGACCTTGCTCGCGTACTTCAGTTCGTTGAACCCTTCCGCCGCGCCTCCGTACCCGACGGAGAAGGTTTTTACGTGCGTCGCGTTCCTTCGCATAAGCGCGACGAGAACCGAGGAGTCGATCCCTCCCGAGAGAAATGCTCCCACTTCGACGTCGCTCTTCAGACAGAGACGAACTGTTTCCTCGAGCATGCGCGACAAAGTCTCGGCGGAGTCCCGATACGGTTTCGCAACTTCATGCCGGATTTCTAAATTCCAGTAAGGACGGACCGTGAATCTGCCCTTCTCGTAGACCCCGATGTGGCCCGGAGGGATCTTCGAAATGTTTTTGAAAAACGTCCGCTCGCCGCCAACGTACCCCGCCGCGAGAAAATCACAGACGGATTGTGCGTCCACCGCTCTTCGCGCCCCTGCCTGGAGGATCGTCTTGATCTCGGAACCGAAGAAGAGTTTCCCTTCTTCGAAGGCATAGTACAGGGGCTTCTCTCCGATGCGATCCCGGACGAGAAGAAGCCGTTCGCATCTCTCGTCCCAGAGCGCGATTGCGAACATTCCTCGCAGGTAACGGACGAAATCGAGCCCGTGATCCTCGTAAAGGTGGACGATCGTCTCCGTGTCGCTGTTCGTCGCGAACGTGTGCCCGGAAGCCTCGAGGGTCTTCCGGAGCTCCTCGAAATTGTAGATCTCCCCGTTGAAGACCACCCAGACGTTGCGCTTCTCGTTGGCAATCGGCTGAGACCCCGTCTTAAGGTCAATCACCGCAAGCCGGCGCATCGCCATCCCTACCGCGTCTCCCGAATAGAAACCATCTTCGTCGGGCCCACGGTGAGTAATGACACCGCACATCTTCCTCAAGAGCGCCGGGTCGTTCAACCCGGCATATCCCGTTATTCCGCACATCGCTCGCCCTTTGCGGTCCGCCAGGACCCGAGGATCGCATCCCATTGCCTTGCAACGCAAAGAGTCTCGCGCTTCTCCATCGCCGACCGCGCCGCCTCCGCGAATCGCCCCCGCATTGCTCCATCTTTGAGAATCGCGGCGATCCGCTCCGCGAATCTTTCGGGGGTCTGTACGTCAACGAGAAATCCGTTTTCCCCGTGGCGAACGAGTTCTCCGAGATCGCCGACGTCGGGCACAACGGCCGGGATCCCCGCCATCATCGCCTCCATGAGGGCCAACGAGAGCCCCTCCGTTTTCGAGGTCAGCACGAAGACCTTCGATCTTCCCAGGATGGAAGATACATCCTCCCGTTGCCCGGCAAATTCCACCGTATCCTCCAACTCCAGTGTCACGGCCATCCTTTCCAGTTCCTGACGGAGTGGACCATCGCCGACGATCACGGCCCTGACCCCGGGAATCTCCCTTTTCACCACTACCAGCGCCCGAAGGAGGAGATCGACCTGCTTGATCGGCGCGAGACGCCCGACGAAGACAACGTCCCATGCCGGAGGACCGCTTCCGGAAACGAAGCGGTCGGCATCGATGCCCCCCGATATGACCTGGATTCCTCCAGTCACGCCGCTCGCCCGAAAGAAATCCCTCGCGCGGCCCCCCATCGTGACAACCAGATCAAATCCGGCGACCGACCTGAGCAGGATCGATTCGACTTCGAAATCCGGAGCCCCGAGTTTCTCAAAAAGTCGATTTTCACTGAGGATTCCCCCCCCCTGGACCTCCGCCGGACCGCCAACGCAGAAATAGATCGATCGTCCTCCCCCTCCCCGGGCGGCGAGGGACGCGATCAATCCGTTCACGAGGAGATGAAACCCGCCCATGACATGCGGACGGGATCGAATCGCTACCCAGAGGAAGGTCATCAGGCGCGCCGGGACATTCCCCGCGATACGGGAAAGGAACCTTCCTGGAACGATCACTTCGACCTTGTCGATCGGAGGGATCGGAAAGTGGGTTACCACCCGCACGCGATGGCATCCCCGGGAAAGGGACAACGGCCTCAGGTGCGAACGGATCCAGTTCCCGGAGTGGAACGTCCCTGTGAGGAGAACATCGGCCCCCTCCTCCCCGATCTCTTTCCTCCGCGGCCCGAGGAAGTTCGCCAGGCAGATCAACATCGCATGCACTCTGAGAAGGACACGTACCTGGAGTGCGACCAGACGATTCCTCTTTACGGGATTCCCGTCGGGATTCCGCATCTCCTCAGATCTCCGGCGTCCGGAGGGGAGTCCACGGTACAGAAACGGATCGATTCCCCGTGGAATCGGACGGATTCCGATCGAGGGCCGACACTTCAAGGCCGTTATGAAACAACCTCGTCTTTTCGGGGTCTTCGACGTAAAAGGTCAATCCATCCGGAGCGGCTTCCTCCCTACCGGTAGAATCCCCTCCCGTCGGTCCTTCAAGATGCAAGAGGGTCCAGTCACCCTCCCTCGTCACGCGGAATCCGAGGTTTCTGCGTGTGCTTGCGTACTCCAGAAGCCTGCGGGTGGTCGTGAGGAGGATGCGCCCTCCCCGTACCCGCTCCGCAAGGTGGCGAAGGGCAATCACCGTCTCTCCGCGCAAAGGGTTCTCGCGGTCACGGACCTTGCCGAGGTGAGTGTACAGAATGCAGACTCCTCCGCGCTCCTCGAGAAGGTCGAGGATTTTCGGCGTGAGGACGTCCCCCAGTCCTTCCGCAGTGTCGCGGGAACTGACACCGCCAAAGTGGGGGTTGCACCGGATGAACTCGAGGGTGCGGCGCCCGTCGCGAAGCGTCACACCACGCAGGAGACTGTTGCCGGCGTGCATGGCGTACCTGCCGCCGACGGTTTCCGCGAGCAGATCCTTGACCCCTTCCTTCACAAGGGTTTTCCCGGATGCCAACGGGTGGGCCGCATCAAAAACATTTTTCAACCTTCTCGGGACATCCTGGCCGACAACACTCGTAACCCGTCCCATCCAGACGTACCGGACGCCGTAGGCGAACGTCAGATCCGCGTGGTACGAAGCGGATCCCGGAACGTCGCCCGCGCCCCTCATGATGTCGCTCCCGAAATTCGAAGGGGCGACCCCATGATCCACCCAGACCCTCAGTTTGCATCCGTGCCGTTCCAGTTCCTCCAAGGCCCTTTCCGCGTGGGTACGCGATGTCGCCAGGTCGCCGAAGGAGTGCAGGCAATCGATATGCCCCGACCGCATGAGCAGACGAACGATATCCCGCCCCTTCTCGCTGGCATTCCAATAGGAGAATTGACCCTTCGGCATGTCGAAGTACATCGTATTCCCAACCTCGAGACCGAGTCCCGGGCCCATCGCCGTGGTCTTCGTGCCGATGAGAAAGCGGATCGTCTCGCTATACACCCCTTCATCGGGGGTCTCATCGAGATCGCTGCAGATGGACATCATCGCACGGAAGGGGTACGGGAAAGCGCGAGGGAACGGGAGTGTGACCGGCGTGTCCTTGCGGATCGCAAGCGGTGAACCTTCAGGACGATTTTCGTTCATGATGTCCGCGGAGGTTCCGGAAATACCTTAGTAGATTTCCAGCACTCTGATAATTCCGTCTGCGCCGGGGAGGCGCCTGATTCCGCTTTTCAATTCCTGGGGGAGAAAATGTTTCCAGTAGATCGGAGCCAGAATAATTCCGGTGACGGCACAACCCGCCGCCACGGCGACGAACGGCCGGGAGCCCAATGTGGAGTTGACCGCGGCGAGGGCGATCGCCAAGGGCACACCCGCCGCCATTGGCCCCAGGAAAGACTTCCTCAGATATTCTCCAAGACGGATATCCAGTCTCCGGCAAGAGAAGAGGATGATCGTGACTCCCTGGATTGTACGGGCGGCCGCGATCAGGATAGCCAATCCAATCAAGGACCATCCGAGGGATTGCAGAACGACGATACCCGTCCCGAAAACCGCTACGGCAAAGACGAGATTCAAGGCCCCTATGAATCCGTGGGCATTCAGGCCCACAAGAATGGTCATGGCCGACAGTTGTGTCATACGGAGAAAGAATCCAACCACGAGAATCGGCATGATCCAACCCGAATCGTACCTCGCTCCCATCCACAACTGCAGGATGGGGCCTCCCAGGATCGAAAGGAAGAGAACGGCGGGCAAAGACAGGGCAACGCTGTAACGCGTTGTACGGATCATCAATTCCCTGATCTCCCTGTTCAAACCCGCACCCTGCAAGGAGCCGGCCGTCGGTGTCAGGACAAGCGCGTACTTGTCGATGAACATCTCGGCATTCCGCGCAAGATTGAGGGGACGCGAGAATACAGCCAGCATCGCCGGCCCAAGATGACCCGCTATAAGGAGGCTGCTCCCCTGCATGATTATATATCCCGGCAATCCGGTCACGATCGTCTTGATGCCGAACGAGAGCATTTCCATGGCCTGTTTCCAGGTAGCATGTCCGATCCGTATTTCCGCTTCAGGGCAGATCCTCCGGACGGCGATGTATCGGTAGATTTCGGCCGAAATCCCGACACCCAGGTACGCTGCCGCCATGGATCGAAGTCCATGCCCGAGGGAAAGGAAGACGACCATGATGAAAGCGGTGATCCCGTAGGAGATGGCATTGATCCCGTTGTGCATATCCCAGCGGTGACATCCCGTCATCAACCCCCGGAATGCATCGAATGCCTGTTGAACCGCAAGGGTTGCGCCGAGCAGACCAACGACCCAGCGGGCTTCGTTCAGTTCCGCCACCGGATGTTCCCTGAAAAAGTGCGGCAGGTAGGATACCAATCCAACAGTCATGATCCCTATGGCGGTTGCGATGATGACCTGGACGCATACCACTGAGGACATCGCCTCGTTCAATCCGTCCTTATCTCCTGCTGCCCTGAGTTTGGCGACGTACCGGTTGACGGACGACCCGACGCCTAGTCCCGCCATCCCGAAATAACTGACCAGGGACCAGGAAAAATCCCAGATGCCGAGGGAGGTCTGACCGATATGCCGGTCGATCATCCTGGGCATCACGAACCCGGCCACGATGAACACCATCTGTCCGCCCCAACTCGAAAGGATGTTCCACGTGATCCTTTTATTACCGGTCAAGTCGTTCCCGCGGATGTCGCTCCCATTCTCGATCATCGGCGCCATCGGTCAGTCGGCAGGCATGGGGGAGGAGAGTTCGAGGAAAAGACGTTCCATCCGTGGCATCACCTTGGATACGTGGTGTGTTTCGAGGAAATATGCCCGCGCCTGTCCGGACATCCCTGCCCATCTTTCCGATGAAGTCATCATTCCCCGGAGCGCATCGACCAGTTCGGGAACATTCCGGGCGACGCTTCCCAACCCTTTCTCGAGGATCAGATCGTCGGGATCGATCGTGGAGACGACCGGAATGCCGTAGCTCCACGCCTCGAGAAACGTGTTCGGAAACCCTTCCACGTCCGACGTCGAGCAGAGGCAGGCCGCTTTTCGAAAAAAACCCGGGACGTCTTCCCGAGGGACTCCGCCGTGGACGCGAAGGTTCGGATAACGCGCCGCCCTCTCCAGGATGTCACAGGCGTATAAATCGTCTCCGGCCGGTCCGACGAGGTCGAACCCCAGGTCGGGACACGCTTCGACGACATCGAGAAACCTGTCCGGGCGCTTCACCCGGTCGATCCGTCCGACCCATAGAATTCGGCCATTCCCCTCGGCGGGAGGAATCGGCGGAACGTAATCTTCCTCCTCGGGCCCTGGGCACGGCATCGGGACGACCTCGGATACGACGCCGAACCCCCCCCTCAGCATACGCTGCTGGTTTCGCGTCTGGACGATGACCCGATCCGCGTTCCGGAGGCCGTATCTGTAAAGGATCCTTTCGCGGATCGTCTTCATGAGAGGAAGATCGGGCATGCAGTCGGGATCGCTCGCCACGGAGTATACGAACCCCCTCCGATGGATCCGGCTCCAGAAAGCCACCTGCCCGGTGACGTATTCTCCGCAGTTCTGGTAATGAACCTGCGCGTCTGCGCGCCGCAACGCCGCGTTGAGACTCGTCCAGCGCGGCGCAAGGAAGCGGATTCCCGGTATTCCCTCGTTTCGCCGGCAGGTCTTGTACACCCGGACCCCATTCAATATGATTGCGTCCGGCTGCCCTTCGTCCCAGGTCACCATGCTGACGTCATGCCCCCGACCCGCCAACCAGCGTGCGAGGAGCGTGGTCTGCCTCTCGACGCCGCCTATGTGACCGGTTTCCCCACCCGAGAGCGCTCCATACGCGAAATGGGCGACAATGCAGATTTTCATCTACAGATAACCCAACCTCCGATTCAGAGAACCGGCCACGGAATCGAACACCCGCAGATCCCGCGGACCCAGCGATTGCCTCCATCGTTCGTCCAGACGGATCTGCCGGGAAAAGTCGAGTCGCATCCCGTTCCCGATCACGTGAAGTCCCTCGAAATCCAGTTGCGGAAATCCGATGCCCGAATCGACGCCGAGAAACGAGAACAGGGAACGCAGGGTGGTATCGGGATCGGAACAGAGGTCCTCGTATCGGACGCATCTCCATCGGGAGGGGTCGAGGCCCGCGAGGATCGCATCGGCTTCCTCGTTGCTGCGGCGCCATTCGAGGGCGGCATCGGCGATCGCCAACCTCTCGTCTTCGCGGCTATTCCCCATCCCGCCTCCCCTCAGGCCCGGATCCCTGGCATCAGCGAAACGGGAGGGATCGACGTATGCGAGCGCTACACCTCGCCCATCCCGCACCATTCGGACGACCTTGATGTCCAATGCCCGGTTCCTCAGGAGATATTTCAGACGGACGCCCACCTTGGATGAATCCACGATGACGTTCCTGCCCGTGCTCACGCAAATGGACTCGGCCAACGCGAAATTCCGGGCATGGAATCGGGCGAGGCGGGACCGCCACGCCGGAGAGAGGCAAAGCGCGGCATCCCGGACACGTTCCAGCCCCGGTCCCCGATGCAATGGTCGAAGAAGCCGCTTGATGTATGTGCCAGCACCCGAAACCAGATCGGTTCCAGCGTCGGAAATATCGAAATCGACCCCCCGGCGGATCATCTCTCCGCGGATCCCTGACCAGAACGGGCACACCCTGATCTTCGCCCGACAGGAGCACAGGTAGCGGTCGACATCCCCCAGGGAGGTCAGCTTGAGTTCTCCCGCGGTACAGATTTCCGGGTGGCTGCCGAGAAGAAGCGCCAGGAGGGTGGAGCCCGAATGACTCGCGGCGAGAATGTAAACCAATCGGATCTTCATCGGCTTTCCGGTTCGCGGGTCCAGAACATGCCGTCATCCGGCCCCGGGGACTCCTTCTTTTCCCAGGAGAATCCTCGGGAGCGTTCCACATACACGCGGAGCAGCAACCCGATCGAGCACCACATCCCTATCGACCCCTCCCTGGGGTAAAACGTCTGGCTTCCCATGGAGGCCACCAGGAGGGCAAGAACAAGGGCACAGGACACACCCCCGATCGACACGAAAACCGGATCCTGAGAATCGCGGAAGAGGGAAATGCCGTGGTGAAGGATGACGATATAGAATGGAACCACGAGCAGGAACCCCACCAAACCGTTATCCAGCAACATCTCCAGGTAGGCATTGTGCGGATGCGGAAACTCTTCTCCGTATTGATCATAAAGCATGTCGGTAAGTCCCGTCCTCTGCATGGCCATCCGGCCGTATCCGAAGACCGGCGCCTCCTTGATCTTTTTAACGACGAAATGCCACGCGATATTCCGGCCGGCCGTCACGGTATACAGGTCGGCGCCCTGAAGGTCGCCGCCCTGGAAATCGGCGACCGCGGGCCCACTGTCGCGAGTGTCCGTTGAAAAGCCCTGCGCCATCCGCTCCCCGACGCCCGGGACGACAGAGATGACCACCAGGATGGTGATCGGAACCAGCAGAAGGACCTTCTTCCATCGGATCAGCGCGAGGACAAGGCCTACCAGGCCCCATGTCGCGTATCCCATTCGTCCTCCCGTGAGAGCCTGCGCGTATGCGAGGGCCAGGAACGCGGTGAAGATCAGGACGCGATGGATGTCGAGTTTTCCAAGGACGAGAATGGCGATCCAGGCCCATGACGCACCGGCCAGCATCATCGACAGGTTGACCCGGTGATACCCGACCTCGTTCACGAGGATTTTCAGGCTCCTCGCGGAGAGTTCCTGTCCGCTAAGGGCGACGCTCGGCGGCATCCATCGGATCACCTGGACTCCGAGCAGAAGATATACGGCAAGAACGCAGAATATTGCGAGCGTGAAGCGGGACCTGCTGCGGGACCCGTCGAAGAGCAACAGCCCCGGAACGACCCATTTTACGGTATTTATCAGGTATTCGCTGGCCAGGCCCACGGCCGGGTTGGCAAGGAGAAACGCCTGGTCCGTCATCATGCGGTAAAATCCCACGACAACCACCGACAGGTATAACAGCAGGAGGATCGTGATGTCGCGCGGCAGATCCCAGGACAGTTCCTCGACGCCCCGGTTCCTGGCCCACGACAGAACGACGATGAACAAGAGGATGTTCCAGGGATTCAGTCCCTGAAGTCCAAACATCGTTTTCGGTATGTCCGGGTGCTGGATGACGGCTGCAAGAAGGATCAGCCCGCAAAGCGATTTAAACCAGTCTTTCCAGGCGTAGACCGCAATCCCGAAGCAGACGGCGTATAGCAGCGCAAGACGGACCATTTATTATTACGAACCCGGTTACCCCGCGCCGATGCGCGGCCGCCGTTTGAGAAGCTCGGAGAGGACCATCGCGGTGAAGACGGAGTTCGTGATCAAGTACCTGCGCCAGAGCCTGCGCGGTTCCTGCTTCACCCGGTACAGCCACTCCAATCCGAGTCTCTGCCATCCCTCGGGTGCGCGGAGAACCTTCCCGGCGAATACATCGAAGGATCCCCCGACGCCGTGGCAGACGGGGACGCCGATCCGATCACTCCACCTCGCGAGGAACTTCTCCTTTTTCGGGGAGGTCATCGCGACGAGCAGAATGTCCGGTTTCGCCGCCGCGATCCTTTCGGCGATTCTTTCCTCTTCCTCTTCCGGGAAGTAGCCGTTTTGCCTCCCCACCTGCCGGACGTTGGGGAAGTCTGCCGAGAGTCGCGACGAAACCCCGTCCAGCACCTCCTCGGTCGCGCCGAGACAGTAGATCCGGTACCCGCGAAGGTTCCCCCTCCGGAACATCCCCATCATGAGATCGATGCCGGCGACGCGTTCCGGCAGCGGGCGCCCCAGCAGTCGACTGGCCCAAATCACGGAGATCCCGTCCGCGAGGATCAGGTCGGATGCGAGAACGCTGCCGCGGAGGAGGTCGTCCCTTCGCATGTTCACGATCTTCGCCGCGTTGACCACCCCGATCTGCATCTTCCCTCTTCGCGCGATCGTCTCGTCGATCCGGTCCAGTACCTCCTCCATGCGCATCGCGTGGATCGGGATGGAGAACAGTTCCCGGACGGGAGTCAACGTCAACGTCACCGGCCCTCGGCTTCCCATCGTTCCATACGCTCCTTTGTCCACGCGTGCAGAAACCATCCCGGGTGATACGGCCGGTCTTCGAAATCGACGGAAACGGGGGGACAGATCGTGTCCAGGCCGGGAACTCGGAAGGAAGGGTGTATCCTCGTGGCAACCGCCTGGGCATACCGTGAAAACTTCCCCGGTTCGCGCCGCGCCACCTTCCGCCAGACAAGGTCCGCCCGCGTGTCGATCAGGGATCCTCCGTCCAGCTCCGGGGAGCTCGCGAGCCAACCGAGCCCCCGCGCTATGGACGAGCGGAAGTCCGTCCCCCCGGCTTCGTGCAGGGCAAACAGGGCCATGGGGGCCATGGCGTCCTGGTGGATGGCGTAGACAGGATACGGCTCGACGACATCCCCCGTCCGGCGGTCGTAATGCCACCACCATTGCCCGGCGCTCCCCTGCCTCGCGCATATCTGACGCGCGCACCGCCCGGCGACGTCAAGCGCCGCGCGGTCCCCCGACAATTGGTGGTAGAGAGCCAGCGCCTGGATGGGGTAGACCATGTCCGCGAAGCACGAGACATGAGACCTGGCCCCCCCTCCGTTCTCTCCGATCCGGTGGGGGAAGACCCGGGATCGGTCGTTGAACGACGCGATGAGGCGCATGGCCAGTTCTTCCCGGAGTCCCTCGCATGAGGAATCCGGATCGTTGCAAAGGGCGGTCAGGGCCCAGGCGATCTCCACCGCGGGATGGACCTTCTGCGCCCTCTCCAACCGAACCAGTCTCTCCTTCAGGCCTGTGCGGTCAGGGTACCCGACCGCACAGGAGGCCCAGAACGCGAGGGCCACCTCCCCCAGGTTGTCGGCTTGAGGGATCCCATCGGCAAGGCGCCCGCAGACCTCCTGCAATCTTCCTCCGGAGAGCACCGCGGAGACCACGGGATCCTCTTCGCCGGCCAGGCCGATCAGGGCGATCGCCGTATAGCGTCGACTCGTCCCTTCGGGAACGATCTCCCGCCCGGCCCGACGCACGCGGAAAAGGAAAAGACCGACGTCCGGCCGATACATTCGCCCCAACCCGCGAAGGAGGATCTCCCGGATACAGGCGATGAATCCTTCCCCGAGCCCGGAGTCCCTCCCCCCGACCGCGGTCCCGGTCCCCGCCACGTTTCCAGGCAATTCCACGCCGTCTCCAGATTTCGACCGCTCCGCCATGCCGACCGCTTCCCCCCGCCTAAACCGCCCCGGTGCCTCGCACCACGACGGGGATGGTCTTCAACAGTATTTTCAAATCCATTTTCAGCGACCAGTGGGTGATGTAGTACAGATCCAGCTCCAGCCATTTGGAGAAGGGCAGCAGGCTGCGCCCGGACACTTGCCACAAACAGGTAATGCCGGGTTTTACGCTGAACCGTTTCCGCTGGATGCCCTGGTCGAAAAGATCCACGTCCCGGATCGACATGGGGCGGGGCCCGACCAGGCTCATCTCGCCGCGGATCACGTTGAATATCTGAGGAAACTCGTCGAGACTCTTCCTGCGCAGGAACCCTCCGACCCGTGTGATCCTCGGATCATTGGCGATCTTGAATATCGGCCCCTTGGCCTCGTTCATATGCTCGAATTCCTTTTGCATCCGGTCGCTGCCGTCGACCATTGTCCGGAACTTGAACATCGGGAAAAGGCGCTTGTTGAGTCCGACGCGTTGCTGGATAAAAAATACGGGTCCCGGAGAGTCGAGCTTGATGGCAATGGCGATCGCCGCCGTCAGCGGCAGCAACACCGGCAGCGACGACACGGATATCACGAGGTCCAACATCCTCTTCAGGAAATCTTTCCACTCATCGCGGGCGACGGGATAGAGCGTCAGCAATGGAAGACCACCGAATTCGACCAGTTCCATGCGTGCGACCTGGACGTCGAACACGTCCGCCATGACGCGGAACCTGACGCCCTCCTCCTCGCAGGCATATGCGATCTTTTCGACGTTGGGGATCATCGCTCGAGGGATCGCCAGGATCACTTCGTCGATGACGTGCTCCTTTAGGATCGAACTGATATCATCCACGACGCCAAGCACTTCGGCGTCGGACACGCGCGTTCCGACAAGGGTTTTGTCGGAATCCAGGTGACCGACGATGTGGAGGCCCCACTCCGAATTCTGCTGCAGCACCTTCGACAGACGAACGGCACGGTTTCCCGTTCCGATGATCAGGACCTGGAGGTAACTGTTTCCATCCCGCAGAGATCTCCGGAAATACCATACGACCCATAGACGTATCCCGAGCAGGGCAACCGAGTCCAGGAATGCGAACATGATCACGATGGCCCTGCTGACATATATGATCCTGAAGATAAACAGCAGGGTGAAAAGCAGCGCAAGGCCCGTCAACACCGCCCTGACGACAGCCCATCCGTAATCGAAGAGCGTAGATTCCCGGGGACTTCGGTACGCACCGAAGTAAACGAGGAAAAAGGACCAGATCGCCAGTATGAGCGGAAGAAGAGCCACGTGCGAGAGGAAGCTCACCGGGTTGCCCTTGCTGAACACGTCCCGGATCCAATACGCGAGGAGAAATGCCAGAATCGTGACGAGCAGGTCGGTTGTCGTCGTGATGTTCCGGATCCGCTGCGATTTCTCGTTGAAAATCATCCCAGGACCCTCCGGGCACCGGCCGATAACAGGGGCGGGCCGAACTGCAGATGTCTCATTTTATCCGCGCATCGGGCGTCTTGGACCGTCACGGGGCGCTCCTCACTGCTCTTGATGCCCAATGTAGTATTGGCCGTAATAACGACGGTAATACCCTTCCGTATGCGGCTCCACGCCGTTAAGCACGACCCCGAGCAATTTCTTCTCCCCGATGTCCTCCAACACCTGACGGAACAGATTGTGCGGTGTGTAGCCAAGCCGGTGGACAAGGACGACTCCGTCCACGAGGTCGCGAATGACAAGAGTGTCCGATACCGGGAGCATCGGCGCCGTGTCCAGAAGGATCACATCGTATTGATTGCGAAGTTCCTCAAGCAGGGTCCGGAACTTATCCCCGGCGATCAGGCTCCACGGATTGGAGATCCGCTTGCCGCTGGGGATCACGTGGAGTCCCTGGGTGAGGACATACCGCAGGACGTCGTTCAGGTTCGCCGTGCCGGTAAGTAATTCCGACAGGCCGGGGGACGACGGGAACCGCAGCCCTTTGGCGAGGTCGGATTTCCTCAAATCGAGATCGATGAGGAGCACCTTTTTTCTTCCGGTGGAGGCCAGGTTCGCTGCCAGGTTTACCGTCGAAACGGTCTTCCCTTCTCCGGTAATGGCGCTGGAGATCGCGACGACCTTGCACCCCCGAACATCGACGAGATATTCGAACCGGGCGCAGAAATTCTTGTACTGCTCGGTGAAGACCTGGTCCTTGTTCTGGAAGAGGGTGTGACGGTCCGCACTCTTCCCTTTGGGCATCCAATCGAAATCGAGGAACGGGATCTTCATTCACGCCTCTCCTAAAAATTCAGGATGGTCCGGATCTTGTCGCGGTAGACAAGCAGGAAGATGGAAAACGCCATGGTGATCGAGATCAGTCCACCAAAGACGGCCGCGCGTCGCAAGGCCGCCTCCCGGTTATATCCATCCTCATGGAACGTCGGGATATAGGCGAGGATCGGCACCTTGTAGAAGTGCCGGAAGTCGCGAACATCGCGCAGCCTCAGGTCCATCATCTCCCAGACGATCGCGACGCCGAACCCGAGGACAAGGGCAAGCACGAAGGAGATCCCCAAAACCATCTTCCGGTTCGGCTGAAACGGCTCCTCCGGCAGGTTGGCGGGATCGAGTATCTGGAACTGCGTTCCCTTCTGTCGTTTCTCAAGGTTCTGGGAGACGTCCGCCTCGAGCTTCTTCTTCAGCAGGTCGTCGTACGACCTTTTCTGATTATCGTAATCGCGGACCAGGGAGATCATCTCCTGCTCCCTCCGAGGGGACTGCGCGACCTTCAGTTCCACGGAGGCGATGTTTGCCCGGATTTCCCCCCCCTCTTTTTTAAGGGAGCCGATTTCCATCGTGGTCGACTTCAACTGTGCCCTCATGCGACGTAGCTCGGCGTTCTCCAGCGAAGATCCTCCATTGGAAACCGGGAGCACCTCCTTGGGAGCATTGTCCGTCGATGCGGCGGCGGATCGCCGGCCCCTCTCTTCGATCCGGTTCTCAAGATCCGCCACTTCACGCTTCATGCGAACGACTTCCGGAAACTTCTCGGTATATTTCGTGGTGAGTGCAGCGAGTTTCTCCCTCTTCAGGGCAAGCTCATTTTCAAGGGATGGGAGCGAATCCAGGGAGGATGCGGCGGCCAGATTCCCGTTATCGTACGTGTGGACCGGGGTCGATTTTTCGATCAGGGAGATCTGCGCCTGGAGAAAGTCCTTCCGCTCCTCCAAGGTACGGACATTGGTTTCATTGTTGCGAAGCCGATCCTGGAGGCCGGTCAACACGCGCAGATTCGCGTCCATCTGCTGGGGCAGCTCGCCCATGTACTGCATCTTGTAGTCCTTGACTCTTCGTTCCATCACCTCGAGCCTGGCCTTTGTATTCCTCATCTGGGACTCGAGGAAATCGGAAGTGCCCACGGCCTGATGTTCCCGCGTTTTCAGGTTCTCGTCGATGAAGAGCGAGGCCAACCGCGATGCGGCGTGCATCGCCCCTTTCGGATCCTCGTACAGGAAGGATAAGGAAAAGGCCTCGCTGCTCTGCCGGCTTTGTCCGTAGACGACATCGATCTGGATCCTCTTGCGCATCCGTGAAATCAAATCCTCGGATGTCAGTTCCCTGCGCTCCCCTTTGAAGAGATGAAGTTCGTCCATCACCTTCGTCAACGTCGTTCGGCTCATCAACTGCTGCCTGATCGTGGCTAACTGTTTGTCCACCCTGGCGCTGACCGTTGAACGAACGTAATCCTCCGGCACGGTCTGGGGGATGATGAGGATCGTAATGCTCGATTTGTAGAGCTCGGGGGTTATAACGCAGTAAACGATGGCGGCGAAAAGGATGGAGAGAACGGTGAAGACGATCACCCATTTCCTGCGCAGGAAGAGCTTCCCGTAGTCCCGCAGATCCATTTTCGGACGAAGTGGCATCGGATTTCCTACCGCCACCGCCAAGGGGAGGCGATGTCACTTGTGGGATAACGAAATTCTGGATGGGCTACCGCCCATTTGGCATACACCGATTACCCTCCGTGATGGCTACGATGAAGTGGATTCCAGCCATTATGTAGCCCACCTGTGTTCTTATCGAGAGTTATTAGAGCAATCTTCATACCATCGGAGCGCCTTTTATTTTCTCGTTTCAATCCAGATACTTCTCGGAATTGCCCCATGCCGGATCATGTAATTATTTTCTCCCAACGCCAACACTGAAGAAAATACTTTCCCTAAAAGAGAGAGGTTTTCCCTCCTTCATCTGCATCTATATTCCAATTAATGGAAAATAATGCACAATTCCGACGGTTTCGATGCGGAACGACGACTCAATTCAATCGGATCGATTGTTGCGTGGAAACCCGTGTATCCGTTTTTTCCGTGTCCTTGTCGGACGATTGGATTCTTTCGGCTTCATCCACATTCATGGCCTTCACCGTAAAGGATTCGACCCCTTCCGGGGGATCGAAAAACACCACCATGAACGGCAATGACGTGCCGACCGGTATGTCCCGATTCGCGTTCCCCTCCCCATAGCGCATGCCGAGAAATCCTTCGATCCGGACCCGGTTCATGTGGGCCATCAACGATTCGTCGATCAGGTTCCCGGCGAACGTTTCGTTCTGCATGATCGCCTGGTTATCCTTCCCCAGCAACGTGGCACGGATGCGGATCCCGCCGCTCACGGCTTCCCCCACGTTCGTCACGGTCCCTCTGACGACGTACAGCGACTCGCCTGTGGCCTGCTTGTTGAACTGCCCCTTCAGGTTCTGAACATCATATAACGGATATCCCGGGGCTCTTTGCGCCGGAGCGGGAGACACAAGGCCCGAAGGTTGCCTGCCGGAGTTCCCGTCGACATGGTCGACATAGTAGAATGCGCCGCCGGACAGCAGGAGGATGGAGATCGCCGCGGCGATAAAGAGAGGGCGTTGATACAGCGGGCGAGGTGGAGGGACTCTCCACGCCGGACCAGCCACCCGATCCTCCATCGAAGAATGATCCTTCCTGGAGAAATTTCGGTCGGCCGCCGCCTGGGACGGAGGCCGGAACAGATCCGCCACCCCCTGCGCCTGCTTCCCGGAAATTTCGGGTGAAACGGAACCGGGGGCCGCCGCGGGAAAAAGAGCAATTCCATCGGGAAGAGTGTGCCCGGGATCGGGCCCGGTCGTCGCGGACAGATCGCCTCCGGTGGCATATCGCCCCGGCGGGACGGTCGAGATCCCTTCCCCTTGGGCCTCTACCCGGATCGGGGGAATCTTCGTATCGATGCCCGTTGGCGGCGGAGACAGGGTCAACGGCGGGGGAGAAACCGGCGGTGAAAGCGGAGGTGCAATCGGGAGTGAAATCCGCTGGTCGACCGGGGGCGTACCCCCGGGCATGGATCGGGGCGCGACCGGGGGCATGACCCTCAGCGCAGCCGGGTTCCGCACGAGGATGCGTTCTCTGCACCGTGGGCATCTGATGAGCGCCCCTTTCGCGCCCTTCAGCAACCCCTCGTCGAAGCGGAACCGGGCCCTACAGGATTCACATGTGATCAACATGCTCATGAGACACCTGTCCCCTAGGGTTCCCTTTCACAATATAGGGATATTCTCCGAAAAACGCAAGGATTTCGATTCGTCCCGAATTCTCCGGACACCCGCAGGAGGAACCCGTTCGGGATCTATCGCGCCGACGGAGTGTATTTATCCTTCAATCCCACGATCCGGTTGAAGACGGGGGCGCCGGGCTTCGAGTCGGCCTCGTCGGCGATGAAGTATCCGTTGCGGACGAATTGGAAACGGTCCCCGGGCGCGGCGGACGCGAGGGCGGGCTCGACGAGGGATCCCCGCACCACCTCCACCGAGGCCGGGCTCAGGAACTCCTTGAACGTCTTCCCCTCCTCCACGTTCTCCGGATCGG
>Ga0209253_10000473_pt1 | contig 34744 bp, 29 predicted proteins | sample FrelakmetBRP12BR_FD_187145 | JGI IMG/M metagenome (GOLD analysis project Ga0209253, IMG submission 187145) | Freshwater lake sediment microbial communities from the University of Notre Dame, USA, for methane emissions studies - BRP12 BR (SPAdes)... | ecosystem: Environmental > Aquatic >... | reverse complement strand
CGAGGCCGGGACCGGCAGCGTCCCCCTCACGGTCCCCACCCCCCCCGCCGGGTCGAAGTTCCAGAAGTGGAGCGGGGCATGCGCGGGAAGCGCGTCGACCTGCACGGTGACGATGAGTGGCCCGAAGACCGTGGCCGCGTACTTCGTCCGTTCGGCCTGGGACGTGACCGCCGCGTTCTACGGCGGGAAGGGCACCATCACGGGTCCCGGCGTGAACTGCGTTTGGCCCGGCAGCGGGGACTGCGTCGAGACCGTCGCCGTCGACGGGAGCATCGCCCTGACCGCGACGCCGGACCCGGTGTCCAAGTTCACCGGCTGGGGCGGCTGCACGTCCGTCGCCGGCGGCGTCTGCACCGTGTCGAACCCCACCTCCAACAGAATCGTGACCGCCGGCTTCGCCGCCAAGGCCTGCAACTCCTGCCATGGCACGCCGCCCCCGCCGCCACACGTCCAGAACACCAACTGCGGTGGTTGCCACCAGGGCTACACGATCTCGACGGTCACCAGCGCCCACCTCAACGGCTCGGTCGACGTGACGTTCGTCTGCGGAGCTTGCCACGGGGTGCCGCCGGCGGACCACGCACACCTGTCTCATTCCGGGACTCCGCTCACCCCCGCCGCCTACGCCTACGGTGACCTGGGCATCCTCGAGGACTTCCGGCCGGGCGATCTGACGGCCACCGAATACATGTTCGGATGCGGCTACTGCCATCCGCTCGACTCCTCCAGGCACATGGATGGGACTGTCCAGGTGGAGGTCACGCCGAACGGCGCACCGGCGGGGAGCCTCCGGGCGAGGAACGATCCGGCGGCGGCCTACTCGGGCACGGTCGGAGAGACTCCCGGCAGGTGCAGCGGGGTCTGGTGCCACAGCTCGGGCCAAGCGACTCCCTCGTTCGCCAGCTCGCCCGCATGGAACACGACCGTTCCGATCGCGTGCGACGGCTGCCACGGGAACCCGCCGAGCTACCCGTCCGGCGGCGCAGGTACGGCGACCGCCAACACGCACGTCGTCGTGGCCGACGACGGCTGGGTGCTCGGGCACTTCGCCGGGCTGTTGGGGCCGTGGCACACGAGCTATCACGGTCATGGCGATTCGTGGGGGCTCGACGCCGCTCCCATCACCTGCCAGACGTGCCACTTCGAGACCGTGGACCCCTACAACACCGGCCCCTCGGGCTTCTACTACCTCGACACGAGCGGGAACTACGCGCTCATCGATCCCGCGACCGGGCAGCCCGCGATTCTCTATGACGCTTGCCAGACCTGCCACACCGGTCAGGCTGGCGCGCCCCCTCCTGGCTGGGGCAAGGTGCGGCCCCTCCGCCATGTCAACGGGAAGCGCGACGTCGTCTTCGACGCCCGTGACCTGCCGCTGCCACTCAACGGCTACGACGGGGCACCCACGGGCTCGAACACACGGCCTTACTGGGCGAACCTCACCTACGGGGCGCCCGGCACGATGTACCCCGGCGCGGTCTACGAGAACGGCACCTGGTCGGTCCACCTCAAGGACGCGTCCTACGAGCCCACCACGAAGACGTGCTCGAACGTGGCCTGCCACCTCCGGGAGAGCCGGCCGCCGTATCCACTCGTGTGGGGGACGGACCCGGTCGGTTCGGCGACCTGCGACAGGTGCCACGGATACGGAGGGCACTAGGCCCGCCCTGTGCCGCGCGGGGCGGCTCGGGGGAGGGACGGCAACGAGGATCCAGACCCGCCTTCCGTGCCGCCGCCCCAGACGGCGCACGTCCTCGTCGCGCCGTCGACTCGGATAGAATGCCGGCCCCACGGAGGATCCCCCGAGTTGCTCGAGCCCCGTTCCCCTAGGGATGGCGCTTTCGCGCGCGCGCTGTCGTCGAACGCCTTCCTCCTGGCGACGCTCGCGCTCGCGGCGGCCCTTCGAGCCGCCCACATCCTCGCGCTGAGGCACCTGCCCATCTTCGACGGGCTGATCCTCGACTCCTGGATGTACGATGCCTGGGCCCAGCGCATCGCCGCCGGCGACTTGCTGGGCGGGCCGCGCCCCTTCTACCAGGACCCCCTGTACCCCTACTTCCTGGCGGCCTTCTACAGGGTGGTGGGCCGGGACCTCCTGCTCGTCCGGATGCTGCACCTGGCGCTGGGAGTGGGAACCTGCGGCCTCGTGGCCCTCATCGGTCGGCGCATCGGCGGGCCGCTCGCCGGAAACGTCGGGGCTCTCCTCTTCGCCGTCTATCGACCCGAGATCTTCCAGGGAGGCGAGCTGGAGAAGACCGCGCTCAGCGTCTTCCTCTTGACGGCGGCGCTGTGGCTCGCCCTTCAGGAGACGGTGCGCGCCCGGCTCGCATCGGGGGTCGCGCTGGGCCTCGCGGCACTGACTCGCGGCAACCTTCTCCTTGTCGTGCCGCTGGGGGCCCTATGGTTCCTCGCCGAGCCGACGCCCGAGCCGCAGGAAGGGCCGGGCGCCGGCTGGTGGCCTCGGGTTCTTGGGAGGCTCTCCGGTCGCCCCGGGCGCAGCGCTGCCGCATTCCTCGCTGGCACGCTGCTGGCCATCGCGCCTGTGACCTGGCGCAATCACCACGTATCGGGCGAGTGGGTTCTCACCGTCTCGGGGGCCGGTCAGGTCTTCTACACGGGGAACAACCCCGCGAACGCGACGGGCGGGTTCGAGCACGTTCCGTTCGTGCGCTCGGACCCGCAGTTCGAGGAGACGGACTTCCTCGCCGTGGCCCAGGCTCGCGCCGGCCGCCCGCTCAGCGCCCGGGAGGCCTCCGCCTTCTGGTTTCGCGAGGCCCTCGACCACGTCGCCGACCACCCCGGCTTCGCGATCCAGGTGGCGCTCCGGAAGGTCGGCCTCATTCTCACCGACTACGAGGTCCCGGACGCCTGGGACATGTACTTCCTGGGTCGCTTCTCGCCCGCCCTGCGCTTCCCCATGATCGGCATGGGGGTGCTGCTGCCTCTCGCCGCGCTCGGCGCCGCGGTGACGATTCGCTCGCGGCGGGAGGTGCGCCTGCTCGTGGGCTTCGTGGGCATCTACGCCCTGTCCTTGGTCGCCTTCTTCGTCTTCTCCCGGTACAGGCTCCAGGTCGTGCCGGCCCTGTCCGTCCTCGGCGGCCTCGCGGCTCCGTGGGCCGTGCAGGTCTGGCGCGCCCGCGACGTCCGGAGCGCCGTGGGCTCGGCGCTGGGGCTGGCGGCGGTGGCGGCGGTCTCCTACGCTGCCGGCCCGGACCCGGGCCTCCGTCACTCGGAGCACGTCCATAGCTTCATCAGCCTGTCCTTGCTTTACCAGCAGCGCGGAGAGTTCGCGTCCGCCGAGGGCCTCCTCGCCCAGGCGTCGGAACTCCACCCGGGATCCGCCGAGCCGTATTTCGCCCGAGGTGTCCTTCGCCTGCGGACGGGTCGGCCGGCGGAGGCGCTCGCGGACCTCCGCCGGTGCCTGTCGATCGACCCGGACTACCCGGACGCCTGGCTCGTGCTCGGGATGGCCTTCGACGGCCTCGGCGACCCACGGGCCGCAGCGCAGGCCTATCGCGCGCAGCTCGCGAGGGTCCCGGGCCATGCCGATGCCATGCTTCGGCTTCGCGCGGCGGAGTCCCGGGGAAACGGCGGCCGGTAGCGGTGTCGAAGCCGTGTTCGGGCGGCGAGGGAAGACCCTACGCCAGCCTCTTCCGCCTCCGGCAGGCCGTTCCCGTCAGACCCCGAACCGTGGCAGGTGGGACCCCGGCCGTCCCCGATCACTTCGCCTGGATCCACCCGTCCTTCGACAGCAGCTCGGCGGTGAGCACCGCACCACCCGCCGCACCCCGCACGGTGTTGTGGGAGAGGGCGACGAAGCGGTAGTCGAAGAGCGAGTCGGGGCGGAGCCGCCCGATGGCCACGCCCATGCCGCCGCCAATGTCCCGGTCGAGCCGGGTCTGCGGCCGGGACTCGTCCTCGAAGTAGGTGAGGAACGGCTTGGGGGCGCTCGGCAGGTCGAGGGCCTGGGGGCGGCCGACGAAGGACCGCCAGCGCTCGAGCACCACCTCCCTCGGAGGCTTCCGCTCGAACTGGACGAAGACCGCCGCCATGTGGCCGTCGGAGGCCGGGACCCGGATGCACTGGGCCGAGATGACCGGCTCGGACGCGAGGGCGATCTTCCCGTCCTCGAGCGTCCCCCAGATCTTCATCGGCTCCTTCTCGGACTTCTCCTCCTCACCCTTGATGAAGGGGATGAGGTTGTCCACCATCTCCGGCCAGGTCTCGAAGGTCTTTCCGGCGCCGCTGATGGCCTGGTAGGTGCAGACGGCGACGCGCCGGGGCCCGAAGTCCATGAGCGGGTGGATGGCCGGGACGTAGCTCTGCAGCGAGCAGTTCGGCTTCACGGCGATGAATCCGCGCTTCGTGCCGAGCCGCTTTCGCTGGGACTCGATGACCTTGGCGTGCTCCGGGTTGATCTCCGGGACCATCATCGGGACGTCGGGGGTGCCGCGGTGGGCCGAGTTGTTGGAGACCACCGGCGTCTCGGCGCGGGCGTAGTCCTCCTCGAGCCTGGCCGTCTCCTCCTTGGTCATGTCCACGGCGCAGAAGACGAAGTCCACCTTGGGGGCGATCTTCGCGACGTCGGAGGCGTTCTCCACGACGAGGTCGGCGAAGGCCGCCGGCGGCGGGGTCTTGAGGGCCCAGCGCCCCTTCACGGCGTCGCGATACTTCTGCCCCGCCGAGTTGGCGCTGGCGGCCACCAGCGCGACCTCGTACCAGGGGTGGTTCTCGAGGAGGGCGAGGAAGCGCTGCCCCACCATCCCGGTGGCGCCGAGCACGCCCACCCGGAGCTTCTTGTCTGCCATGGCGACTCCTTCCGTGGGATCCGCAGCCGGAGGGGCGAACCGGATCCGGGGCCGAAAAGACTACCACGTGGCCCGGCCGCAAGGCCCACCCGCTCGCACATGGGCGCTCCCGCGTGCACCGCGCTTTCGCTCCTGCCACCTCGGCGGGCCACGAACCGGCACCCCTCGTGGCGGGGCGGGCTCAGAAGCCCAGCTGGAACCCGAGCGACGGCGCGATGGCCCAGAGGCCCGGCAGGCCCCAGGCCGGCGGGTACCACTCGGCGAGCAGCTGCACGCGGACGATTCCCGTCACCGCGAGCGCGGCACCACCCTCCACCACCGGCCGCGAGCAGGCGCCGACCGTGGAGCGGTCGCTGCCCTGGCACGGCTGCGAGCCGAAGCCGTCGTTGGGCGAGAGCAGGTAGCCGGCGCGGGCGATGAAGGACGGTTGCAGCACCGGGCTCCCGATGCCTCGCGGGACGGCGTCCACGCCCACCAGCGGCGCAAAGGACAAGGGCGGCGGGTTCGAGCCGAGGCTCGCGATGAGGTTCTCGACCTGAAGGGCGGCGCTCGCGCGAACCCAGGAGAGCTCGTCGAAGGCCAGGTTCGCGCCGAGCTCCAGGGAACGGCCGAAGAGGACCCAGGCCGTGCGGGGCGGCGGCACGTAGTAGAAGAGGTTCACCGCCACACGGCCGGCTCCCGCCACGGCGACGCGGTCGCCGAAGGTGGGCTGGCTCCGCGCCAGGTGGTCGGTGACGGCGGCGAGCTCGCCCCGCAGCGCGGCGAGCGCCCGGTCGGGCCTGCCCCTCGGCACGTCGATGTCGGTCCACCGGTAGCCGTAGGCGGCGAGCAGCCGCGTCATGTAGACGGCCTCCGCCTCGTCCGGCTGGTGCTGCCAGTCGGGCGAGCCGCTGACCCCGGGAACGCGCGGCACCGGCTCTCCGCGCTGTGCGGGCGCACAGGCAGGGAAGCCGTCCGGGGCGGGTTCCCAGCCCGAGCCCGGCCGGCAGTGGTCCCACAGCCGGTCGAGCGACACCTGTGCCAGGATTCGCTCCGACGCCAGCCCGTCGCCGGCGCAGAGCACCGCAGCGTCGCCCTCTCCGTCGAAGAGGGCGCCCAGGCACGCCAGCGAAGCCCAGCCGGCCGGCGCCTGGCGGGCGGCGGGCGCCTCCTCGGGCCAGGCCAGCTGGAAGCCGGGCCCGAGCGCGGCGCGCAGGCGCGGCAGCGTGAAGCTGCGAAGGTGGCGCCGCGCCTCGTACATGCCGAGGTCGAAGTCGTAGGAGCGGAAGCCGCGGTCGAAGAAGCCGAAGAAGGCGTAGAGCGGCGAGCTCGCGGCCGGGAAGTGGCGGCGCGGGTAGATGAGCCGCTCGGCGGTCTCCGGGTACTCCTGGATGAGCACGTGGAGCTCGCGCGACCGGGCGCTGTTCACGAAGCCGCCGATCTCCTCGAGCCCGAGCGAGAGGATGGACGGGTGGGCCTGCCTCCGGGACGACTGCGGCTGGTCGGGAAAGGCCGAGGCGTCGGCCGAGACGAAGGCGAAGTCCACCTCCTGCGGCGGTGAGGTGTCGCCCCGCAGGTCGGGCGCCGGGTTCCAGGCGAACGGGCGCCCCGGCTTCCGCTCCAGGCCTGCGGCGGCCAGGGTGGCGGCGAGGCGAAGCGGGGAGTTGTCGAAGACGCCGCCGTCCACGAAGAGCGAGGTCCCGGCCCGGGCGTCGGGACAGAACGGCGGCGCCGCGCCCTGGGTACGGACCACGCAGTGCTTCACCGGGCGCGGGGGAAAGGCGACGGGGAAGGAGGTGGAGGCGATCACCGCGTCGAGGAGGTGGTCGAAGCGAACCGTGCCGTCGGGCTGCTCCGGCAGGAGCGCCTGGTCGTCGACGCTGTCGGGGTCCACGTAGTTGGTGATGCGGGGCATCTTCCCGGGGCCGCGCCCCTGGATGCGCAGCGTGAACTTCTCCTCGGTCACCGGCACCTGCAGCCGCTTCCGGGCCGCGTGGAGCAGGCGCGGCGAGAGGCGCGAGGTGACGACCCCCAGCACCACGTCGCAGCTCGCCGGCAGGCCCAGGGCCAGCTCCTGCTCCACCAGGGCACCCACCTGGGCCATGCTCTCCTGCGAGAAGGCCGCGAGCGGCGTCGCCACGTCGGGCTGGAAGAGCTGGCGCAGCCCGAGCGGTACCCAGACCCGGTAGAGCAGGCTCTGGCGCGGATCGGGAGCCAGGCCCCCGCAGGAGGCCCGCAGCGACAGGAGCGCGTTGACGCTGCCGGCCGAGGCGCCGGTGGCGACCTTCAGCCGCGGCAGGATCGGGTTCGCCTCGGCCGCCGCCAGCGCGTAGTAGAGGAACCCGGCCTCGTAGGCGCCGAGCGACACGCCGCCGCTGACGGTCAGTGCCAAGGCCTTGGACAACGTCGGCGGGGGGGCGGCCGCCTTGGAGGTCGCGCCGGGTGGTGTCGCGGCCGGAGGCGGCGACGCGGTGGCGGCGGGCGCGGCTGCCCGAGGCTCCCCCGAGCCTCGTTCCGCCCCCAGGGTGGGCCCAGCGAGAACGAGAGAGCCGGCGAGGACGAAGCGGAGGGCAGGAGCCTTGGCGCGGGCCATGGGGCGGGAGTCTAGCCGGATCGCGGGAATCGCGGCCCGGCGACCGTTCGCCGACCCTGTAGGCGCGCAGGCCCCTCCTCGTCGGTGCCGACCGGGTGAATATCCGCCCCCTCCGTGACGACGATCCGCATGAAGGCCCGATGTCCGCGTGGACGGTCGGGAAGGCGCCAGGGGGTGATGTCGGCCCGCGGCGCAGAAGGAGCGCAGGAGGACGCCATGCTTCCGGGCTGGATCATCGAGGAGATCGAGCGCCGCCGCCGCGAGCGGGAGGAGCGGGAGCGGGATGCGCGGCGCCCGGTGCTCGAGATGCCCGAGGCGCCGCCGCCCGCCCGGGAACCCCCGCCGCCGGCCTCGCCGCGTCGCGTCGTGGTGATCGAGCTGCTCTCCGGCGACCGTTGATCGGGCCGGTGCTGCGTCGGCTCGAGCCGTCCCTCGTCCCTTGCGTGACCGCTTGACCCCCCGCAAGGTCATGGCCGCCCGGCGTCCTACCTTGTCTGCAGGCGCCCGGATGCATTGCTGGTGCGCGTGGGAATCCCGTGGGCGACCGCGAATCACGCCCGTTCACCCTGCCCGCCGGCCTCGGCCTGCAGAGCACCGCCGTGCGGCTGCACCCGCGCCCGCTCCCGTTCCACTTCTCGCCCGCGAGCGCCTGGGGCGTCTTCGGGCTGCGCGGCCGGCGCTACTCCTGGGTACGGGAGGTCCAGGTCCGCGCGCCGCCCGAGCCGGCGCTCGACGTCGCCGCGGCCATGCGGCAGATGGACTCGATGCTCGGCTTCTGGCGAGACATGCCGTCCGTGCCCGACGAGGCGCAGCTGGCGCATGCCGAGCTCCCGCGGCCCTTCGACTTCGACGAGCTGCCGCCCGAGCCGCCGCCGCCGGACGCGGACCGCGAGGCCGTCGAGGCGCGCGTCCGGGCGGAGGTGACCCGCGCCTGGCCCGAGCCGTCCGGGTGGCCGTCGGGACTGGCCGGGATGGGCCTGGGGGCGGCGTCCGGCCTGGCCTGCGCGCTCGTCGGCGCCGTTCCGCTCCGGGCGCTGCTCTTCGCGGGGGGCGTCGGCGCGGCGCTGGGCGCGGCGGCCCTCCAGGCCGTTCGGGCCCGGCGACGGGGCCTGCAGACCAGGCTCGTCCGTCGCCGCCTCGCGGTCGAGTGGCCGGCACACCAGGAGCGCGCTGCCGCGGCCTGGCGGTTCGAGCGCAACGAGTGGGAGCTTCGCCGCGCCGCCGCCCGGGCCGGCTGGAGGCGCGCCGAGCTCGCGCGCATCGCCCGGGCGCGGCGGCTCCGCGACGGCGACGCCGCCGCCTCGCGAAGCTGCGTGGAGGCGACGCTCGCCGACCTGGACTTTCCCTTCGAGTGCACCTGCGAGGTGGCTCTCGGCGGTGACACGGCCTTCCTGCTCGTGGACCTCCCGCGCGCGGCCGAGGTCGTGCCGGCGGTGCGGGCGGTGGTGGACGAGAGGCTCGAGGTCGAGGAGGTCCCGGTGACGCCGGCGGAGCGGGACGAGACCTACGCCGAGATGGTGGCCGGCGTGGCGCTGCTCCTGGGGCGCGCGGCGCTCGCCGCTGCGCCGGCCGCTCGCAAGGCCCGGATCGCGGCCTGGCGCTCCCGCGACACGGCGCCCGGCGTGGAGTACCTGCTGGACGTGGAGCTGGACCGGCGGGCCGCCACGGCCTTCGACCCGGCCTCGGTCGACCCCGACGCCTACCTGGCCATCCTCCCCGGGCGCTTCCAGCAGCGAGAGGACCATCGGCTCGCTCCACTCCCGGTGCCGGGGTGGATCGGGGGGGCCTTCGGTGTCGCGCCGGCGGCCGTGGCGGATGCCGCCTGGAAGAACTGAGCTGCGCCGCCGCCGGCTCCGCTCCGGCCCACGGCGGCGCACGGGCGCGGCGGCCGGGCGCTTCCCCCCCAGGAGCGAGGCGGGGCGAAGCCGTCGGTGACAGAATCCCTCGCTCGGGACGACGACCCCGGTGCCGGCGACCGGGTACGGTGCCGCGGCGGGGACGTGGCGGAGCCGCGCCGGCAGCGGCGGCACGGCCGGGACACGGCAGCGAGGAGGCGGCGAGGTGAGCGAGGCGCGACGGATCCGCGGCGGCAGGACGCGAGGGCACTTCCGCGGCTGCCTGCTCGGCGGCGCCGTGGGCGACGCGCTGGGGGCGGCCATCGAGTTCAAGAACCTGCGCGAGATCCGCGAGGAGTTCGGGCCGGCGGGGCTGCGGGACTTCGGGGTCGCCTACGGGCGCACCGGGGCCATCACCGACGACACCCAGCTGACGCTCTTCACCGCCGAGGCGCTGCTCCGGGCGGAGCACTGCCGGATCCGAGACCCGGCCTGCAGCGCTGCCGAGGTCGCCTGGCACGCCTACCTCCGCTGGCTGAGGACCCAGGGCGAGGTGGTGCGACCGCGCGGGCTGCCCGACGAGAACGGCTGGCTGGTGGGCGTGAAGGGCCTGCAGGCCCGCCGCGCGCCCGGCGCCACCTGCATCTCGGCGCTGAAGAAGGGGCGGATGGGGACCATCCGGGACCCTCTCAACGAGAGCAAGGGCTGCGGCGGGGTCATGCGCGTGGCGCCGGCCGGCTTCCCTCCCGGCCAGCCCTTTCGCCTGGGCGCCGAGCTCTCGGCCTTGACCCACGGTCACTCGACCGGCTGGCTGGCCGGCGGCTACCTCTCGCAGCTCGTCCACGAGGTGGCGGACGGCGCGAGCCTGGAGGAGGGGGCGCTGCGGGCGCTGGAGGTGCTGCGGCGGCAGGCGGGCCACGAGGAGACGTCCGGGGCGGTGGAGCAGGCCATGGCGCTGGCGTCGTCGTCGCGCGGAACCCCGGAGGAGGTGGAGACGCTCGGCGCCGGCTTCGTGGCCGAGGAGGCCCTGGCCATCGGCCTCTACGCCGCGCTGCAGGCCTCCGGGTTCGAGCAGGGGGTGCTCGTGGCCGTGAACCACTCCGGCGACAGCGACTCCACCGGCAGCATCGCCGGGAACCTCCTCGGGCTGGCGCTCGGCGAGCACGCCATCCCGGCCCGCTGGCTCGCCAAGCTCGAGCTCCGCGACGTCGTCGAGCAGGTGGCCGACGACCTGCACCGGCACTTCGGCACCGGTGGGGTCGCCTGCGCCGGCGGCCAGTGCGGGTCCTGGGCGAGGTACCCGGCCAACTGACGGCGTCAGCCGACCGACAGGGCCAGCAGGTACTGCCCGGCGTAGTAGAGCGGCCAGCCGACGAGCTGGTTCACCTTGCCGGCCCGGACGAAGCGGCCGCGGGCCACGAGCAGGTCGGAGACGAAGAAGAGGAGCGCCCCGGCGCGGACGAGCGTGCTCGGCACGCCGAGCGCGAGCCAGACCATCGTTCCGATGACCGCGCAGTAGGCGAGCACCGGCACGCGCATCTCCCCGAGGTGCGGCCAGAGCCAGGCCAGGATCCCCGAGACGGCCGCGGCCACCAGGAGGAGCGCCCCGAGCGGCCGGCTCGAGAGCGGGGCGAAGGCCGCGGCGTAGGCCACGTGGGCGAGCAGGAAGGCGACGAGGCCGGCCAGGAACACCTTCTTCGCCTGCGACAGGAGCAGGACGTCGCCCGCGACCGAGAGCGCCAGCCCCGCCAGGACCAGGGCACCGTAGCGGCCCGACCCGCCGGAGGCCAGGGCCACGGCGACGAAGCCCAGCGAGCAGGTGGTCTTGAGCGCCGCGCGCGCCGCCGGGCGGCCGCGGAGCTCCGACGCGAGCAGCCCGACGAGGCTCAAGGCCCCGACGCCCAGCCCGATGCCCGCCGCCCGGTCCACGTGAACCCTCCCTGCGCGAGGCGCCCCGCGACCGCCGGGCCAGGACCCGCGCCGCATGTCCGCTTCCTCTCGTACCGCGCCGGCGGGCCGGCGCCGGCAGTGTACCGGCGCCCGGCCGGCGGTGGTAGGTTTCCCGCCGATGACCGACCGTCCCCGCCTGGAGCGCCTCTTCCGGCGAGTCGTCTCCCTGCGCGTGCCCATCGTCGTCGTCTACGCCCTGCTCGTCCCGGCGGCAGCCTGGCTCGCGACCCGCATCCCCTCCGAGGCCGGCATCGACCGGCTGGTGGTGGCCACCGACCCGGACTTCGTCGCCACCCGAGAATTCCAGAAGGTCTTCCCCGAGGGGCAGATGGTCATCCTGCTCTTCGAGGCCGACGATCCCTGGAGGCCCCAGGTCCTGGCCGAGGTGGAGGCGGCGGGCGCGGCGCTGAAGGCCATCCCCGGCGTCGTGCCGTACACGGCGCTGGACGTCTACCGGCGCGCCCGGCCCGGGTTCACGCCCGATGCGGCCGGCGCCGAGGCCTACCGCGCCTTCGCCACCGGCACCGACCTCTTCCGCCGGCAGGGGCTGGTCGGCGAGCGCTTCCAGGGCATGGCGGTGGCGCTCGACGTCCACGGATCGGCCGCGCGCGACGCGGCGCTCGCCGCCATCGACCGGGCGCTCGACGCGGCGCCGCACGCGGCGACGCGCGTCCGCAAGGTCGGTGCGCCCTACGTGGTGTCCTGGATCGAGCACGAGTCCGGCACGGCGTCGCTCAGGTACTTTCCGCTCTTCGGCCTCTTCGTCGTCGCCATCGCGCTCTTCCTCTACCGCTCCTGGCGGTCGCTGGCGGCGATCCTGCTCTCGCTGGGGGTGGCGGTGGCGCTGGGGGTCGCCTGCGGCGCGCTCTTCGGCTTCTCCTTCACGGTGGTGTCGGCGCTCGTTCCGCTGACGGTGATGGTGACCACGCTCGCGACCCTGGTCTACCTGCAGTCGCGCTTCGTGGACCACCCCCAGGGCGTCTCGGTGGACCAGCACCAGATCGACGCGCTCGCCAACAAGTTCCTGCCGGTGACCGCCTCCACGGTCGCGGCCGTGCTCGGGTTCGGCGCGCTGGTGGTCTCGAGGATCCGGCCGGTGCGGGAGATGGGGCTCTGGACGGCGGCCGGGCTGCTGCTGGGCTGGGTGGTCGCCTTCACGCTCTTCCCGGCGCTGCAGAAGCTCCTGCGCACGCCCACCAGCCAGGCGGTGGCGACCCGCACCGGGCTCTACGACCGGATCGCCGACGCGTTGCCGGGCTTCACCTGGCGCCGGCGCTGGGCGCTGGTGACCGGTGCCTTGCTGGCCGCGGGCGCCGGCCTGGTGGCGCTCTTCGGCATCCCCGGCCACGTCGCGCCCATGAAGGTGGGGGTGGACTCGCTGGACTACGTCGACGCCAAGCTCGCCATCCACCAGGACATGGACTTCTACCGGAAGCACGTATCGGGGCTGAACGTGGCGCGGCTATGGGTGAAGACGCCGCCCGGCGCGGCGGTGGACCCCGAGGTGCTGCGCGGCCTCGACCGCCTCTCCACCGCGCTCGAGGCCATGCCGCAGGTGAGCGCGGTGGTGGGCCCCACCACCTTCCTGCGGATGCGCCGCTACCTGGCCGGGCAGGGGGACCGGCTCCCGCAGGACCCGGAGGCCTTCGGGCGCGCCGCCGCCGACGTCGAGCAGCTCATGCTCGCCGAGCCCGAGCTGCGCTCCTTCGTGGACGTGGGCACCCTCGCGAACGCCCAGCTCACCGTGGTCTTCAAGGATTTCGACGAGCAGGGCTACGCCCGGCTCTCGAGCGGCATCCGCGAGGCCTGGCAGCGCAGCGTCGCCGCCGATCCGGCCTTTGGCGGGGTGACGATCCAGGTGGTGGGGGAGTCGATGCTCGAGGCCAAGGTGGCGGGCAGCCTGGTGCCGACGCTCACCGAGAGCTTCGGGCTCACCGCCGGCCTGATCTTCGTGGCCTTCCTCTTCGTCTTCCGGAGCCCGTCGGCGCGCCTGATGGCGATGATCCCGTCGATCTTCGCCATCCTGGCGACGTTCCTGGGGATGCGGCTGCTCGGGGGCGAGCTCAACGTGGCCACCATCCTCATCGCCACCACCGTGCTCGGCACCACCGAGAACGACCAGATCCACTTCTTCTACCACCTGCAGGAGGCCAAGGGCCGCCCCTTCGGCGAGGCGCTCCGCTACACGCTGCGCGTCTCCGGCCGCGCCATCGTCTTCGCCACCTTCATCAACGCCACCGGGTTCCTGGCGCTCTCGGTGTCGAGCTTCCCGCCGCTCCGCCAGTTCGGGGTGGTGACCTCGGCGGCGTTCCTGCTCGGGATGGTCGCCGACTTCACGGCGCTGCCCGCCGCGCTGTGGATCCTGTCGCGGCAGCGGCCGGACGCCACCGTCCCCTAGACCCGAGGTCAGCGGCGGCGGGGCCAGGGGACGAGCGCCGAGGTGGACCGCATGCCCTCGGCCCATTCCGGGTGGCGCGAGAGCATGCGACGGTCCATCCACGGGAGGCTGACGAGGACGAAGAGCAGCGTGATCGAGACCGGTCCCACCACGGTCCAGGCCCAGCTGGGGTCGGCGGCGAGCCCGAAGAGCCACAGCCCCCACCAGAAGGTCACCTCGCCGAAGTAGTTCGGGTGGCGGGAGTACCTCCACAGCCCGTCGTCGAGCACGGCGGAGGGATCGCGCCGGGTGCGGACGAAGCGGCGCAGCTGCAGGTCGGAGACGGCCTCGAGGGCGATGGCGCCTGCGGTGACGGCGACCGCCGCGAGGTCGAGGAGGCCGAAGGGGCCTCCCGCCCGGGAGAGGGCCGGCCAGGTGGGCAGCATCCCCAGGAACACCCAGGCGGTGGGCATCAGGTGGATGGAGACCAGGCTCGCCGGCCAGTAGAGCCGCCCGGTCCGGCCGCGGATCTCCACGTAGCGGAAGTCCTCGTCGGAGAGGCCGTGCCAGCGCGCCACCCAGTTCCCGGTCAGGCGCACCGCCCAGGCGGTGACGAGGAGCAGCACCAGCCCGGCGCGCAGGTCGAGGCCGCCCGGCGCCAGCCAGGCCCAGTAGGCCGCGATGGGGACCGGCGCGACGCTCCAGTAGGGGTCGTAGAGGCTGGAGTTGTCGTGGCGGACGCTGAAGAGGAACACCACCACCGTGGCGGCGACGTCGGCGAGCGCGGCGACGAGGATGGGGCTGCGGCCGCGCAGCGCCCACCCGGCGACGAGCGCCGCGGCGAGGGCCACGGCGTAGGCGACGGCCACGGCGGCGAGCCCCTGGCGACGGGTCGCGGAGGCCGTGGGGGTGCCGGAGGAGGCGGACATGCGGCGCGAGTCCTACCGCGCGGGGGCGCGGCCGGCAAGGAGCCGGCGCCGCATGGCGGGTGCCCCGGGCGCGGCCGTCGCCCGGTGGGTCAGGGGGCGAGCTCGATCAGGATCTCGTTCGTCCGGAGGAACCACGGCATGAACGGCGGGTCGTAGCGGGCCCAGACGGGCTCGCCGATGCCCGTGAGCCCTGCCCTCTGCATGGCGGCGCGCAGCTCGGCGAGCTTCTCCTGGTAGCGGCTCTCCGACCAGCCGCCGGAGTAGCGCAGCGCCGCGAAGCGGCGCGCCGGCACCTGGCGGAAGCGCACCGCCGGATCGAGCGGCTCGGGAAGGGTCTCGAGCGTGTACGGCGACGGCATCATGAACTGGATCACCCAGGCCGGCTGCGGCCCGGTCTCGCCGCCCGGCTCCGGGGTGGGCGGCGCGGTCCCGGCGCCGCTCCGGGCCTGCTGCAGGACCGGAGCGGTCATGTCGATCCTCGTCCCCTCCTCCTGCGTCACCGGGGCGGTCATGGCGATCCTCTTCTCGCCGCGGTTCCTGCCGAAGATGTAGCCCGCCAGCCGGCGGAAGCCCTGGTTTCCGGCCTCGTCCCGCGGTCCCGTCACCTCGGTCTCGGCGACGAGGTAGGGCTGGTACTCCCGAACCTCGAGGCCGTCCTGCTCCTGCACCACCGTGTACCTGGGCTTCTCGAGGGCCATGGCGGGAACCGTGAGCAGGAGGAGGGAGGCGGCGGCGAGGAGGCGCGTGGCCCTGGAGCCGAGCCGGCGCCGCGGGCGCCCGCTGCCTCCGGGAAGGGTATGGGGGACCATGCCCGGGAGGATGGCCGCTGCAGGGCGGCCTACGCCGCCGCCCCGCCCTCCAGGATGGCCCGGTTCTTCCGGTAGGCGACGAGGCCCCAGGCCAGGAACGCCGCCTCGGCCAGCGCCACGATCACCATCCACATCACCACCGGCGAATCCCCCATGCCGTAGGAGTGCATGCCGGTGGTCAGCACGAAGTTCACGCCCAGGTAGGTCATGATGATGGTCTGGAACGCGGCGATGCTGATGGCCGCCACGCCGAACTGGCCGATGAGCTTCTCGACCTTGGCGTGGAGGATGGCCATGTAGGCCAGGAAGGCCACCAGCGACCAGACCTCCTTCGGGTCCCAGCCCCAGTAGCGGCCCCACGAGGACGCCGCCCACATCGAGCCGGTGAGGATGCCGGCCACGAGCAGGATCGAGCCGACGAACATGTACCAGTAGAGGAGGTCGTACATGCGGTCGATGAGCTCCACCTTGCCCGGGCTGAAGATGGTGAAGCCGACCTGCATGTGGGCGACGACCAGGCCGAGGGCCAGCACCGCGTAGCCCACCATGATGATGGGCACGTGGATGGCGAGCCAGGGCGTGCCGGCCAGCACCGGCGCGATGGGGTGGATGAAGCGGTCGATGGGGAGCAGGTCGGTGAGCGCCATCGTCAGCGCCGCCATCACCGCGGCGTTCAGCACCACCGTCCGGTTCCGCAGCACGGCGTAGGCGATGACCGCGAAGAACCCGACGCCCCACGCCAGGAAGAGCATCGACTCGTACATGTTGGCGGCGGGGATGCGGTCGCCCGCGTCCCAGCGGAGCAGGATGCCCCAGCTCATCATGGCGAAGCCGCCCACCAGGATGCCGAAGGCGGCGCCGTCGAGGAGCTTGCTCTTCCTCAGCCCGGCGGCGATGGAGACGACGAGCGCGACCAGCAGGATGACCCAGGAGAGGCGGACCGGGTTCACCTGGTTGTAGAGGATCTCCTGGTCGATCCGGTCGGCGGATGGCCACCCCTGCGGCCGCGGGCCGCTCATGAGGAGGAAGAGGCTCTCGGGCGCCACCACCGCGGGCACGCCCCAGCGGGCGTTGGGGTCGCCGGGGACCGGGATGGGGCGCACCGCCTCGCGGCCCAGGACGCTCTGCATCCGGAGGAGGCGCTGCTCGAGCTTCTCGGCGTCCTGGAGCACGCCCCGGCGCGGCCGCCCCTGGGCCTCCGCCTGGCGGGCCGCCTGCATGAGCTGGAGGACGCGCTGGTTCTGGACGAGCTGGACGAAGGAGGCGTGCGTGGTGGACGGGGCCAGGCCGACCTGCTGGGCGAGATCGGAGCTGCCCACCTTCACCACCGGCGCGCCGGCCGCCTGCGGGTCGAAGAGCCAGCCGGTGAAGGTCGTCACCGCGTCCTCGCCCTTCCAGGAGTACGAGCCGGTGACGTTCCACACCGCCTCGCGGGCCAGGGTGTCGAGCGGCATCACCCGGCCGTCGTGCTGCACCGGCAGGCGCCGCAGGGTCTCGGCCGGCGTCGAGGGCGCCGCCTGGGCGCCACCGGCCAGCAGCGCCAGGACCACCGCCGCGGCGGCGCGGCCGGCGCCCCGGGCCGAGGCCTTGGCCTCGAGCGCGGCACGCTCGCGCGTCTGCGAGATGCGGGTGAAGAGCACGATGATCATGCCGAGGACCAGGGTGACGTAGCCGGCGAAGACGATGTTCTGTCCCGGGTCCTTGGAGACCGCCAGGACGGTCGCCTCGCGCCCGCCGTCCTGCTGGTAGCTCGACTGGAAGAGCGCGTAGCCGCGGTGGTGCAGCTCGTGGTTCATCCAGATCTGCGCCGGGAAGGTCTGGCCGGTGTCGAGGTCGGTGACCTGCACCAGGCTCTTGAAGCCGGAGGGGCGCATCGTGCCCGGGTAGGTCTCGAGCACGAAGTCGTCGAGCCTCACCGAGAAGGGCAGCTCGTGGCGCGACAGGACCTGGCCGTCGCGGCTGTGATTCTCGATGACGTTTCCGCTCTGCCCTTCCCAGAGACCGAGATTGCCCTCGATCTTGAGGAAGTAGGTGACCGCCGCGCCGGCGAAGATGAGGAGCAGCGAGGCGTGGAGCACCACGAAGCCGACCCGCTTCTTCCCCCAGGGGAAGTGGTCGGCGATGGACATCGCCACGTTGACGGTGAGGAGCCCCTGCAAGGCCAGGAACCACCACGCGTAGTAGACGAGCCGCCCGGCGGCCTCCACGCCCTGGCCGGACTCGATGATGGTTCCCACCGAGAGCCCGACCAGCAGCAGCACCAGAAGGATGACGGCCAGCTTCAGTGACGCGAGGAAACCGAGGAACGTCTTCATCGGAACCGTCCTGGGGAAGATGAGCGGGTCGATGACCCAAAGGGGTGACCCGAAGGTGGCAGATTCTGCCACTCCGCGTGACGGGAGTCGAGGAGATTATCTCTACTACAAGCCAACAAGATCACTATGCTTTGTCCCCGACGAAGCGGTCCCGCTCGTCGCGGAAGAGCACGTTGAAGGTCGTCAGCGAGCCGTAGCACTTCGTCAGGTAGGCCTGCATCTCGACCTTCTCCGCGTCGGAGAACTTCTCGTTCGCGTTGATCTTCTGCTCGAGCACGCGAAGCCGGTCCCGGATCATCACCACCTTGTGGAACAGCTGGTCGAGCGGGATCTCCTTCGGCTGCAGCTGCGGGTCGCGCGGCTTCAGGAGGACGGTGCCTCCTTCCCACTTCGGGGCGAGCGGTACCTCGGAGGCGTCGGCCTGCAGCGCCTCGCGGATGGCCAGGACGAGCTCTTCGCGGGTCATGTCGAGGATCTCCTCGGGGAGGTGGAGGTGGGGAAGGGCGGAGGGGCGCAGCGGCCGCCCGGGGCCCGGAGCTGGCGGCCCGGCCGGGAGCGCGGCGGTCGGCTCGGGGGTGCCGTGGTGGACGACCACCGGGGCACGGGGACGCGGCGCACGCCGTGACGGGCCGCCGGCCGGAGCGGGCGCGGGAATGGCCTCGTCCCGCGCCAGGTGCTTCTCGCAGGCCGGAGCGGTCCCCGGGAAGTCGCCGAGCCGGACGCCGTAGCGGCACGGGCCGATGGGGCCGCGCTCGTCGTCGAGCACGGGGCGCCACCAGCGGCAGCTCCCGCACTCCTTCGGCCCGTAGGTCGGCTCCGGGACGTCCATCGGGGCCGGGAGTCTACCGCCGCGCGGCTCCCGGGCCTACCCTGAGCCGGGGAGCCCGGCCCGGAGCTAGGCGACCTTCTGGAACTTGCTGGCGGGCGCGCCGCAGATCGGGCACTTCTCGGGCGCGACGCCGAACTCGATGTCGCCGCAGAACGGGCAAAGGTAGACGTCCATCTGCGACAGGTCCTTGCCCGACTGGATCGCCTCCAGCGCCTGGCGGAACAGCCGCGCGTGGACCTTCTCGGCCTCGTTGGCGAACCCGAGCATCGTCCGGCCCTTGTGGTTCTCGGCCCTCGCCTGCTCGACCATCGGGGGATACATCTCCGTGTGCTCGTAGGTCTCGCCGGCCACGGCGGCCTTCAGGTTCTCCAGGGTCGTGCCGACGCCACCCATGTTCTGGAAGTGGCCGAGGGCGTGGATGGTCTCGGCGTCGGCGGCCGCGCGGAAGAGCCTCGCGACCTGCGGCAAGCCCTCCCGATCGGCGGCGCGGGCGAAGGCGAGGTACTTGCGGTTGGCCTGGCTCTCGCCGGCGAAGGCCACGGCGAGGTTCTCGTGGGTGGTGGGCATGGCGCGACCTCTACCACCACGGCTGCGGCCGGCCATGACGGCCGTCAGGGGTGCCCGATCAGGGCGCACCGCGCCGGGAGCTCGCCACTCCAGGGCCCGCGGGCTCGGTGGCGCGAAGTCGAGGCGCCACCAGCGCGGCGGCGACGAGCGCGCAGCCCAGCATCACCCCCGCCATCGGCCTCGCCGTGCCGTCGGCGAGCGCGCTCACCGCGGTGGCCGTGGCCGCGCCGAACGCGGATTGCAGGACCCCGAGGACGGCGGAGGCGCTCCCCACCTGGCCGTGGAAGCGCCCCATGGCGAGCGCGGTGGCGTTCGGCACCACGATGCCCACGCAGGAGACGCCCACCAAGATGGCCGGGAGCACGAAGGCCGGCCCGGCACCGGCGCGGGCGGCGAGGAAGAGGGCCACGTAGGCGAGAAGCGCAGCCGCGATCCCGCCCCGCATCGTCCGGGCGATGCCCACCCGCGGCGCGAGCCAGCGGTTCGCCTGGGAGGCGGCGATGAGCCCGACCGCGTTGGTGCCGAAGACGAGGCCGAAGCGCCCCGGCGGGATCCCGAAGAGCTGGATGAACACGAACGGCGACCCGGCGATGTAGGCGAACATGGCCGCCAGGATGGCACCGCCGGCGAGCGAGAGCCGCACGAAGTCCCGGTCGGCGAGCGCCCGGCCGAAGGCCCGGAGCACCTCGGCCAGGCCGTGCCGGTGACGCGCCGACGGCGGCAGGCTCTCCGGGAGCCCGAGCGCCAGGGCCCCCGCCAGCGCCAGCGCCGCCGCCGCCAGGACCACGAAGATGGCGCGCCAGCCCCCGATGGCCAGCACCTCTGCCCCGAGGAGCGGGGCGAGGATGGGCGCCGCGCCCATGACCAGCATGAGCATCGAGTACATGTGGACCGAGTCGCGCACGTCGAAGCGGTCCCGGACCACGGCCCGCGAGATGACGATGCCGGCACAGCCACCGAGCGCCTGGACGAAGCGGGCCGCGGCCAGGAGCTCGAGCGTCGGCGCCACCGCGCAGGCGACGGCGGCCGCGCCGTAGAGCCCCAGGCCGGCGAGGAGCGGAGGGCGGCGGCCGAAGCGGTCGGAGAGCGGCCCGTAGAGGAGCTGGCCGAACGCCAGGCCGGCCAGGTAGGTGGCGAGCGTGAGCTGCACCGAGGCCACGCTCGTCCCGAGCGACCCGGCCAGCGCCGGGAAGCTCGGCAGGTACATGTCGATGGAGAGCGGCCCGAGGGCGGTCAGCGCGCCGAGGAGCAGCGTGAGGCGGAGGCGCGAGGGCGCCGGGGCCGGCGGCGCCGGCGCGGCCACGGGAACGGCGCGGGCCGGCGGCCGCGGCCCGTGGCTCATCCGAGGAGGACCGAGCGCATCGAGAGCGAGCCGAGGTCGAAGCCGGTGACTGGGAAGCGGGTGGCGTCCGCCGCGCTCGACGCGCCGACCACGTAGAGGAGCGGCAGGTAGTGGTCGGGCGTCGGGTGCGACAGGCGCCCGCGGTCGCTGTCGAGCGCCCCGACCAGCCAGGACGCGTCGTGCTCCTCGACGGCCCGGGCCGCATCGGCGTCGAAGCGGCGCGCCCACTCCGGGGTCGCCGTGTCCCCGGCCCGCACTGCCGTGAGGGCAGCGCGCAGGTTGTGGGTCAGGTTGCCGCTCCCCATCACCAGGACTCCCTCGTCCCGCAGCGGTGCCAGCGACCTCCCCAGGTCGAGGTGGTGGGCCGGCGGCAGCCGCTCGTCGATGGCGAGCTGCACGACCGGGACGTCGGCGCGGGGGAAGAGGTGGTGCAAGACGCTCCAGGTGCCGTGGTCGAGCCCCCAGTCGAGGCGGACCGATGCGCCCCGGCCGACGAGCGCCGCCACCCGCCTGGCCAGCTCCGGGTCGCCGGGGGCCGGGTATTGCATCTCGTAGAGCGCCTGCGGGAAGCCGCCGAAGTCGTGGATGGTCTCGGGGCGGGGGTTGCCCGTGGTGAAGGTTCCGGGCACGAACCAGTGGGCGGAGACCGACAGGATGGCCCGCGGTCGAGCCACGAGCTCCGCCATCCGCGCGAAGCCGCGGCTCCAGCGGTTGTCCTCGAGGGCGTTCAGCGGCGAGCCGTGGCCGACGAAGAGGACCGGCATTCGCCCGGCCGGCGGGGAGGGGGAGGTCATGCGGCGGTGCCCACGCGGCCCGGCGCCCCGGCGCGCCCGACGCCGCGCAGCACCGCGGCGCGTCCGGCGTGGAAGGTCCCCTCGACGAGCTCGACCTCGGCCTCCTCGAGGACCTCCCAGTCGACGCCCGGGAAGTCGGCGCGGATGGTGGCCGCGTCGTAGAGCATGTCCACCTGCCGCGGGCCGCCGCTCGAGAAGGAGAGCTGGCGGGGGTTGAACGCCTCGAGGATCAGCACGCCGCCGGGCCGGAGCGCGGCCTCCGCCGCGGCGTGGACCGCCGCGCGGGCGGCCGGTGGCAGGTGGAGGTAGATGAGCACCAGGCCGTCGTAGCTCGCCGGGTCGGGGCGCCAGGTGGTGACGTCGGACTGCACGGTGCGCAGCTCCACGCCGCGGGACTCGGCGAGCCGTCGGGCCTTCTCCAGGCCCACGGCGGAGGCGTCCACGGCGGTGACGTCGAAGCCCTGCTCGGCGAGCCAGACGGCATTGCGCCCCTCGCCCTCGCCGAGGGAGAGGACCCGGCCGCCGGGCCGGATGCGATGGGCCTCCGCCTCCAGCCAGCGGTTCGGGGCCGTGCCGTAGACGTACTCCGCGACCGAGTAGCGCTCGTCCCACAGGCCCATGGCCGGGTCCCTCCGCCGTTGCCCCGCGTGCACCGGGACTGTAGCAAGGCCGCCTCGCCGTTGCCCACGAGGGACCGACGGCCCGGCCCCGGCGCACCGCTCGCCCGCGGTGCAGTACCCGGATGCGCCCGCCCGGCCCCCCGCCCGGGCGCTAGACTCGATTCGTGGCACGCCGGCACCACGTGGTCCTCGTCCCCGGGTTCTTTGGCTTCGCCAACCTGGGCGACTTCGCCTACTTCGGCCACGTCCGCGACCTGCTCGCCGAGATCGGGCCCGGGCTCGGCATCGACGGCGAGGTGCGGGCGCTGCGCACCGAGCCCACCGCCTCGCTGCCGCGCCGGGCCGCGCTCCTCTGCCAGGGCATCGCCGAGCTGCTCGACGAGGCGCCCGGGGAGGTGACCGTCGTCGGCCACTCCAGCGGCGGCCTCGACGCGCGGCTGCTCCTGTCGCCTGGCGTGGAGCTGCCGACGCCCGCCGACGTCGAGGCCAGCGCCCGCGCCGTGCGAGCGGTGGTCAGCGTCTCGACGCCGCACCACGGGACGCCGCTGGCGCAGGGCTTCGGCAGCCTGCTCGGCCAGCAGCTCCTCCAGCTGCTGTCGCTCGCCACCATCCGCGTGCTGCGCACCGGGCGGCTCCCCATCTCCCTGGCCCTGAAGCTGGCCCGGGTGGTGCGGAGCCCCGGCTCGCGCCCGGGAGGCGTGGTCGACCAGCTCTTCCTGGAGCTGCTCGCCGACTTCTCCGCCGACCGGCGCCGCGCGCTCGAGGCGTTCTTCGCGAACGTGAAGAGCGACCAGGGGCTGCTCGCCCAGATCGCGCCGCCCGGGATGGATGTCTTCAACGCCTCCACGCAGGACCGGCCCGGGCTGCGCTACGGCTGCGTGGTGACGCGGGCGCGGCCGCCGGGGCTCCGCTCGCTGTGGCACGCCGGGCTCGATCCCTACGCCCAGGCGACCCACGCGATGTTCGTCGGCCTCTACCGCTTCGCCTCGGCGACGCCGGAGGGCTGGCGCCCGCGGCTCACCACCGCCCATGCCGACGTGATGCGCCGCGCCTACGGGCGAATCCCGGGCCCGGACGCGAACGACGGCATCGTGCCGACGTTGAGCCAGGTGCGCGGCGACCTGATCGGCGCCGTGTGGGCGGATCACCACGACATCCTCGGCCACTTCCACGAGCCCACCCACGTGCCGCCTCACTTCGACTGGATGGCGTCGGGCACCGGCTTCGACCGCGCCGGGTTCGAGGGCATCTGGAGGAAGGTCGCGGCCTACGTGGCGAGGCCGGCCCGCTAGGCGCGGCCGGAGCCGGGCGCTCCGCCTTCACTCCCACCCGGTGCGGCGCTGGTCTAGACTCCGCCGGTGCCCCCGCCCGGCCTCTACCGCAGCCTGGTCCTCCTCGAGCTGCTCCTCGCGGCTCCGACGGTGCTCGCGCTGCTCTTCGTGACCGCTCCCTACGGGCGCCACGTCCGCAGCGGCTGGGGACCGAGCCTGCCGGGGTGGATCGGCTGGCTCGCCATGGAGGCCCCGGCGGCGCTGGTCTTCGCCTTCTTCTACCTGCAGGGAGGGCACCGGGCCGAGGCGGTGCCGCTCGCCTTCCTCATCCTGTGGGAGACCCACTACCTCTACCGCGCCTTCGTCTACCCGCTCGGGCTGCGGCGCGGGCGCGGGCGGATGCCGGTGTCGGTGGCGGGCATGGCGGTGGCCTTCAACCTGCTGAACGGCTACGTGAACGGGCGCTGGGTCTCCGGCTTCGGCTCCTATCCGGAGGGATGGTTCGCCGACCCGCGCTTCCTCGTCGGCGTGGCCCTCTTCGCAGGCGGCCTGGCGCTGAACGTGCTCTCCGACCGGGCGCTGCGCCGGCTGCGCGCGCCCGCCGAGACCGGGTACAAGGTGCCGCGCGGTGGCGCCTTCGAGTGGGTCTCGTGCCCGAACTACCTGGGCGAGATCGTCGAGTGGACCGGCTGGGCCATCGCCACCTGGTCGCTCCCCGGCCTGGCCTTCGCGGTCTACACCGCCGCCAACCTGGCGCCCCGGGCCCTCTCGCACCACGCCTGGTACCGGCGCGAGTTCCCCGACTACCCGCGGGAGCGGCGCGCCCTCTTCCCCTACCTGCTCTAGCGGGAACCTGGCCTTCGAGGCGGCCCCGGGCGGCCTGGAGCATCCCGCTCGGGTCCCGGAGGCCCCGACTGTGGCATTCTGCCCGCCTCGCTCCTCGGACCAGGCGCGGGAAGGGAGCGCAGACACCGTGAACGTCCTCCTCACCGGCGCCTTCGGCAACATCGGCTCCCACACGCTGCCGGAGCTGCTCCGGCAGGGTCACACCGTGCGCTGCTTCTCCCGGGACACCTCCGAGCGGCGCCGCCAGGCCCGCGGCCTGCCCCGGGGGGCCGAGGCGGTCTTGGGCGACGTCCTCGACGCCAGCGCGCTTCGCCGCGCCGCGGCGGGGGTGGACGCCGTCGTCCACCTGGCAGCGGTGATCCCGCCGGCCAGCGAGGAGGATCCCGAGCATGCGCGGCTGGTGAACGTGGAGGGGACCCGGAACGTGGTGGCGGCCTGTCGTGGCCAGGCGAGGCCGCCGCGCCTGCTCTTCTCCTCGACCTTCGACGTCCACGGCCACACGCTCTCGCGGAGGCCGCCGCGCCGGGTCACCGACCCGGTCGTCGCCACCGACGCCTACACCGCGCACAAGATCGCCTGCGAGGATCTCGTCAGGGGGTCCAGGCTCGAGTGGTGCATCTTCCGGCTCTCCGACGTGCCCATCCTCGGCATCCGTGACCCGCACCCGATCATGTTCGAGATCGGCCTCGACAACCGCATCGAGGCGCTGCATGCCGACGATGCCGGCCTTGCCATCGCCAACGCGCTGCGGACGCCCGAGGTCTGGGGGCGGACCCTGTTCGTGGGGGGCGGGGTCTCCTGCCAGCTCACCTACCGGGAGTACCTGACCCGGCTGCTGGCCGCCATGGGGATCGACCCGCTGCCGGACGACGCCTTCGCCGACAAGGAGTACGCCACCGACTGGATCGACACCGAGGAGAGCCAGCGGCTGCTCCGCTACCAGCGCCACGGCTTCGACGCCATCGCCGAGGCGATCGCCGCCAGCCTGGGCTGGAAGCGCCACCTCGTGCCGCTGGCGCGGTCGGTGGCGCGCAGCGCCATCCTCAAGCTCTCGCCGTACCACGGCAAGGGCGCGCGCGGCTGAGCCGGCGCCGCCGCCCGCGGGGCGTGGTGCGGAGGGCGTGCGCCCCGGTTCCCGGGGTCACTCCGGCCTGGCCGCCCCGTGCCGGCGGGCGGCCGCCGAGGCGGACCGCGCCGGGGGCGGACGTCGCCGCGAGGCCCGGGGCAGGAGCGCGCGCGTCGCCTTCCCGGCGGAGACGCGAGGGCGCCCGTCGCCGGTGGGGATCTCGTCGTCGGGGGGGGCCGGCAGGCAGACGCGCGTGACGACCTCGCCGGCCGACCGCACCAGCGAGCCCAGCGACCTGCGGGCGAAGGACGCGGGCCTGCCGTCGGGCATGGGCAACTTCCAGTGGTGCCCGATGAGCTCCATGTACATCCCCAGCGTGAGCCCGGCGGTGGCGAAGTCGAGGGTGGAGAGGATCTCGTCGGCGATGCCGAACGGCACCGAGAGCGGCAGCGGGCCGCGGGCGTACTCCACTGCCCAGACGCCGTCGGTGAAGTTCATGGCCCGGGCCTGGCCCGGGCCCACCCAGATGCGGTCCCCGGGCCGGTAGACGCGCTTCTCGAACTGCCCCTCGGCGTAGTACCAGGTCTCGCCGTCGATGACCGTGTCCCAGAACCCGACGGCGTGGCGGCCGGAGTGACCCTCCGACCCGATGGGCGTGCCCCAGATCATCAGGTACTCGAAGACCGAGGCGTAATAGAGCTTCATCTGGATCATCGCTCCGCCGGCGATGCTGTAGAGCCAGGGCTGGGAGCGGTCGATGCGCCCCGGGTAGGCCTCCTCCATCTCGTCGGCGATGGCGTCGAACATCGCCGGCTTGGGCTTGCCGATGCCGGCGAGCGCGCACCGGTGGATGACGTCGGGGTCGAAGAGGTAGTCCATGGGGCGGGGATCTCCGAGGGGCGGGCGATGGTACCCGGGGGAGAAAAACACGGCGTCGCCCGGTTGTCGATTGCGTCGCAGAGCGGTACCGGTGCCCGTCCCGCCGACGGTCGGCACGCCGGGGTCGCTTTTGCCGCACGCAGGCGGTCTCCATCGTCTTGCAGGGCGTCCCGTCCGGCGTCGGGCTTCTCGGCGGGAGGGCCCCTGGGCGCACCCTGCCCGAGAGGCGGTCTGCACCCGACGGGGGCGTGGTAGGAATGGCGGACGCCCCCGCACGCGCGGGAGCCGGCCCGATGGAGCCGGCCCGATGGACCTGGCCCGCATGACCGCTCTCGTTCAAGCCGCGCCGATGGCCAGCAACGAGCGCTCCGGCATCTGCCGCGCCTGCGGCGGCGAGTGCTGCCTGCACCGGCCCGGCATCGAGGCGCCCGACCGCTTCCTCGCCGCCCCCGACCCGGCGGCGGCCCTCGCCCAGGCGCTCGCCTCGGGCGACTGGGTGCTGCTCGAGCACCGCGGGGTCCCGTGGGTGGACGGGAAGCCGCCCGATCCCGCCGAGGCGGAACGGATCATCCGCTACCCCCGCCCGGCCACCATCGCCGAGAAGGCGTCGGGGACGGTGTTCACGGGCGGCGAGAGCTCCCCCTGCTTCTTTCTCGACCCCGGGGGCTGCCGGCTGCCCTTCGAGGCGCGCCCGCGGATGTGCCAGTCGCTCGAGCCATCGGCCGGCGATGACTGCGAGTGCGAGTGGGACCAGCGGGCTGCGGCGCTCGCCTGGCTGCCGTGGCAGGACCTCCTCCCACCGCCCGGAGCCGATCCACCTCGAAGTCCTCGAGCCCCAGGTCCTCCTCGAAGAGCTCCGCCAACCGGGCCGCCCGCAGCGATTCCTCGCCCGGAGCCAGGCCCATCCCGGCGCGGCGCCGGGCCTCGGCGGCGAGCGTGACCGCGTCCGCCCCGTCGGCGCCGGACCAGAGGAGGGCGAGCTTCATGGTCCGGGACGGATACGACTTCACCGGCGGACAGCGCCCGGCCCTGGTCTGCCGGGGCCGCCGGGGATCGAGCCCTCCTCGACCTCGTCGAGCACCCGACCACCGGGGCCCACCAGCCGGAGCGCCACCCGCCGCTCGCCGAAGGCGTGGGTCGAGCAGGAGAGGCATGGGTCGAAGGCGCGGATGCCGGCCTCGACGCGGTTCAGCAGCCCCTCGGTGATCCGGACGCCGGAGAGGAATCGCTCGGCGATCTGGCGGACGGCCCGGTTCATGGCGAGCCCGTTCTGGCCGGTGGCGACGACGAAGTTCGCCCAGGTGACCAGGCCGTCCCGGTCCACCCGGTAGTGGTGGAAGAGGGTCCCGCGCGGCGCCTCGCAGGCCCCCACGCCCTCGGGGCGTGCCGTGCCCGGCGGCGCCAGCACCTCGCCGTCCAGGACGGCGGGGTCGGAGAGCAGCTCCCCGATCCGCTCGAGCCCGAAGAGGATCTCCACGAGCCGGGCGCGGTGGGCGTGGAAGGTCGAGAGGACCGGGCCGCGGGCCAGCGCCCGGAACGCCGCCAGCTCGCGGTCGGCCCGGGGCGTCCCGCACCGGCTCACGACGTTGAGCCGAGCCAGGGGGCCGACCCGGTAGACGTCGCCCCAGGTGCTCGGCGGCCCGTCGTGCGCGGGCGGGCCGTCCGGGCGGTGGAACGCCGGCTTGAGGTAGGTCCACGGAGCCACCCCCTCTCCGAGCAGCCCGTCGTAGCCGGCCGGGTCCACCCCGTCCGCGACCCGCTCGCCGCTGGCCGACACGAGGCGCAGCCGGCCGTCGGCGAGCTCCATCTCGCCCTCCGGCCCGACGAGCGCCAGGAAGAGGCTCTCGAAGTTGCCGCAGGAGGCGGCCTCCTCTGCGTGGAGCGGCTCGGCCACCTTCCACCACGCCAGCGTCCGCTCGGTGGCGGCGAGGGCCTCGGGCAGATCGGCCAGGATCCGGTCGCGCGCCTCCGGCCGGAGCGGCCGGGCGACTCCGCCGGGGACGGCGAAGGCGGCGTGGATCCGCTGCCCGGCCACCCGCTCGATGGCCTCCTGGCCGAAGCGGCGCACGCGCACGCCGTCGCGGGCCAGCTCGGGCGCGGCCTCGGCGAGGCCGAAGAAGCTCCGCCGCGCGGGGTCGCCGTCGTGACCGAAGAAGAGGTCCGGCGCCGAGAGGTGGAAGAAGGAGAGGGCATGCGACTGGACGAGCTGGGCGAGCTGGAGGAGGGCGCGGAGCTTGCGGGCGGCCGGCGGCGGAGTCGAGCCCAGGATCACGTCGCCGGCCTTGGCCGCGGCGAGCGAGTGGGACACCGGGCAGATCCCGCAGATGCGCGCCGTCAGCGCCGGCATCTCCCGCAGGGGGCGCCCGACGCACAGGGTCTCGAAGCCGCGGAGCTCGTGGACGTGGACGCGCGCGTCGAGGACGCGGCCGCCGTCGTCGAGCTCGATGGTGACCCGGGCGCGCCCCTCGATTCGCGTGACCGGGTCGATGGTGACGAGGGGGCTCATTGTTCACCCGAGGTGGACGAGGCCGGTGAGGTCGGGCCTGCGGCCGGCGAGCAGCTGGGAGAGGACCTGGTGGATGGCGCCGGCCGACGGCGGGCAGCCCGGGACGAAGAGGTCGACCCGCACCACCTCGTGGAGCGGCCGCACCCGTTCGAGGAGCGCGGGGAGGACCGGGTCGCGCGCAGGCGGGAGCCCGCTCGCGTCGGCCCAGGCGCGGCGGAGCACGGCCCCGGCACCGCCGGCGGCGTCCCGCATCGCCGTGACGTTCCCGCTGGCGGCGCAGTCGCCGAGCGCCACCAGCACGCGGGTCCGCTCCCGGATGCGCCCGACCAGCGCCAGGTGCTCCTCGCTCGCCACCGCGCCCTCGACGAGGCACAGGTCCACGCCCTCGGGGTACTCCTTGGCGTCGACGAGCGGCGAGTAGACGACCTCCATCCGCGGCGCCAGCTCGAGGAGCCGCTCGTCGAGGTCGAGGAGGGACATGTGGCAGCCGGAGCAGCCCCCCAGCCAGACCGTGGCGACCCGGGGACGACGCACCGCTCCGCCCGGGAGGAATCCTCCCGGCGACGCGGGGCGCAGGGCGGGGCCCACGACGGGGAGGGGGGCGGGGACCGGGGCGGGCACCCGGGCGGAAGCCTCCACCTCGGCCCGCGGCGACCGAGCGGCCCACGCCCCCGCGACGGGGCGCGTCGCGGTGCCGGCCTCGAGCCCCTGCGCCGCCGGCACCTTCTCGAAGAGCGCGCCGGTCGGGCAGGCGGTGACGCACTTGCCGCAGTCGGTGCAGGTGGCGCTGCTTCCCCAGCGCCCGCCGCCGTCGGTGAACAGGCGCGCGTGCGCCCCGCGCCCGGTCACGCCCAGCGTGTGGGCGTGCTCCACCTCGGCGCAGACCCGGACGCAGCGCGTGCAGAGGACGCAGCGCGCCGGGTCGAGCGCGAAGCGCGGGCGAGAGGCGTCGAGAGCCGGCGCCGGCCCCGGCAGCTGGTACCGCAGGTGGTCGAGCCCCACCTCGCTCGCCAGCTCCTGCAGCTCGCAGCGGCCGCTCGCCGGGCAGAAGGCGCAGACGTGCTGGCCGCCGGCGAAGAGGAGCTCCACGACGAAGCGCCGGTGGCTGCGGAGCGTCTCGGTGTCGGTGGCGACCTCCATCCCGTCCTCGGCCACCGTGGCGCAGGCCGGGACCGGGTGCCCGAGCCCCTGCACCTCGACGAGGCACACCCGGCAGCTCGCCACGGCGGAGACGCCGTCGAGGTGGCAGAGCGTGGGAACGTGGACCCGGTGCTCCCGGCAGGCGTCGAGAAGGGTGCGCCCGCGCGCCACCGATACCGTGCGTCCGTCGAGCGTGAAGGTCGTCATCCGGCGCACCTCCGGGCGGCTGCCGGAACAGGCCCATTGTACCCCTGCTCCCGGGCGGGGTATGCGGAAGAGCAGCGCGGCGGTGTACGTTGCTCGACAGGGACCCCACCGTGCGGTCAGGGAGGTGCCGGGCGGCCCCGGCCGGAGGAAGACGATGTCCGACGATCTGCTCCAAGAGAAGACGCCGGCTCCCTACGCGTTCGGATCCCGGAAGCGTCGGGGCGGGCCGAGCGCCGCGGTCTGGGTGGTCATCGCCATCGTGGCGCTGGGGGCCGGCTACCTGGGGGCACGCTGGTGGATGCAGCGGCAGGCCGTTCCGCAGGTCGTGGCGGTGGCGCCGCCCCCCGCGGCCTCGGCTCCGGTGACCGCGCCGAGCGGGCCGCCGCCGACGGCGGACCCGGCCCGCGTCAGGTCGCTCCTCGAGACCGTGTCCCCGAACGACCTCTTTCGCGGCTGGCTCGGGCAGAGCGAGCTGGTGCGGCGCTGGGCCGTCATCACCGAGAATCTCGCCGAGGGGGTCGTGCCCCGCGTCCCGCTCGCCGCCCTGGCTCCAGCGAAGCCGTTCTCGGTGGTGGAGCGGGGAAGGCGGACGCTCATCGACCCCGACTCCTACCGGCGCTACGACGCGGTCGCCGACGCCGTGGCGTCGGTGGACGCCCAGGCCCTCGCCCGCGTGTACCGGGAGCTGCGGCCGGTGGTGGAGGCGGCCTATCGGGCGCTCGGCTACCCGGAGGGCTCCCTCGACCGCGCGACCACCCGGGCGCTGCGGCGCATCGAGTCGGCGCCGGCGGTGGAGGGCGACATCGCCCTCGAGGTGCAAGGCGGCGTCTACGGCTTCGCCGACCCCCGCCTCGAGAGCCTGACGCCGGTCGACAAGCAGCTCCTGCGCATGGGGCCGAGGAACACCCGCACCCTCCAGTCGAAGGCCAGGGAGATCGCCCTGGCGATCGGGCTGGCGGACGTTGCGGGTCCGGGAAGCGGCGCGCCTGCGAGGTGAGCCGGCGCCCGGCACCCGGGAGGCGGGCCGGGTCTTTCGCTAGACTTCGGCGCCGATCCCGCATAAGACACCACCTCCCATCCCACTCGGGCTGGGCCTGAGCGGCACTTCCTGCCGTTCACGAACAGAGAAGAAACGAGTTCAAGAGTAAATGGCTACTGGTACTGTCAAGTGGTTCAACGATGCGAAGGGCTTCGGCTTCATCACCCAGGAGAACGGTGGTGAGGACGTGTTCTGCCACCACACGGCGATCTCTGCCGACGGCTTCCGCACTCTCGCGGAAGGCCAGAAGGTCGAGTTCGACGTGACGAAGGGCCCGAAGGGCCTGCAGGCGGCGAACGTCCGCCCGCTCTAGTCGCACGCTGAAGCAGCGCGAGGCCCGGTCCTTCAGAGGGCCGGGCTTTCGTGTATCTGGAGCCCGGGCCGGGGCCTCAGCGGACCTGGACGAGCTCGCCGAAGCCCTCGGAGACGCGCAGGAAGCAGACGCCCATCCGGCTCCGCAGGTTCATCCGTGGGTCCCCGGCCTTCGCCCAGGCGACCCGACCGGCGAAGGGCACCTCGGCCACTCCCACCTGGATGGAGCCCTCCACCGGGGTGCCCGGCGGCAGCGCGCGCATGAGCTCCACGCAGAAGCCGCCGGCGCCCACGTCGACGGTGAAGAAAGGGGGGTGCCCGGCCAGGGCCACGCGAAGACGCCGGCGGTATCGCGCGCTCGCCCGGGCGTCGCGCCCCGAGGCCCCGGACCTCCCGTCCGGCGTCCCTGCCAGGCCCCGCTTCCCGCCGTCGCGCTCCACCGATCTCGAGCCCCCGGCTCTCGACGCCACTCTCGCCGCGAGCGGTCGTCGCGGTGAATATGAGCCACCGCGCCAGGCAACGCATCGAAAAACGAGGGAGAAGGCCAGGACGGGCGCGTTCTCTTTTGGGGGTCGCGCCTCACTGCTGCGGGCGGGCCGGGCCGTGGAGCGTCGCAGGGGCACGTCCGCCTATACTGGTGTCTCGGAGCGAAGGGCCTCGACAGGACCCTGGAGGACGCATGGCGACACTCAAGAGAGCCGCGGTCGGGATGGTCCTCGCCGCCTGGACGCTCGGAGCCGCCCCGGCGCGGGCCGAGCAGCCCTGCGCGGAGGACGCCAAGCGGCTCTGCGCGGGCATCCCGCCCGGTGACGGGCGCATCTTCTTCTGCCTGAAGAGCAACTGGAACGACCTGTCGAGCGGCTGCCAGGGCACGATGAACTGGGCACAGCAGCTCGCGAGCGAGGTGGGGCTCGACTGCCAGGCGGACGCCTTCGCCTGGTGCCAGGGTGTTCCGTCGGGCCAGGGGCGCCTCTTCGCGTGCCTCGCCTCGCACCGCGGCGAGCTCTCCTCCACCTGCCAGAAGGCGCTCGCCGAGGTGAGCTACTTCAGGACCTCGTGTGCCGCCGACGTCGCTCGCCTCTGCCCGGGCCTGCCGGCGGGCGAGGGGGCCGTGCTCGCCTGTCTCGTCACCCAGCGGCAGCAGCTCTCCGACGCCTGCAGGGCGGTCTTCTGGCCGTAGCCGGGGCGCGCCGGCGGCCTCGCGGGCCCGCTTCCCCGCGCGCCCGCGACCGCGGGCGGCCCGGCCGGGTGGACGCGGCCATCGCCGCCCTGAACGCCGTCGTCGGCGACCGCCTGCGGGCGCGAGGCAACGGGCTCGACACTCCCATGGCCATCTACGAGGGGAACGAGCCCCTGGCCCTTCGCCGGCGGGCCATCGCCGCGGCACGCCCCGCCGCCACGGGCCGGGTCTGCGTCCTCGTCCACGGACTCGGGCACACCGAACGGGTGTGGAGCTTCCCGGGGGCGCGCGAGACCTCGTACGGGTCCCTGCTGGAGCGGGACCTCGGCTACACCCCGTACCAGGTCCGGTACAACAGCGGCCTGCACATCTCGGAGAACGGCGAGTCGCTGGCCGGGCTCCTCGAGGCGCTCGTTGCCGCCCACCCGGTGCGCGTGCGCGAGGTCGTGCTCTTGGGCCACAGCATGGGCGGGCTCGTGGCCCGCAGCGCCTGCCACGTCGCGTCGCGCCAGGGCCACGGGTGGGTGAAGCGCGTGAAGCGGGTCTTCTACGTCGGGTCGCCGCACCTGGGCGCGCCGCTCGAGAAGCTGGGCAACGCGGTGGCCTGGGTGCTCCGGTCCATCCCGAACCCCTACACGGAGCTCGTGTCCGGCGTGCTGAACCTGCGGAGCAGCGGCATCAAGGACCTGCGCTTCGCCAACCTGGCGCGCCAGGACTGGGAGGGTCGCGACCCCGACGCGCTGCTCGAGGACCGGCGCACGGCCCTTCCGCTCCTGCCTGGCGTGGCCCACTGCGCACTGGTGGGCACGCTGACCGTGAGTGAGCGCCACGTCGTCACCTGGCTTCTCGGCGACTCGCTGGTGCGGGTGGCGAGCGCGGCCGGCCGCTCCCGGGACGAGCGGCGAAGCCCGAGCCTGCCCCAGGCGGACGTCCGGGTCTTCCCGGGGGTGGGCCACCTGCGACTGGCCCACGACCGGGCCGTCTACGCCCACATCCGGGCGCGCTGCGCCGGGGAGAAGCCATGAGGCGCTGGCGCGGGCTCACCGACCTCGCGGTGGAGGCCGTGGACCAGGGGACGAGGGCCGTCGAGCGGATCCACCTGTGGACGGCGGCGAGGCCGTTCGATCTCCTCGAGCGGCTGCCGCCCCTGGCCCCACCGTTGCGGCGGGCGCGACGGCTCCAGGAGGCGCTCGTCTCCCGGACGTACCGGGCGATCCGGCTCGCCAATCGGGGCGTGGGCGGGGTCCTCGGCGTCGCCCTGGACGCGGCCGAGCACGTCCGCCTCCGGCGGGCCCGGCGGCCGTCGGCCTGACCCGGCCCGTCGCGCCGCGCGGAGCCCGGGCGTCAGCCCCCGGCCCGGTGTCGCTGGCGAAGCCGCCGCGCCGCCTCCGCGATCGCCTTCAGCTTGCCCGTGGCCACGGCCGCCGAGGAGATGGGGTTGTCGGCGAAGGTGGCGAAGCCGCAGTCCGGGTTGAGGAGCACGCGCTCGACGCCGAGGAGCTGGACGGCCCGCTCCGCCCGGGCCAGGACCTCCTCGGGTGACTCCACGCGCGGCGCCTTCTGGTTCACGACGCCCACCCCGACCCGCTTGTCGCCGGGCAGGCCGGCCAGCACCTCCAGCTCCCCGGCGCGTGGCGTGGCCAGCTCCAGGAACAGCGTCCCCACCGGCGCGCGGCCCAACAGCGGCAGGAGAGGGCGGTAGTCGCCGGCGAGCGCCACCCGCTCGTCGGGCGTCCAGTTCCCCCGGCAGACGTGGAGCGCCAGGCGCTCGGGCGGCAACCCGGCGGCGACCTCCGCCAGGAGCGACTCGGCGAAGGCCAGCTCCGCCTCGGTCTGTCCCCGGGCGTCGAGGACGCCGCACATGAAGGTGCGGTTCCCGGAGACGCTGCCGCCGAAGACCACTTCCGAGAGCACGGGCTCGTCGAGCTGCACCAGCGCCGCACCTGCCGCGAGGAGGAAGTGGATCTCCTCGCGCAGCACGCGCACCACGTCCCGGGAGAGCGCCTCGCGGTCCGGGTAGGCGCGGTCGGAGACGCACTCCATCCACATCGTCCGGGTGAGCAGGTAGGGGCCGGGGAGCGCCACCTTCGCCGGCAGCGCCGTCTGCGTCTTCAGGAACTCCAGCTCGTGGACGGCGAGCGGCCGGCTCCGCGACAGCCGGCCCAGGACCGCCGGGTGGCGGACCTTCCCGGCCGGGACGTCGAGGGCCCGCAGCTCCCGCTCGAACTCGGCGGGGTCCCTCACGTAGGCGAGCAGGTCGGTGATGGGGACGAGCTGGCAGTTGTCGAGCCGTGCCCCGACGAAGCTGGCGTAGTTGTCTCGCCGCTGCTCGCCGTCGGTGACCACGTCCACGCCGGCGTCGAGCTGCCCTCGCAGCGCCAGCTTCACGGCGTCGTCGGCGGTCTCCTCGAACTCCGTCTCGCCGAGCCTTCCCTCCAGGCGTGCGTGCAGGGCGTCGAGCATCCAGCGCGGCCTGGGCCAGCTTCCGACGCCCATCGCCGAGAGCGGCCGGATCGCCGGCGCAGGCGCCGGGGAGGGGAGCGAGGCGGGG
>Ga0209253_10000472_pt1 | contig 34790 bp, 34 predicted proteins | sample FrelakmetBRP12BR_FD_187145 | JGI IMG/M metagenome (GOLD analysis project Ga0209253, IMG submission 187145) | Freshwater lake sediment microbial communities from the University of Notre Dame, USA, for methane emissions studies - BRP12 BR (SPAdes)... | ecosystem: Environmental > Aquatic >... | reverse complement strand
CATCTTGTTTTGTTTTGGTGTACATTTCGTATCATCCATCATTTCTGGGAGGAAGCCGTAAATGAAAACAGCCTGTGTGGTCCTTCTGTTTGCCGTTGCGCTGATGATGTGCGGTGGCACAGCAGTGGCAGAGAACAAATTCGTGGGCACGAAAACCTGTGCCATGTGTCATAAGGCAAAGGACAAGGGAGAGGCGTTCACCCTCTGGGCGAAAACCGCGCACGCCGGGGCGTACAAGACCCTTGAGGGTGAGGCGGCAAAGAAAATCGGCAAGGAGAAGGGTCTTGCCAAGCCCCCGGCCGAAAGTCCCGAATGCCTGAAATGCCACGTGACCGGCGGTGGAACCGCCGCCAATGTGGATAAGACCTTCGACATGAAGGAAGGTGTCACGTGCGAAGCGTGCCACGGTGCGGCATCCGGCTTCAAGACGCTGCATACGAAGGCCGAGAACAAGGCGAAGGCCGTCGAGGCCGGTCTGGTGAGAGGTGATGCGGCAAAGAAGACGTGCGAGACATGCCACAATGCCGAGAGCCCGACATTCAAGGGTTTCAAGTATGATGAGATGTGGGCGAAAATCGAACACAAGCTTCCCAAGAAATAAACCGACACAGACGATGGACGGGCGGGACCGCGCCCTGCCGGCAGGTCCCGTTCCCTGTCCAACGCTCCGCATCCACCTCTCCACACGATGAAAAAAAGAAAACTCCCGGAGATCTTTTATAACCCTCTCAGTATTGTAGGGGCTGCCCTTGCGAGCGCATGCCTTCTGACGATCCTGTTTCTTACCATGGTGGAGATGGTACAGGAAGACGCGCCGGCGTACATCGGGATCATTTCCTACATTGCCCTGCCGGTGCCGCTGTTGCTGGGTCTGCTGATGATTCCCGTGGGAGCGATACGGGAACGGCGGCGCCTGCGTGCCGGCCGGCCGGCCAGCAAGAAGGTCTTTACCATCGACCTCGGTGTGCCGCATCAGCGGGCCGCGCTCACGCTCTTTGCCGGAGTGACGGCTGTTGTCCTGCTCTTCACCGCGTACGGGAGCTACCGGGCGTTCGAATGGACGGAATCGGTGCCCTTCTGCGGGGCAACGTGTCACGACGTTATGGAACCGGAGTATACGGCGTACCAGAACTCGCCGCACGCACGGGTCAAATGCGTTGACTGCCATGTTGGATCAGGTGCCGGATGGTACGTCCGGTCCAAGCTGTCCGGGGCGTACCAGGTCTATGCCGTTCTTGCCAACGTGTTCCCGCGGCCGATCCCGACCCCCATCAAGAATCTGCGCCCCGCCCGGGAGACCTGTGAACAGTGCCACTGGCCATCCCACTTCGCGGGGGAGAAGGCGTACGTCAATACCTATTTTAAATCCGACGAAGCGAACACCCGGTGGACCCTCGCGTTGTTGATGAAAATCGGCGGCGGGGATGGGGATCGCGGTCCGGCCAGCGGCATCCACTGGCACGTGAACCCCGACAATGAAGTGACCTTCGTTGCCGTGGATTCGCTCCGCCAATCGATCCCCCTGGTGCGGGTCAAAGATCAACGCACGGGCACACTCACCGAGTACGTCGCCGAAGAAATAACGGCGGACACGGCGGGTCTGCGGGCGGGCGGGTGGTCGCGTATGGATTGCATCGATTGTCACAACCGGCCGTCCCACATCTATCTTCCGCCGGCCCGCATTGTGGACCGGAGCCTGACGCGCGGAGAGATCAGCCCCTCGCTGCCGCATGTCCGGGAGACAGCGATGGAACTGCTGAAACGCTCCTACAGCACGGCCGAGGGTGCGGCGGACAGCATTCCGCGCCTGCTGCGTGCATACTACGAACGCGAGTATCCGCAGGTGGCCGCCAGTGAAGGAGCGCGCATTACCGCCGCCGGCCGGGAGCTGGTTGCACAATACCGGAGAAATTTCTTTCCGCTCATGAATGTGCGCTGGAGCGCCTACCCCAGCAATATCGGCCATATGACGGACCTCGGCTGTTTTCGCTGCCATGACGGCAAACATGTGAGTGCAGACGGGAAGCGCATCAGCAAGGACTGTAACAGCTGTCATACGATTCTGTATCAGGGAACGGATCCCGTGCCGCAGACTCTCGCCGTAGCCGGTCTTCCGTTCCAGCACCCCGAAGATATCGGTGATGTGTGGCAGGAAACGAATTGCGTCGAATGCCATTCCGGTCTCTGAACGGGTACACTTTCAGAAGAGGCGGCAACAAAAGGGAACTGTGTATGAAGACACCACGCTCTCTCTCCCTCGCCCTGCTGGTTCTGGTCTGTGTCACCGGCGCCCACGCGCAGCTGGTGACGGGACGTCTGGCTACATCCTTCTACGGCTGGGAACAGTTCGATACGACCGGCGTGTCCCACCAGCGCATTCGGGCCTTCCAGAACATCCAGCTTTCCATGACGCAGGGCGACCTCTCAGTGAACACCTTCATCCAGGGGGCGACCAATCTGGCCGGGGACTTTGGTGACGTCGGGCGTGTGCGCTTCTACAACCTGTACCTGACCTGGGCCAACATCGGCAAGGTGCTGGACCTGAACGTCGGCCGGCAGGCGGTGTACGCCGGGGCGGGAGTCGGATCGATCGACGGAATTCTCGCCCGCGCGCGATTCCTCGAGCAGAAAGTGACGGTGACGGGATTCGCCGGCGCAACGGTGAGCCCGGAATTCACGGGTGTCCGGGAGAACATGCACGACAACTACCACTTCGGGGGGCAGGTCGTGACAACACTTGTGCCGGGTGCACGCATCGGCCTGAGCTACATGAACCGGCACGAGGAGCGTGAGCCGTACTGGACCATCCGCGCGCGCGACACCTCCTTTGCCCCGGTGTCGTACTATATCGCGAACGATTCGCCGGCCCAGGAACTGGGGAGCGCGGAAGCACGGTATGAATATGCCAATCGCTTTTCCGTCTATGGACGGTACGATCATGATTTTGCCAGCGACCGGACCGCACGCGCACAGGGCGGAGCGCGGGTGTACGTGACGGAGGCGCTGTCCTTGACTGCGGACTACATTCACCGCGCGCCGCGACTCTCGTACAACTCCATATTCTCGGCGTTTGTCGCGAATGCGGTGAATGAAATCGAGGGAGGCGTGGAGTACGGTTTTACACCCCTTCTCCGCGCTTTTGCCCGGGTGGCGAAGGTCAGCTATACTGACGAGCAGAGCACACGCTGGAGCGTTGGCGTGAACAACGGCTACGGCAGCCTTGCCTACGCCGGCAGTGATGGCTATGCAGGCGAATTGCAGTCGGTCAGTCTCCAGGGTTCGTACCCCTTCTTCGGCCGGACCGTGATCCCCACCGCCGGGCTTTCCTATGCCTCGTATCGCCTGAGCAAAGAAAGCTCACGCGACAATGCCCTGTCGGTGCTACTCGGTGCGATCGTCCGTCCGACACAGGCATTCTCCTTCGATGTGCAGGGGCAATGGCTGACGAACAAGATCTCCCAGCGTGATATGCGCCTGCAGGTGAAGTTGATGTACTGGTTCGCGCAACGGCTGTCCATCTTCAACGGGGAGGGCACACAATGATCCGCCGTTACCTGGTTTTCCTGCTCATTGTTGCCGCCGGGCTGATCACTGCGGTTGCGTACAAGCCCGCCCCCCGGAACGGATGGCCCGATCGGGCCGACAACAAGCAACTGAAGTTCTCCCACAAGACCCACATCGCCGGCGCCGGCGTGGCATGCGAAAATTGTCACCCGGCAGCCACGAGCAAGCTCGCGTCCGACAATCTTCGTGCAGGTCACGACAACTGCCAGTCGTGCCACGAGGAGCAGCTGGGCAGCCAGTGCAACTACTGCCACGTGGATCCCGAAAATATCCAGCCTGCCGCGGCCGCCGTACGCGAGCTGCTCTTCTCCCATGAACGGCATGTGTCACAGAAAAACGTGGAGTGTGCAACCTGCCATCCCGGACTCGAAGAGGCGGATTACGCTACACCGAAACATATGCCTTCGATGGCGACCTGCAACACCTGCCACAATGACCGGAAGGTCACGAACGCCTGTGAAGCGTGTCATACCAGCTTTGTGCGGCTCGTTCCGCCCGACCATCTGGTGGGGAATTTCAAGAAAGAACACAAGCAGCTGACCCGGCTCGGAACGCTGGAGACCAGCTGCTCCACATGCCATACACAGAGTTTCTGCGCCGAATGCCATGCCCCTGCCGCGCTGGCGCAATTCGGCAAAGGTGCACTGATGGCCGATCCCACGCCCCGCACGTTTCCGGGAAACGGCTCGCAACAGATGAGCCTGCAACTCGCGCATGACATGAACTACCGGTTTACCCATGGTATCGATGCGAAGGCGAAGAGCGCCGACTGCTACAGCTGTCATTCGCAGCAGGAGTTCTGCGCGGAGTGTCATGCAACGGGCGACAACATTACCGCGAGCGCATTCACACCGGCCTGGCATCTGGGCGCGGGGTTTGCCACGATCGGTGTCGGCAGCGGCGGCGGCACCCATGCAACCCTGGCGCGGCGAGATATCGAAAGCTGCGTGAGTTGCCACGACACACAGGGCAACGATCCCGTCTGTGTCACATGCCATGTTGACGCCGACGGCATCCGTGGGACCGATCCTCGCACACACCCGGGTTCCTTCATGAAGGATGAGCACGGACCCTGGCATACCAGTGCCGGTGCCACATGCTTTAACTGTCATACAGACCTGAATGCCCGACCCGATGGCACGAAGGGAAGGAACTTCTGCGGTTACTGTCATCGCTAAGGAGGGCGGAGGACCCATGCGCGTACACTTCCATCGAATTGCGGCAACGTTCGCACTGCTCACGACGGCATTGCTGCTCGGGGCCTGCAGCGAGCTGAAACAAGATCTTCCCGCTCCCATGGCCCCGCAGGGTATTCATGAGACCGGCTGGAATGATCCCGCCTCACCGGCCTTTCACGGCAGCGTGCTGAAGGAATCGCAGTACGAGACCACAACCTGTGTGTCGTGTCACGCCAAGGCCCATACCGGAGGAACGAGCGGCGTTTCGTGCTACGGCTGCCACACGTCATATCCGCATAAGCCCGGCTGGGTAGATTCATCCGCAACGACATTCCATGGCAAGTTCCTGCAACTGGGCATGGGGACGCTGGACGATTGCGCCGCCTGTCACGGCGCGGATTTCTCCGGCGGTACAAGCGGCAAGTCCTGCTACACCTGCCATGCTTCGTATCCCCACCGCACGGGATGGGATAATCCCCTCTCGACGGGGTCTCACGGCCGCTACCTGAAAGGGAAGAACTGGCAGCTGGCGGAATGTGCCGCGTGCCACGGTGACAACTACGCCGGTGGAACGAGCGGCGTATCATGCTTCACGTGTCATGCTTCCTATCCGCACACTGTTTTCCAGGCCTCAGCCGGGCATCCCGGCTATCTGCTGAGCAAGGGCTATCCATTGGCGCAGTGCAAGACCTGCCACGGGGTGTCGTATACCGGTGGTCCGGTGGTGAATGTGAGCTGCTCCACCGCTCCTTGCCATGCTGACGCCGGCGGCGCGCCGAAATCGCCTGAAGCCTGTAATTCGTGTCACGGTCAGTTCCGCGCTGCGACGGGCGACGCTCTCTCCGCTGCACCGCCAAAAGGTGTAATGGGAGATTCACTGACCAGTGCCCGCGGTGTCGGGGCCCATCAGAAACATCTTGTCTCGGGAACGCTCGGCAACTCCGTGAAGTGCGCCGAATGCCACGCCGTGCCCACACAGACCTTCCCGCCCGGGCATGTTGACACGCAACTGCCGGCCGAAGTGGTGTTCGGCGATACCCTGGCGCGTCTTGCCACCGGAACCGCCGGCAACTACGTGCCGATTCCGACCTACAGTGCCACGACATTCAAGTGCAGCAATACTTTCTGCCACGGGGCCTTCCGTCTATCACGCGCGACCTCTGCCTTCCAGTTTGCCTTCACTGACAGCGTGATGGCGGGGGCGAACTTTGCGCCATCCTGGACCGGCGGAAGCACCGACGGCGCATGCGGAAGCTGCCACGGTCTGCCTCCGGCCGGCCATGCCTCCGCGACGCTCACCAGCTGCGTCAACTGTCACCCCGGCGTCGTCAACGCTTCCGGCAATATCATAGACAAGACCAAACACAGCAACGGCAAAGTCAACGCCTTCAATACCGAACGGAGCTTCTAGTCCTCCACTCCCGGCCCCCCAAAAAGGGCCGGGAGCTGTTTTTGCACTCCTGCAAACATTTTCTCATGTATTGGAAACCCTCCTGGCTTTGAAATAATCTCAAACCCGTAAAATGGCTTCCAGAAGGCGGTTTTGACGATTTTCGGCGGGATTTCCATGGCACGCATGTTGACCCTCATTTAGCCGCAACACACTTTCGGAGACTGAATGACTGTTCTTGGACACTGGTTGACCATCCTTGCGCTCTTTGCATCCCTCTTCTCAGCGCTCGGGTACCTTCGCGCTGCCTCCACCAAGGGGAGTCGTCTTTCACAGCCGCGAGCCCTCCTGTACCTCAGTTCCCTGCTTGTTCTTCTTGCATCGGCGTTGTTGGCGACTCTCCTGTTACGAAACGATTTCACAAACGGCTATGTCTACGGGTACAGCGACAGCACGCTGCCCCTGCACTTCCTGTTGTCCAGTTTCTATGCGGGCCAGGAAGGAAGTTTCCTCTTCTGGGCGCTCTGTTCGGCGCTGATCGCCCTCCTGCTTGCTTCGTACGTGCGCCGGCACGGCAGCGAATCCGCGGTCATGACTGTGTTCCTGTTCGTCCAGTCGATGCTTCTGCTCATTGTCGTTGCGAAATCCCCCTTCCGTTCAGTCTGGGAGATGTGGCCGCAGGTTCCTCCCGGACAGATCCCCCCCGACGGACGCGGACTCAACCCTCTCCTGCAGAATTTCTGGATGGTGATCCACCCCCCGGTCCTGTTTCTGGGTTTTGCCGCAATGGCGGTGCCCTTCAGCCAGGCGCTGGCGGGCCTCTGGCTGGATCGCCGGAACCTTCTTTCACAGCAGGGGCTTCCCTGGATCCTCTTTGGGGTGACCGTGCTCGGGCTGGGCATCATGCTCGGCGCATACTGGGCGTATGGTGTCCTGGGATGGGGCGGCTACTGGGGTTGGGATCCGGTGGAGAACTCTTCGCTTATTCCCTGGCTCACGGGCATTGCGCTGCTCCACACGCTGCTTGTGGAACGCCGTACCGGCAGATACCCGCGCACGAACGTTACGCTCGCCATCGTCTCGTTTCTCCTGGTCATCTACAGCACGTTTCTGACGCGCAGCGGGATTCTCGGTGACGCCTCGGTGCATGCGTTTACCGATCCCGGTTCTGCGGTGTACTGGCTCCTGCTCGTGTTCCTGTCACTCATTGCCCTTTCCGGACTCGGCCTGCTGGCCTTCCGCTGGTCATCCCTCGCGCCGAATGGCACGACCAGCAGCTGGCTTACACGCGAAACCGCACTTGCAGCCGGGGCGGTTGCACTTCTGCTCAGCGCGGTCGTGATTCTCTTCGGGACAAGCCTCCCGATATTTTCCACCACCCGCGTTGAACCGGCGTTTTATGACGCCACCAATCTTCCCCTCGTCATCATGATGACGCTGCTCATCGGCATCAGCCTGTACACGCAATGGGAGGAACAGGATGTCCGGCTTACCCTGCGCAACTCCATCCGTGCGCTCGTTGCGGCGCTTGCAGTGACCGTCATTCTCTTTGTCGGAGGGATGCGCGAGGGTACGACAGCGGCGCTGGTGTTCACGGCGGTCTTTGCGCTGTTCGTCAATGTGGACATCGCCGTGACAACCATCAAAGGCGGCATCCTGCTGCTCGGCGGCAAACTGGCCCATGTGGGTCTCGCCCTCTTCCTGCTCGGCGTCGTTTCCACGGGGAAGTACAGTTCGACGGAACACATCCAGCTTCCGCGGGAACAACCGGTGCCGGCCCTCGGACACACGCTGACCTACGAAGGTTTTTCGGTTACGCCGGACGACAAGTATCTGTTTCGTGTCCGGGCGGAAGGGAACGGCAACTCGTTTGTACTGTCTCCGGTCATGTTTGAGGCCGGCTCACAGGGTATCATGAGGAATCCGGACATCTCGTCCTCCGCTCTCAGGGATTTTTACCTCTCCCCGATGTCTCTCGAGCCTTCCCGGGACGGGGGCCGGACGGTCGAACTCAACCTGGTGAAGGGAGTCGCGTCGGAAGCGGCCGGGGCACACATCACCTTCGCCCGATTCGATATGGGTGCCCACGGTACCCAGGGTTCAGCAATCGGTGCAGAGGGTATGCGCATCGCCGCGGTGATCGAAGTGGTGAAGGGAAAGGAGCGGGAACAGCTGGCCCCGCGCATGACGTACGCGGCCGATGGCACACCCGCGCAGGAAGCGCTCTCCTCACGGGTATTGGGAGGGGAGGTAAGACTGCTCAGGGTGAATGCGGGCATGGGTTCGACCCCGTCAAGTATCGTGGTCGGTCTCACGCCTGCCGGCGGCGGAACCTCGACGCCGGAGATACTGATGGTGGAAGCAAGTGTGAAGCCGTTCATCAATCTCCTCTGGGGTGGAACGGGATTGATGATGGTGGGCTTTGTCCTGGCAATTGTGAAACGATGGAGGGAGAAACCATGAACGCTGAACCTACACGACGGCTACCGCAAAACGTCTCGGGCAAGTTTTTTACGACCGAAGAATGCGATGGCTGTGCATACTGCGCGTCCATTGCTCCGGATAATTTCGATTTTGAGAAATCGTCCAACAGGTACTTTGTCAGCCGCCAGCCGCAGAACGCGGAAGAAGAAGAGTACATGCGTGAAGCGGCCGAAGACTGTCCGGTGGATGCCATTGCCACGGATGACCCTGATCTCGTCCGGGTGCTGAAGTGAATTCGGCGGTTGACACCGGCGAACCGTACACGTTGCCGTCAACCGAACAGTTTCCGGCCGACGGATCCGTGGAGGAGCAGTACCTGTTTCTGCTCCGCTATGCCGTGCTCGCGCCGTCCACCTTCAACACGCAACCCTGGCGCTTCCGGGTGAGCGTTGAGGGCGTGGAACTCTACGGAGATTATACCCGCCGTTTGCCGGTTGCCGATCCTGCCGGGCGCGAACTCCTGATGAGTATCGGTGCGGCAGTCATGAATCTCCGGGTTGCCGCCGACTTTTTTGACTTCGGATGCGAGGTGGTGTACAACCATAGCGGGTCGAGCGAGGAACCCCTGGCGTTTGTCAACCTGCTGCCGGGCGACGCATCGGTCCATGCCGGCGTCCGGCTGAACACTCTCTTCCCCCAATTGACCCGCCGGCACACGAACAGGAAACCGTTTCTGGTTTCCCGGGTCCCCGCCTCCGTTATCCGTCAGGTGCAGGATCTGGCCGCCTCCGGAGAGACCGTGGTGTCCGCCTCCACAGACGGAAAGTTGAACGATGCCGTTGCCGGGCTGGTTGCGCAGGCGGATCGCCTGCTTCTGGCGGATCCGGCGTACCGCCGCGATGTGGCCGAATGGCTCCGGCCCAACGACACACAACAGCCGGACGGCATGAGGGGAGAAGTCGTGGGGCTTGATGCACACGCAGCGCCGTTCGCACCCTGGGCGACCCGCGTGTTTGACCTGGGGAAAAGACGTGCCGCCCAGGACAAGAACCTCTGCCTTGACGCTCCCGGATTGATCACCATCGCCGGCGAGGACACCGTGCCCCATTGGCTTGCCGCCGGGGAATTCCTGGAACGGATGCTGCTCCTGCTGACCGCGGAAGGAATCCAGCACAGCTACTTCAATATGCCCGTGCAGGTTCCCGCCCTGCGCCTTGCACTCAGAAAGCTTCTCGGTCTGCACGTCTGGCCTCAGCTGCTGCTGAGAATCGGGTATTCCCTGGCGGAGCCGGTGCCGACTCCGCGTCGTCCCATCAATGAATTTCTCTTACCGCACCAGGAGCATGGAGAGTATTTCCGATGAGCCCCGAACACAACACGCCGCCCGGGAAGAAAGAACACCCGCATTCGATGGAAGCCCACCTGATCTATGGCCGGATGGAAGACCCTCTCTGGGATTACAGCCACCATCTCTTGCCGCCGATGTCTGCGTCGGCAACGTACAGACTCGACAGCGCCCAGCGCGGGGCGCAGGGCTTCACGGAGTTCGCGCATCGTTCGGACGAAGTAAATGTCAAGACGAAGGCCCCCATCTATATCTATGACCGTCTGGGTGAACCGAACAAGGACATGCTCGAGGAAAACCTGGCGTACGCCGAAGGGGGGGATATTGCCGTTGCTTTTGCCAGCGGCATGGCTGCCATCTCCGGTATCCTGGGAACCCTTACCGGGACCGGAAGTGAAATCGTGGCACACCGCACGCTGTACGGTTGCACCTATTCGCTGCTGACAAACTGGTATCCGCGCCTGAAAATCGGCGTGAAGTTCGTCGACTTCCTCAAGCCGGATGAGGTGGCAAAAGCCATCACCCGCAACACGCGCGTGCTCTATATGGAATCACCGGTCAATCCCACCATGGGCCTGACCGACCTGAAGAAGATCGCGGATATCGCCGCACAGGCGAATGCCGGGCGCGCTCCGGACGACCGGATCTACACGGTGGTGGACAGCACCTTTGCGACGCCGTTCTGCCAGCGGCCGATTTCTCTGGGCATCGACTTTGTGGTGCATTCGCTCACCAAAGCCATCGGCGGCTTCGGAACCGACATCGGCGGCGTGGTGATCGGCCCGCGATGGAGTTACGATCAGCTGATGCTGTACCGGAAGGACTTCGGCGGCGTGCTGTCGGCGAAAAGCGCATGGCCCGTCCTCGTGGTGGGTCTTCCCTCGCTTGCGACCCGCATGCGCCAGATGCAGGTCACCGCACAGGCGGTCGCGGAATTCCTGCAGCAGCGCCCGGAAATCGAATGCGTGCACTATCCGGGCCTCCCGTCGTTCCCCCAGGCGGAACTTGCCCGGCGGCAGATGCGGGACTTCGACGGCAACTTTGCACCCGGTTCGATGATCTATTTTGTGATGAAAGGCGCAAGCGCACTGGATGCACTCAAACGGGCCGAACGGTTCATCAATCACATCGCGCAGGAAGCGTATTGCGTCACCCTCGCGGTGAGCCTGGGGAATATCCGTACCCTGATTGAACACCCCGGGTCAATGACCCACTCCGCCATTCCTGCCGAAGAACAGGTCGCCAACGGCCTGGATCCCGGCGGTGTGCGGCTCGCCATCGGACTGGAAAAGCCGGAGGACATCATCACCGATCTTCAATACTCACTTGACAGTACACGATAACGGCGGGGAGCTTCCGGTGCTGCTCCCATGACAAAGACAGCGAGGAGTGGAGTCAATGGCCAAAGGGAAAGTGAAGTTCGATATTGACACCTGCAAGGGGTGTGAGCTCTGCATCGAAGCGTGCCCGCAGGGCAGTCTGCAGTTGTCGCCGAAAATCAACTCGCAGGGCTATCACTATGCAGTCCTGATCCAGGATAACTGCACCGGCTGCACCAATTGCGCGCTGGTGTGCCCGGATGCCGTCATTACCGTCTACCGCGAAACGAAGAAAAAGGAAAAAGTTCCCGTCGCGCGTATCACCAATGTAACGGAAAACATTACGGTGACCATTGCCGATGAAAGGAAATGACCGTGGGTGATATCAGACTCATGAAAGGCAACGAGGCGCTGGCCGAAGCGGCAATCCGCGCCGGCTGCCAGGCCTATTTTGGCTATCCCATCACACCCCAATCCGAAATACTGGAATACCTCACCGACGAGGGACGCAAACGGGGAATGATTGTCCTGCAGGCGGAAAGTGAGGTGGCGTCCATCAATATGGTGTACGGCGCCGGCGGCGCCGGTGCACGGGTGATGACCTCTTCCTCCAGTCCGGGGTTCAGCCTGATGCAGGAAGGCATTTCCTATATCGCCGCCGCGGAGGTCCCCTGTCTCCTGGTAAATGTGAGCCGGGGCGGACCCGGGCTTGGCACCATCCAGCCATCGCAGGGAGACTATTTTCAGGCCGTCAAGGGGGGCGGCCACGGTGACTACAATCTCGTCGTCCTTGCGCCCTCCAGTGTCCAGGAAATGGCGGATTTTGTCTTTGATGCATTTGATCTGGCCGACACCTATCGCACGCCCGTCCTGATACTCGCCGATGGCGCTCTGGGACAGATGATGGAAAAAGTGGAATACCACGACTACATACCGGCGGACCACATTCCGCCCAAACCATGGGCGACCAGAGGAAAACCGAAGGACCGTGCGCCTAACGTCATCACCTCGCTGCACATGCAGGCCGAACAGATGGAAGAGGTCAACCTCAGGCTCCAGGAGAAATTCCGGACCATTGCGACACGTGAAGTGCGGTATGAACTCGTTGAGGCCGAGGATGCGGAATACCTGATCGTGGCGTTCGGGCTCGCGGCACGCATCGCCCACCGCGCCGTGGAACTGGCCCGTGCCGGGGGGAAGAAAGTCGGCCTCCTTCGTCCGATTACGCTCTGGCCCTATCCGTCCGATGTGTTGCGCGCACTCGCCGGCCGGCTCCGGGGAGTGCTTGTTGTGGAAATGAATGCCGGCCAGATGGTGGAAGATGTCCGCCTTGCCGTCGAAGGACGCGCTCCTGTGCATTTTACCGGCCGTATGGGCGGGGTCATCCCGTCCCCCGATGAAGTGGTGACGGCCCTCGACCGGCTGGCGATAAACAGTGTGAAACACCCCGTGGAGGCGAACTGACATGGCACAGGAACTCGTTCAGGAACCGGCCGCAGGTGAGCCGGAAGCGATGGAATGTGTCTACGAAAGACCCGACACGCTGACCGATACGCGCTTTCACTACTGTCCGGGATGCGGACACAGCGTCGTCCACCGCGTGCTGATGGAAGTGCTCGACGAATTGCAGATTGCGGAGAACACCATCGGTGTCGCGCCGGTCGGCTGCTCGGTGTTTGCCTACCACTACATGAACATTGATATGCAGGAGGCGGCGCACGGACGCGCCAGTGCGGTGGCCACCGCCGTGAAGCGCCTCCTTCCGGACCGGTATGTCTTTTCGTATCAGGGCGACGGTGATCTCGCCGCGATCGGCACCGCCGAAACCATCCACACCTGCAATCGCGGGGAAAATATCCTCATGCTGTTCATCAATAACGGCATCTACGGCATGACCGGCGGGCAAATGGCGCCTACCAGCCTGCTGGGAATGAAGACTTCCACGTCACCCGAAGGCCGCACGGTGGAAACGGCGGGGTTCCCCCTGAAGATCGCCGATATGATCGCCCTGCTCCCGGGGGTGGCCTACGTGACCCGCCAGTCGGTCCACACGCCCAACGCAGTACGACAGCTGAAAAAGGCGATCACCAAATCGTTTCAGTACCAGAAGGAACACAAAGGGACCTGTTTCGTGGAGGTGGTGTCCAACTGCCCCTCCGGATGGAAAATGACGCCGGTACAGTCCAACAAGTGGCTCGTGGAGAACATGTTTCCGCTCTATCCGCCGGGTGATCTCCGCACGCCGAAATAGGCGCGGAACATCACGGCTGAACGACGAATGGCAAGGACAACATCATGACACATGAACTATTGATCGCCGGCTTTGGTGGACAGGGGGTCCTCTCGATGGGGATGGCTCTGGGGTATGCCGGCATGATTGAGAAGAAGGAAGTCACCTGGATGCCGTCGTACGGACCCGAAATGCGGGGGGGAACGGCCAACTGCATCGTCATCGTGTCGGACTCCCGCATCAGTTCACCGATTGTCACCGTTTTCGATACAGTGATCGCGCTGAACCAGCCCTCGCTGGAAAAGTTCGAAAAAGCGGTGAAACCCGGCGGCGTCCTGCTGTACGATTCCACCAGCATCATTGTGCCGCCTACCCGCACGGACATACGGGTTGTTCCGATCGCTGCGGGCGAAGAAGCGGTGAAAATGAAGAATACCAAAGTGCTGAATATGATCGTGCTGGGCGCCTTTATTGAACGTGCGCGGGTGGTGGAGTTTGCCTCCATTATGAAGGCGATGCATAAAGTGCTCCCCGAGCGGTACCATCACCTGCTCCCCCTGAATGAGCAGGCGTTGCGGCGGGGTATCGAGCTGGCCGCAGTGCCGGCAATGGCTTGAGCGGAACCCGCCGCGGGACGGACGCGCGGCCGGGCACGGAGAGTGACAGAACAGCGAGGAGATCGTATGGATGCCAAATGCGTGCACTCATGCAACGGGCTCTGTAACGCTCTGGAAGTGGCCGAGCACCGGGAGGAACAGACGCTTCAGGAGTACCGCCAGTATGCCTCCCAGTGCGACTACCCCGACGTGAAGGAAGTCCTCGAAGCACTGATCACCGACAGGGAAAAGGCATTGCGGCTTCTGCGCGAGAAGCGCGAAATTCTCCTGGTGAAACTCAACGTGACAAACCGAATCAACGACAGCTTTGCATGACCCATGGCACACCCACCGCACGACAAGCTGAACTGGAACGATCTTTCCCTGCAGGATATCCTCGAGCTGGCCATCGCCGACGAGGTGGAAGCGCGCGAGTATTACCGTCTCGCCGCCGACCATGCGGGGAACGCCCACACACAGCGCATGCTGCTCGGCCTGGCCGCAATGGAACAGGGACACGCCGATACCCTCCGGAAAGAGCTCGACGAGCTGCAGCTCCAGAGGGACATGGAGACGGGGATGGCGGACTGACCACAGCAAACAGGAAGCACACGGAGGAACATGAGTAAGTATTCAATCGCCTGGCTGCCGGGAGACGGCATCGGAAAAGATGTTATGGACGCCACACGTGTCGTCCTGGACAGGATTCAACTGGACGCCGACTACGTACACGGCGACATCGGATGGGAGTTCTGGTGCAAGGAGGGTGATGCGTTCCCCCAGCGCACGATCGAACTCCTGCGCCGGGTCAACGCCGCCATGTTCGGCGCCATTACCTCAAAGCCCGTGAAAGCGGCTGAAAGCGAACTGGTGCCGGACCTCAGGGGCAAAGGACTGGTGTACCGGTCGCCGATCGTCCGCATGCGGCAGATGTTCGACCTGTATATCTGTCTGCGGCCCTGCAAGGCCTACGGAGGAAATCCGCTGAACCTCAAAGACGGCATCAACATCGTCGTGTTCCGCGAGAACACAGAAGACCTGTACGCCGGAGTGGAATTCAATCCCGTCCCCAGGGAACTCTCCGAGGTGCTGGTGAAACTCTCGAAACCCTTCGGGGCGTTCCGGGATCTTGCCGGTGACCAGTACGCAGTCTCCTGCAAGATAAACACTAAACGGGGGTCTGACCGAATTGTGCGTGCGGCGTTTGAGTTTGCCAGAAAATTCCATCGCCGCAAGGTCACCATCGTCCATAAAGCCAATGTGGTTCGCGCAACGGACGGACTGTTCCTGGATGAAGCGAAAAAAGTCGCGCGTGAATACCCCGAAATCCATTTCGACGAAGCCAACGTGGATGCCATCTGCATGTGGCTGCTCAAGAACCCGTTCAGCTACGACGTGCTCGTCGCACCGAATCTCTATGGCGATATCATTTCGGATCTTGCCGCGCAGATGGTCGGCGGACTCGGGTTCGGGTGTTCGGGCAATATCGGCCACCGCCTCGCAGTGTTCGAGCCGTCACACGGCTCTGCGCCCAAATACGCCGGACAGTACAAGGTGAACCCCATTGCCACTATCCTGGCCGCCAAGATGATGCTGGACTGGCTCGGTGAAACGGAAAAGGGAACACGGGTCGAACAGGCAACTGCAGCCGTGATCAAAGAAGGCCGGGTGCGGACGTACGACATGGGCGGGAGCAACAGCACAATGGAGATGGCGGAGGCAATCGCAGCCCGGCTATGAGAACGGGGAAACCGATCCTGCATGAAGTCGGGCTACGGGATGGACTGCAAATGGAGCAGCAGACCGTTCCGACCGAACAGAAAACGGAGTGGATCCGCGCAATTGCCGCCACCGGGGTCGATATCATCCAGGTCGGCTCCTTTGTGCACCCGGCCAAAGTGCCGCAAATGGCGGACACGGACCATCTTTTCCAGATCTTGTCCGCACCGGATGCCGTCCCGCCGGAGGTGATCCTCTCGGCACTCGTCCTTAACGAAAAGGGCCTGGATCGGGGTCTTGCGTGCGGCGTGCAGATGTACTGCCTCGGCGTGTCCGCCAGCGAAACGCACAGCCTGAAAAACACCGGCATGTCCGTTGCCGACGCCACAGAACGGATCATTGCCACGGCGCAGCGGGCACTCGCAGAGAACACACAGGTGCAGGTCTCGGTCCAATCCGCTTTCGGCTGCGGGTTCGAAGGGGCGGTGCCGCAGGACCGCGTTCTCGGGATCATCCGACGGTATGTCGACGCGGGCCTCCGCCATATCAGCCTCGCCGATACGGCGGGCCATGCGTCTCCCGATCAGGTGGAACGCATGGTCGAATCCGTGCTGGCCATCGACGACAACCTCGACCTGGCCTGCCACTTCCATAACACCTATGGCATGGCACTGGCGAATTGCTACGCCGCGATGTCGGCCGGAGTGAACTCGTTTGAATCGTCCATTGCCGGCCTCGGCGGTTGCCCGTTCACCAAAGTGGCGGGCGGCAACGTCTGCACGGAAGACCTCGTGCATATGTGGCAACGTATGGGAATCAGGAATGATATGCACCTGAACGGCCTTCTCGATGTGGCACACAGGGTTGTGGATTGGTTTCAACGTGACATGCCGGGAACAGTGTACAAGACGGGGGGGATTCCCCACGGACTCCACGCATGAAACTCCTGCAGGATATCACCGTGCTGGATCTGACAAACGTGCTTTCGGGTCCGTTTGCCACGCTGCATCTGGCGCTTCTGGGCGCGGAGGTCATCAAGGTGGAAAACCCGACCGACGGCGACCTGGCCCGAAAACTCGGATGCGTGCCGGAATACAACAGGATGCTCATGGGCACCAGCTTTCTTGCACAGAACGCCAACAAGAAGTCGCTGACGCTCAATCTGAAAGCCCCGGCCGGCAAAGACATTTTCAAGAAACTGGCCGGTACCGCCGATGTGATCGTCGAGAATTTCCGCCCCGATGTGATGGGACGGCTCGGACTGGGGTACGATGTGCTGCGCGCCCTCAATCCCCGCCTGGTGTACTGCGGCATTTCGGGCTTCGGACAAACGGGTCCCGATGCGCTCAAGCCTGCGTATGACCAGATCATCCAGGGGCTCAGCGGCGAAATGGCGATCAACGGCGACGACCGGCTGAGCCCCCTGCGCGCGGGCTTCCCCGTGTGCGACACCGTCGGGGGACTCAACGCAGCGTTTGCGATCATGGCCGCGCTCTACTGGCGTGAACGGACGGGTGAAGGACAGGCGATTGATGTCGCGCTGCTCGATTCGATCATGCCGCTGATGGGATGGGTGGTGGCCAACCTGATGATCGGCGGTCAACAACCGGTTCTGATGGGAAACGACAACTTCACCGCAGCGCCGTCCGGTGTCTTCGCGACAAAAGACGGCTTCATCAATATCGCGGCCAACAAACAGGAACAATGGGAAGCGGTGGCCGACGTCCTGGGCGTCCCCGGGCTGAAGACCGACCCGCGGTTTCAGGAGCGCGACGCCCGCAAGAAGAACCGGAAGGCGCTCACGCCGCTGCTGGAAGCGAAACTCAGGGAACAGGAGACCGCCTACTGGGTGGAGGTGCTGAACAGGCACGATGTGCCTTCAGGAGCGATCCTCACACTCCACCAGGCGATGGTTCAGGAGCAGGTGGTGCACCGCAAGACCTTCACCACGGTACACGCAGAGGGTGTCGGTGACATCCCGCTCTTTAATCTGACCGCGAAATTTGAGAAGACGCCGGGTGTGGTGTCAGATCCACCGCCCACACTGGGAGAACACACCGCGGAGGTGCTCGGAAAGCTCGGCTACACTCCTGAACAGGTGGCGGAACTGAGGCGGCAGAAGGTGGTATAGGAACAGCAAAGGCACCCTATGGGCATGACGGTCGTTGAAAAAATCCTGGCCCGCGCAAGCGGTCTGCATGCTGCCAAGGCAGGTGATGTGCTTGAGCCGAAGGTCGATCTGGCGATGTCGCATGAGAATGCCGCGCTGGTGATCAATCAATTTCTCGAGATCTACAAGGACACCGGGCTCGAACCGAGAGTGTGGGATTCCTCGCGGGTCGCCATCATTTTCGACCACAGGGTGCCCGCTGAATCACCGAAAACCGCCACGAACCAGAAGAAGGTGCGCGATTTCGTTGCGCGTCATACGATCAGCAAATTCCACGATATCCGCGGAGACCTCGGCGGTATCTGTCACCAGATCCTGCCGGAAAGCGGCTACGTCCGTCCGGGCGCGGTCGTTGTCGGGACCGACTCCCACACCACGAGCCATGGCGCGCTCGGGGCCTTCGCCTTCGGCATCGGCGCCACGGAGATGGCCAGTGTCTGGACACTCGGGCATGCGGTCAATGTGGAAGTGCCCGCCACGATCAAGGTTGAGGTTCATGGATCGTTCAGGCCCATGGTCGGACCGAAGGATTTGATCCTCCGTCTGATCGGTCTGCTGACGGCACAGGGCGCGAATTTCCGCGTGATTGAGTTTCACGGGGAAACGATCAACACCATGCCGACCTCCGGGCGTCTGGTGATCTGCAATATGTCCGTGGAAGCCGGCGCGACTTCAGGCATCGTTCCTGCGGACGGGGAAACGCTCCAGTACCTCCGCGAAGAAGCGGGAGTGAAGGATCCGGTCGACCCGGTTCTTCCGGACCCGGATGCCGCGTATGAAAAAGTGATCTCGATCGATGTCTCGACGCTGGAACCCCAGGTGGCCTGTCCGCACACGGTGGACAACGTCAAGCCGGTGGGTCATGTGCTCGGCAAACGCATCAACCAGGTGGTGATCGGATCGTGCACCAATGGCAGGCTGGACGATCTTGCGACCGCCGCGGCCATTGTGCGCGGGAAGAAGGTCGCACAGGGAACACGGATGCTGGTGTTTCCCGCCTCGGGACGGATTTACCAGCGTGCGCTCGAACAGGGCTATATCGCCGACCTCATGCGTGCCGGTGCAGTCGTGATGAATCCCGGCTGCGGCCCCTGCCTCGGGGTCCATGAGGGCGCGCTCGGCGACGGGGAAGTGGCGCTGTCCACCACAAACCGGAATTTCAAGGGACGGATGGGAAACCCCCAATCGGAGGTCTTTCTCTGCTCACCGGCGGTCGCAGCGGCGTCCGCAATCACGGGCGTGATCACCGACCCGCGCACAGGAGGCGCGTAATCATGGCGCAGGTTGTCTATTGCATCGGCGATGACATCTCCACGGACGTCATCTATCCCGGCCGCTATATGGCCACAGTCCTGCCATCCGAAACGCCGCAGTTTGCCTTTGCCGACGATGCCGCGCTGAACGCGAAGCTGAAGGCGAAACAGATTCCGCCGGGGAGTATCATTCTTGCAGGCAGCAACTTCGGCTGCGGCTCATCCCGGGAGCAGGCCGTGTCCACACTGAAAGGGTACGGGCTCACGATTGTCGCGAAGAGTATTGCCCGGATCTTTCTCCAGAACGCCATCAACCTCGGCCTGCCTCTTGTTGTGGCACCCGATCTGACCGCCGCCGAGGGGGATGATCTGGTGATCGAGAAGGACCGGATCATCAACACCACGACGGGTTCCTCATCGCGTATCGAGCCGTTGCCACCCGCCCGGCAGGCGATCCTCGATGCCGGCGGCCTCATTCCGTACACCCGGAAAATCCTTTTACAGCGCGCACACGCGACAACGACATGACCATGGAGACGGCACGACAGGCACCCGCACGGACCAAGTCCTTCACGTACAAAACCTGTACGGTGTGGACCGAGGGAAGGTCCGGAACACTCTCCTCGGAAGGGAAACCCACCATCCGGATATCCAGTCCGCCCGAGTTCAAAGGCGAACGAAACGCCTGGACACCGGAGGAAATGTTCGTGGGGTCGGTGGAGATGTGCCACATGAACACCTTCCTGGCATTTGCCGAGAGGCGGAACATCTCCATTCTTTCCTACCGGAGCCACGCAAACGGGGTCCTGGAGTATGTGGAGGGCGACTACCGCTTCACACGGATCGTCATCTTCCCGACCATCGCCGTTGCCGGTTCGGTTGCAGAAACGGAAGTCCATGACATACTCCGCGAAGCGGAGAAGCATTGCCTCGTGGCGAATTCCATCGCCTCGATCGTCGAAGTCAGTCCCACCATCATGGTGCAGTAACGGGACGCCGGGGGCGGGTTGCAATTCCGCCCGAATCTCGCTACGTTATTGAATGTGATGGAGGATTACATGGGACGCCCGTTCTCGAACATCGATATCCGCCTTCTTCAGAAATACGACCGGCCCGGTCCGCGGTATACCAGCTATCCGACCGCTCCCGTCTTCCAGCCCGCGTTCGGCGCCGAGGACTTCCGCAAAGAAATGGTTGCAACAAACGACCCCGGTGCCGTTTCCGATATTTCCCTCTACGTCCACTTTCCCTTCTGTGACACGCTCTGCTATTTCTGCGGCTGTACCATGCTTGTCACGCGCGACCGCCCGCGGATCGAGGAATACCTCGAATACCTGAAGAAGGAAATCGCCCTGGTGGCCCCGCTGATCGCTCCGGGGCGCCGGGTCACACAGCTGCACTGGGGGGGCGGCACACCCACCCACCTCTCACCCGCCCAAATCCTGGATATCGCCGGGGCCTTCCGCGATGCGTTCCGCTTTGCGCCTGAGGCCGAGGCAAGCGTCGAGGTGGATCCCCGCGAACTTGACCGGACCCACATGGAGGCGCTCCGCGACGCCGGATTCAACCGCATGAGCATGGGAGTGCAGGATTTTGAACTGCCGGTACAGACGGCGGTGAACCGGATCCAGCCGGAATGGGTGTCACGCCAGGTGTATCTCTGGGCGCGTCAACTCGGATTCAACGGCATCAACCTCGATCTTATGTACGGCCTGCCGCACCAGACAGTCGCGTCGTTTGAAAAGACCATCCGGACGGTCATCACGTACAGTCCCGACCGCATTGCCGTGTTCAACTACGCACATGTCCCATGGCTCAAGCCGCACCAGAAACTGATCCGTCAGGAAGACCTCCCGTCCCCCGAACAGAAGCTGGAAATCCTGAAGATGGCCATCGAATTGCTGACGTCCAACGGCTACGAGTACATCGGGATGGATCACTTTGCGAAACCGGACGACGAACTGGCCCTGGCGCGCGCAGAACGGACGCTCTACAGGAATTTCCAGGGATATTCCACGCGCTCCGGCGCAGATCTGTACGGCTTTGGTATGTCATCAATCAGCCACTTCCGGAATGTCTACGCACAGAATGCCAAACAGCTTCCCGAATACTACAGGGCGCTGGATGCCGGTCGGCTTGCCACGCACGTCGGATACCGGATGACCGACGATGATCATATCCGTAAACATGTGATCATGCGATTGATGTGCGACCTGGATCTGCATATCCCCTCCGTTGAACGGCAGTTCGGCATCCGTTTCGCGGAGTATTTCGCCTCCTCCATTGCCGCCCTCCAACCCCTGGAGGAAGACGGCCTGGTGGAGCTCTCGGACGATCGCATTGCCATCGTCGGATCCGGACGGCTGCTGCTGCGCAATATCGCGATGTGCTTCGATGCCTACCTTGAGAAAATGACCAGAGAAAAGCCGGTCTTCTCGCGGACGGTATAGCCGTAGATCACTCTGTCTGATTCCTTTCCGCAGGCTTCCCCGCCTGCCGCCGTTCTTATTCCACATCGACATTCACCCGGATCTCTGTCCATGAACCAAAGCGTCACGGCCATACTCAGCCGTCTGGAAAATGTGCTGGCCCGGACGGCGCGACTCGAGCGCCGGCACGCCCGGACCCTGAGGCGTGTGCACCCTTCCTATGCCGAAAGCGCACGGAATCTTCTGGCGTATGTCGCTTTGCGCCGGCAGGATGTGCGGGGCGTGCAACAACGCCTTGAAGGTTTGGGAATGTCGCACCTCGGGAATGCCGTTTCACACGTGGAAGGCGCACTGTGCAATGTCCGCCATCTCCTTGAACTCACGCTCGGCAGGAATCCGGAAACGCGGCATGTGCATCTCACGAGCCGCCGGGCAAGAGCCCTTCACGCGGAACACACCGCACAGCTCTTCGGCGGACAACGCCTGAAGGGGACGCGCATCATGGTCACACTGTCCGATGACGTGGCAGCGGATCCGCGACGTATCGCCGCGCTGATGACCGGGGGAATGCACGTGGTGCGGATCAACTGTGCCATGGGTGGACCGGAAACATGGGAGCCCCTCATAACACACGTAAGGAGTGCCTCGCGTCGAACGGGGCGCATCTGTCAGGTGCTGATGGATCTGGGGGGTCCCAAACTGCGGACCGGGCCGATCGCGCCTACCCCCGGCTCCCGGCAGCCGGAAAGAATCCCCCTCAAACCTGGAGACGAGCTGGTGATCCACCGCGAACCTCTTCCGGGTGCACGCGCGGCGTACGACCGCCAGGGCCGCTGCCTGCATCCGGCCCATATTTCCTGTACCTTTCCCGGGATCTTCTCGTGTGTGCGGAGCGGTGACCCGCTCTCCTTTGACAATGGAACTATTGAAGGAGTCGTTCGCAAGGTTTCCTCCGGAGCGATGCACGTGAAGATTCTCCGCACATCAGGTGTTTCGGCAAACCTGCGGGCGGACAAAGGCATCAATTTTCCGATGACCGGCCGCCTTCCCGCCGGTCTCACCCGGGCCGACCTCCGTCATCTCCGGTTTGTCGCCGGACACGCCGATATGGTCAGCCTCTCGTTCGTCCACACGCCGGACGACGTCCACGCCCTGCACACCGCACTCCGGCGAATGCACGCAGAACATCTCGGCGTGGTCGTGAAGATAGAGACACAGCAGGCATACCGGCGTCTGCCGGCCATTGTTCTGGCGGCAATGGCGTGCCCGGGAACCGGGCTGTTGATTGCGCGCGGCGATCTTGCGGTGGAATGCGGATGGGAACAGCTTGCGCATATCCAGGAAGAAATCCTGATGTGTGCCGAGGCCGCACACATGCCGGTGTTCATTGCGACGCAGGTCCTGGAAAAACTGACCAAGAAGGGGATCCCGTCGCGGGCGGAGATTCTGGATGCCGCTCAGGCCGGAAGAGCCGACTGCGTCATGCTGAACAAAGGAGTGCACGTCCTCGCCGCCGTCAGGATGTTGAAGAAGATTCTGGCATCGACGGCAGCGTACCGGCACGGGAATGTCCCGTTGTTGCCCCCGATGAGCTCTTCGCTCGATACCCCATGAACGGCAAATCGCCACCGCGCGCGAACGTCCGTGCCGGCACTTCTCTCCGGGAGGAACGGCTGTTTACCCCCCGCTTCTTTGTGATGTGTCTTTTCACATTCACCGTGTTCCTTTCGGCGTTCCAGCTCTTTCCGACCGCGCCGTTCCGGGTGATGGATCTTGGGGGAACCAAGTTCACGGCCGGGCTCTTTCTCGGGTTTCTCACATATGCCTCGGCGCTGTCGGCGCCGGTGACCGGAGGTCTGGCGGACCGTCTCGGCAGGCGGCGCATGCTTCTCATTTGCAGCGTCGCACAGATTTTCTTTGCCGTGGGATACGGCGTGAGTACCAACGTGGAAGTGCCCCTTGTGCTGGTGGTGTTCCACGGACTCTTCTGGTCCGGTCTGCTCTCCGCGTCGTCCGCGTACATCAGTGACATCATTCCGCCACACCGGCGTGCGGAAGGCATCGGCTACTGGGGGATGTCCAGCATTCTCGCCATTGCGGCCGCCCCGCCCCTGGGTCTCTGGCTGTATGAATTCGGCTGGGGATGGGTCTGCGCTTCCATCGCACTCTTGAATTTGCTGATGGCGTGTGTCGCATTCCTCCTCCCGGAGCCCGATCGGCAATTCCGCGTGACGCTCACCCTTCCCCGCTTCCGTGACCTGATCGAGTGGCGCGTGCTCGGCCTTTCGGGTGCGCTCTTCCTCTACGCCGTAGGGCATGGCGGCATCACGAGTTTCGCGGCGGTGTACGCCCGTGCGCTGGACATTCACCCGGCGGGGTTGTTCTTCAGCGTTATGGCGGTGGTGATTCTCGTAACACGACCCTTTTCCGGAGTGCTGGCCGACCGGATCGGACACCGGCGGATATTTCTCCCCTGCCTCGGACTCATCTTTCTGGGGATACTCCTGCTCGCTGTGGGAAGCTCGGCGAGCATGCTGGTTGTCGCGGCTATTGTCTATGGTGTGGGTGTGGGGAATACCTACCCGGCCTACTCCGCCTACATCATTCAGCACGTGCCGGAGAATCGGCGCGGCGCCGCATTCGGCAGCGTCCTGTCAGCCTTCGATACGGGCATTGGAAGCGGTTCGATGGTTACCGGATTGCTGATTGAACAATACGGATTTGCGGTGGCGTTCGGCTTTGCCGCGGCACTTGCGGGATTTGCCATCCCGTACTTTCTTGTTGCGGAACGGAAACTGGGCTTTGCATCTGAACACAACCGGCCCGGAGGAACACTCCGGGCCGGTTGATCACAACGGGTTACCCGGAGTCACTTCTTCTTTGTCTGGTCCGCAACGGCCTTCGCCGCGGCTTCAATCGCGGCCTGGTCGCCGAGATAGTAGTGCCGGAGAGGCTTCAGGGTGTCGTCCAGTTCGTAGACCAGCGGAATGCCCGTGGGAATGTTCAGCTCCACAATATCCTGATCGGATATATTGTCCAGGTATTTCACCAGCGCCCGGAGACTGTTGCCGTGAGCCGCGATCAGTACCCGCTTGCCGCTTTTCACGGCCGGCGCAATGGTGTCGTGCCAGTGAGGGAGAAACCGGGCGACGGTGTCTTTGAGTGACTCTGTCAGGGGTACATCGCGGCCGGCAAGCCCGGCGTACCGGGGATCCTTTCCGGGAAATCGCGGATCGTCAGGTGTCAGTGCAGGGGGCGGGATGTCGTAACTCCGCCGCCAGATTTTTACCTGGTCCATCCCGTGCTTTTCTGCAGTTTCCGCCTTGTTCAAACCCTGGAGAGCCCCGTAGTGCCGCTCGTTCAGGCGCCAGTGATGGAGGACCGGAATCCACATCTGGTCCAGCTCCTCCAGCGATATCCAGAGTGTCTTGATGGCGCGCGTGAGAACCGATGTGAAAGCGATGTCGAAGACATACCCTTCCTTCTTCAATGTCCGGCCGGCTTCGTGCGCCTCAACCAGCCCTTTTTCACTGAGACCCACATCGGTCCATCCCGTGAACCGGTTTTCTTTGTTCCAGGTGCTTTCGCCGTGACGGAGGAGCACGACCTTTTTCATGGAGGCTTTCCTTGGTGGATGGATAATCCGGGGAGGGTGGTACACCCGTGTACCCGGTGCCTGAATAAATGTACAGGAATTTTCCACAGCATGCAAAACCGGGGAGGGCTGTTGACACTCGGGAGAATCCGGCATATCTTGACCTATGTGCCAAAGGACGAAAAATAGCGAAAGCGAGATGACCGACCAATGATGACTTCCCGTGAACGGGTCCGCTCGACCCTCGCCTTCTCACAACCCGACCGTGCCCCGCGCGATCTGTGGGTTCTGCCGTATGTCTCCCTTTTCCGGAAAGCAGAGCTGGATGCCCTGCTGGACCGCTACCCGATCGACTTCGGACGTCCCGAGTTGAGTCCCGGGTCGGACGATCAAGATCTGCAGAAGCTCTCCCGTCCCGGCACCTATACGGATGAATGGGGGAGTGTCTGGCAGGTCGGCGAGCCGGGGGTTATCGGTGAGGTCAAACACCCCGTCCTGGAAAACTGGGATCACCTGCCGCACTTCCGGCCGCCACGGGAATTTCTCCATTCGCGCGACTGGGAGTACATCAACCGGGCGTGTGAAGCGAGTGAGAAGTTTATGACGTCGGGTGTCTGCGCGCGGCCGTTTGAACGCCTGCAATTTCTCCGCGGTACCGAGAATCTCTACATCGATCTTGCCTACGACACCGCGGAGGTGCGGACGCTCATCGCGATGGTGCATGAGTACTATCTGGAAGACGTGGCCCAATGGGCGCGCAGCAATGTGGATGCGGTCGCTCTCATGGATGACTGGGGTTCCAATACCGCGCTCCTGATCAGCCCGGATATGTGGCGGGCCCTCTTCAAGCCTCTGTACAAAGCCTACTGCGATATCATTCATGCGGCCGGCAAATTTGTCTTTTTCCACTCGGACGGGAATATCGAGGCCATCTACGGCGATCTCATCGAAGCCGGCGTGGATGCCCTCAACTCACAGCTCTTCTGCATGAACATTGAAGAACTCGGGAGGAAGTACCGGGGCAGGGTGACGTTCTGGGGGGAAATTGACAGACAACAGATTCTCCCGTACGGCACAACGCAGGATGTCCGGAACGCCGTGCTGCGGGTACGCACGGCGCTGGACAATGGAAAGGGCGGTGTGATTGCGCAGTGCGAATGGGGGAAGGACAATTCGAGCGAAAACGTGCAGGCAGTGTTCGACGCCTGGCGCTGATTCCTCCCCGGCCCGGATTAGGAATTCACTGGAAAAAATGGTATAGTAAAGCACTGCAAACCAGCAGTCCGCCGCAAGGCGGACAGGCATTCCGCAACCGGTCTCAATGTATCGGAAGCGGACGTTTGAGAGTCGCTTTCCGATGACGAAACGCTAGGTTCTTTTACACCGCCCCCCTTTCGCTTCCCATCACCTGTATGGTTGTGCAGGATCGCCTGCATGCACTTTGGCATGTTCCGGCGATTCACGATTTTTCCATTTATTCAAGGTATGTTTCATGGGCTTTACCAAACTCGGTCTCTCCGACCGTCTCATGCAAGGAGTGCGCGCAGCGGGATACACCGTGCCGACTCCCATCCAGGCGCTCGCCATCCAACCGGCTCTTGCCGGGAAGGATATTATTGGCTGTGCGCAAACCGGCACCGGCAAAACAGCCGCCTTCGTGCTTCCACTCCTCCAGCGTCTTTCGCAGCATGAAGGCGCCGGGGCCCGCGAACGTCACCCAAGGGCGCTGGTGCTGACGCCCACACGGGAACTTGCGCAGCAGGTGCAAACCGCGGTCGCCACCTACGGCCGCTTTCTGTCGCTCCGCTCCGTCTCGATCTACGGCGGCGTGAGCATGGATAAACAGCTCACACTTCTCCGCCGTGGCGCCGACATCATCGTCGCCACACCGGGGAGACTGCTGGATCACATGCAGCGGCGCAGCATCGACCTTTCGCGCATCCAGACTCTGGTCCTCGACGAAGCGGACAGAATGCTGGATATGGGGTTTATCCGCGATGTCCGCAAGATCATCGATGCGATACCCGCCGAGCGGCAGACACTGCTGTTCTCCGCCACGCTTTCCAGGGAAATCAACGCGCTGGCCGCACTCGTGTTGCGGGATCCGCAAACCGTGGAAGTGGGCGAACGCCGCAACCCGGTCGAAACGATTGTCCAGCATTTCTATGCCGCCTCCCAGGACGCGAAGATGGATCTGCTCTTCTACGCTCTGGACAGGGAGGAGATGCAGTCTGTCCTGATCTTCTCACGCACCAAACATGGCGCCGACAAGATCTGCAAGCGTCTTGAACGGAAGCAGATCACCTCGGTTGCCATCCACTCGAACCGGACACAGGCGCAGCGCGAACGCGCGCTGGAGGGGTTCAAGCAGGGGACCTATCGCGTGCTCGTGGCGACGGACATCGCCGCCCGCGGCATCGACGTCACCGGCATCTCGCACGTTGTCAACTATGATATTCCGCACTACGCGGAAGACTACATACACCGGATCGGCCGTACCGGACGTGCCGGTGCAAACGGCGACGCCATTACCTTCGTCGGTCGCGAAGATCAACTGCACCTCAAGCGTATCGAACAGTTCGTCGGAAAGAAGTTTGCCGTTCAGAAATATCCCGGATTCACTCCCCCTGCGCCGGAACATGGCGGAAGGCCCGACGCACCCGCTCATGGTCACAGCAGCGCTCCCGCGCGGACACATGCCCATCCACACCCATCCGGCCGGAAACCGCAGCGCGATGGGACACGGAAGACAAAGAGACCGGACCGGAAGAGGTCTTCATCCTCCCCGGGCCACAAGACCTCCGGATGGCGCAACTACTGAGGGAACAGCCCCGCTCGAGAGCGGGGCTTTTTCTTGAGTGTTGGAGGATTGGCGGGAATATTGTACATTTACCGGACATGGAGGAGGGTGAACCGATGTCGATCGAGAGTCATATCGAAGTGGTCCAGAGTATGCGCGGGTTTGTGCAGGAGCACATCGGCACGCTGCTGAAACCGGTCGGGGAGAGCTGGCAGCCGTCGGATTTTTTGCCCGATCTGCAGGGAGATGGATGGGTCGAACGCCTGACAGCACTCCGCGAACGGGCCCGCGCGCTGCCGGAGGATTTGCTGGCCGTCCTCGTCGGCGACATGGTGACGGAAGAAGCCCTGCCGACCTATCAGACATGGTTGAACCGGTTAAAGGGGCTCACGGATCCGACCGGCACAAGTGATGACCCGTGGGCACGGTGGAGCAGGGGGTGGACCGCCGAAGAAAACCGCCACGGAGATCTCCTCAACCGCTACCTCTCCTTCAGCGGCAGGGTGAATATGCGCGCGGTGGAAACCACGATCCATCATCTCCTCAACCGGGGATTCGATCCCCAGACGGAAAACGACCCGTATCTCGGTTTTGTGTACACGTCCTTCCAGGAACGGGCAACGAAGATTTCACACCGGAATGTGGCCACGTTGGCGAAAAAGGCGGGGGAAGACTCCCTGCATGTCATTTGCGGTGTCATTGCCGGTGACGAGGCCCGGCATGAGAAGGCGTATAAGCTGTTCATGGAGCAGGTGTTCGTCCTTGATCCTGCCGGAGCCGTCCGGGCATTTGCGGCGATGATGAAGAAAAAAATCACGATGCCCGCGGTGTTGATGTATGACGGTCAGGACGACCTCTTGTTCACCCGTTTCTCCAAGGTGGCGCAGCAGACCGGCGTGTATACGGCCAACGATTATGCGGACATCGTGGATGACCTGGTTGCCTCATGGAAGGTGGCCGGACTGACGGGATTGACGGATCTGGCGGCCAAAGCGCAGGAGTACGTGTGCGGACTGGCGGCGCGCTACCGGGCTCTTGCAGAGCGTGTGACGCTGACCGGGACGGAACGGTTCAGCTGGATCCTGCCGGATCAGGCCCCGGTTACATGATCCGTACCCTGATGGTGTGCGCAACCTGCCGCAGGTCCTCGAAAAACGTCTCTTCATGCGACTTGTCCACGTCGGCAACGGCATAACCAATCAGCTCGTTCGTCCGCAGGTATTGTGAGAGGACGTTCACGTTGTTCTTGGCGAAAATGCCGTTGATCTGGGAGAGCACGCCGGGGACATTCTGGTGGACGTGCAGGACGCGCCGCGAATGCGCTGCATCGGCCCGCGGCACGCTGATTTTCGGAAAATTAACACTCGTAAACGTGTTGCCGCTGGCAAGGTAGTCAACGAGCTTGCTGGAGACAAAATCCGCGATATTCTCCTGAGCCTCCTCGGTACTCCCGCCGATGTGGGGCGTGAGCAGGACGTTGGGAATGCCCTGGAGAGGTGAACGGAACGGCTCCGCTGCGTCTTTCGGCTCATGCGGAAACACATCCACTGCGGCGCCGGCGACTTTGCCGGACCTGAGGTGACGTGCAAGGGCATCGATATTGACGATGTGCCCGCGGCTGAGGTTCAGAAGAACCACGCCCTCTTTCATCGCTGCGAACTCCGCCTCGCCGATCAGATCGGCGTTGGCGGGATTGCCGTCGACGTGAATCGTCAGGATGTCCGCCAGACCAAGGAGCTCGTGAAGGGTCGGCACCCGCGTGGCGTTGCCGATGGTCAGCTTGTCCACGATGTCGTAGTAGTGGACGTCCATGCCCATGGCTTCCGCGAGCGTCGATACCTGTGAACCGATGTTGCCGAACCCGATGATGCCCAGCTTCTTGCCGCGTACCTCCCGGGCGTTCTCTGCTGATTTGTCCCACGCCCCTTCATGTGCTTTGACGACCTTTGGCAGAAGACGCCTGACGAGAAAAATGATCTCCGCGATCACCAGTTCCGCCACGCTGCGCGTGTTGCTGTACGGCGCATTGAACACGGCCACACCGCGGAGTGAGGCGGTGTCCAGGTCAATATGGTTCGTCCCGATACAGTAAGCGCCGATCGCCATCAAGTCGGGAGCGTTCTCCAGCACGCGGCGTGTCACAGGGGTGCGGGACCGGATGCCGAGGACGGAAACGCCCTGCAGGGCCGCAATCAGTTCGTCTTCATGCAGACTCCCGGCGGAGTCGGTCACGTGCAGTGAAGCCTGCACCAGGGTGCCCACGGCGCGGGGGTGGATGTGCTCCAGCAGCAGGGTCTTCATAGGTACGTTCACGGCACGGTTGTTCTTGACAATGTTCCCTCTACTTAGCGAAACCGATGTGAAAAGTCAAGCTGCATGAACACCCGTCGCATCCTGACTCCCGAAGGGGAAGCGCTGGTGCACAGCGGCCTTCCCGTTGATCCCCTGGCCACCACAGAAACCCGCAATCTGTGCAGGAATCTCTTCCTGCTCACCACGCGGGGCTTGCTGTTCGGCATGCAGGATGCCTGCGGCTATGGCGTCGGGTGGAGCGGGGATGACCACCGTTCTGACGTCCACAGCGTGTGCGGCGACTACCCTGCGTTGATAAGTGAAGAGCTGAACCGTGTGCAACGACACGATGCAGTCGACCGCCTCGCCTCCAGGATCACGTCGGCATACATCCGGGGCTCCGTCATAAGCCTGTGCTGGCATCTCGAGGATCCGGACCATCGGGGGTTCTATGCCGGTGATGTGAACAAGAGGCGTGTTGTGGCCTCCATCCTTCCGGGTGGTCAACGGCACGAGGAGTACACGCGGACACTGGAAACGGCTGCGCTCTTCCTGCATTCGTTGGTCGGGCCGGGCGGCGAACCCATACCGGTGATCTTCCGCCCGTTTCATGAACACACGGGCGACTGGTTCTGGTGGGGAGCTCCGCATGCCACCCCGGAAGAGTATGTCGCCCTCTGGCGATTCACGGCGTTGTTTCTCCGGGATACCATGAGCGTGCACAACCTCCTCTGGGCGTTCTCGCCGGGGTTGAGTCATGTCGGGGAGGGAGACCGGTATTTCGATCGATATCCGGGCGATGCCTATGTGGATATCTTCGGCGCGGACGCCTACTTTCCCCGGCACATTTCCCGGGAGGATCTCCGGTCGTTCAGGGAGAACCTGCACACCGTCGTGTCGCATGCCCGGAGCCGGGATAAACTTGTCGCATTGACCGAAGTCGGGCAGGAAGGACTGCCCACGCCGGATTGGTTCACCCGGGTGCTTCTGGGTTCCCTCAAAGACGATCCCGTGAATGCGCACATCGTCTATGCTGCGGTCTGGCGGAATGCAAGCACCACACATCATTTTGCCCCGTATCCGGGTCATGCAAGTGTCCCCGACTTCCTGCGCTTCTACCACGATCCCTATACGCTGTTTCTTCGCGATGTGCCCCCGCTGTATGCGTCGCCGGCCACTCCGCTGGCGTGAAGAGATCCTTCGTTGGAATTCACCCCCTTTTTTTGCTTATTATATGCTTGGCTTGACAATCACTGGAGACTCATGCAGCGCAGGAACGACATCCGCAACATCGCGATTATTGCCCACGTGGATCACGGGAAAACGACGCTGGTTGACCATATGCTCCGCCAGACCGGAACCTTCCGGTCGAACCAGCAGGTGGTGACCCGCGTCATGGATTCCAATGATCTGGAGAAAGAACGCGGCATAACCATTCTGGCAAAAAACACCTCCATCCATTACAATAACACCAAGATCAACATCGTGGACACTCCGGGACACGCCGATTTCGGGGGCGAGGTGGAACGGACACTCACGATGGTGGACGGCGTTCTCCTGCTTGTGGACGCTGCCGAAGGCCCCCTCCCGGGAACGAAATTTGTTCTTAAGAAATCGCTCGATCTGAATCTCAAGCCTATCGTGGTGATCAACAAAATTGACCGGAAGGATGCACGTCCGCACGAGGTGCTGGATCTGGTCTTTGAACTGTTTCTCTCTCTCGGGGCGAAGGATCATCAGCTGGATTTCCCGACCGTCTACTGCATTGCCAAACAGGGTATTGCGAAGAATGAGCTTGACCAGGAAAGCACGAACCTTCTCCCTCTCCTGGATGCCATTGTGCAGCATGTGCCGCCGCCGCCCGGCGATACCGTGTCGCCGTTCCAGATGCTGGTAACCACCATCGATTACAACGACTATCTCGGCCGTCTGGGAATCGGGACCATCCACAGGGGGACGATCCGGTTTGGATCACCCATGAAAATCATCCATCGCGACGGTCAGGTGGAAGACGCACGGGTGACCAAGATCTACACGTTTGACGGCCTCAAGCGCGTGGAGGTGCAGGAAGCCGGGGCGGGCGACATTATTGCCATTGCAGGCATGGAAGACGTGGATATCGGAGAGACAATCGCCGACGAGGCGGATCCCAAACCGCTTCCCTTTGTGGCGATTGAAGAGCCGACGCTTTCGATGAACTTTCTCGTCAACAACTCGCCGTTCGCCGGATTGGAAGGGAAGTATGTCACGACGCGGCATCTCAGCGAACGGCTGACACGCGAACTCCGCTCCAACGTGAGCATGCGCATTGAGCTGACGGACTCCCCCGATACCTTCAAAGTGAGCGGACGCGGCGAATTGCATCTGGCAATCCTGATTGAAACCATGCGGCGTGAAGGGTATGAATTACAGGTCTCGCGTCCGGAAGTGATTTACAAACGGATCGATGATGTCCTCTCGGAGCCCATGGAGCACGTGATTATCGATGTGCCGGATGAGTTCGTCGGCGTGGTGATCGAGAACATCGGCCGCAGACGCGGCGAGATGAAGAATATGGTGGCCAGCAACGGGAATACCCGCCTGGAATTTATCGTGCCGGCCCGCGGACTGATCGGGTTCCGGGGCGAATTCATGACGCAGACGAAGGGAACGGGCGTGCTGCACCACAACTTCCACGGGTATGATCCCTACAAAGGGGATATGACCCACCGCATGAAAGGGGCGATGGTCACCATGGAATCGGGCGAAGCGGTCGCCTACGGAATGTGGAAGCTGCAGGAGCGTTCACTCTTTTTCATCGAGCCGGGCACGAAGGTGTATGCCGGCATGGTCGTGGGCGAGAATTCGCGAGAGAAGGACATGACGGTGAATGTCTGCAAGACGAAGCAGCTGACGAACATGCGCGCATCAGGGTCAGATGAGGCGGTGCGTCTGGAACCCCCGCGCAAGCTCACCCTGGAACAGGCCATCGAATGGATCACCGACGATGAACTGGTGGAGGTGACGCCCGAGAGTATCAGGATCCGGAAGAAGTACCTGGATGCGGACATGCGTAAACGGATGTCGAAGAGAGCCGCCGAGGCCGAAGAGGTGGCCCGGTAGACGGTGAAGGTGTCCGCTCTGAATATCAACGCCCGGTCCTGCTTTGCGGGACCGGGCGTTTGTACGAGGAGGCGGGGAAGAACGCCGGCTTTCGTCGCCGGCAACGGGCTGCCGCTGCCGGCCCGCGAAATGAAAAACGATTGGACGGCTTAGAACGTGATTCCTACGGAGGCGATGGGCACCATGGTGCTCGTCTCCGCATTTTCTTTGAGGAAGAGCCAGTTGAACCTGAGCTCCGCAAACAGGCTCAATCCGCCCAGGGAGATATCCGTTCCGGCGCCGAGATTCGTGGTCATGGCGGTCTGGTTGTCGAGAATCACGAAGCTGACGGGGGTGGTGCCGATTTTCAGGTTCGCGTTCGTCGACTTGACGCTTGCAATGCCTATGCCTCCGGTTGCGTAGATTTTGAAGATAGGCAGAGGCAGCAGGTTCAGCTTCGCGTTGGCACTGCCGGACCACATATCCACCTTTCCGCCATCCACATAGGATATCCCCGTCACACCGGGAAAGATCTGCTGGACGAGACTTGCGAACTTGTCCTTGTCGGGTGAAAGGGTGGTGTAGTCTCCGGAGAGGCGGAAGCTGATGAATCCGAGACCGACGTCGAAATGCACGCCGCCTCCCCAGCCAATACCGTAAATTTCTTCAAGCGCTATCTGAACCGTACTGGTGGGGGGGGGAATATTGCCGATCTGCCTGAGGGTCGCGTTGAGATTGGAATTGATCATGTTCCCGTGAACCCCGAACCCGATGCCCTGCGCCCAGGCCGCCGAGAATGCAAAGAGGAACGAACAACAAAGAATAAAGTGTTTCATGGGACCTCCGTATGTGTGATTGCCTTGGCCACGAACAGCGTCACTGAGTTCGTCTGGATACAGACCAGCCTTCTGAGAACAAATCTATGCTCTTGCAGGGTTTAAAGCAAGTCAGATCTCGTAAGAGAAGTTTTTTCTGTTGTTGTGACGGGGCGCACGAACTTTTAGCCCGGCCATGTTGTTCTTGTTTATGAGAATATCCATGAAGCAACCCCCCTTTCTCATACTGTTAATGGCCCTTTTCTTTGTTTTCATCTCCGGATGCGACAAAGGACTGGAGCCCCTGAAAGAACCGTCCGGGTTCAGCGGCGTGATCCACTACAAGAATTGGCCGCCCCCCGACAGCCTCCTTGAGCTGCGGATAGCCGCGTTCACGGAGTACCCGACTGACAGTAGCGGCATCCTTACTGCGTTGTTCAGCGGCAGGGCCGTCGTCTATCCTCAGGTGACAACCGGCGTCCAGGGTGCACTGAAGACCCTCGGAGGGGACCGGCTCGCGGATACGGTCCATTATGATTTCACCACGGAGGGAACAACCCTGCAGGTGACGACATATAACTATGTCGTTG
>Ga0209253_10000471_pt1 | contig 34795 bp, 31 predicted proteins | sample FrelakmetBRP12BR_FD_187145 | JGI IMG/M metagenome (GOLD analysis project Ga0209253, IMG submission 187145) | Freshwater lake sediment microbial communities from the University of Notre Dame, USA, for methane emissions studies - BRP12 BR (SPAdes)... | ecosystem: Environmental > Aquatic >... | reverse complement strand
CGTCGAGCTCATGATGTTCGCGCAGGCCAATTCCGAGCACTGCCGGCACAAGATCTTCAACGCCGACTGGATCGTCGACGGCGTGCGGCAGGACAAGAGCCTCTTCGGCATGATCCGCGAGACGCACCGCGCGCATCCGCGCGGCACCGTCGTCGCCTATTCCGACAACGCAGCCGTGATGGAGGGCGCGACGGTCGAGCGCTTCTATCCGCGCGGCGACGGCAAGTACGGCGCGGCGCCGGAACTGACGCACACGCTGATGAAGGTGGAGACGCACAACCACCCGACCGCGATCGCGCCGTTTCCCGGCGCGGCGACAGGTTCGGGCGGCGAGATCCGCGACGAAGGCGCGACGGGCATCGGCGCCAAGCCCAAGGCCGGACTGGTCGGCTTCACCGTGTCGGACCTGCGCATTCCGGGCTTCCTGCAGCCGTGGGAGTTGCCCGCCTCGCCCGCCCTCGTCCCTTCCCCCTCTCCCGCAAGCGGGCGAGGGGAAACGGAATGCGGCGCTGGCGCGCCGAAATATTGGATTGGCAAGCCGGAGCGCATCGTGTCCGCGTACACGATCATGCTCGAGGGCCCGATCGGCGCCGCGGCCTTCAACAACGAGTTTGGCCGCCCCAATCTCGCCGGCTATTTCCGCACGTTCGAGCAGGAGGTCGCGGGCGAGGTCCGCGGCTACCACAAGCCGATCATGATCGCGGGCGGTGTGGGCAATATCCGCGCCGAGCATGCGTTCAAGCATCCGCTGCCGGCCGGCACGCTGTTGATCCAGCTGGGTGGGCCTGGCATGCTGATCGGCATGGGCGGCGGCGCCGCATCGTCGATGGCGACCGGCGCGAACACCGCGGATCTGGATTTTGACTCGGTGCAACGCGGCAATGCCGAGATCGAGCGGCGCGCGCAGGAAGTGATCGACCGCTGCTGGCAGCAGGGCGCCACGAATCCGATCCTGTCGATCCACGATGTGGGCGCGGGTGGGCTTTCCAATGCGCTGCCCGAGCTCGTGCACGGCGGCGGCGCCGGCGGCACGTTCGACCTGCGTGCCGTGCCGTCGGAGGAACCCGGCATGGCGCCGCGCGAGATCTGGTGCAACGAAGCGCAGGAGCGCTACGTGCTGGCGATCGCGCCGGCATCGCTGCCGGGCTTCGCCGCGCTCTGTGCGCGCGAGCGCTGCCCGTTTGCCGTCGTGGGCACGGCGAACGCGGAGGGGCGGCTGGTCGTCGCCGACCCGCAGTTCGCCAACGCCCCGGTGGACGTGCCGCTCGACGTGATCCTCGGCAAGGCGCCGCGGATGACGCGTGACGTGCGCCACCGGACGCGCGCGCTGCCGCCGCTCGACCTGCGCGGCGTGAGCGTGCGCGACGCCGCATACCGCGTGCTGCAGTTGCCGTGCGTCGCCGACAAGACGTTCCTCGTCACGATCGGCGACCGCACCGTCGGCGGCCTGTGTTCGCGCGACCCGATGGTCGGCCCGTGGCAGGTGCCCGTGGCCGACGTCGCGGTCACGCTGATGGATTATCGCGGTCACGCCGGCGAAGCGATGGCGATGGGCGAGCGGACACCGCTCGCGTTGATCGACGCGCCCGCATCGGGACGCATGGCCGTCGGCGAGGCGATCACGAATCTCGCCGCGGCGCCGGTCGCGTCGCTGCGCGACGTCAAGCTGTCCGCGAACTGGATGGCGCCCGCCGGGCATCCAGGCGAGGACGCCGCGCTCTACGACACGGTGCGCGCGGTCGCGCTCGACACCTGCGTGCGCCTCGGATTGTCGATCCCGGTTGGCAAGGATTCGATGTCGATGCGCACGACGTGGCGCGCGGACGGCGTCGACCGGGCCGTCACGGCACCGGTCTCGCTCATCGTGTCGGCGTTCGCGCCGGTCGCGGACGTGCGCGGTACGCTGACACCACTGTTGCGCTTCGATGCGGGCGCTACGAGCCTCATGCTGGTCGACATTGCGCGCGGCCGGCGGCGCCTGGGCGGCTCCGCGCTCGCTCAAGTCCACGGGCAGCTCGGCAACGAGGCGCCCGATCTCGACGATCCGGACGCGCTCGCGGCGTTCTTCGCGTTCGTCGCGCAGCTGCGCCGGGAAGGACAGGTCCTCGCGTATCACGACGTCGCGGACGGCGGCCTCTTCGCGGCGCTCGCGGAAATGGCGTTCGCCGCGCGCTGCGGCCTCGACGTCACGCTCGACGGACTCGGCGGCGAGCCGCTGCCGGCGCTCTTTGCCGAGGAGTTGGGCGCAGTGATCCAGGTGCGCAGGGGCGACGCGGACGCGATCGCCCGCGCGGCGCGCGACGCGGGGCTCGCGGCGGCGGTCGTCGGCGCGCCCTCGACGTCGGGTCGCATCCGGGTCGTCCGCCACGGCGCCGTCGTGCTGGACGAGGCGCGCGTCGACCTCCATCGCGCATGGTCTTCGACGACGCACGCGATGCAGGTGCGGCGCGACAACCCGGAGGCGGCGGAGCAGGAATACGCGCGCATCCTCGACGCCGACGACCCGGGCATGTCGCCGCTGCTGACGTTCGCGCCGGACGACGACGTGGCCGCGCCGCTGATCGCGACCGGGGCGCGTCCGCGCATCGCGATCCTGCGCGAACAGGGCGTGAACGGCCAGGTCGAGATGGCGGCGGCGTTCGACCGCGCCGGTTTCGATGCCTACGATGTCCACGTGAGCGACCTCGCCGAAGGGAGGCGGACGCTCGCGGAGTTCAAGGGCTTCGTCGCGTGCGGCGGATTCTCCTACGGCGACGTTCTGGGCGCGGGCGAGGGCTGGGCGAAGTCGGTGCTATTCAACCCGAAGCTGCGCGACGGCTTCGCGGCGTTCTTCGCGCGCGCCGACGCGTTCGCGCTTGGCGTTTGCAACGGCTGCCAGATGATGGCCACGCTGCGCGGCATGATCCCGGGCGCGGCCGGCTGGCCGCGCTTCGTGCGCAACAAGTCCGAGCAGTTCGAGGGCCGCTACGTGATGGTCGAGGTCACGCGGTCGCCTTCGCTCTTCTTCGCCGGCATGGCGGGCAGCCGCCTGCCGGTGGCCACCGCGCACGGCGAGGGCTACGCCGAGTTCCACGATGCCGCGGCGCTCGCGGCGGCGCAGCCGCTCGTCGCGCTGCGCTACGTCGACGATCGCGGCGTTGCCACGGAGGCCTACCCGTACAATGTGAACGGCTCGCCGCAGGGGATCACGGGACTGACGACCGCCGACGGCCGATTCACGATCCTGATGCCCCATCCGGAACGCGTGCACCGCAGCGCGCAGATGTCGTGGCATCCCGCGGAATGGGGTGATGCGTCGCCGTGGATGCGGATGTTCCGCAATGCGCGCGTCTGGATCGGCTAGCGACACGCTGGCGGTGGAGGAGGGTTCGCGATGAAGCTCACCGTGTACACGATCGACGGCATCACGCCGGTGGTGGACCCGACGGCGTTCGTGCATCCGTCGGCCGTGCTGATCGGCGACGTGATCGTCGGGCCCGGCGTCTACGTCGGACCGTGCGCGAGCCTGCGCGGCGACTTCGGCCGGCTCGAGGTGCGCGCGGGCGCGAACATCCAGGACTGCTGCGTGATGCACGGCTTTCCGGGGACCGACACCATCGTCGAGGAGGACGGCCACATCGGGCACGGCGCGATCCTGCACGGCTGCATCATCCAGCGCAACGCGCTCGTCGGCATGAACGCGGTCGTCAACGACAACGCGGTGATCGGCGAATCGGCCATGGTCGCCGCGATGGCGTTCGTGAAGGCCGGCTTCGTCGTGCCGCCGCGCACGCTGGTGGCCGGAGTTCCCGGCAAGCTGATCCGCACGCTGACGGAGGAGGAGCTTGCGTGGAAGATCGAGGGCACCCAGAGCTACCAGGAGCTCGCGCGGCGCAGCGCCGGGACGATGACCGCCGCAGTGCCTCTCACGGCGCCCGAGGCGAACCGGCGCCGCATCGACGTCGCCGAGCTGCTGCCGCTGTCGGTGCTGAAGTCGCGGCCGCGCTGAGCGTAGTCGCGGTGCTGCGGCTTGCCGCGGGCGCCGCAGTTTTCGCCAGCTTCGCGGCGAATGCGCAGCCGCAGCGTCCGCGCGACGCTGTCGCGCCGGAGCCGGTCCCCGCGCCGCCGGCCACGGCCCTCAAGTTCACGCCGCCCGACGAATCCACGATCCCGAACTCCCCGCTCGGCGACATGATCCGCTTCGGGCGCGACGTGTTCGTGGACACGCTGCGCTATGCGAAAAAATACGTGGGCAACGGCCTCAGCTGCGCGAACTGCCACCTCGATGCGGGCCGGCGCGCAGGGTCCGGACCGCTGTGGGCCGCCTACGTCGCCTACCCGGCCTTCCGCACGAAGAACGAGCAGGTGAACACGTTCGCGCAGCGGCTCGAAGGCTGATTCCGGTTCTCGATGAACGGACGCATGCCGCCTGCGGACGACGACATCGTCGTTGGGCTCAAGACGGGAGCGATCTCCGCGTTTCCGCCGCTCTGGGGCTGCGCTTCGTTCAACGCCGGCGCGGGCATGCATCGCGTACCGACCGCGGCGGCGTTCATCAAGGCGAAGATGCCCCTCGGGCAGGGCGGCACGCTGACCGACCAGCAGGCGTGGGACGTCGCGGCGTTCATGAACAGTCATCCGCGACCCTAGGGGTCAGACCCTTACGCCGGCTGGCGATACGGTCTGGGTGGGTCTGACCCGCTGCTGCGATTAGGCTAAGGGTCTGACCCCGCGGCGGTGGCACAAAGGGTCAGACCCTTATCGTGCCGAATCGCGATGCCCAAGCGTGTGACCCCACGGTGGCATCGACAGGCCCAAGGGTCTGACCCACTACGCCCTAGAACCCCGTCGCCTGCCCGTCGCGCCGTGGATCCGACGCCGCGACGTAGCCGTCGTCGGTCCTGACGATGAACTGGCCTGCACCAAAGTCCATGTACGAGTCGGCGACCGACGCGAGCGAATGTCCCATCGCGATCAGCGCGTTGCGCAAGGCGGGGGACGCGGCGGCTTCGAGATCGACCGACCGGCCCGCGTTGAGCTTCCAGCGCGGCGCATCGAGCGCGGCCTGCGGGTTCATCCGGTAGTCGACGAGGCGGACGAGCGTCTGCACGTGGCCGGGCGGCTGGATCGGACCGCCCATTACGCCGAATGCGGCGAGCGGCGCGCCGTTGCGCGTGACGAATCCGGGGATGATCGTGTGGTAGGGCCGCTTGCCGCCTGCGACCTCGTTCGGATGGCCGGGTGCGAGAGAAAATCCGGCGCCGCGATTCTGCAGGCTGATGCCGGTGCCAGGCACGACGACGCCCGATCCGAAGCCCATGTAGTTGGACTGGATCAGCGACACCATCATGCCGTCCTCGTCGGCCGTGCACAGGTACACGGTGCCGCCCTTCGGCGGATCGCCGGGGCCGAAGTCCTGCGCGCGCGCGCGGTCGATGCGCCGCGCGCGCGAAGCGAGATAGCCGCGGTCGAGCAGCGCCTCGGCAGGGACGGGCATGGTCCGCGGATCGCTCACGTACCGGTGCGCGTCGGCGAACGCAAGCTTCATCGCCTCGATCTCCAGGTGTTGCGTGACGGGATCGTCGACGGGCAGCGACTGGAGGTCGAAGCTCTCGAGGATGCCGAGCGCCATCAGTGCCGCGATCCCTTGGCCGTTCGGCGGAATCTCGTGGACGGTGATGCCGCGGTAGTCGAGCCCGAGCGGCGTCACCCAGTCGGCGGTGTGCGCGGCAAAGTCCGCCTCGACATGCGCAGCACCCGATGCGCGCGCGTGCCGCACCATCGCGTCCGCCAGTTCGCCGCGGTAGAACGCGTCGCCGTCCGTCTGCGCGATGCGTTCCAGTGACGCGGCCATCGCGGGACTGGCGAAGCGCTCGCCGGGAAATGGCGCGCGCCCGTGCGGTGCGAAATGCTCGAACCACCCGAGGTCGCGCGGCATATGCGGAATAGCGAGCGCCCATTTCTCCGCGACGATCGGTGACACGAGATAGCCGTCGCGCGCGTAGCGGATCGCCGGCTCGAAGAGATCGGCGAACGGCAACTCGCCGAAGCGCTGCGACAGCGCGCGCCAGCCGGAAACCGCGCCGGGAATCGTCACCGTTTCCCAGCCGCGCTCGTGCATCGCCGTGCGGCCGGCGAACCGCGCCGGATTCCACGCCGCGGGCGCGCGGCCGGACGCATTGAGGCCGACGAGTTCGCTGCCGGTCCACACGAGTGCGAAGAGATCGGAACCGAGGCCGTTGCTGCAGGGCTCGACCACCGCCAGCGTGATCGCGGTCGCCAGCGCGGCGTCGACGGCGTTGCCGCCTTTCGCGAGCATCGCGATGCCCGCCTGCGTCGCGAGCGGCTGCGACGTCGCGACCGCGTTGCGCGCGAAGACCGGCTGCCGGCGCGACGCGTAGGGGAGGTTCCAGTCGAAGGTCATCGGCTCGCTCGGTCGCGATCGGTTCAGATGCACGTGTCGCAGCGGCGGCAGCCGCGCGCGGCAAGTGCAGGCAAACGCGGGTCAGGCTTCCTGGAACGCTTCCTCGCGCTTCTTGCGGATGCTCGGCGCGACGATGATGAGCAGCAGGATCGCCGCCATGCCCAGCATCACGGCAGAGATCGGCCGCGTGGCGAACACGGTCCAGTCGCCGCGCGAGAGCAGCAACGCGCGCCGCAGGTTCTCCTCCATCATCGGTCCGAGGATGAATCCCAGCAACAGCGGCGCGGGTTCGCACTCGAGCTTCACGAAGAGCCACCCCAGCACGCCGAACAGCGCGGTCAGGTACACGTCGAACACGTTGTTCTGGATGCTGTACACGCCGATGCAGCAGAACAGCAGGATCGCCGGGTACAGCAGCCGGTACGGCACCTGCAGCAGCTTCACCCAGATGCCGATCATCGGCAGGTTGAGGATCACCAGCATCACGTTGCCGATCCACATGCTGACGATGAGGCCCCAGAAGAGCTGCGGGTTGCTCGTCATCACCTGCGGACCCGGCTGGATCGAGTGGATGGTCATCGCGCCGACCATCAGCGCCATCACGGCGTTGGGCGGGATGCCCAGCGTGAGCATCGGGATGAACGACGTCTGCGCGCCCGCGTTGTTCGCGCTTTCGGGACCCGCGACGCCCTGGATCGCACCCTTGCCGAAGCGCGACGGATCCTTGGCGATCCGCTTTTCCACCGTATAGGACGCGAACGCGCCGAGCAGCGCGCCGCCGCCGGGCAGGATGCCCAGCACGGAGCCGATGCCCGTGCCGCGCAGGATCGCGGGCAGCGCCTCCTTGAACTCGCTCCACTTCAACATGAGGCCGGAGACCTTGTTCGTGAACACCTCGCGGTGCTCGGTGTGCTCGAGGTTCACGATGATCTCGGCGAATCCGAAGAGGCCCATCGCGACGACGACGAAGCCGATGCCGTCGGACAGTTCCGCGATGCCGAACGAATAGCGCTGCAGGCCGGAATTCACGTCCGTGCCGATGATGCCGAGCAGCAGGCCCAGAACGATCATCCCGATGGCCTTGATCAGCGAGCCGCTCGCCAGAACGACGGCCGCGATCAGGCCGAGCACCATCAGCGAGAAGTACTCGGCGGGGCCGAACTTCAGCGCGACCTCCGCGAGCGGCGGCGCGAACGCGGCGACGAGCAGCGTCGCGAACGTGCCGGCGATGAACGAGCCGATGGCGGCGATCGCGAGCGCCTTGCCCGCCTTGCCCTGGCGCGCCATCTGATAGCCGTCGAGGCAGGTGACCACCGAGGACGCCTCCCCTGGCAGGTTGACGAGGATCGCCGTGGTCGAGCCGCCGTACTGGGCGCCGTAGTAGATGCCGGCGAGCATGATCAGCGCGGACACCGGCGGCAGCGCGTACGTGATCGGCAGCAGCATCGCGATCGTGGGCACCGGGCCGATGCCCGGCAGCACGCCGATCAGCGTTCCGAGCAGAACGCCCCCGAAGCAGTAGAAGAGGTTCTGCAGCGTAAGGGCAACGCCGAAGCCGATGCCGAGATTCGAGATCAGTTCCATCGCCGGTTCCTCACTGGATGAACCAGGGCCAGGTCGGCAGCTGGAGCTTCAGGCCATAGACGAAGGCGGCCAGCGTGAATGCCGCGAGCGCCACAGATGAAATCAGTGCTTCCTTGAGGCGGAACTCGTGGCTCGCCGTGCTCGACAGCACGATGAGCAGGACCGTCGAGACGATGAGCCCGAGCTTGGGCGCCGCCATCGCGAACACGACGATGCTGCCCAGCACGATGAGCAGCGGCTTGAACGAGCCGAACTGGAGCGGCGTGCCGCGGAGCTTGAACGAGCGCACCGACAGAATCAGCCCCAGCACGATCATGATGATGCCGAGGCCGCGCGGAAAGTATCCGGGTCCCATGCGGCCCGCCGTCCCCATCGCGTAGTCGCGCGCGATGATCACCGCCGCCAGGCCGAACGCGATGAACAGGACCCCCGCCCAGAAGTCCTTGGGATTGCGTATGAACGTCATGGAACTCCTCCCCCGGTTGCCTGGCGCCGGCGGACTCTTCCGGAACCGCGGCGCCTTGAAAATCGTGCTCGTGCCGCGCGAACGCCCGGATCCCCGTGCGCGCGCGACCTACTGGAAGCGTATTGGCTTGGCGTCGTTCTGTCCAGAGCGATCGTCGGCTGCAAAGAAAAAGGGCAGGCGCGCGGCCTGCCCTCTCCCGTTTCTGCGAGCGGGCTGGTTACACGCCGCCCTTCGCGCGGAGTTCCTTGAAGTACTTGTCGAGGTAGGCGGCCTGCAGGCGCTGCTGCAGCTGCGGCTTGACCTCGTCGAACGGCGGCACCTTCGCCTCGCGGACGTCCTCGACGAGGATCACGTGGTAGCCGAACTGCGTCTGGATCGGCTGCGGCGTGAACTTGCCTTTCGGCGTAGCGGCCATGGCATCGGCGAACGGCTTCACGAATCCGCCAGGTGCGTTCCAGTCGAGGTCGCCGCCGCGGTCCTTGGAGCCCGGGTCCTTCGAGCGCGCCTTCGCGAGATCGTCGAACTTGCCGCCCTTCTGCAGCTGCGCGATGACGTCCTTGGCTTCGTCTTCCTTCTCGACGAGGATGTGCTTGACCTTGTATTCCTTGTCGCCCATCTGCGTCTTGATCGCGTCGTATTCGCGCTTGAGCTCGGCGTCCGGAATCGGGTTCTTCTTGATCCAGTCGGCGACGAATGCGCGGACGAGCACCGTCTGGCCCGCGAGGTCCATCTGGTTCTTGACGTCGGCGTTCTTGTCGAGATTGGCCTTCTTCGCCTCGCGCACCAGCAGTTCGCGGGTGTTGAGCTCCTCGCGGATCGCGTTGCGCAGTTCCGGCGTGTCCGGCGCGCCTTGCGCCAGACGCTCCTTCAGCATGAAGTCGAACTGGGCTTGCGGGTACAGCGCCTTGCCGGCAGGTGTCGCAGCGGCTGCCGCGGCCGGCGCAGCTGCCTTGGGGGCGGCGGGCTGTGCCTGGGCACCGAACGTGGCGAGAGCGGCCAGGACCGCGACTGTCAGGGTGGTTCTCTTCATTGCATGCATCCTTTCGTCAGGAAGGGAATTCGTCCGGTGTGTACGCGCGAATTGCAAGCGCGTGCACGGGATAGGGAATCAAGTCGCCGACGCGATCCAGCACGGCACGGTGCCGGGCCAGGCGCGTCATGCCTGCGAACGCGTCGGACACGATCAGCAGCGAAAAGTGCCCGCCGCCCGCCGCCGCGCCGGAATGCCCGGCATGCTCGGCGCTGTCGTCGTCCAGTTCGAGGACGATCGGCGAGAGCGGCGCGAGCCGGGTGCGCAGCGTGCCTGCGACCGTCGGCACTGGCATGCCTGCGCGCTGCGCGGTCCGATGTTCGGGCTCGGGGCGGTTCTTCGCACTCATGGCTTGGTGGGCTCGCTGACATACCGCGCCAGCATCAGGCCCTGCACCAGCGCGAACAGCAGGAACAGCCCGATGCCGCCCCACACCTTGAAGTTCACCCACGTCTCGGTGGAGTAGTGGAACGCGACGTACCAGTTCAGCAGCGCCATCGCCGCGAAGAACCCCGCCCACGCCCACGTGACGCGCGACCACACGGCGGGCGGAAGCACGATGTCCTTCAGCAGGTACGCGATGAGATCGCGCCGGAACACGAGCTTGCCCACGAGCAGCGTCGCGCAGAACGCGCCGTAGAGGACCGTCGGCTTCCACTTGATGAAGACCTCGTCCTGCAGGATCAGCGTCGCGCCGCCGAAGACGACGATGATCGCGAGCGAGATCCAGTGGACGGCGGAGATCGTCCCCTTGCGCTTGAACCAGACGATCTGGACGATGGAGGCCACGATCGCGACGGCGGTCGCGACCATGATCCCCTGCCATTTGAATGCAAGGAAAAAGAGGATGAGCGGAAAGTAATCCGCGAGCAGTTGCATGGGTGTCGTAGGATGGCCGGACCGCCTTAAGCCCGCCTTATCTGCCACATACGTGCGGGCCGACGCCCCCCCGGGGCGGCCTTCCGGCGCACCGATGGGCAAATCTCCGTGCCGTGAACGGCCAACGGCGGCGCAGTGCCCGCTCATTGTCCGTCCGGCCGGTCGACCCCCAAATCCGAAGGCGTGACCGCGCGTAACCGTCCATTCTACCTCGTTCCGGTCCCCGGGCACAGCCGTCCCCGGTGGCCCACGGCGCGGGCCCCGCGACAGTCCCTCCTCGGCCCTCGATTGGCGGGGGCGCCGTCACGCGCGGGCCGGCAACCTTCGGCCCCGCATCAAGCCGGGGACGGCGGATGCGTGGGACGTGGCGCCGGCCTTTGCCACGGGCGCAAGGGGGGCGCCGGCGAAGGCACTAATGGGGGAATCCGTGCCGGCGCGGCACGCCGCGCGACGACCGCGGCCGCCGTGCCATCGCGCGGAGGTCAGCCGGAGGGCTGCGCCTGGAGGCGGCGGGTCCCGGTGAGCGCCGCGAGCCTGTCCCAGTCGAACGCAGGGCCGGGGTCCGTCTTGCGACCCGGCGCCACGTCGCTGTGCCCGACGACCTCGGCGATCGGATAGCGGTCGCTGAGCGCGCGCAGGAGCATGGCGAGCCGAGCGTACTGCCGCGCCGTGTACGGCACGTCGTCGGCGCCCTCGAGCTCGATGCCGATCGAATAGTCGTTGCAGCGCGCGCGGCCGCGCCACGACGAGGCGCCGGCGTGCCATGCGCGGTCGTTGCACGACACGAACTGCAGCAGCGCGCCGCCGCGGCGGATGAGGAAGTGGGCGGAGACGCGCAGCTGCGCGACTGACGCGTAGTAGGGGTGCGCGGCCGCGTCGAGCGTGTTCGTGAACAGGCGCACGACGCCGTCGCCGCCGAACACGCGCGGCGGCAGCGAGATGCCGTGGATGACGACGAGCGTCGGCCGCGAGCCGGGCGGACGCGCATCGTGGTTAGGCGACGCGATGAACGTCGCCGCGGCGACGCGGCCGGCGGCGTCGACGGCAAGCCGGCGTCCGGTGTTGTGCAGGTTCAGATCCCTCGCTGTGCTCGGGACGACGCGGGCTGCGCTCGCGTCACTTGATGCCCAGCCGCTCCATCCGGTAGCGCATCGCGCGAAACGTGATGCCCAGCAGCTTCGCCGCGGCCGTGCGGTTGAAGCGCGTCTTCTCGAGCGCCTCGTTGATCGCCGCGCGCTCGACGCGGTCGAGGTAGTCCTGCAGCGGCCACTTCTCGCCGGGCGGCATCGCGCCGTCGGATTCGTCGGCGACCGGCGTGAGGTGCAGGTCCTCCGCCGTGATGTTCTGCGGGTCGGCGGCGAGCGACAGGCCGCGCTCGAGGATGTTTTCCAGTTCGCGGACGTTGCCGGGGAACGGGTACTTCTCGAGCGCGGCGACGGCCTCCGGCTGGAGTCGCGCCGTGCCCCCGCGGTTGAGCTTGGCGAGGATCTTGTCGGCGATGAGCGGGATGTCCTCGCGCATCTCGCGCAGGCTCGGCATCGCGAGCTCGATCACGTGCAGCCGGTAATACAGGTCCTGCCGGAAATTGCCCGACTCCACGAGCGCGCCCAGTTTCTTGTGCGTGGCGCTGATGATGCGGACGTCGACCGGTTCCTCCTGCGTGGCGCCGACCTTGCGGACCTTCTTCTCCTGGATCGCGCGCAGGAGCTTTACCTGCATCGCGAGCGGCAGGTCCGCGACTTCGTCGAGGAACAGCGTGCCGCCGTTGGCCGCCTGGAAGAAGCCGTCGCGGTCGGCCTCGGCGCCGGTGAACGCGCCCTTGCGGTAGCCGAAGAACTCGGACTCCATCAGGTTCTCGGGAATCGCGCCGCAGTTGACCGCGACGAACGGGAACTCGCTGCGCGGGCCGTGCATGTGGATCGTCCGCGCCGCGAGTTCCTTGCCGCTGCCGGACTCGCCGTTGATGAACACGGGCGCCTGGCTCTTCGCGAGGCGCTCGATCAAGCCGCGCACCTGTTCCATCGCCGGCGATTCGCCGAGCAGGTTGTAGGCGCTCGCGGGCTGTACCTTCTCGGGAACCTTGAGCGCCTGCTTGACCAATGCGCGCAACTGCTCGAGCGCGACGGGCTTGGCAAGGTAGTCGAACGCCCCGGCCTTGAGCGCGGCGACCGCGTTCTCCGCGCTGCCGAACGCCGTGATCACGGCGACGGGCACGTCGAGGCCCTTCTGGTTGATGTGCTCGACGACGCGCAGGCCTTCGCCGTCGGGCAGCCGCATGTCGGTGAGGCACAGGTCGAACTGCTCCTTGTCGAGCAGCTTGATCGCGTCGCCCACCGTCTGCGCGCACGACGTGTCGAGGCCCATGCGCGACAGCGTGAGCTCGAGCAGCTCGAGCAGGTCCGGCTCGTCGTCGACGAGGAGCACCTTCGGTTGGCCGCGGATTCGTTTTGTGGTCATGCTTCCCCCCTTGCTGCCGTGTCGTTGTGGACGCGCTATGCCGGGCGTTCCGGCATCAGCGCGCGCTTGAGTGTTATGCGGAAATGCGCGCCCGGGCCCTTCGGCAGGAGCTCGAGCGCCGCGCCATTGGCGTCGGCGAGCTCGCGCGCGATGTAGAGGCCGAGCCCGGTGCCGCCCGGGCGCGTCGTGAAGAACGGCTCGAAGATCTGCGGGCGCAGCTCGGCCGGGATGCCGGGGCCGTCGTCCATCAGCTCGCAGATCACCGCGTCGCCCATGTAGCCGGGGCGCGCGATCACGCGGATGCTGCCTTCCTTCTTCTGGCAATGTTGCCAGGCGTTGCGGATCAGGTTCCAGACGATCTGGTTCAGATGCCCGCGGTCGAAGATGATGAGGAGGTCGTCCGGGATCTGCAGAACGACGCTGCCGGGCGGCATGTTCTCGGCCTGCACGATCTCGTCGGTCAGTGCGCGCATGAAGTCGGCAAACGACACGGTCTCCGGCTGCTGGCGGTCGCGACGGTTCAATTGCAGCACTTCGCCGACGATGCGGTCGATCCGCTTCGCGTTGTTGCGGATCATCCCGAGCAGGCGTCCGCCTTCCGGCGCGACGACGCCGTCCTCCTCGAGGAGCTGCGCGGCCTGGTTGATCGCCGACAGCGGATTGCGCACCTCGTGGGCGATCGACGCGGTGAGCCGCCCCATCGCGGCCAGCTTCATCTGCTGCGCCTCGGTCTGCGCGCGACCCAGGTCCTCGAGATAGATGAGCGTGCCGCCGTTCAAGCCCGTGCCGATCCGCACGAGCCGCACCCGCAACAGCCGCTGGGTCGCCTCGACCTTGAACGGCGGCAGCGTTTCCGTGAAGTCCTCCTGCCACCGGCGCCAGTAGTCGTGCAGCGTCGTCGAAAACTCGGCAAGCCGCATGCCGCCGCGCATCCGACCGAACCCGCCCAGCAGTCGCGTGACCTGCGCGTTGTGCCCGCGCACGACGCCGTTCAAGTCGACGACGAGCACGCCGTCCTGCATGTCCTGGATGATCAGGCGGTTGACCTGCTCGAGGTTGGCGACGTCGATGCCGCGCTGCGCGGCCAGGTCCTCCGACTGCTTCGTGTAGCGGCCGAGCGCGACGGCGATGCCGACGGTCGCGAAGTACCCGAAGCCGATGATGCCGGTCTGGAACACCTGGGCGCCGCTGACGGTCCCCAGCCACGCGCGGTAGGCGTCGAGGCCGAGCAGTGCGATCGCGGCGAACGCCGCATGGAAGAACGCCGTCTGTGTGCGCAGGATCCAGCCGGCCGCCGCGAGCTGCGGGAAGAGCAGGATCGGCAGCGGCGCGCCGAACGTCCCGCCCGCGTACATGACGAGCGACAGGAAGAAGATGTCGCCCACGAGCAGGCCGAACAGCATTGTGGGCAGCGGCACCGGCAGGCGGTCCTGCTGCACCCACCAGAACGTCGACACTCCGAACACGAAGTAGAGGCCCGTGCCGGTGAGGAAGGCGTTCGGCTCCGCGATGTTGATCGCCTTCGGGTCGAGCAGCAGCGCTGCGCCCAGCAGCATCGCCGCGCAGATCGCGCGGTACAGGCCGACAATCCACAGGATGCGACGGCCCGAATCGCCCATCGGCGCAGGCAGCGGCGGCGGCTCGAACGGCGGGATCGCGGGAGCGGGTTGCATGGAGAACGTTATAGCGAGGGCGCGCCGCCGGCGTCAACGCGGCGGCGGGCGCGACGCCGCACAGGCGGGTTCGCGGCAGCGATAGCCGTCGGCGGCGACCGCGGCGTCGGGACGGGGCAGGAACACGCCGCAGCGGGCGCAGCGGACCATCGCCTCCACCTCGGTCGGCTTGCGCGCCTTGGCTGCGGCGCGCGCGCGGCCCTTGGCGGTGTTGTAGAGGCGCAGCCCGAACAGCGCGACGAAGACGACGACGATCCAGACGATGATCTTGCCCACTACAGCACCTTGCCCGGATTCATGAGCCCCGCGGGATCGAGCGCGGCCTTCACCGCGCGCATCAGCTTCAGCTCGACCGGGCTCTTGTAGCGGACGAGGTCGTCGCGCTTAAGCTGGCCGACGCCGTGCTCGGCGCTGAAACTGCCCCCGTGGCGGGCAACGAGATCGTGGACGGTCCGGTTCGCACGCTCGGCGTTGTCGATGAACGTGTCCGCCGCGATTCCCTCGGGGGCCGACAGGTTGTAGTGCAGGTTGCCGTCGCCAAGATGACCGAAGACGACGAGCCGCGCGCCCGGGAAGGCGGCGGCGAGCGCTGCGCCGGATTCGCGCAGGAACGCGGGGATCGCGGAGACCGGCAGCGAGATGTCGTGCTTGATGTTGGGACCCTCGCGCCGCTGCCCCTCGCTGATGTTCTCGCGCAGCGCCCAGATGTGCGCCGCCTGTTCGCCGGATTGCGCGAGCACGGCGTCCACCGCAACGCCCGCATCGATCGCCTGCGCGAGCGCCGCTTCCACGAGTGCCGCGAGCGGCGCGTCGGCGGCGCTGTCGTCGGCCTGCACCAGCACGTACCAAGGATGGCCGGGCAGGGGGTCCACCGCGTTCGCTTGGTGCTTGCGCGATATTGCCAGCGCGAGCGCGCTCATGAGCTCGAATCCGACGAGCCGGTCGGACAGCGTTGCGCGCAACCGGTCGAGGAGGGCGATGCCCGTATCGACGGTGGCGACCGCGGCCAGCGCCGTCACGCGCGTGCGGGGCAGCGGGAAGAGCTTCAGCACGGCCGCGGTCACGACACCGAGCGTGCCTTCCGCGCCGATGAAGAGCTGCTTGAGATCGTAGCCGGTGTTGTCCTTGCGCAGGCCGCGCAGGCCGCTGTAGACGCTACCGTCCGCGAGCACCGCCTCGATGCCCAGCGTCAGCTCGCGCGCGTTGCCGTAGCGCAGGACTGCCGTGCCGCCTGCGTTGGTCGACAGGTTGCCGCCGATCGTGCAGCTCCCCTCCGACGCGAGCGACAGCGGGAAGCAGAGCCCCGCTGCGGCGGCGGCTTCGTGCACGGCCGCCAGCGGCAGGCCCGCCTCGACGGTGATCGTCGCGTTGGCGGCGTCGAGCGACCGCACGCGCGTCATCCGCGCGAGCGACAGCACGACCTCGTCGGCAGACGCATGCGGCGTGGCTCCACCGCACAGCCCGGTGTTGCCGCCCTGCGGCACGATCGGCACCCGAAACTCGGCGCATGCGCGCGCGACCGCCGCCACCTCGTCGGTCGATGCGGGCTTGACGACGGCGCGCGCCGCGCCTCGGTAGCGGCCGCGCCAGTCGGACACGAACGGCTCGACGTCGGCGTCGGCGGTCAGCAGATGCGCGTCGCCGACGATGCCCGCCAAGCGGTCGAGCAAGGTTGCGCCGGGGTCCGCCATAGGAGAGGATAGTAGCAAACCGCGCCGTCGACCCGAGATGGCCGGACACGAGGAGGACAACGTCGATGGCGCACGATCCGAACCAGCCCAGGGACCCAGGAGCGGCCGCCGGTGGGTTTCCGTTTTCCCCGCAGGACGCGCTCGATTTCATGCAGCGGATGTGGAATCCGCTGGGCATCCCGATCCCGGGCTTCGCGCCCGCCGCGGCGCCGGGCGCGACGGCTCCCGGCGGCATGCCGTTTCCGAACCCGGCCGCGATGTTCGCCGCACTCGATCCCGCGGAGATCGACCGCAAGATCGCCGAGCTCAAGATCATCGAGAACTGGCTGACGATGAGCGTCAACATGATGCAGATGAGCATCAAGACGATGGAACTGCAGAAGGCTTCCCTCGAGGCGATGCGCGGCGCGCCGCGGGGCGACGCCAAGGCGCCGCGATGAGCATCGTCCTCTACTACGGCTCGGGCTCGCCGTACGCGTGGCGCGTGCAGCTCGCGCTCGAGCACAAGGCGCTGCCGTACGAGCGTCGCGTGCTGTCGTTCTCCGCGGGCGACACGCGGAAGCCCGAGTTCCTGGCGCTGAATCCCCGCCACCGCGTGCCGGTGATCGTCGACGGCGACTTCGTGCTGTACGAGTCCAACGCGATCGTCGAATACCTCGACGAAGCCTATCCGGGACGCGGCGCGCCGCTGTTTCCGGGCGATGCTCGCCGCCGCGCGCTGATTCGCCGGCTCATCTCGGAGGCCGACAACTACTTCGACAAGGCGATCGAGCCGGTCATCGACTACGCGTTCGCGAAGGATCCTGCGACGCGCGACGCGCAGAAGTTCGCCGACGGCAAGGCGGCGATCGCGGAGGACTGTGCGCTCTTCGCGCGAGCGCTCGCAGGGGAGTTCCTCGCCGGACCGCTATCGGCGGCCGACTATGCGCTCTATCCTCTCGTGGCGTTCCTCGGCCGGTGCAGGGTCAAGGTTCCGGACTTCGATCCGCTTGCGCTGATGCCGGCGCCGCTCGCCGCCTGGAAGGCGCGGGTCGAGGCACTCCCGTATTTCGCGACGACGTTCCCGCCGCACTGGCAGAAGAAGGACTGACGATGAAGCTCACGACGACCGCCTTCGCCGACCACGGCGTCATCCCCGGCGAGTTCGCATTCGCGGTGATCGACCCGGCGACGCACGTGCGCCTGTCCGCCAACCGCAATCCCGATTTCGCATGGTCGGACCTGCCGCACGGCACGCGCTCGCTCGCGCTCGTCTGCCACGATCCCGACGTGCCTTCGCGCGGCGACGACGTGAACCAGGAAGGGCGCGTCGTGCCCGCATCACTTCCGCGCATCGATTTCTTCCACTGGGCACTGATCGACATCGCGCCCGACGCGGGCGGCATCGCGCGCGGCGCGCACTCGGACGGCGTGACTACGCGCGGCAAGCCAGGGCCCCACGCGCCGCGGGAAGCGCGGCACGGCATCAACGACTACACGGGGTGGTTCGCGGGCGACAAGGACATGGGCGGCGACTACTACGGCTACGACGGGCCCTGTCCGCCGTGGAACGACGCGCTGCCCCACCGCTACGTGTTCACCCTCTTCGCGCTCGACGTCCCGCGCCTCGACGTGCCGCACCGGTTCAGCGGCGCGGATGTGCGCAGCGCGATGGCGGGCCATATCCTCGCGCAGGCGAGCGTGACCGGACGCTACACGCTGAATCCAGCGGTCACGCTGTGACTTGCAGCGGGAGCCGTCGCCGGCGAATCCCCAAGCGTCGCCAAGGGTCTGACCCCGGAATCGGTGTGACATCCACGCTGCGGTGGCCCAAGGGTCAGACCCTCGACCACCGACGGTCGCATCCGGCTGACCATGGGTTGAGGGTCAGAACCCAGATTCCAGACACGCAGTGGCTGAAGCGGCGGGAGGGTCTGACCCCTACGTCAGCCACGCATCGCGCCGCGCCTGCGCCTCTGGCGTTGGCGCAGGCTCCAGCACGAGAAAGCAGGTGTCTTCCGGTGCCGGCGCCAGCATCGCCGCGAACGACATCAGTTCGTCGCGGCGAAACGCGTGGAGTTCCACCGTGTCACCGGGCGCGGCGCGCGCGAGCGTCGTCGCGACGCGCTCCGGCGTCGCCTTGAGCCCACCTATCGCGACGAGTTTGTCGCCCGCGGAAAGGCCGGCACGCGCGGCCGGACCGTTGCGAAACACGGTGGCGACCTTCATGTCCGCGCCGGTGCGCAGGCCGAGCGTGCACGGCGGAGGCGTGCCGTTCGGGGGCTTGCCGCCGCGATCCCGCGCATCCGTTGCCGCGCGCAGGTTGAAGGCGACGCCAAAACCCTCGAGCAGCGCGGGCAGGGGCGGATCCTCGGTGCCGTCGACGAACCGCGCGAAAAAATCCGCGAGATCGCGGCCAGCGAGTTCGCTGGCGAGCGTCGCGACGCCGTCCTCGGGAACGCCGATGCCGCGCATGCCGTAGCGCTCCCACAGCGCGCGCATCACGCGGTCGAGCGACGTGCGCCCATCGCGGCGGAGCGTCAAGTCGAGCGCGCATGCGACGAGCGCGCCCTTCGTGTAATAGCTGACGACTGCGTTCGGCGAGTTCTCGTCCTGCCGGTAGTACTTGATCCAGGCGTCGAAGCTCGACTCGGCGACGCTTTGCAGATGGCGGCCCGGCGTGCGAAGCACCGTCGTGATCGTGCGCGCGAGCAGCTCGAGGTAGCGCTCAGGGCCGATGAGCCCGCAGCGCACGAGTGCGAGGTCGTCGTAGTACGACGTGATCCCCTCGAAAGCCCAGAGCTGCCGCGTGTAGTTCTCGCGGGCGAGGTCGTACGGCGTGAACGCGGCCGGCCTGATGCGCTTCACGTTCCACGCGTGGAAGTACTCGTGGCTCGCAAGGCCCAGGAAGTTGAGGTAGTCGTCGCTGATGGCGTCCATCGCCGGGTGCGGCAGCTCGTCACGGCGGCACAGGAGGCTCGTGCTCGACCGATGCTCGAGTCCACCGTAGCCGTCGCCGACGGCGACGACCTGGAACAGATAGCGCGGAAAGGGCGCGCCGCCGAAGAGGTCGACCTGCCATTGGCAGACGCGCGTCAGGTCGCGGGCCAGGCGATCGAGGTCGGCCTGCTGCCGGCCGGCGATCGCGATCTCATGCGGGACGCCGCCCGCGCTGAACGTCGCGAGCGCGAATTCGCCCATTTCCACCGGATGGTCGAGGAGTTCGTCGTAGTCCGCGGCGACGTACGCGCCGAATCCGTGTTCGGGCGCGCCGGCGCGCGCGAGCGTCGTCGCGACGCGCCAGCGCGCCGTCGAGCCGTCGGGGGCGGGCGCGATCTCGACTGCGCACGGCGCTTCCTCGCGGCCGACGGGACATGGAAACACGGAGGGACCATTGAAGTACCCGCGCGTCGCGTCGAGGTACGCGGCGCGCACGGACAGGTCGAACGCGTAGACGTGCGCGACGAGCGTCAGCGGTCCCGTGCACGGTGCCGCGCGCCAGAGGTTCTTCGCCGTCTTGGCGACGGCGACTGCGGCGCCCCCCGATTCTGCGCGCACGGCGACGAAGTGCCGCGCGAACTCCCGGATCAGGTAGCTGCCCGGAATCCATACGGGCAGCGCGAACGCCTGGCCGGACGGATCCGGCGCGTCGACGGTCACGCTCACTTCGTACAGATGCGCGTGCGCGTCGAGCGGCGTGATTCGATACTTCGTGGGGGCAGTGGCGGAGGGCGGCGGCGTGGAGGCGGGCAACGTGCGGTCCTGCGGCGAAGGAGTGGCGCCCCGAAGACGAATCGAACGTCCGACCTGCCCCTTAGGAGGGGGCTGCTCTATCCACTGAGCTACCGGGGCGATGCACTGCGCCGTCGGCGGGACACCAAGGGCCTCGCGGCCGCCTTAGGTTCCATCCGACGCGGGATGCGATTTTACCGGAACGCCTGCCTGTGCCTACACTTGGCACTCCCGTCACAGGCAGCGTTCATGTTCCCGGCACTCCGATCCCACCTTTCGACGGCGGACTGGCTGGCGCTTTTCGCCTTCTTCGACGGCCGGCTCGGCGACGGCAATACGTCGACCATGCCGCGCCCACCGAAATTCGCGCTCCTGTCGGCGCTCGCGGGCGACGACTGCAACCGCAGGCTGCGCGTGTGCGGCTGCGGCCTCGCCGCGATCACGTGGTTCATCTCGCCGCAGCATCTCATCGGCGTCACGGCGATCATCCCGATCGTGCTGTGGCACCGCGATGTCCGCTGGCGTACGCTGTCCGTGATGGCCCAATGAGACGGGCGGCCGACACGTGATCGCGTGGCTGTCGGCGCGGACGCCCTTTCCGCCGGTCGAAACCGCGCTGTCCCAGCCCAACGGCCTGCTCGCCGCAGGTGCGGACTTGTCACCCGAGCGGCTCGTCGTCGCGTATCGCCAGGGCATCTTTCCCTGGTACTCGGAGGGGCAGCCGATCCTGTGGTGGAGTCCCGATCCGCGGATGGTGCTGCCGGTGGCCGAATTCCGCGCGTCGCGCTCGCTGCGCAAGCGCGTACGCGCCGGCATCTTCGAGACGCGCATCGATACCGACTTCCGCGCCGTCATCGTCGCGTGCGCGCGCACGCCCCGCGCGGGCCAGGACGGCACGTGGATCATGCCGGAGATGGTCGACGCGTACTGCGAGCTGCACCGGCGGGGCTATGCGCATTCGATCGAGAGCTGGCGCGACGACCGGCTCGTCGGCGGCCTCTACGGCATTGCGCTCGGGCGCGTTTTTTTCGGCGAATCGATGTTCGCGCACGAGACCGACGCGTCGAAGGTCGCGCTGGCGGCGCTTGTTGCGCAACTGCAACGGCTTGCCGTGCCGCTGATCGACTGCCAGCAGGAGACCGCGCATCTCGCGACGTTCGGGGCGCGGCCGATACCGCGGGCGCGGTTTGCCGCGCATCTCGCCGAATTGATACACTCCGCCGACCCGCCGCCCGGCTGGCGTCCGTAGCGCCGTACGGCGGCCGTAACCGCCAGGACAGGCATTCGGTGAGCAAGCTCAACGATCTACCGCTGACATCGCTGCAGTTCTACGCGACGGCGCCGTATCCCTGCAGCTACCTGCCCGACCGTGCGGCGCGTTCGCAGGTCGCCACCCCCAGCCACCTGATCGACACGCGGGTCTACAGCGAGCTCGTGCGGCTCGGCTTCCGGCGCAGCGGCGCCTTCACGTATCGCCCGTATTGCGACCACTGCCGCGCCTGCGTCCCGGTCCGGGTCCCGGTACCGACATTCCAGCCGAACCGGACGCAACGGCGCGTACTGCGCGATCACGGGCATTTGACCGCGGTTAGGCGCGAGTTAGCGTACGATCCCGAACATTACGCACTTTACCTGCGATACCAGCGCTATCGGCACCCCGGGGGCGGCATGGACCAGGACAGCCGCGAGCAGTATCAGCATTTCCTGTTGCACAGCAACGTCGCCACTGACCTCTACGAGTTCCGGGAGGGGGACGTGCTGCGGATGGTCAGCCTCGTCGATCGCCTGGTCGACGGTCTTTCGTCGGTTTACACGTTCTTCGAGCCCGACCTGCGGAGCGCGAGTTTCGGTACCTTCAGCGTGCTCTGGCAGATCGAGCGCTGCGCGGAACTCGGCCTGCCCTATCTCTATCTCGGGTACTGGATCGCCGAGAGTCGCAAGATGGCCTACAAGGCTACATTCCGGCCGGTCGAAGGCCTGGTCGCCGGCGCCTGGACCCGCCTCTAGCGCCTTCGCGCTACCCGTAGCCACGATCCGGGGCGCTGCGCGCAACGGGTAGTGCTTGTGGTCATGTTGTAGTCGACAATATAAGATTGTGCACAGGGCAGGAGGCGGTTTATCCACAGAAAGGGGTAGCCGTCGGCCGTTTTGTTAGCCACAATAAGTCGCGTATCGCTGATCGCTTGTTGTGCTTCGCTTCTTTTTACTTTCGGGGGTTTGAAGATGAACGCGCTCGTTGAGTTTCCTGGGTTGGCCGATGCATCGTTGTTGAAGCAGGTCGACGTCGAATTCGATGCGGACACGTCGACGCTGTACTGGTGGATGCGGCCGGCGCCGCGTCCGTGTTTCAACGGCGAACTGCTCAAGGAAAGCAAGGAATTCGAAGGCCGCATCGAACAGCACAGCGGCTGGTTCATGCACGAAGGCCGCGAGCACCGGATCGAGAACGCCGTCTACGGCAGCCGCACGCCCGGCATCTTCAATCTCGGCGGTGACCTCGCGATGTTCGTGCAGACGATCCTGCGCAAGGACCGCGAAACGCTGCGCCACTACGGGCACATCTGCGTCGACAACATGTTCCGGCGCGTCGTCGGCTACAACGCCCAGGTCGCCACGTATTCGCTCGTGCAAGGCAAGGCATTCGGCGGCGGCTTCGAATGCGCGCTCGCGAGCGAATTCACGATCGCCGAGGAATCGGCGACGTTCTCCTTCCCCGAAGTGCTGTTCAACATGTTCCCGGGCATGGGCGCCTTGTCGCTGCTCGGACGCCGCATCGGCCTCAAGAAGGCCGAGGACATCATCATGAGCGGCAACGTGTTCACCGCGCGAGAAATGCTCGAGCTGGGCGCCATCGACGAGGTCGTCGCGGACGGCGCGGGCCTCGCTGCGACGCGCGACATGATCAAGGCGCGCAACCGCCGCCGCAATGCCTATCGCGCGATCTCGCAGGCCAAGCGCGAGTACCAGCCGGTCAGCCACGCCGAAATGCGCGCCGTCGTCGAGATCTGGGTCGACGCCGCGATCGCGCTCGAATCGCGCGACCTGCGCATGATGGCGCGGCTTGCGCGCGCGCAGGATCGGATCAGCGTGCTCTCGGAAGAGCAGACGATGGCGATGCCGCAGGTCGCGAACGCGTAGCGCGCTTCCGTTCGCATCGGCGGAACCTCCTTCGCGCGCGCGACCCGAAGCGCGGCGTGCGGAGGAGGGGCCGCGGCCCTACAGCGAGACCTTGTGCTGGCTCCGGGCGTAGTCGTCGATGCACGCGAACGTCGCGTCGACGCTGCGCCGCAGTTCCGCGAACGCGGATTTGAAGGCGACGGCGTCGCGCATGCCGGTCGCCGCCATGTCCTCGCAGCGCTGCGACAATTGCCGTGCGCCGACACCTACGGCAGCGCCTTTCAGCGCGTGCAGCAGGTCGGGAAGCGCGTCGAGCCGCCCGTGCACCGCGTGCTCGTCGATGCGCCGCACGATCGATTCGACGTCGGTCTTGAAGCCGCGCAGCAGCTCGGTCATGAATCCGGCGTCGCGCGCGATGTCCTCGAGTTCCGCCAGCCGGTCGGCGTCGACGAGCACGTCGGCGCCACGGCCGCGCTTGCGATCCGCGATGTGCGTGACCACGGGATGGTCGGACTGCCGCGGCGGTGCCGCCGAGACCGTCCGGTGCGGCCGCATGCGTTCTGCCAGCTTGTCGATCTTGCCGATCAGCGCGGCGGCGTCGAAGGGCTTGCCGACGAATTCGTCGGCGCCCGCGCGGTGCGCTTCGTGCCGCGCCTCGACGGTGACCGACGCCGACAGGATGATCGCCGGCATGCGCGTCCCGACCGGCTCCATCGCGCGGATCGCGCGGATCACCTCGAGGCCGTTGCGCTGCGGCATGTTGAAGTCGAGAATCGCGAACTCCGGATGCTCGCGTTCGTACAGATCGAGCGCCTCTTCGCCGTCGGACGCAAGCACCACCGTGTGCCCGGCGTTGGCGAGCAGCTGGGAAATGATCGTCTGGTTCGTGAGGTTGTCCTCGGCGACCAGCACCTTGAGGTGCGGCCTTTCGCGGCGGATGAGCTGCGTCAGGTCGACGACCTCGGCGGTGTCGCGGTCGGCGTTGGCGATCGCCGCGTGGATCGCGTTGGCGACCAGCTTGGGCGTCGCGCTCGGAGTGAGCACGTGCGCCTCGCGGATGCTCTTGATGCGCGCGCTGTCGACGACCGACAGCGGTTCCTTCGCGACATAGATGAGCGCGACCGGCTTCTCGCCGACGCGCTGCCTGGCCGCGGCGAACGCCGCGCATGCCGAGTCGATGCCGCAGGACGCGACGACCGCGCGCAGCTCGACGCCCGCCGCCAGCAGCGCGTCGATGCGCGGTCCGACCGCGTCCGCGGGTCCCAGTGTCTCGACGCGCTCGCCGGCGGCGGCGAGCAGCGGTGCCGTGAGATCGCGGCCGGCCGCGTCCGCGATCAGCAGCGTGCGCTGGTTGGCGGCGCCGGCATCGACCGACGATGGGGTTTCGACCTCGACGGCGGCGTCGCGCAGGAGCGGGAGCTCGAACCAGAACGTCGTGCCTTCGCCGACGCGGCTGGTGACGCCGATCGTGCCGCCCATCAACTCGACGAGCTGTTTCGCGATCGTCGTGCCGAGGCCGCTGCCGCCGAAGCGCCGCGTCGCTGACTGGTCGGCCTGCACGAAACGTTCGAAGATATGCGGAAGCTGCTCCTCGCGGATGCCGATGCCCGTGTCCCGGACCTCGAAGCGCGCGGTGACGCCGTCGGCGGACTCCTTCTTGAGCTGCACCGCCAGCGTGACCTCGCCCCGCTCGGTGAACTTGATCGCGTTGCCGAGGAGGTTGAGCAGGATCTGGCGCAGGTGGTGCGAGTCGCCGCGCAGGCGATAGTCGAGCGCAGGATCGACGGCCGCGTGCAGCGCCAGGCCCTTCGATTGCGCATGCGGCCGCAGCAGCTGGACGAGGCCGTTGATCGCCGCGTAGAGGTCGAAGCTGGTGACGTCGACCGCGAGTCGCCCCGCCTCGATCTTGCTGATGTCGAGCACGTCGTCGACCAGCGAGCGCAGCACGGTGACCGAGTGCCGCAGCAGCTGCACGAGCTCCGCCTGCTGCGCCGAGAGGTCCGTCGTGCGGAACAGGTCGACGACGCCGACGATGCCGTTCAGCGGCGTGCGCATCTCGTGGCTCATGTTCGCGAGGAACGTGGTCTTCGCGGTGTTGGCTTCTTCGGCGCGCGCGCGGGATTCCTGGATGCGCTTCAGCAGCTGCGACACGTAGAGGGGCAGAACGATCAGCGAGAGCAGGAGGCCGATGCCGGCCGACGCGCGCTCCTGCCAGTACGGTACGTACAGCAGGACCGAGACGAAGCCCATGATGCTCAGCGCCTGACACCCGAACAGGTACCGGCGGCCGTAGCGGAAGCCGTTGCCGAACGTGACGAACAGGTAGATGCCGATGACGGCGAAGCCGTAGTCGCCGGCGACCCACATGTACCACGTGCACCCGCCGGTGTCGGCGAGCATGCCGATCAACCGGCGCACGACGTTCTTGCGCGGATAGAAGCAGATGGACACGAAGATCGCGATCGCGACGGCGAAGAAGCCCGTCAGCACGACGACGATTTCGCGGTTGTTGGGACTCCACTCGGACGGCCACCCGTGGAATCCCGCCATGTACGCGAACACCAGGCCGACCATGACGATCCGCAGCAGCGCCTGTTCGTGCTCGCTGTCCTCGCGCTTGGCGAGGCGTTGCCGCAATGCGGTCGGCGCGGACATGGGAACGGAGTCGGGTGGGGTTGAGAAGGAATTCGACATGGGGACTACCGCAATAAATGTGCCATCGATTCCTTGCCCGCCGTCAATCCGTTGCCAGAAACTGGAGGACCCGTCTGCAGTCTAGGCCCAACATGAGATAATTCAACGAGTTGATTTTTCCGTCCCGCGCGGATGAGGCCCACCGAGGACTGGGTGTGACTCAATGCAATGGCGCACGGAATGCGCCAATATACGCGATTGCCTGCCTTCCCGGGCACCTCGCCGCGGCCGGTTGCGCGGGGCGACGCGGGGAGGGGGCGACGGAACGACCTACCGGCCCACCATGACCCTGGCATCGCCCGATCCGCATCCCGAACCGTCCTCCAACGCCCGCAAGGGGCCCGACGAAGCGCCTCCCGAAGTCCTTCACTGGACGGTCGCCGGTCAGGACATTCGCCTGGAGACCGACCCGGCCGTCTTCCGCCCCACCGTCACGACCGCGCTACTGGTGACCGAAGTGCTGCGGACGGGGCTGGCCGGACGCGCGGTCCTGGACTTGGGCTGCGGATCCGGACCCATTGCCATCGCGATGGCGCGCGCGGGCGCCGTGCCCGTCTATGCGAGCGACCTTATGGCCGAGGCTTGCGAGCTCGCCGGGCGCAACGCGAAGCGAAATGGCGTGGCCGACCGGATCCGCGTCGCGCGCGGCGATCTCTTCGAGGCGGTCGGCGGCATGAAATTCGACGTCATCGTCGACGATGTCTCCGGGGTCGCGGAGGAAGTCGCCGTCGTGTCGTCCTGGTTCCCGCCGCAGGTGCCGCTGGGTGGCTCGGATGGCACCAGCCTCGCGATCGCGATGCTCCGGCAGTCGCTGCAGCACCTTCGCGCAGGCGGCCAGCTCTTCTTTCCGGTGCTGAGTCTTTCAAACGGCGCGAAGATCGTCGCGGTTGCGCGGGAAATCTACGGCGACCGGCTCGAACTCGTCGCGTCGCGATTGATTCCGTTCAACCAGGAGTTGAAGGACAACCTCGCGACGCTCGAACGCCTCCGTGACGAAGGGCTCATCACGTTCGAGCAGGTGCGTTCGCGCCTGTGCTGGTCGCTCGAGGTCTATCGCGCCACCGCGCCCGCGTAACACCGGTGCGTCCGGCGTCAGCCGGCGCGCGCCGAGCCGTTGCCGGTCAGGTGGGCAAGCAGCCGCGGCCAGATGGCGGCCGCTGCGGCGCGGCGGAAGAATCCGAAATGCCCGAGCCGGCGCGCCCCGACATCCGCCGGCGCGATCACCCAATGCTCGACGTTGAGCATCGGAAAGAACTCGCGGACCCTCGCAGCGCCCGCGGCCGTGGCGAAGCCGTCGTCGGTGAACGTGAGGATCAACGCGTCTCCCTGCAACTGCGCGCAGCGGTCGACCAGGCGCCCCATCCGGTCGCGTGGCAGGTGAGGCGCGCGGCGGACGAACGGCGAGCGCCGCTTTGCCCACTGCATCGCGACGCCCTTTGGAATGTCGTCGCCCAGCCGCAGCATCCGCGCGGGGAAATAGCCGAAGAGCGCCGTCATCGTCGGCATGACGCCGTGCCACAGCAGCGCCATCGGCAGGCGATAGGTCCGCCGGTAATCGCCGTAGTAGCCAGTGTGCGCCCCCAGCATCACGAACCGTGCAAGCAGATGCGCGTTCGGCGCGCCCCCGAACAGAACGCCGCCGACCGAGTGGCCGATCCCCACGAGCGTCGCGTCGGGGCACCGCGCCCGCAACCAGTCGATCGCCGCACGGCAGTCATGCTCGGCCCAATCCTCGATCGTGGCCGTGAAATGGCGCATCGCCTGCGGCCGCGACAACCCGATTCCCCGATAGTCGTAGGTCAACGCGGCAATGCCGACGGATGCGAGGTATTCGGCGAAACGCCGGTAGTGGCGCGCCGGAATGCCGGCACCGCAGTTGACGAGCGCCGCCAGCGGCTGCGCGCACCGTGGATTCGCGGCGAAGTAGGTGCCGCGCACCACGTAGCCGTCGTCCGCCGTGATGGAGACCTGCTGCGCGCTCTCCGTCATGGTGTCGGGGTGGCGCGGAGGAGGGTTCAACGCGTCCGGCTTGCACGGGAACGGCTGCGCAGAGTCCTCCGGCGGCGGGGCAGCGATGCGTGCGGGCACGGGCATCCGAGCGCCATCACCGCGTCATGCCTCCGCGACGGCCTCCATGTCGCGGATCACGGCGGTGAGGTTGGCGGTGACGACGGTGGCGCCTTCGACGCTCGCGCGGCCTGTCATCTTCGCCACGCCGCGCAGCGTCCGCTTCATTTCACACTCCAGCACGAGCCGGTCGCCGGGCACGACGTCGCGCTCGATGCGGCAATGGTCGATGCCGGCGAAGAAGATGATCGACTTGCCGATGCGGCTCATCATGCCCGAGTAGTGGCACAGCACGCCCGCCGCCTGCGCCAGCGCCTCGACGACGAGCATCTCCGGCATGATGCGGCGATGCGGCGGAATGCCGGCGAAGAACCAGTCGTTCACGCTGACGTTCTTCACCGTGCGAACCCACTTGTTGCGCTCGCCTGCCTCGACGCGATCGACGAGCAGGAACGGATACCGGTGCGGGATGTGCCGCAGGATCTCGTTGATGCCCGCTGGTTCCAGCGTTTCCGTTTCGCTCAATTCGCCCTCGCTCGTCGCATCGCGCGGGCCGGTCGCGGTCCGCGCGTGCGTCATGGAATATCAGCCTGCGCCGGCCGACATCGTACGTCCCGCGTGCCGGTCACCGCAACCCGCGGCGCGCGGACGGGAAGCGAGAGGCCGGAACCAGCGAGAACCGCCGCGTCGCGCGAGCGAGCGCGCGGGGCGATATAATGGGGAGGTTTCTCCACCGTGGGATAGCAGCGCCATGAAAGTACTCGTTCCGGTAAAGCGTGTCGTCGATTACAACGTCAAGGTCCGCGTGAAGACCGACGGCTCGGGCGTGGACACGGCCAACGTGAAGATGTCGATGAACCCGTTCGACGAGATCGCGGTGGAGGAGGCGGTGCGCCTCAAGGAGAAGGGCGTGGCCACCGAAGTGGTCGCGGTGTCGTGCGGCGTGGCCTCCTGCCAGGAGACGCTGCGCACGGCGCTTGCGTTGGGCGCGGACCGCGCGATCCTCGTCGAGACCGACGCCGACCTGCAGCCGCTCGCCGTCGCCAAGCTGCTGCGCGCGATCGCCGTGGCGGAAAAGCCCGATCTCGTCATCGTCGGCAAGCAGGCGATCGACGACGACGCGAACCAGACCGGACAGATGCTCGCCGCGCTGCTCGACTGGCCGCAGGCGACGTACGCGTCGAAGGTGGAGATCGACGGCGGTGTCGCGAAGGTCAAGCGCGAAGTGGACGGCGGCCTGCAGTCGGTGGAAATGAAACTGCCCGCCGTCGTGACGACCGACCTGCGCCTGAACGAGCCGCGCTACGCGACGCTCCCCAACATCATGAAGGCGAAGAAGAAGCCGCTGACGACGACGACGCCGGCGGCGCTCGGCGTCGACGTGACGCCGCGGCTCGCGACGCTCAAGGTCGTCGAGCCGCCGAAGCGGCAGGGCGGCGGCAAGGTCGCCGACGTCAAGGAGCTCGTCGCGAAACTGCGCAACGAAGCCAAGGTCATCAGCTAGAGAAGCCACGCCACCATGTCCATCCTCGTCATCGCCGAACACGACAACGCGACGCTCAATTCGGCCACCCCGCATGCGGTCACCGCCGCCGCGCAGCTCGGCGGCGACGTGCACGTGCTCGTCGCAGGCCACCAGGCGCAGCGCGCGGCCGCCGCGGCCGCCTCGTTGGCGGGAGTCGCGAAGGTGCTGCAGGCCGACGCGGCGCACCTCGAATTCCCGACTGCGGAAAACCTCGCCGCGACCGCGCTGTCGCTGCTGCCCGGTGCGTACACGCACGTCGTCGTCGCGGCCACCGGCTACGGCAAGAACGTCGCGCCGCGCATCGCCGCCAAGCTCGACGTCGCGCAGGTGTCCGAAGTCACCGGCATCGCAGCGCCCGACACGTTCGTGCGCCCGATCTATGCCGGCAACGCGTTCGCGACCGTGCAGTCGAAGGATCCGGTCAAGGTGCTCACCGTACGCACGACGGCGTTCGACGCCGCTGCCGCCGGCGGCCCTGCGCCGATCGAGGCGATCGCCGCGGCGGCCGACACGGGCCTGTCGCGCGTCACCGGGCAGGAACTCGTGAAGTCCGAGCGGCCGGAGCTTGCCAGTGCGCGGGTGGTGGTATCCGGCGGGCGGGGCTTGGGCAGCGGCGAGAACTTCAAGATGATCGAGGCGCTGGCCGACAAGCTCAACGCGGCGATCGGCGCGTCGCGCGCGGCGGTCGACGCGGGCTACGTTCCCAACGACTACCAGGTCGGGCAGACCGGCAAGATCGTCGCGCCCGATCTCTACGTCGCGATCGGCATCTCGGGCGCGATCCAGCATCTGGCGGGCATGAAGGACAGCAAGGTCATCGTCGCGATCAACAAGGATCCCGAGGCGCCGATCTTCCAGATCGCCGACTACGGCCTCGTTGGCGACCTGTTCGTGCTCGTGCCTGAGCTGACCGCCGAACTCGGCTGACCCGGGTCGCGGGCGTTCGCGCGCCCGGGCCCGTCCGGTTCATTAGAGCGTTTCGTCTAGCGACGGGGTCGTACGCTATCGTTTCCCGTTCAACTCAATTCGATCGGTCCCAAGCATGAGCACCTATCACGCCCCCTTGCCGGAAATGCAGTTCGTGCTGAACGATCTCGCCGGGCTCGCGCAGGTCGCGAAGCTGCCGGGATACGAGGATGCCGCGCCCGACACCGTGACCGCGATCCTCGAGGAAGCAGCGAAGTTCGCGACCAACGTCCTCGACCCGCTGAACGTGCCTGGGGACCGCGAGGGCGCCCAGTGGCTGCCGGGCGGCGCGGTCAAGACACCGGCCGGATTCAAGGACGCGTACGACCAGTACTGCGCGAACGGCTGGAACGGCCTCACGAAGAATCCGGAATACGGCGGCCAGGGGCTGCCGCAGCTCGTTGCGACGGCCGTCGAGGAGATGTGGCATGCGGCGAACCTCGCGTTCGACCTCTGCCCGCTGCTGACGCAGGGCGCGATCGAGGCGATCGAGCTGCGCGGCACGCCGGCGTTGAAGGACAAGTTCCTGCCGAAGATGGTGGCGGGCACGTGGACCGGCACGATGAACCTGACGGAGCCGCAGGCGGGTTCGGACCTCGCGGCGGTGCGCACCCGCGCGGTGCCCCAGGGCGACGGCACGTACAAGCTCTTCGGCCAGAAGATCTTCATCACGTTCGGCGAGCACGACTACACGGAGAACATCGTCCACCTCGTGCTCGCGCGCACGCCGGACGCGCCCGAGGGCGTGAAGGGCATCTCGCTGTTCGTCGTGCCGAAGTTCATCGTCAACGACGACGGATCGCTCGGCGCGCGCAACGACGTGCACTGCGTGTCGCTCGAGCACAAGCTCGGCATCCACGCGAGCCCGACGGCCGTGCTCGCGTACGGCGACCACGGCGGCGCGGTCGGCTACCTGGTCGGCGAGGAGAACCGCGGCCTCGAGTACATGTTCATCATGATGAACCTCGCGCGCTTCTCCGTCGGGCTGGAGGGCGTGGGCATTTCCGACCGCGCGTACCAGCGCGCCGTCGCCTATGCGCGCGACCGCGTGCAGGGCAAGCCAATTGGGCTCGAGAAAGGTGCGAAGGGAGGCGCGATCATCGAGCATCCGGACATCCGGCGCATGCTGATGACGATGCGCGCGTACACGGAAGCGACCCGCGCGGTGGCATACGTGACCGCGGCCGCGCTCGACAACGCCGCGAGCAATCCGGACGAGACGGCGCGCGCCAAGTACCAGGCGTTCGCCGACTTCATGATCCCGATCGTGAAGGGCTGGTCGACCGAGGTCGCGCAGGAAGTGACGTCGCTCGGGCTGCAGGTGCACGGCGGCATGGGCTTCATCGAGGAGACCGGCGCCGCGCAGCACGTGCGCGACGCCCGCATCATCACGATCTACGAGGGCACGACCGGCATCCAGGCCAACGACTTCATCGGCCGCAAGACGGCGCGCGATGCCGGCGCGGTCGCGCGCCATGTCGCAGCCGAGATCGACAAGGTCGCGGCGAAGCTCGCCGCACGCACGGAACCCGCGCTGCAGGCGATCGGCGTGCAGCTCGCGGCGGCGACGGCCGACCTGCAGGCTGCCGTCGACTGGATGGTGCCCGCGTACGGGCGCGAGCCCCGCGCGGCGCATGCGGGCGCCGTCGCTTACCTCAAGCTCTGGGGTCTCGCGGTCGGCGGATGGCAGATGGGACGCGCCGCGCTCATCTGCGCGGATCGCCTTGCCGCCGGCGAAGGCGATGCGGCGTTCCAGCACGCGAAGATCGCGACGGCGCGGTACTATGCGGACGCGCTGCTGCCGCAGGTGTCGGCACTCGCGCACACGGTCATCCATGGCGGCGAAAGCGCGCTCGCGCTCGCCGCGGAAGCGTTCTGAGCGCACGCGCTGCGCGGCTCGTGCTGGGCGTTGTCGCCGCCGCGGCGGCGCCCGCGTTCGCCCAACCTGCCGCACCGGTGGCTGCCGTCGTGCTCGGCGAGCCGCCGACCTATCTGCAACGCCCGCTGTCCGAGGTTCCCAACGCCGCTGCAATCCGTACGCGCATCTGGTCGCCGGGGCTTGACGATGGCTGGGTGCCGCAGGGCGTCGCAGTCGGCGGCGGCTACCTGTACGTCGGCGATGCGCGGACGCTCTACCGGATCGACACGGACGCGGCCCTCGCGGCGGGAAAATGCGAGCCGCCCGCATGCGCGGCGATCGCGCTCCCGCGCGCGTGGCGCGCCGACGCTCTGGCGTACCGCGACGGCATGCTGTGGTTCGCGACGCACGCTGCGCGCGGCGCGGGAACCGGGCGGATGGTGCAAGTGTCTCAACGGGACGTGCTTGCACGGGCGGACGGCGGCGACGGCGCGCCGGACGAGCGCGCGGCCCGCCGCGCGCTCCCGATTGCCGACCAGACGCAGGGCGCGGCGGTGGCGGCGGACGGATCCCTGTGGCTGACACAGAGCGACGGCAAATGCGGCCGGCTTCAGAAGGTCGATCCGGAGACGGGAATGGTGATGGCTTCCTACGCGATGCCGGCCGGCATCGAGGACGTCGAGTTCGCGCCGGGCGGACGCCTGTGGACGGTGTCGGAGGCGGGCTCGCGGCGCTGGAGTTCTTGGCGGACGTTCTATCCGCTCGTGTTTTCCGTCGACCCCGGAATGCTTCGCTGATGCGCCGGCCGGCAAGGTCCGTGCTGCATGCGATCGCGGCCGCAGCCGCGATCGCATGCGCGGCGCCGGGATGGGCACAGCCTGCGCTCGTCGTGCCGCCGGTCGGGCCGGGACCCCACGCAGTCGCTTGCAGCAACGTCGAGCAGGATTTCACCCGGGTGCCGGCCGGCCAGCCGGTCGAGGCGTGGTGGGACGGACTGCCGAACGGCAGCACGCAGCGCTACGTGACGGACCTGCTCGTCGACCCCGCGCACGCGTTCGTCGTGCAGCGGACGTTGCCGAACGACTCCGGACTGTTCGGGCCATACGCGGGCACGACAATCGCCTATGCGAACATCGTCTGCTATCCGACCGATGCCGCCAATGCGCGCGCCGCGTACGTCCTGCCGGACGGCGATGTGGTGCCGCACATGCAGCGCGGCGCGGAGCCGCCGATCTTCCCGGGGGGCAGCGGACGCTTCCCGTTGCTGCTGTTCTCGCACGGGCTGTCGGGCAGTCCGCTGTCGGGCGACTACATCGAGGCGGTGAAACGCCTGGCAAGCCACGGGTATGTCGTCGTCGCGCCATTCCACGGCGACCTGCGCTTCGCCGACCTCGAGCTCGACGGGTTCGAGGACGCCGTCTATGCGCTGCTCCACTTCAAGACATTCGTCGCGATGCAGGCGGTGCGGCCGCTGTCGCTATCGTCCGCACTCGATGCGGTGCTCGACCATCCGGATTTCCGCGATCGCGTGGATGCGGCGAATGTCGGCGGCTTCGGCGCGAGCCTCGGCGGCGAATCGCTGCTGCTGATGGCCGGCGCGGCGCTGACGACGACCATCGGCCAGTCGTCGACGCGTGTGACGCTCGATCCACGGCTCAAGGCGGCGGTCGGCTACGTGCCGTACTTCGGCGTCGACGTGTATCCGGCGTTCGGCCGCGACCTGAAGGGCTTGGACGGCGTGATGCTGCCGTTTCTCGCGCTTTCGGGAACGGCCGACACGACGGCGCCGCTGAGTGTCGTCGAACGGGGCGTGCGCCGGCTCGCCGGCACGCGGCAGCTCGTCGCGCTCACGGGCCTGACGCACGGCTTCGACGCGCGTTACGCGGGAGACATCTTCACGTGGACGTTCGCGTTCCTGTCCGGACAGCTGTCCGGGGACGCCGTCCCGCGCGCGACCAGCGCGCGCATGACCGGGGTCGCGGGCGGCATGGAGGACGTGCAGAAGATCGACTACATGGCGCCCTCGCCGCTGCACGGACCGGACGTTGCGCAGCCGCGCGAGGCGATGGCCGTCGAGTACTACCACGACGCGTTGCGCCACTTCTTCTTCACGGCGGAACCCGCCGAAGCCGCAATGCTCGATGCGGGCACCGTCGTGTCCGGATGGGACCGCACCGGCTACGCGTTCAAGGTGCGTCCCGCCGGCGTGACGCCCGGCGTTTCGGCGTGCCGTTTCTACGGCGCGCCGCCGCTCGGCCCGAACTCGCATTTCTTCACGATCGACGGCGCGGAATGCGCGAAGGTGCGGGCGAATCCGCTGTGGACGTACGAGGGAATCGCCTTCGCCGCGGACCCGCCGGCCGCCGGGGACTGTGCGGCGGACCGTGTTCCCGTCATCCGGATCTACAACGACGGCCAGGGCGGGCAGGCCAATCACCGCTACACGACGAGCCGCTACGAAGTGCGCGCGATGCAGGGCGCCGGCTGGATCGTCGAGGGGCCGGTGTTCTGCGCGATTCCGTGATCGCTTCGAATTGTCGACCAGATAGCCGGACAGCCGCACGACCTGTCCCGGGCGCAGGTTGCGCAGCCGGCGCTCGATCGCCGCATCGGCGGGTATCGCATGCACCTGCGCCGCCTGCGCGATCGTCTGCGCCGGCGTCAGCGGGAACGA
>Ga0209253_10000470_pt1 | contig 34816 bp, 35 predicted proteins | sample FrelakmetBRP12BR_FD_187145 | JGI IMG/M metagenome (GOLD analysis project Ga0209253, IMG submission 187145) | Freshwater lake sediment microbial communities from the University of Notre Dame, USA, for methane emissions studies - BRP12 BR (SPAdes)... | ecosystem: Environmental > Aquatic >... | reverse complement strand
TGTCTCCGGCGTGCGCGAGCCTCGACCAGTTCGCCAATTACGTCGAACGCGGCAGAAGGTTCGCCGCCCTGGTCCGCGCGCACGTGGAGGAGACGGCTCATGCCTAGGGACGTCGCCGCGACCGGCACGCTGCGGTCTTTCGGCATGCGCAAGGCGTTCGGCTCGATCGGCGCGCTGCCGCGCAACCCGCGCACGATGCTCGTCTACGACGCTTCGCTCGCGTGGGCGGCGATCCTGCTGCTCGCGACCGGGCTCGTGATGGTGTACTCGGCGTCGATCGTCACCGCAGAGGCCTCGGCGCACACGGGCAACCGCGCCTGGTATTTCCTCGTCCGGCACGCGGTGTTCGTCGCCGTCGGCCTGGCGGCGGCGTACGTCGCCTTCCAGGTGCCGATGAAAGGCTGGCAGCGGCTCGCTCCGTGGCTGTTCCTCGGCGGCGCCGCGCTGCTGGTGCTCGTGCTGGTCCCGGGCGTCGGCAAGTCGGTGAACGGGTCGCGGCGCTGGCTGTCGCTCTTCGTCGTCAACCTGCAGCCGTCCGAGTTCATGAAGCTCGCGGTCGTGCTGTACGCGGCGAGCTATGCGGTGCGCAAGGCGGCCTTCCTGCACGCCCAGCAGCCGCTGCGGCAGACGCTGGTCCGGGGGTTCCTGCCGCTGTTCGTCGTCATGGTCGCGGTCGGCGGGCTGTTGCTGGTCGAGCCCGATTTCGGCGCGTTCGTCGTGATCGTCGGGATCGCGTTCGGCATCCTGTTCCTCGGGGGCCTCGACTGGCGCCTCTTCCTCGGGCTGCTGCTGCTCCTGCCGATCGGCCTCTCCGCGATCCTCGTTGCGGCGCCGTACCGGCTGCAGCGGCTCGTCGCGTTCCTCGACCCGTGGTCGGATCCGTACGGCAAGGGCTACCAGCTGTCGCACTCGCTGATCGCGTTCGGCCGCGGCGAATGGGCCGGCGTGGGACTCGGCGCGTCGGTCGAGAAGCTCCTCTATCTCCCCGAGGCGCACACCGACTTCCTGCTCGCCGTCACCGCGGAGGAGCTGGGCTTCGCCGGCGTTTCCTTGGTCATCGGGCTCTTCGTGTGGCTGCTGTTTCGCTCGTATGCGATCGGGCGGCAGGCGGCGCTCCTGTCGTGCCCGTTCTCCGCGCTCGTCGCGTGGGGCATCGGCGTATGGATCGGCGTGCAGGCCTTCATCAACATCGGCGTCAACATGGGAGTGCTGCCCACGAAGGGCCTGACTCTGCCGCTGCTGTCGTTCGGCGGGTCGGGGATCGTCGCGAACTGCATCGCGCTCGCGATCCTGCTCCGCGTCGACTACGAGAATCGGCGATTGCTGAGAGGGTTCACCGTATGAGCGCCGTCGGGCCGTCCCAAGGCGCGAATTGCGCGGCCTCCGCGAGGTCGCGCATGAGCCGCTGTGTCGTGGAGTCGGCCGCCACCGGCGCTCGCAGACGCGCCCTTCGGGCCTTGGCTTCGCCCTGCTCGCGCCGGCGTCCCTCGGAGGGACGGCGCGCAGCGCCAAGGGTGGTCCGATGACCGGCACCGTGATGATCACGGCCGGCGGCACCGGCGGCCACGTCTTCCCGGGGCTCGCCGTGGCGGCCAAGCTGGTCGCGCGCGGCTGGCGCGTGTTCTGGCTCGGGACGAATGGCGGCATGGAGGCCGGGCTCGTGCGCGGGCACGGGGTCGACTTCGAGGGTGTCTCGTTCGGCGGCATCCGCGGCAAGGGGTGGAAGGGGCTCGTGTTCGGACCGCTCGCGCTGCTCGCCGCGTTCTGGCAGAGCCTCCGGATCATCCGGCGCCGCGCGCCGGACGTCGTGCTGGGGCTGGGCGGATTCGCGTCGTTCCCGGGCGCGCTCGCCGGCGTGGCGCTGGCGAAGCCGCTGGTGCTGCACGACGCGAACGCCGTCGCCGGCCTCGCGAACCGCGTGCTCGCGTACGGGGCCGACCGGATCCTGCTGGGATTCCCGCGTGCGATGAACGGCCGCCACGCGGCCAAGGTCGAGTGGGTCGGCAATCCGCTGCGCGACGCGATCGGGCGCGTGCCGCCGCCGCAGGAGCGCTTCGCCGGACGGACGGGACCGCTCGACCTGCTCGTCGTCGGCGGCAGCCTCGGCGCCGCTGCGCTCAACCGCGTCGTTCCCGCCGCGCTCGCGCTGATGCCGCCGGAGGCGCGCCCGCGCGTCCTGCACCAGTCCGGCGCGAAGCACGTCGACGCGCTGCGCGCCGCGTACGAGGCGGCCGGCGTCGCCGCCGAGTGCGTCGCGTTCATCGACGACATGGCGGCGCGTTACGCGGCAGCCGACGTCGTGCTCTGCCGCGGCGGCGCGATCACGGTCGCCGAGCTCGCCGCCGCCGGCGTCGGCGCGATCATCGTGCCGCTGCCCGGCGCGATCGCCGACGAGCAGAGCGCGAACGCGCGGTTCCTCGCCGATGCCGGTGCGGCGCTGGTGGTCGTGGAGCGCGAGCTGACGCCGGAGGCGCTCGCCACGCGCCTGTCGGCGCTGACGCGCGCGCAGCTCCTCGCGATGGCGCTCGCCGCGCGCAACGTCGCGCGCACGGATGCCGCGGACCGTGTCGCCGACGCCTGCGTCGGCCTCGGGGCGAAGCCATGAGGCACAAGGTCAAGCGCGTCCACTTCGTCGGCATCGGCGGCGCCGGGATGAGCGGCATCGCCGAAGTGCTCGTGACGCAGGGATACCGCGTCTCCGGATCGGACGTCGCGGCCAGCGCGGTCACGGCGCGGCTCGCCGCGCTCGGGATCGCGATCACGATCGGGCACGCGCCGGCCAACGTCGCGGGCGCCGACGCGGTCGTCGTCTCGACGGCGATCGCGTCCGACAACCCCGAGGTCGCGGCGGCGCGCGGGCACGGGATTCCGGTGGTGCCGCGCGCGCTGATGCTGGCCGAGCTGATGCGCCTCAAGGAGGGCATCGCGGTTGCCGGCACGCACGGCAAGACGACGACGACGAGCCTCATCGCGTCGGTCCTCGCCGAAGGGGGGCTCGATCCCACGTTCGTGATCGGCGGCCGGCTCCTTTCGGCGGACGCCAACGCGCGACTCGGCAAGGGCGATTTCCTCGTCGCGGAAGCCGACGAGTCCGACGCGTCGTTCCTGTATCTGACGCCGGCGCTCGCCGTCATCACCAACATCGACGCCGACCACATGGAGACCTACGGCCACGATTTCGAGCGCCTGAAGCGCGCGTTCGTGGACTTTGCCCAGCGGCTGCCGTTCTACGGCGTCGCGGTGCTGTGCGTCGACGACCCGAACGTGCGCGCGATCCTGCCCGCGATCGCGAAGCCGATCGTGACCTACGGGCTCGCCGACGACGCGCGGATCCGCGCGACCGGCGTCGCCTACGACAACGGCCGGATGCGGTTCGTCGTCGAGGCGGCCGGCGTGCCGGACCTGCCGGTCGAGCTCAACCTCCCGGGCGTCCACAACGTGCAGAACGCGCTCGCCGCACTCGCGATCGGACGCGAGGTCGGCGTCGCCGACGCGGACATCGCCCGGGCGCTCGCGCAGTTTCGCGGTGTGGGCCGCCGCTTCCAGCGCTTCGGGGAACTGCCGGTCGAAGGGGGCGGGACCTGCACGCTGATCGACGACTACGGCCACCACCCGGCCGAGATGGCCGCGACGATCGCCGCCGTGCGCGGCAGCTTTCCGGGCCGCCGGCTCGTGCTCGCGTTCCAGCCGCATCGATACACCCGCACGCGCGATCTCTTCGAGGACTTCGTGAAGGTCCTGTCGACCGTCGACGCGCTGGTCCTCTCCGAGGTCTATCCGGCGGGCGAGCCGCCGATCGTGGCGGCGGACGGCCGCGCGCTCGCCCGCGCGATCCGCGTCGCGGGCAAGGTCGAGCCGGTCTTCGTCGAATCCGTCGCGGAGCTGCCGGCCGCGATCCGCGCGCTCGTGCGCGACGGCGACGTCGTCGTGACGATGGGTGCCGGCTCGATCGGGCAGGTGCCGGGAATGTTGAGGGGATGCGCATGAGGGCGGCGGGCGAAGCCAGGGCCCGAAGGGCGCGTCGCTGCCCGACTGCGTGCGCCCGACGCGCGACGGTTCATTCATCGGACCCGTGCAAGGAGGGCGCATGATGATGGGCGAGCCACAGAGGTTCCAGGCGCTGCGCGGCACGCTCGCGCGCGACGTCCCGCTCGCCCGCTACACGAGCTGGCGCTGCGGCGGGCGCGGCGATCGCGTCTACGTGCCCGCCGACCGGGACGACCTCGCGACGTTCGTCCGCCAGCTGCCGCCGGGCGAGCCGCTGACCGTGATCGGCCTCGGCAGCAATCTGCTGGTTCGCGACGGCGGCGTCCGCGGGACCGTCGTCGTTCTCCACGCCGCGCTCGCGGCGCTCGCGCTCTGCGACGGCGCGATCTACGCCGAAGCCGGCGTGCCGAGCCCCAAGGTCGCCCGATTCGCGGCGAAGAACGGCTTCGCCGACGCGGAGTTCCTCGCCGGAATCCCGGGAACGGTCGGCGGCGCGCTGGCGATGAATGCCGGCTGCTGGGGAGGCGAGACGTGGCGCAGCGTCGCGCGCGTCGAGGTGCTGACGCGCGACGGGGCGTTCGACGTGCGGCTTCCCTCGGCGTATGCGACCGGCTACCGGTCGGTGCGGCGTGCCGACGGCAGCCCGCCCGACGGCGTGTTCACGGCCGCGTGGTTCGCGTTCCCCCGCGGCGACGCGCGGGCGGCGCGCGAACGCATCGCCGAGCTCCTGCGACGGCGCATCGCCACGCAGCCGCTCCACCTGCCGAATGCCGGCAGCGTGTTCCGCAACCCGGCCGGCGATCACGCCGCGCGGCTGATCGAGAGCTGCGGTCTCAAGGGCTTCGCGATCGGCGCGGCGCGCGTGTCGGAGAAGCACGCGAACTTCATCGTCAACCCGGAAGGCCGGGCGAGCGCGGCGGACATCGAGGCGATCATCGCGCACGTGCGCGACGCGGTGCGTGCGCAGACCGGCGTCGATCTGGAGCCCGAAGTGCAAGTCATAGGTGAGCGCGCATGAAGGAGTTCGGCAAGGTGGCCGTGCTGATGGGCGGGCCGTCGGCGGAGCGCGAGATCTCCTTCCTTTCCGGCAACGCCGTGCTGAAGGCGCTCGTCGGGAAGGGAGTGGACGCGCACGCGTTCGACCCGAAGGAGCGGCAGCTCTTCGACCTGAAGCGCGAAGGCTTCGACCGCGCGTTCATCGCGCTGCACGGCAGGTTCGGCGAGGACGGCACGGTGCAGGGCGCACTCGAGGCGCTCGGCATCCCCTACACGGGCAGCGGCGTCATGGCGTCGGCGCTCGCGATGGACAAGTGGCGCACGAAGCTCGTCTGGCTCGCGAGCGGCGTGCCGACGCCGCGCTTCCGGATGGCCGACGGGGGGACCGACTGGGCGCGCGTCGTCGCCGAGCTCGGCCTGCCGCTGATCGTGAAGCCCGCCCGCGAGGGCTCGACGATCGGCCTCACGAAGGTCACGTCCGGCGATTGCGGGCTGCTCGAGCGCGCCTATGCCGAGGCGCTCCGGCACGACGAGCTCGTGCTCGTCGAGGAGTTCGTCGCCGGGGTCGAGCTGACGGCGTCGGTCCTGGGGGAGCGCGCGCTGCCGCTGATCCGCATCGAGGCGCCGCAGGGCAACTACGACTACCACAACAAGTATTTCTCCGACGAGACGAAGTACTTCTGCCCCTGCGGGCTCCCGGCGGCGAAGGAGCGCGAGATCCAGGCGGCGGCCCTCGCGGCCTTCCGCGTGATCGGATGCCGCGGCTGGGGCCGGCTCGACCTCATCCTCAAGCCCGACGGCACGTTTCCGTTCCTCGAGGTGAACACGTCGCCCGGGATGACCGGCCATTCGCTGGTGCCGATGGCGGCGAAGGAAGCCGGAATGGGGTTCGCCGACCTTTGCGTCGAGATCCTGCGGAGCGCCCATGTGGGATGACGCGAGACAGCTGAACGCGGTCGCGGCCGTGCTCGCGGCGCTCGCCGCGGCGGCGCTCGCGTGGGGCGCGCTCGCGTGGGCCGCGCGCCAGCCGCAGTTCGCGTTTCGCGAGGTCGTCGTCCGCGGTGCGCTCGAGCACGCGAGCGTCGCGCGCTTCGAGGGAGTGATCCGCGACGAGCTCGCGGGAACGTTCTTCACGATGGACCTCGGGCGCGCGCGGGCCGCGCTCGGCCGGGTGCCGTGGGTGCGCAGCGTCGCGCTGCGCCGCCAGTGGCCGCAGAAGCTCGAGGTGACGGTCGAGGAGTACGTCCCGTTCGGCCGCTGGAACGAATCCGGGCTCGTCGACGCGCAGGGGGAAGTCTTTTCCGCCGACTACGACGGCGGGCTGCCGCGGTTCGAAGGTCCCGACGCCCGCGCGCCGGAGGTGGTGGGGCGGTTCCGCGAATGGGGCGACGCGCTCGCGCCGCTGGCGCTCACCGTGGAAGGGATCAGGCTGTCGCCGCGGGGCGGCTGGCAGCTCGAGGCAAAGGGCGCGGCCGGCACGCTCGCGATCGAGCTGGGGCGCGACGAGCCGGCGGCGCGGCTGGCGCGGTTCGTCGCGGTCTACGAACGCACGATCGGCGCGCTCGCGCGCGTCGGCACGCGCGTCGAGCGCGTGGACCTGCGCTACCGCAACGGCTTCGCGGCGCGGGTGCCGGGGTTCCGGGAGCGCGCTGCGAAACGGAAGGCGGCGGCCTGAACGGGCGCGGCGCGGACGAGGGGATGGTGGGGTGATGGTAAAGGAAGCCAAGAACGTGATCGTCGGCCTCGACATCGGCACGTCGAAGATCGTCGCGATCGTCGCCGAGATCGCCGCGGACGGCGCGCTCAACATCATCGGGCTCGGGACGCAGCCGTCCCGCGGCCTGAAGAAGGGCGTCGTCGTGAACATCGAGGCGACGATGGGGTCGATCCAGCGCGTCCTCGAGGAGGCCGAGCTGATGGCCGACTGCCGGATCACCGAGGTCTACACCGGCGTGGCCGGCAGCCACATCCGCAGCCTCAATTCCAGCGGGATGGTCGCGATCAAGGAGAAGGAAGTCACGCAGGCCGACATCGACCGGGTCGTCGAGACGGCGAAGGCGGTCGCGATTCCCAACGACCAGCAGATCCTGCACATCCTGCCGCAGGAATTCATCATCGACGGCCAGGAGGACGTGCGCGAGCCGCTGGGCATGAGCGGCGTGCGGCTCGAGGTCAAGGTGCACATCGTCACCGGCGCGGTGTCCGCGGTCGAGAACATCACGAAGTGCGTCAGGCGCTGCGGGCTCGAGGTGAAGGACGTGATCCTGCAGCCGCTCGCCTCGGCCATCGCGGTGCTGAACGACGACGAGAAAGAGCTCGGCGTCTGCCTGATGGACGTCGGTGGCGGCACGACGGACCTCGCGGTGTTCGCCGGCGGCGCCATCCGGCACACGGCCGTGATCCCGATCGCGGGCGACCAGGTGACGAACGACATCGCGATGACGCTGCGCACGCCGACGAAGGAGGCCGAGGAGCTGAAGCTGCGGCACGGCTGCGCGCTGCGCCAGCTCGCGAACCCGAACGACATCATCGAGGTGCCCGGCGTGGGCGAGCGCCCGCCGCGCAAGCTCTCCCGGCAGACGCTCGCCGAGGTGATCGAGCCGCGGATCGAGGAGCTCTACACGCTGGTGCAGGCGGAGCTGCGCCGCTCGGGGTTCGAGGAGCTGCTCTCGTCGGGGATCGTGCTGACCGGCGGCTCCGCGCTGCTCGCGGGGATGACCGAGCTGGGCGAGGAAGTGTTCCATCTGCCGGTGCGCGTGGGCGTGCCGGCGTACGTCGGCGGGCTGGCGGACGTCGTGCGCAGCCCGCGCTACGCGACCGCGGTCGGGCTCCTGCTCGAAGGCCGCGACCAGTACCTGCGCGCGCAGCAGTCGCGGGCGCGGACGACCGGATTCGGCGGCGCAGCGGAAAGGATGAAGCAATGGTTCAAGGCGAATTTCTAGCGGCAGGCGTCGGCAGCACCACCACGTTGTCAATCACGGGTCATCGCAGCACTTTGAGACAGGAGAAAGGAGCGCACCATGTTTGAAATCATCGACCAGGTCACCCAGGAGGGCGCCGTCATCAAGGTCATCGGGATCGGCGGCTGCGGCGGCAACGCCGTCGAGCACATGATCGCGAAGGGGCTCGCGGACGTCGAGTTCCTCTGCGCGAACACCGACGCGCAGGCACTGAAACGATCGACGGCACCCTTGCAGCTGCAGCTGGGCACGGCGCTGACGCGCGGCCTCGGCGCCGGCGCGCGACCCGAGATCGGGCGCGACGCGGCGATGGAGGACCGCGAGCGGATCGCCGAAATGATCGACGGCGCCGACATGCTGTTCATCACCGCCGGCATGGGCGGCGGCACCGGGACGGGCGCGGCGCCGGTGATCGCCGACATCGCGAAGAGCATGAGCATCCTGACGGTCGCCGTGGTGACCCGCCCCTTCAAGCTGGAGGGCGGAAAGCGGATGAAGGTCGCGCAGGTGGGGATCGACGAGCTCGCGAAGCGCGTCGACTCGCTGATCGTCATCCCCAACGACAAGCTGATGGAAGTGCTCGGCGACGACATCTCGATGCTCGACGCCTACGCCGCGGCCAACGAGGTGCTGCACGGCGCGGTCTCCGGCATCGCCGAGGTGATCAACAACCCGGGGCTCGTCAACGTCGACTTCGCCGACGTGCGCACCGTGATGGGCGAGGTCGGCATGGCCATGATGGGCTCGGCCTGGGCCGAGGGCGCCGATCGCGCGCGGCAGGCCGCCGAGCAGGCGGTGCGCAGCCCGCTGCTCGAGGACGTCAATCTGGCCGGCGCGCGCGGAGTGCTGGTGAACGTCACCGCGTCGTCGGGGCTGCGCATGCGGGAGTACCAGGAGGTGATGACGACGATCAAGGAGTTCACCGCGGACGACGCGCTGGTGATCGTCGGCACCGTGATCGACGACGCGATGGACGACCGGCTGCGGGTGACGATGATCGCGACGGGCCTGGGCGGCGCGCAGGCCGCACGGCGCGAGCAGCGCACGCCGAACATGACGCTCGTCGAGCAGCCGCAGATCCTGGCGCGCACGGGCACCGACGGCGTCGGGGCGACCGTCGACAACATCGACTACGAGCACCTCGACGCGCCCGCGGTGATCAGGAAGCGGGAGCGCGGCGCACCCGCGGCGCCGGCGTTCGACGCGACGGAGATTCCGGCCTTCCTGCGCAAGCAGGCGGACTGATGCGCCGTCGGGCGGGGGCCCGACCGGGAGGGACGGCGTGGCGCGGACCGGGCGGCGGGGCGTTGCCGCCGGGCGACGGAAGGACGGGTGCGGGGTCCGGGAGCCCCGCGCTCGACCCCGTTCGGGGACCGGCGCGCGGCCCCGCTGTGATAACATTGCGCTAAAGCGTTGACCGCTAAGGGAAACGGCGCCCCGTTCCCGTGGCACCGCGACCGCGGGAGGCCAGATTCATGCTCAAGCAACGGACGCTCAAGACCGCCATAAAGACGACCGGCGTCGGGCTGCACACCGGCGCGAGGGTCGAGCTCGCGCTGCGCCCTGCGCCGCCGGATACCGGCATCGTCTTCCACCGCGTCGATCTCGAGCGGCCGGTGGCGATCCAGGCCGACGCGCTGCACGTCGGCGACACGCGGCTGTCCTCGACGTTGAGGCAGGCGGGCACGTCGATCTCGACGGTCGAGCACGTGATGTCGGCGCTCGCGGGGCTCGGCGTCGACAACCTGCACATCGACGTCGCGGGTCCGGAGATCCCGATCATGGACGGCAGCGCGGGACCGTTCGTGTTCCTGCTGCAGTCGGCCGGCATCGTCGAGCAGGATTCGCCGAAGCGCTACCTGCGCATCCTGCAGCCGGTCGAGGTGCGGGACGGCGACAAGTGGGCGCGATTCGAGCCGTTCGACGGCTTCAAGCTCGATTTCACGATCGACTTCCCGCACCCGATGTTCGGCTCTGAGAACCGGCATGTGGTGATCGACTTCGCCGAGCACTCGTACGTGAAGGAAGTGGCGCGCGCGCGCACATTCGGCTTCATGCAGGACGTCGAGGCGATGCGCGCGGCGGGGCTCGGGCTGGGCGGCAGCCTGCAGAACGCCGTCGTCCTCGACGAGTATCGCGTGCTGAACGCCGAGGGCCTGCGCTACGACAACGAGTTCGTCAAGCACAAGGTGCTGGACGCGATCGGCGACCTCTATCTGCTCGGACACCCGCTGATCGGCCAGTACACCGCGTTCAAGTCCGGGCACGCGCTCAACAATGCCGTCGCCCGCGCGCTGCTCGCGCGCCGGGACGCCTTCGAGCTCGTGACCTTCGCCGAGCCCAAGGACGTGCCCTCGGCCTTCAAGGGCTGGCAGCTCGCCGCTGCATGACGCAGCCGCGGCCGGCAACGGACGCCACGGACGGGCGCGCGGGCGCGCATGCCGGTCGCTGCCGGCCGTAACCCCGGGCCCGGCCGTTGATACTCGTCCGCCTCCTGTTCTTCCTGGCGATCGCGGCGATCGCGGTCGCGGGCGTGCTCTATCTGTTCAAGCGGGATCGGCGGTACCTGCGATTCATCGGGCAGGTGGTCAAGTTCACGGTCCTGATCCTCGCCGTCGTGCTGATCTTCTACGCGTTCGAGCGGCTGGTCGGGCCGATGCTCTAGCGCCGCGCCGCTCACCCGACCCGGCGCAGGAAGTGCTCGAGCGCGGCCTTGAGGGGTCCCGCCGGCAGAGTGCGCGCCAGCGTGGACAGCGGTTGAAGCGTCGTTCTATCTAGCGGATTTGGAAGAGGTTTTTTCTCCGGCGCCCAGTCAGTGCGAACTTGCACGCGCACGCGGATTCCAGTAAATTCCCAACCCTCAAGCCTCAAAGCGGCCAGGAGCTCGGCGCTGCGTTGCCGCACGATCGCGACGACCGCGCCGGCATCGGCGGCAAGTTCCAATTGCCCGTTCCGCGCGTCGGCAACGCGGATACGCGTCGCGAGAGGTCGCGGCAGGAGTCGGCGCACGATGCCGGTCAGCGCTTCTTCACTGCTGCGGCGGGCCGCCCACGCGGCCAAGGTTGCGTCGGAGCCGAGGATGCGTCTGAACGGTTGCGGGGAACGCATCATTGCAGGAGGCGGCCGCCGGGGGTTGGTCCCGGCATGGACCGTCCCGATGGCAGATGGCTGGGAGGATCCCGATTGAACATCATTCTGGTCTCGAGCGCCACGGCGCGTGCGCGGTCCCTGACCCTCGATTGGCGGCACTGGACGCTGGGCGGGCTCGGTCTCATGGTGATCTTCGTCGCGTTCACCGCCACGTTCAACTATGTCGCGCTCAAGTACGCGGCGGCGATCCGGCACCCCTGGCTGCAGGCGATCGTCCTCGCCGACCAGCACCAGGAGGCACAGAAGACCCACGAGCTGGTCCAGGGGCACCTCAACGCGATGGCGCTGCGGCTGGGCGAGCTGCAGGCGCAGGTGATGCGGCTGGACGGCCTGGGCGAGCACCTCGCCAAGGCCGCCGGGCTCAAGCCGCAGGAACTGCCGTCGTTGCGCTCCGGCGCCGTTCCCGGACGCGGCGGTGCCGAGTCGTCGCTGCCCTCGCGGGCGCTCTCCGTCGACGAGTTCTCGGAGCTGCTGGCGAGGCTCGGGCGGCAGGTGGAAGAGCGCACCGACCAGCTCGGCGTCCTGGAGGCCCTGCTCGTCCAGGATTCCGCCAATCGCAAGTTCATGCCGACGCTGGCGCCGATCGTCGACGGCTGGTTCTCGTCCAACTTCGGCTACCGCATCGACCCGTTCACGGGGCTGCAGACGTTCCACGAGGGCATCGACTTCCCGGCCGAGACGGGAACGACGGTCGTTGCGGCGGCCAGCGGGAAGGTGGTCGAGGCGGGCGTCCACCCGCAGTATGGTAAAATTCTCGCGATCGACCACGGCAACGGGCTGCTGTCACGGTATGCCCACGCGTCGCGGGTGCTCGTGCAGGAGGGTGACCTGGTCGTGCGCGGCCAGCCGGTGGCCTCCGTCGGCTCGACCGGACGCTCGACCGGACCGCACCTGCATTTCGAGGTGCGGTTGAACGGCGTACCGCAGAACCCGGCGCGTTTCCTGCAGCCTGCGGGGTGATCCCCGGCGACACGCGCTCCGGCCGACGTCGATCGAACGAGGGGTGAGGCGGTCCTCACCCCTTGTTTTTTTGGCCGGCGCCGATACTTCCCTAGGACCATGATCAACATCCTCACCCGCATCTTCGGCAGCCGCAACGAGCGCCTGCTCAAGCAGTACGGCGCCGTCGTCCGGCAGATCAACGCGCTCGAGCCCGCGATCTCCGCGCTCGCGGACGACGCGCTCGCGGCCAAGACCGTGGAATTCAAGGGGCGGGTCGGCAACGGCGAGCCGCTCGACAAGATCCTGCCGGAGGCGTTCGCCGTCGTCCGCGAAGCCGGCAAGCGGGCGCTGCAGATGCGCCACTTCGACGTCCAGCTGATCGGCGGGATGGCGCTGCACAACGGCAAGATCGCGGAAATGCGCACCGGCGAGGGCAAGACGCTCGTCGCGACGCTGCCCGTTTACCTGAACGCGCTGGCGGGCAAGGGCGTCCACCTCGTCACCGTCAACGACTACCTGGCGCAGCGCGACGCGGACTGGATGGGGCGCATCTACCGTTTCCTCGGGCTCACCGTGGGCGTGAACCTGTCGCAGATGGACCACGCGGCCAAGCAGGTGGCGTACGCGTCCGACGTCACGTACGGCACCAACAACGAGTTCGGGTTCGACTACCTGCGCGACAACATGGTGTTCGAGGCCTCGCAGCGCGTCCAGCGGGGCCTTCACTACGCGATCGTCGACGAGGTCGACTCGATCCTGATCGACGAGGCGCGCACGCCGCTCATCATCTCGGGCCAGTCCGAAGACAACGTCGACCTCTACTACCGGCTGAACGACATCGCGCCGAAGCTCGTCCGGCAGGCGGAAGAGAAGGGCGAGGGCGATTACTGGGTCGACGAGAAGGCGCACCAGGTGCTGCTGTCGGAGGCGGGCCACGAGCACGCCGAGCAGGTGCTGTCGTCGGCCGGCCTGCTCGCGCCGGGCTCGAGCCTCTACGACGCACACAACATCGGGCTCATGCACCACCTGTACGCGGCGCTGCGCGCGCACGCGCTGTTCCACCGCGACCAGAACTACGTCGTGCAGAACGGCGAGGTCGTGATCGTCGACGAGTTCACCGGGCGGCTGATGACCGGCCGCCGCTGGTCCGACGGGCTGCACCAGGCGGTCGAGGCGAAAGAAGGCGTTCCGATCCAGCGCGAGAACCAGACGCTCGCGTCGATCACGTTCCAGAACTACTTCCGGATGTACGAGAAGCTCGCCGGCATGACCGGAACCGCGGACACCGAGGCGTTCGAGTTCCAGCAGATCTATCACCTCGAGACGGTCGTGATCCCGACGAACATGCCGATGGTGCGCAGGGACGAGAACGACCAGGTGTACCGCACGCTGCAGGAGAAGGTCGACGCGATCCTCGCCGACATCAAGGATTGCCATGCGCGGGGGCAGCCGGTCCTCGTCGGGACGACGTCGATCGAGAATTCGGAGATGCTGTCCGGGCACCTGGCGAAGGAGGAGCTCCCGCACGAGGTGCTGAACGCGAAGCAGCACGCGCGCGAGGCGGAGATCGTGGCGCAGGCCGGCCGGCCGGGCGCGGTCACGATCGCGACGAACATGGCGGGCCGCGGCACCGACATCGTGCTGGGCGGGGTGATCGAGCCGCAGGTCCTGAAGCTGCGCGAAGACGACACGCTCGCGCCCGCCGAGAAGGAGGCGCGGATCACCAGCATGCGCGCCGAGTGGCAGGTCCGCCACGACGCGGTGATCGCCGCGGGCGGGCTGCACATCGTCGGCACGGAGCGCCACGAGTCGCGGCGCATCGACAACCAGCTCCGCGGCCGCGCGGGACGCCAGGGCGATCCGGGCTCCTCGCGCTTCTACCTGTCGCTCGAGGATCCGCTGCTGCGCATCTTCGGCGGCGAGCGCCTCGGCTCGATCATGCAGCGGCTCAAGATGCCCGAGGGCGAGCCGATCGAGCACCCGATCGTCAACCGCTCGATCGCGAAGGCGCAGAACCGCGTGGAGTCGCGCAACTTCGACATCCGCAAGCAGCTGCTCGAGTACGACGACGTCGCCAACGACCAGCGCCGGGTCATCTACCAGCAGCGCAACGAGCTGCTCGAGTCCACCGACATCGCGGACACGATACGCAGCATGATCGGCGGGCTGATCGACGAGACGGTGAAGCGCTACGTTCCGCCGGAGTCCGTCGAGGAGCAGTGGGACATTCCCGGGCTCGAGGCGGCGCTCGCGTCGGAGTTCCAGGTGCAGGCGCCGGTCGGCGAGTGGCTGAAGACCGACCCCGAGGTCACCGACGCGACGCTGCGCGACCGCCTGAGCGAAGCGGCGCTCGCGCAATACACGGCCAAGGAGGTCCAGGTCGGCCCCGAGCTGATGCGCCAGTTCGAGCGCAGCCTCATGCTGCAGACGCTCGACCAGCACTGGCGCGATCACCTCGCCAATCTCGACCACCTGCGCCAGGGCATCCACCTGCGCGGGTACGCGCAGAAGAACCCGAAGCAGGAGTACAAGCGCGAGTCCTTCGAGCTCTTCTCCGACATGCTGGACCGGATCAAGCAGGACGTCGTGAAGATCGTCCTGACCGTCCAGGTGCGCTCGCCGGAGGACGTCCAGGCGGTCGAGGAGCCGCCGGCCGTGAGCAATGTGCGGTACCAGCACGCCGATTACGACGAGGCGCTTGCCGCGGCGGCGGCCGATCCGCCGCCGGCCGCCCCGCCGTTCGTGCGCGCCGGCGGCAAGGTCGGGCGCAACGATCCCTGTCCCTGCGGGAGCGGCAAGAAATACAAGCAATGCCACGGCCGCCTTGCGTAAGGCTGCTGTGCGGGCCCGGGTTCGGCAACTGAGGCAGCCGTCCCGCTCGTGACGCTTTCCGCCTGATCGACGCTGCTCCGATGGGTTGAGCTCCATGCCGGTTCGATACACGCCGCCGAAGCCTTCCGACCTCCTGCCCGTTCCGGGTGTAGCGCTCGGCACCGCGGCCGCGAAGATCAAAGGCTGGCACCGCGACGACCTGCTGCTCGTCGTGTTCGAGCCCGGCACGGTCGCGGCGGGCGTGTTCACGCAGAACCGCTTCTGCGCCGCGCCGGTCCATGTCTGCCGGCGCCACCTCGCGCAGGCGTCGGGCATCCGCGCGCTCGTCGTCAACGCCGGCAACGCCAACGCCGGCACGGGCGCGCCGGGGATCGCTGCCGCCGAGACGACCTGCGCGGCGGTCGCGTCGATGCTGGGCTGCACGCTGCAGCAGGTGCTGCCGTTCTCGACCGGCGTGATCATGGAGCCGCTGCCGACGGTTCGGCTCGTCGCCGCGCTGCCCGCCGCGCGCGCCGCGCTGGCCCCGGACCACTGGTTCGCCGCCGTGTCGGCGATCATGACCACCGACACCGTGCCGAAGGGCGCGTCGCGGCGCATCGATGTCGACGGCGTCCCGGTCACCGTGACCGGCATCGCGAAGGGCGCCGGGATGATCCATCCGGACATGGCCACGATGCTGTCGTTCATCGCGACCGATGCGCCCGTCGCCGCCACCGTGCTCGCGCCGCTGACGCGGGAGATCGCCGACGTGTCGTTCAACTGCGCGACCGTCGACGGCGACACGTCGACCAACGACAGCTTCGTGATCGCCGCGACCGGCAGGGCGCCGCTCCCGCCGATCGAGCGCGCCGACGACCGGCGGCTCGCACCGTTGCGCGCCGCGCTCGCCGCGGTCGCGACGGAGCTGGCCCAGGCGATCGTCCGCGACGGCGAAGGGGCGACCAAATTCATGACCATCGCGGTCGAGGGCGGGCGCGACGCCGCCGAGTGCCGGCGCATCGCGCTCCGGATCGCGCATTCACCGCTGGTGAAGACCGCGTTCTTCGCGTCGGACCCGAACCTCGGCCGCATCGTCTGCGCGATCGGCAACGCGGCCCCGTCCGACCTCGATCCGTCGCGCGTGTCGTTCTGGCTCGACGACGTGCTGGTCGTCGAGAACGGAGGCCGCGCCGCGTCGTACGGCGAGGCCGACGGACAGCGCGTGATGAAGAACGACGAGATCACGGTCCGCGTCGCGCTCGGGCGGGGGCGGGCGGCGTCGACCGTGTGGACCTGCGATTTCTCGCACGACTATGTCAGCATCAACGCGGACTACCGCAGCTAGGATGAAACGACCCCCACGCTCACTGCCCCCCGAGGGACGCCCGCGCGCGCAGGGCGAAGCCAAGGCCCGAAGGGCGCGTCTGCGAGCGCGGGTGGCGGCCGACTCCACGGCAAGACGCGTCAGGCATGACCTCGCGGAGGCCGCGCAGTCAGTACCCTTCGGACGGCCGGGCGGGTACTGACATGCTGTCCGCGAGCGAGCTTGCCGGGCTGCTGGCCCGCCTCGAAGGTATCCTCGAGCGGGTCGAGGCCGTGCTGCCGCCGCCGCCGCCGCCGACCGACTGGAGCGCCACGGCATTCCGCTGGCGAAAGCGCGCGGGCCGCGGCCACCTGCAGGCCGTGCCCCATCCGCACGCGATCCGTCTCGACGATCTCGTCGCCATCGGCGAGCAGAAGCAGGCCGTCGACGCCAACACGCGGCAGTTCGTCGCCGGGCTCCCGGCGAACAACGTGCTGCTGACCGGCTCGCGCGGAACGGGCAAGTCGTCGCTCGTGAAGGCGATGCTGGTCAAGTACGCGGCAAAGGGACTGCGGCTCATCGAGGTCGACAAGGCCGATCTCGTCGACCTGCCCGACATTGCGGTGGAGGTCGCCCTGCGGCGCGAGCGCTTCATCGTGTTCTGCGACGACCTGACGTTCGACGCGGGCGAGCCCGGCTACAAGGCGCTCAAGGTGATGCTCGACGGCACGATCGCGGCGGCATCGGCGAACATGCTGATCTACGCGACGTCGAACCGCCGGCACCTGCTGCCCGAGTACTTCAGCGAGAACCTCGAGACGAAGCACCTTGGCGACGAGGTGCACCCCGGCGAATCCGTCGAGGAGAAGATCTCGCTGTCGGAGCGCTTCGGCCTGTGGATCTCGTTCTACCCGTTCAGCCAGGACGACTACCTGGCGGCGGTCGCTTCGTGGCTCGACGTGTTCGGCGTCGGGCGCGCGCGCTCCGGACGGGAGACCGCGGAGCGCGCGCGCGAGGCGCTGCAGTTCGCGTTGCAGCGCGGCTCGCGCAGCGGCCGGGTCGCTTGGCAGTTCGCGAGGGGGTACGCGGGCGCCGCCGCCCTGCGCAGAAAATCCCGCGCGTGAGCGGGGGCATCGTCCGCGTCGCCGCGGCGGTCATCCTGCGCCGGGACGGGCAGGTGCTGCTCGCCCAGCGTCCCGCCGGCAGGGCGTTTGCCGGCTACTGGGAATTCCCGGGAGGCAAGCTGGAGCCGGGCGAAACGCCGCGACACGCCCTCGATCGCGAGCTCGTCGAGGAGCTGGGGCTGCGCGTGCGCCGCGCCGCGCCCTGGCTCGTCCAGCGCTACCGCTATCCGCACGCGCACGTCGAGCTGCATTTCTTCCGCGTCTTCGACTGGGAAGGCGATCCGGTCGGCCACGAGGGGCAGGCCTTCGCGTGGCAGCGCCCGGGGAGCTTCGACGTGGCGCCGCTGTTGCCGGCGAACACCCGGGTGCTGCAGGCGCTCGTGCTGCCGGCGGTCTACGGGATCACGATGGCGGGCGACCTCGGCGAGGCGGCGTTTCTTCTGCGCGCGCGGGCTGCGCTGGAGGGCGGGCTCGCGCTCGTGCAGTTGCGCGAGAAGGACTGGCCCGAAGCCCGGCAGCGCGCGCTCGCCGGGGCGCTCGTCGCGCTCGCACGGGCGCGGGGCGCGAAGGTGCTGCTGAACGGCAATGCGCGACAGGCGAGCGAGTGGGGCTGCGACGGCGTGCACTGGACGTCGGCCGCGCTCGCCGCGGCCGTCGCGCGGCCCACCGGCATCCTCTGCGCGGCATCGTGCCACACACGTGCCGACATCGAGCGGGCCGGGAGCCTGGAGCTCGACTTCGCGGTGCTCGGGCCCGTGCTGCCCACGCCGTCGCACCCGGGTGCACCGACGCTGGGATGGGAGGGGTTCGCGGCGATGGCCGCCGAAGCGCCGCTGCCCGTTTTCGCCGTCGGCGGGCTCGCGCACGCCGACCTCGAAATCGCGATCGCGCACGGCGCGCACGGCGTAGCGCTGCGCCGCGCCGCCTGGGACTGAGAAGCCGCGCCGCAGGGAGCTAGGACGCCGCGCTGCGGCCGCGCGGCTCGTCGTCGCGCGGGACGTCGGGATCGTCGGGCTCCGGCGCTTCGGCGACGGGCATGCGGTAGGACTCGCTCGCCCAGGCGCCCAGATCGATCATCTTGCAGCGCTCCGAGCAGAAGGGCCGGAAGCGCGGGGCGGGCGTCCACTCGACCGCCGTCCCGCAGATGGGGCAGGCAACGACGCGCGGCCGGCTCACAGATTGCAGAACGCCAGCTCGAACTCCACGTCGTGCTCGTAGACGGTGCCGCGGTCCATTCCGGAGACACCGATGAACCGGATGTTGAGCGCGTACTTGTTCGCGCTGATTTCCGGCACGCAGGGGAGGTCGTGGGGAACCGTGAGGCGCAGCAGCTGCGCGACCTTCGACGTCGTCAGCATCAGCTGGAAGACCCCGCGGGGCGCGACCTGCCGGCTCGCGCGCCCGTTGTCGCGCAGGAGCCGCAGGATGATCGAGAGCCCGTCGTAGATCGGCAGGAAGGGCTCGATCCAGCCGCGCAGGTCGTTCTGCCGCGCGCGCGGGTCGCTGTTCAGCCAGTAGTGATACGCGGGCAGATCGAACTCGCAGACGCCGCCCGGAATCGCCGTGCGCTGCTTGATCGTCATCAGCCACTCGTTGTCGCGCAGGTGCACGCCGACCTTGCCCGTCTGCGCGAGCAGCGCCACGCTCGCCCGGTCGATGTCGGCCAAGAGCGGCTCGAGCACGCGCGGCTCGATCGCCGGGTTCGCGCGCAACGGCGCGAGCAGCTGCTTCTGCCGCTCGAGCTCCTGCAGCAGGTCGGTCTTGAGATCGGCGCGCGCGGCGACGTCGGTGATCTCGAACAGGATTGCCAGCGCAGCGTGGTGGTCGGGCGGATCCGTCCGCGCGGCGAAGAACTGCGCGCGGCGATAGAGATCCTCGAGGCGCATCAGCGTGCGGATGCGCTCGTTCAGCGGATGCTCGTAGCGGATCACGGCGGAAGGGTGGTGCGTTCAGCGTCGCGGCAATCCGTCATTCTGCCTGAAGTTGCCCCGCCGATTAAGCGGCGGCCCCCCGGATGTCCGCGGCCGCGCGCGCCAGCTCGCGGTAGCGGCGGTCGAGCGCCGCCACCTGCGGCGCGATGGCCGACGGCGGCCCCGCGTTGTCCAGCACGTCGTCGGCGCGCGCGAGCCGCGCTTCCCGGGACAGTTGGGTGGCCATGATCGCGCGCACTTCGGCGGGCTCGAGGCCGCTCCTTGCCACGACGCGGCGGACCTGTTCGTCTTCCGGGCAGTCGACGACCAGCACGCGGTCGACGCCGGACAGGTTGCCGCGCTCGAAGAGCAGCGGTACCACGAGCAGGCCGTAGGGGCTCTTCCAGGCCGCGACCTCCCGCCGGGCCGCCTCGCGGATCAGCGGGTGCAGGATGGCCTCGAGCCTGGCCCGTGCGGCCGCGTCGCCGAACACGAGCGCGCGCAGGCCGGCGCGATCGAGCGTGCCGTCGGCGTTGGCGAACGCCGGCCCGAACGCAGCCAGGATCGCGGCGTGTCCGGGCTGCCCTGGCGCCGCGAGGGCGTGGGCGATGCGATCGGTGTCGGCGACCTCCACGCCGAGCGCGGCGAATGCATCGGCCACCGCGGACTTGCCGCTGCCGATGCCTCCCGTGAGGCCGACGACGCAGGTCACGGAAAGAACGTCCTGACGAGCACGGGGCCGAAGAAGAGCGCGATGGCACCGGCGATGGCGAGATAGGGGCCGAACGCGAGCGGGATGTTGTGGTCGCGGCCCTTGAAGGCGATGAGCGCGATCCCGATGACGGCGCCGACGACCGACGACAGCAGCACGATCACGGGCAGCACCTGCCAACCCAGCCACGCACCCAGCGCGCCGAGGAGCTTGAAGTCCCCGTGACCCATGCCTTCCTTGCCGCGGATCAGCTTGAACAGCCAGTAGATGGTCCACAGCGACAGGTAGCCGGCGACGGCACCGATCACCGCGTTCGGCAGCGACGCGAACACGCCCCAGAGGTTCACGATCAGGCCCGCCCAGAGCAGCGGCAGCGTGATGCCGTCGGGCAGGAGCTGCGTGTCGAAATCGATCATCGTCAGCGCGAGCAGCGACCACAGCAGCACGCAGGCGGCGAGACCCTGCGGCGTCACGCCGAAGCGCCAGATCGCGTACGCCGCGAGCAGCCCGCCCAGCGCCTCGACCAGCGGATAGCGCGCGGAAATGGGCGCCTGGCATTTCGCGCATCGGCCGCGCAGCGCGAGCCAGGAGACGATCGGGACGTTCTGCAGCGCGGTGATCGGCTGCCCGCAGGCCGGGCACGCCGAACGCGGGACGACCAGGTTGTAGGCCGGTTCGGCGGCGGGCGTTTCGCCGCGCAGCTCGGCGCACTGGGCCTGCCAGCCGCGCTCGAGCATCTTCGGCAGCCGGTGGATCACGACGTTCAGGAAGCTGCCGATGCAGCAGCCGACCAGCAGGGCCGTCAGCGTGGCAAAGACCGGGTCGGCCATGGCGGGGAGCAGTGTCGGTGTGCGGGCGGCATGGGCGGAGGGGCGGCGCGCGTCTCCCGCGGCTTGTGCGTGGGGCGATTCACCGGACCGGGACCTGTCGCGACCCGGCCCGGCCGTTCAAACCACGGATCCGAGCTTGAAGATCGGCAGGTACATCGCGACGACGAGGCCGCCGATCACGACGCCGAGGAACACGATGATGATCGGCTCCAGCAGGCTGGACAGCGCCGCCACCGCGTCGTCGACCTCCCGCTCGTAGAACTCCGCGATCTTGGTCAGCATGTTGTCGAGCGAGCCGGACTCCTCGCCGATCTGCGTCATCTGCAGCACCATCGACGGGAACAGCTTGGTGTTCGACATCGAGTTCGTCAGGCTCGCGCCGGTGCTGACCTCGGTCTGGATGCGCTTGGTCGCCGATGCGTACACCGCGTTGCCGGCGGCCCCGGCGACCGCGTCGAGCGATTCGACGAGCGGCACGCCCGCCGCGAACATCGTCGACAGCGTCCGCGTCCACCGCGCGACCGTGGCCTTTTCCAGGATCTTGCCGATCACGGGAATCTTGAGCGACACGCGGTCGACGGTGAACCGGAACGCGGACGACCGGCGCAGCAGGACGAAGAACGAGAAGATCGACCCGCCGATGATCATGGCCATCAGCCACCACCAGGTGACGAAGATGTCCGAGATCGCCATGACGAGCAGCGTCGGCGCCGGCAGGTCCGCGCCGAAGCTCGTGAACACCTGCTTGAACGCCGGAATCACCCACACCATGATCACCCAGACGACGACGACGGCGACGACGATGACCGAGATCGGGTAGAACAGCGCCGACTTGATCTTGCTCTTGATCGCGAGGATCTTTTCCTTGTACGTCGCGAGCCGGTCGAGGATCGCGTCGAGCATGCCGGAGGTCTCGCCGGCGCTGACCAGGTTGCAGTACAGCGAGTCGAACTGACGGGGGTGCTCGCGGAACGCCTGCGACAGGCTCGAGCCGGATTCGATGCGGCCCTTGATGTCGAGCATCAGCCGCGAGAAGCGCGCGTTGCTGTGGCCGCGGGCGACGATGTCGAACGACTGCAGCAGCGGCACGCCCGCCCGCAGCATCGTCGCGAGCTGCCGCGTGAAGAAGGCGACGTCGCGCTCGCTGACCCGGCCCCCGCCGCGGAAGGTCTGGCGCTTGATCTTGGTGACGCGGATGCCCTGCCGCCGCAGGTTCGTCGTGACGACGGTCTCGGACGCGGCGCGCGTCTCGCCGCGGACCTGGCGGTTGTTGCGGTCGAAGCCTTCCCAGACGTACGTGAATTCCTTGACGTCCCGGCGCGGTGCGGTGGTGGTGGTGGCGGTGGCCATGGCTTACCCTTTTCCGGTCGTCACTCGTTGGTAACGGCTTCGATTTCCTCGAGCGAGGTCATGCCCTGCCGGACCTTGAGGAGGCCCGAGTGGCGCAGGTCGCGGACCGCTTCCTTCTTCGCCTGCTCGGCGATGTCGAACGCGGTGCCGTTGCGCATGATGAGCTGGCGCATGTCGTCGCTGATCGGCATCACCTGGTAGATGCCGACGCGGCCCTTGTAGCCCGTGCCCTTGCATTGCTCGCACCCGACGGGGCCGAACGGCTGCCACGAGCCGTCGAGGTCCTCTTCGGTGAAGCCGGCGGCCAGCAGCGCCTCGGCCGGGATGTCCTTGGGCTTCTTGCAGTGCGTGCACAGCCGGCGGCCGAGCCGCTGGGCCGTGATCAGGATGACGGAGGACGCCACGTTGAACGGCGCGACGCCCATGTTGAGCAGGCGCAGGAGCGTCGTCGGCGCGTCGTTCGTGTGCAGCGTCGAGAGGACGAGGTGGCCCGTCTGCGCCGCCTTGATCGCGATGTCCGCGGTCTCGAGGTCGCGGATTTCGCCGACCATGATGATGTCCGGGTCCTGCCGGAGGAACGCGCGCAGGGCCGCCGCGAAGGTGAGCCCCGCCTTCTCGTTCACGTTGACCTGGTTGACGCCGGCCAGCTGGATTTCCGCCGGGTCTTCGGCGGTCGAGATGTTGATTCCGGGCTGGTTCAGGATGTTGAGGCACGTGTAGAGCGACACGGTCTTGCCGCTGCCCGTCGGGCCGGTAACGAGGATCATCCCGTACGGGCGCCCGATCGCCGCCAGCAGCGCCTCCTGCTGGTCGGGCTCGTAGCCCAGGGACTCGATGCCGAGCTTGATGCCCGACGCGTCGAGGATCCGCATGACGATCTTCTCGCCGAAGAGCGTCGGCAGCGTGCTCACGCGGAAGTCGATGGCCTTGGTCTTCGACAGGACGATCTTCATCCGGCCGTCCTGCGGCACGCGCTTCTCCGAGATGTCGAGCTTGGAGATCACCTTGATCCGCGAGGCGAGCTTGTCCTTGATCACGAGCGGCGGCTGCGCGACCTCCATCAGGATGCCGTCGAGGCGGTAGCGGACGCGGTAGAACTTCTCGTACGGCTCGAAATGGATGTCCGAGACGCCGGCGTGGATCGCGTCCAGCAGGATCTTCTGCAGGTACTTGACGACGGGCGCGTCCTCGACCTCCGAGCTTTCCTCGTCGGAGACCTTGTCGATGTCGGCTTCCTGGAGGTCGACCTCCAGGTCCTCCATGCTGCCCATGTCCTTCAGCAGGGCGCCCGAGGCCTCGACCAGCTTGTGGATGGCGGCGGCGAGCTTGTCGTTCTCGACGACGACCGGTTCGATCACGAGATTCGTCTTGAACCGGATTTCCTCGAGCCCCTGCAGGTTCGCCGGGTCGGACGTCGCGACGAAGAGCCGGTTGCCCCGGCGATGCAGTGGCAATACGTGCCGCGCCTGGGCGATCTTGAGGTCGATCAGGTCCTTCTGGAACTGGTCGACGTCGAACGCGGCGAGGTCCAGGAGCGGGACGCCGAAGGCGCGCGACGCGAAGACCGCGAGCTGGGTCGGTGAAATCCGCTTGCCCGCGAGCACATGGTCGACGAACGAGACCCCGGCCTGCTGGGCCTGCGTCTGCAGCGTCTCGGCCTCGTACTCGGTCATCAGGCCGTGCTGCGCCAGCGCCCGGGCGAGGCCGCTGATGTTGCGTGTCGAGGCGGCGTGGGTGGCCATGGGCTATACGGTGGGAGGTTGGCGCATATGCATGGGTGTCCCGGTCATCCCCCGGGACAAGCAATAGTTGTGCCGTGTCTGCTACAACCGGCGGCCGGACCCATTATTCCAACCGCATAAAACTTACTCGGCCGATGATGCCTGCCCGTCCGGGCTTTGTAAAGGCGCCGGGGGGGCAGCCCCCACGGGAGGCAGGAGGCGTACGACTTTTACGCCACGGTCCTGTGTCTGCAGGATTTCCATCTCCTGCCCCGCGACGCGCACGCGGGTGCCGGCGTCGGGAATCTCGCCCTGTTGCGCCACGATGAGCCCGTTCAGCGTTTTCGGGCCGTCCAGGGGGAAGTGCGTGCCCAGCCGGCGGTTGAGCGCCCGCAGCGGCGCCAGCCCGTCCACGACGACCGCGCCGTCGGCTGCCCGCCGGTAGGCATCCGCGCCATCGGGCGCCTGGGTCGTGAAGTCGCCGATGATCTCCTCGATGATGTCCTCGATCGTGACCAGGCCGACGAGCTCGCCGTACTCGTCGACGACCAGGCCTAGCCGCTCGCGGTCGGTCTGGAACTGCTGCAGCTGGACCAGCAGCGACGTGCCCGCCGGAACGAAATAGGCCGGGCGCAGGATCGACCGTAGCTCGTCCGGGCCGACGCCCCCCGCGTGCTGCAGGTGCACGACCTGCTTCAGGTGCAGGACGCCGACGATGTTGTCGAGCTGGTCCTCGCAGACGGGAAGCCGCGTGTGGTAGGACGTCGCGAGCTGCTGCGCCACCAGCGACGGCTTGGCCGCCAGGTCCAGCGCGTGGATCTGGTTGCGCGGCGTCATCACGTCGTCGACGGTCACCGCCTCGAGGTCGAGGAGGTTCGCGAGCATGGCGCGGTGCTTCCCCCGGAAGTACTGGCCTTCCAGCACGAGCGAGCGCAGCTCCTCCTGCGTCAGCGTCGTTCCCGCTTCGCTGGCCCGCTTGATGCGCATCAGCCTGAGCACCCCCTGGACGAACAGGTTGACGAACCACACGACGGGCGTCGCGGCCTTGAGCATGGGTGCGAGCACGTAGCTCACGACCGGCGCGATGCGGTCGGCGTGCGCCGCCCCCACGACCTTCGGCGTGATCTCCGAAAACACGAGAATCGCGAACGTGATCGCGACCGTCCCCACGGCGAGCGCGAGTTCGCCTTCGCCGAAGAGCCGGACCGTGATGACCGTGGTGAGCGTCGCCGCGGCCGCGTTGAGGAGGTTGTTGCCCAGCAGGATCACGCCCAGCAGCGTGTCGGTCTTGCCGAGCAGCTGCAGGGTGAGCCGGGCGCCGTGCTCGCCCTTGCGTGCGCGGTGCTTCAGCCGGTAGCGGTTGACCGCCATCATGGCGGTCTCGGCGATCGAGAAGAACCCGGAAGTCGCAAGAAGCACCGCGAGGATCAGCCCGAGCGTGCTCAGCGGAATGTCGTCCATCAGCGGCCGAGCAGGACCTCGAGAACGAATTTGCTGCCGAGGTAGGCTAGAAAGACGAAGACGGTGCCGGCGATGATCCAGCGCAGCGCGACGCGCCCCCGCCAGCCGTAGCGCCAGCGGCCCCACAGCAGCGCGCCGAACGTGAGCCAGCCCAGCACCGAGAACACGGGCTTGTGCGAGAACGTGACCGGCTTGCCGAAGATCTGCTCGGAGAACAGCATTCCGCTCGCGAGCGTGAGCGTGAGCAGCACGAAGCCGGCGGCAACCAGCCGGAACAGGAAGCGCTCGAGCGTCAGCAGCGGCGGCAGGCCCGCCGCGCCGGGATCCGGCAGCCGCCGGTGCAGGCGCTTCTCGAGACCCATCAGCACCAGCGCCTGGAACGCGGCGACGAGGAAGAGCGCGTACGACACCAGCGCGACCGCGACGTGGGCCGCCGCGACCGACTCGCCGGCATAGGAGAACCGGTGCCGGCTCTGGAAGATCGTCGGAAAGACCGCCGGCAGGACCGCGGGCAGCAGCGCGGCGATCGCCGCCACGGGCAGAACGACCGTGCCGATGGCGGGCAGCGTGCGCAGCAGACCCGACGCCCAGGCGACGGCGGCAGTGAGGCAGCCGACCACGGAGATCGCATTGAGCAGCGACAGGTCGAGGCCGTCGGGCGTCACGACGTCCTGCCAGGCGAGCCACGCGTGCAGCAGCACCGCGGCCGGCAGCAGCCATCCGGCCGCAGCCGCCGGGGGCCGTGCGACCGTCTTTTCGGCAGCGCCGGCCGTGGCCGAGACCGGCCACAGGACCCACGCAGTCAACGCATAGAGGGTCGCGACGGCGACGTGGAGTAAAATCATGCGTTTTCGGGGTGCGGCATCGCCGGGTTCCGGCGCGCCCAGTTTACCTCAGCCGCACCACCGCGGCCTTGCCACCGATCCCGGGCTTCCAATGTTCGACAGCCTCTCGCAGCGCCTTTCCCGCGTCGTCAAGCAGCTGCGTGGCGAGGCGCGGCTCACCGACGCCAACATCCAGGACGCGCTGCGCGAGGTGCGACTCGCGTTGCTCGAGGCCGACGTCGCGCTGCCGGTCGTCAAGGACTTCATCGCCAAGGTCCGCGACAAGGCGGTGGGCGAGGAGGTGGTCGGCTCGCTGACGCCGGGGCAGGCGCTCGTGGGCGTCGTCCACCGCGAGCTCGCCGCGCTGATGGGCGGCGCGGCGGTGCCGCTCGACCTCGCCGTGCAGCCGCCGGCCGTCGTGCTGCTCGCCGGCCTGCAGGGCGCGGGCAAGACGACCTCCGCGGCGAAGCTCGCGCGCCTGCTGCGGGGCCAGAAGAAGAAGGTGCTCGTCGTGTCGACCGACGTCTACCGCCCCGCGGCGATCGAGCAGCTCGCCGTGCTCGCCGCGCAGGTCGGCGCGGACGTCTTCCCGTCCAGCGTGGGCGAGCAGCCGGTGGCGATCGCCGAGGCCGCGATCGACTGGGCGAGGAAGCACTATCACGACGTGCTGCTCGTCGACACCGCCGGCCGCCTCGCCGTCGACGAGGCGATGATGCGCGAGATCACGCAGCTGCACGCGGCGGTGAAACCGGTCGAGACGCTGTTCGTCGTCGACTCGATGCAGGGCCAGGACGCCGTCAACACCGCGCGCGCGTTCCGCGACGCGCTCCCCCTGACGGGCGTCGTCCTGACCAAGCTCGACGGCGACGCGCGTGGCGGCGCCGCGCTGTCCGTGCGCCACGTCACCGGCGCGCCGATCAAGTTCGCCGGCGTCTCCGAGAAGATCGACGGCCTCGAGGTGTTCCATCCCGAGCGGATGGCTTCGCGCATCCTCGGCATGGGCGACGTGCTGTCGCTGATCGAGGACGCGCACAAGACCCTCGACGTCGAGGAGGCGCAGAAATTCGCGAAGAAGGTGAAGTCCGGCAAGGGGTTCGACCTCGAGGACTTCAAGGCGCAGATCGGGCAGATGCGCAAGATGGGCGGGCTCACCGCGATGCTGGACAAGCTGCCGGCGGAGCTCGCGCGCGCCGCACAGGGCGCGTCGATGGGCGAGCGGAAGATCGCGCGCATCGAAGGCATCATCAACTCGATGACGCCCGCCGAGCGCGCCCGCCCGGAGCTGCTCAAAGCGTCGCGCAAGCGCAGGATCGCAACCGGCGCCGGCGTGAGCGTCCAGGAGGTGAATCAGCTGCTCAACCAGTTCGAGCAGACGCAGAAGATGATGAAAATGGTCGCGAAGGGCGGCATGCAGAAGATGCTGCGCGGAATGAAGGGTCTGCTCCCGGGCATGCGGTGACCCCGGCGCCCGCCCGCCCGGGCCGGGGCCCGCCGCTTGCGGAAAGGGTGGATTACGTCGTAAAATTAAAGGCTTTCCTCCGCCAACCCGAACCCGAGAACTCACCATGGTGGTCATCAGACTAGCCCGCGGCGGCGCCAAGAAGCGGCCGTTCTTCAACGTCGTCGTCGCCGAGTCGCGCAACCGCCGCGACGGCCGTTTCATCGAGCGCGTCGGTTTCTACAACCCCATCGCCGGCGAAGGCGAGGAAGGCCTCCGCCTCGCGGTCGACCGCATCGCGTTCTGGAAGGACCGCGGCGCGAAGCTGTCCGACACGGTCGCGGGCCTCGTGAAGCGGTCGGCGACGCCCGTGCCGCCGCCGGCCGCCAGCTGATCGGCAAGGCGGGGGCCCCGCCGCCGCCCGGGGCTGCGGCGGCGACGGTAGAGGAGCGCGGCGCCATCGTCGTGCTGGGCGGGGTCCTCGGGCCGTACGGCGTCCACGGCTGGCTGAAGGTCAGGTCCTTTGCCGAGGCGCCGGAAACGCTGCTGGGCTACGCGACGTGGTGGCTGAAGCCCGCGCGCGGTCCGGGATGGCGCGAGTACGAACGGGTCGCCGGCCGGATGCATTCGGGCGTGCTGATCGCGCAGCTGCGCGGGGTCGACAGCCGCGAAGCGGCGCTGGCGATGAAGGGATTCGAGATCGGCGTGCCGCGGTCGGCATTGCCGAAGGTTGCGGCAGACGAGATCTACTGGTCCGACCTGACGGGCCTGGCGGTGAAGAACCGCGCCGGGGTGCTGCTCGGCGAAGTGCGCGGGGTCACCGAGCACGGCGCGCATCCGCTGCTGCAGGTCGCCCGCCCGGCGGGAGCGCCGGGCGCGGAGCGGTTGATCCCCTACGTGCCGGCGATCGTGTTGCGGGTCGACCCGGTGGCCGGGGAGATCGAGGTCGACTGGGGCGAGGATTACTAGCGGTCAGGCCGGGCGGGCGCAGGATGCGGATCGACGTCGTCACGCTGTTCCCGGAGATGGTCGGCCACGCGGCGCGATTCGGCGTGACCGGGCGCGCCCTGGAACGGGGTCTTTGGCAGCTCGGCGTCTGGAATCCTCGCGATTTCGCGGCGGACCGGTACCGGACGGTGGACGACCGTCCCTACGGGGGCGGGCCGGGAATGGTGATGCTGGCCGGGCCGCTCGAGCAGGCGCTCGCGGCGGCGCGCGCGGCGCAGGCGGCCGGGGGTTGCCGGGCGACGCGCACGCTGCACCTGTCGCCGTCCGGCGTGCCGCTCGTGCACCGGCGAGTGGCGGAGCTCGCGGCGGCGGCGGAGGCGACGGGCTACGTGCTGCTGGCGGGGAGGTACGAGGGAATCGACGAGCGGTTGCTGCAGCGCGAGGTCGACGAGGAAGTGGCCGTCGGCGACTTCGTGGTTTCCGGCGGCGAGCTGCCGGCGCTGATGCTGATCGACGCGATCGTGCGACAGCGCCCGGGCGTGCTGAACGACGCGGAATCGGCGGCGCAGGATTCGTTTGTCGACGGGCTGCTCGACTGCCCGCACTACACGCGGCCGGAGGATTTCGGCGGCGAACGGGTGCCGGAAGTCCTGCTGTCGGGCCACCACGCGGCGATCCGCGAGTGGCGCCTGAAGCAGTCGCTGGGTCGCACGTGGGAGCGGCGCCCCGAGCTGCTGCAGGAGCGGGGGCTTTCGAAGAAGGAGCAGGAACTGCTGGCGGAGTATCGGCGCGAGCGGCTGCAGGCAACCGGCCGCGAGGTCGCGGCAGGGTCGGCGGGCGGCGCGCGCGAGGAACCGGCGCCAGGCCGCAGCCCTGGGGCAGGAAGCAGCAGGCAACAAGGAGCAGGAACCGGGGAACCGGATGCGGGTTGACGCCGCGGTGCGTGCCGAACGCCCCGGGCGCCGCTCCGGCCTCTCCCGAACAACAAGCCGCGCGCATCAGGGGGCGCCCTGCGCTGCGCGCAAGGTCGAAGACCGGTAGCAACCTTACGGAGAACGCAGCATGGACATCATCGCAACGCTGGAAAAGGAAGAAATCGCCCGGCTGGGCAAGACGGTTCCGGTATTCGCGCCCGGCGACACCGTCATCGTCAACGTGAGCGTCGTCGAAGGCGAGCGCAAGCGCGTGCAGGCGTACGAAGGCGTCGTGATCGCCAAGCGCAATCGCGGGCTCAACTCCTCGTTCGTCGTGCGCAAGATCTCGAGCGGCGAAGGCGTCGAGCGGACCTTTCAGACGTACTCGCCGCTCATCGCGAGCATCGAGGTCAAGCGCAAGGGCGACGTCCGGCGCGCTAAGCTCTATTACCTCCGCGACCGCTCGGGCAAGTCGGCGCGCATTCGCGAGAAGCTCGCGCACACGCGTCGGGACACGAAGGGCGAGTGACCGGCTGGCGTGCAGCGAACCAGGGCAGCCGTGCGGCTGCCCTTTTTTCGCCCGCGCCGCCGGCGAGCCCTGACGCAAGGATGGCGGGCGTGCGTGCGGTGCGACCGCGCAGCGCTGTCCGCCGGTCCCCGCGGCCGCCGGTCCGCGGCGACGTGAACGCGATCTCGCTCGGCGCTGCTTGCCTCGGAAACCGATTTCCACCAAGATTCCCGCATCAAGCCGGGTCGCCTCCCGCCGGCCGGATTCGATGAGAGCCTCGCTTTACGAAGCACTGGCAATTGCCCCGACCGCCTCCGACGAGGAGGTCCGGGCCGCGCTGCGGCGGCTCATCCGCAAGTACTACGCAAAAACGCGCGACGGCCAGGGCAACGTCGAAGAGGCGTTGCGGTTCATCAATCATGCCAGCCGCATTCTGAGCGATCCGGAGCGGCGAACCCAGTACGACAACGACCTCGCGCTCTCCGCGGGGACCCGCGAGGTGCCGGTCCCGCACGTTGCCGCGAATGCGGTCGCCGCGGCCGGCGAGCAGACCGACGTCGGCCCGCCCGCGGCGGCCGCCCCGGCGGAGCCCGCGGGGCCCGCGGGGCCCGACGCCGCCGCGGTGGCGGCTGCCCGCGCAACGCGCAGCGTCCAGCATCCCGGCCTGACCGAGCCGGTCGCGTCATTCGGCCGCCCGACGCTGGTGACCATTGCGTTGTGCGTGCTGTTCGGAGCGTTCATCGCCGCCGCGATCGTGCTCGTCATGCCGGTCGACACGGTGCAGGTTGCGAAGCAGGTGCTGGTGTGGCTCACGCTGACGCTGCTCGCGCTCACGGCCGTCTACGGCGTCGTGCACGGCATCGCGTGGTCGAAGCGGCGCGGCGCGGCGCCGACGCCGGTGCTCCTCCCGCAAACCGACCTCGCGATCCTCAACTGGCGGCGCGAGAAGAGCGTGTTCCTCGGCACCAACCAGCCGCAGGAGGACGCGAGCTGGATCTTCCAGCTGCGGATGGCGGAGCTCGAGCGCGCAAAGGCGGGGCGCACCAGCGAGCCGCGGCCGTGGAACAGACTCGGCGCGCGCCTGTTCGACTACGCCATCTGGGGCATCGTGCTGGCGCTCCTGCTGTCCGAGCTGCAGGGCGCGCACGTCGTCCCGGACCGGGTCGGGTTCTGGCTCGGCCACCCGCTCGGCGCGCCGATCGCGATCACGGCCTCGTGGATCGCCGTCGAGACGCTGCTGATGGCCTCGCTCGGGACGACGCCGGGCAAGTGGCTGTTCGGCTGCTACCTGCAGTTCTCGATCTCCGACCCCTATGCGCGGCGTGAAGTGCGCGCGCAGCTCGCGCGCGCGTTGAAGCGCGCGTTCCGTGTCTGGTGGCAGGGCGTGGGCTGCGGCCTCCCGCTCGTCTCCCCGGTCCTGATCGCGGTCGCCTACGAGCGCGTGCTGCAGAACCAGGAGACGGACTGGGATTTCGCGCAGGACTGCCTCGTCACCCATGCCCCGGCCGGCATGCTCAACTCGATCACCGGCGTGTGCGGCCTCGCGGCAATGCTGTGGCTCTACGGGGTCGCGTGGCACCGGCCGCTGGCGGATACCGTGGCGGCGGCGGGCCGATCGATCGCCGCGGCGCTGCCGCGGGGGCAGTGGCTCGTGGAGATGGGGACCGGCGCAAAGGACGTGGTCACCGGGGTGGCCGGGGGAATCACGCGGCCGGGCGGCGGTCCCTCCGGTCCGTCCGCGCCGGGCGTCGCGACGCCGCCGGGCGCGCCGGTCGATGCCGACCTGGCCGCGCTGTTCGCCCAGCGCAACGCGCGGATCGCGACGCTGAAGGTCGACGGCCCGCGGCTGCTACGCGCCGGCGATTTCCGCCGGGCGGCCGAGTTGTGCCGGGCGTGGTCCGATCTGGACCTCGCCAACGCGGATGCGTGGCGCTGTCTCGGCGAGGCGCAGCAGGGGCTCGGCAACCACCAGGAAGCGGTGAACGCATTCCGCAAGGCCAAGCAGCACGACCCGAACGACCGCACGCTCGACGCCGCGATCGAGCGCAGCCAGAAGGGCATCGTCGACGATTTCCGCAACCGGTACCGCCGGTAGCGGCGGCGGCCCGCCGCGGCGCAGCCCGTCCCCGGATCCGCTTCCGTCAACTCACGAGCGCGATCCACAGCGGCAGCGTCAGCGCCGCCAGCAGCGTGCCGCTGGAGATCAGCAGCGCCACCGGCGCGCCGTGGCCGTTCATCTGCATCGCGAGGATGTACGCGGACGTCGCGGTGGGCACCGCGGCCATCACGACGGCGATCTGCCGTTCGACCGGCGAGAGGCCGACGAGCCACGCGAGCGCGAACGCGATGGCCGGCAGCGCGACGAGCTTGACGCCGTGCCACCACGCGAGCGCCGGGAACGGAAGCGTCTGTCGCGCGAGCGTCAGGCCCGCCCCCACGGCGAGCAATCCCAGCGGCACCGCCGCGCCCGCGAGCAGCTCGAGGAACCGCGCGGCGACGATCGGCAGCGGCCAGCCCAGGTGCCGCCACAGGATGCCTGCGGCGCACGCGACGACGAGAGGATTGCGCGCGAGCTCGAGCGCGATGCGCCCGCCGCGCCCGCGCGCGAGCATGCCGACCGCGGCCAGATTGACGAGCGGAACGAGCACGCCGACGAGCAGGCTGATGAGCGCCAGCCCCCGCTCTCCGGCGAGCCTGCCGGCCACGGCCAGCGCGACGTAGGTGTTGAAGCGGAATGCGCACTGGAAGCACGCGGCGAACACGGGCTGCGGCAGCCGCAACAGCGGCCGCGCGAGCAGCGAGAGCAGCATGCCCGCGACGCTGAACGCGACGCCGACACCGACCAGCCGGCCGGCGTCGGAGAGCGCGGACGGCGAGGTCGCGAGCGAGCGGAAGAGCAGTGCCGGAAACAGCACGAAGTAGACGAGCCGCTCCACACCCGTCCACAACGCGGCGTCGAACGCGCGAAAGCGGCGCAGCAGCGCGCCGCTCGCGATCAGCAGGAAATCCGGCAGCAGGAGCAGCGCGACGCTCACGGTCGGGCCGCTCCGGGGGGAAGTCCGGCGAGCGGACGCTAGGTTGCGGGCGCGGTGCCGGCAGCGTTGGCGGCCGACTCGCGCTCGATTTCCCGGCGCACCTCGTCCATGTCGAGGGCGCGCGCCGTGGCGACGACCTGCTCGAGCGCGGCGGCCGGAAGCGCTCCGGCCTGCGCGAAGACGATGATGTCCTCGCGGAAGACCATCAGCGTCGGGATCGAGCGGATCCCGAAGTTCCGCGCGATTGCCGGTTCGGCCTCGGTGTCGACCTTCGCGAACAGGACGTCGGGATGGCGTTGCGCCGTCGCCGCGAACACCGGCGCGAACGAGCGGCAGGGCGCGCACCACGGCGCCCAGAAATCGATGATCGCGAACCGGTGGCCGGGGATCGTCGCCGCGAACTGCCGGGTGTCCAGCGCCACGACGGCGCCGGGAGTGGCCGGAACGGCGGGCGGGTCGTGCGGGGGGGAGGAGGTCATGGGGGCTCCGAGGTGCGGGCGCGCGCGCGGCGGCAGCCGCGGTCGGTCAGATTGTATCAATGCGCTGACGACGTATTCTTTTGACCAGCGCGGTCGTCGAGTGCGCGGACGCGAACGGGATCGCCACGAACCTGCCGCCGGCGGCGACCACTTCCGCCGCGCCCGCGGTCGACCCCGCGGAGTAGTCGCCGCCCTTGACCAGCACGTCGGGAAGGCATGCGACGATCAGGTCGCGCGGCGTGTCCTCGTCGAAGGGCACGACGAGGTCGACCGATGCTAGCGCCGCAAGCACCGCCATCCTGTCCTCGAGCGGGTTGAGCGGCCGGTCGCCGCCCTTGCCCAGCCGCCGCACCGAGGCGTCGGAATTGACCGCGACGACGAGCGACGCGCCCAGCGCGCGCGCCTGGTCGAGGCAGGTCACGTGCCCGCGATGCAGCACGTCGAAAACGCCGTTGGTGAACACCAGCGGCCGCGGCAGCTGCCGGATGCGCGCGAGGGCGTCGGCGGAGGTCGCGATCCGGGCGAGGTAGCGCGGCGCGGGGATCGCGTCCGCCGTGCTGGATTGGGCCCCCATGGCGCCGTCAGTCCGTGTACTCGAAGAGCTCGACGACCAGCGTCGCGCCCGACGTCGCCGCGGCGATCTGTCCCGCGGCGGCGACCACCGCGAGCAGCGACCCTGCTGCGTGCAGGACACGCAGCGACCCCATCATCATTCGTCTCCGAGCAGCGTGTTGTCGATGGCGTCGCACAGGCAGTGGATCATCAGCAAGTGGACCTCCTGGATGCGCGCCGTCCGCTCGTGGGGCACGCAGAGGTGCACGTCGGCGGAGCGGAGCATCCCGCCGATCCGGCCGCCGCCCTTGCCGGTCAGCGCGACGACGCGCATGTCGCGGTCGTGCGCCGCCTCGATGGCCGCGACGACGTTGGCCGAATTGCCCGACGTCGAGATCGCGACCAGCGCGTCGCCCGCCGCGCCCAGCGCGCGCACCTGCTTCGCGAATATCTGCTCGTACGAATAGTCGTTCGCGACCGCGGTGAGGATCGACGTGTCGGTGGCGAGCGAGATCGCCGGCAGCTCCGGGCGTTCGCGCTCGAAGCGCCCGATCATCTCGGCGGCGAAGTGCTGCGCGTCGGCAGCGGATCCGCCGTTCCCGCAGGCGAGGATCTTGTGGTCGCCGAGCAGGCATTCCGCGAGCAGCTCGGCGGCCCGCGCGACCGCCGGCGCGAGCGCGTCGACCGCGGCGAGCTTCAGTTGCGCGCTGTCGGCGAATTGCGCGCGGATGCGCGTGACGTGATCCATGTGCGGCGTGGCCCTGGCAGGGCGGATTGTAGCAAGTTTTGATCGGCGGACCTGACGCCGGCGGCCCGCGGTTTCGCGCCGCGCGCACGCGGGCCGCCGCCGCTCACACCTGC